>OCZT010004529.1_pt1 | contig 13992 bp, 11 predicted proteins | sample 1539031 | NCBI WGS metagenome assembly OCZT01 (sample SAMEA3539308, study PRJEB22396) | soil metagenome | biome: tundra; feature: field; material: soil | place: USA | collected 2010-05 | depth 0.15 m
ATTGGTTTATCATTCCCGTCTCCTAATTTCTCATAATTAATAATATTCATTAATCCCATTATGGATGTTAATGGTGATCGCAACTCATGCGAAATGCTATATACAAAACGGTCTAACTCTGAATTTATCTTTTTTAATTCAGAATAATTTAATTGTAAGGCTTCCTCGGCTTTTATTCTGTCGGTTACATCATGAGTTATTCCATATCTGCTGATGGACTTGCCCTCAGTATTTACATCATACCTGAAAGAGACATATACGTTTCTAATGCTTCCATCTTTTCGGATTATTCGATAATAAAATGAATTATCATTTAAAGTAGTTGTTGTCTTTTCAATTTCTTTTTTTACAAAATTTATATCTTCAGGATGAACAAAAGAGAGTATCATATCTAACGTTTGTTGATTTTCGTCAGGTTCAAATCCATAGATTTTACATATTTCTTCAGAACATTCCATAGTACCCGTTGTTAAATCAGTTCTCCAACTACCAATGCGTGCAATTTCCTGGGCTTTTTTTAATGTGGATTCGCTTAGCAATAATTTTTCTTTTGCTTTTTTTCTTTCCGTTATATCCTGCGCTATTCCATTCAATCCAATTGGTTTGCCCGTAGAATCCATCTTAAATTTGCTTTCTGAATGAATATGTTTTATAGTGCCGTCTTTAAGAACAATACGATGATTCATCTTTGAATTAATCAATGTTTTCTGCGATTCATTAACTATTTTCATTACATATTCCAAATCATCAGGATGAATAAATGAAATCCAAGTTTCAAAAGTTTGTTTATTATCTTCCGGCGAAAGCCCGTAAATACGACATGCTTCATCTGACCATAGCCCGATACCTGTTTCAAAATTCAATTCCCAATTCCCAAGATGAGCAATTTTCTGGGCTTCTCTCATCATTAATTCACTGTATTCAAGTTTCTTAATTCCTTCTTTTACTTTCTTTTCATTTTCTCTTTTGAGGAAAGCACTTTCAATTGCCAGGGGCAGTCTTTGTAAATTAGTTTTGAGTAAATAATCATCAATTCCTTTTTTTATCATTTCTACCGCGTATTCTTCTGATACGCTTCCGGTAACAAGAATAAAAGGAATTTCCAACTTCATTTCCTGATAAATATCGAACGCCATCACCGAATCAAATTGCGGCAAGGCATGGTCACATAGTATCACATCGGGATGGAATTCTGTTAATCCTTTGACGAAACTACTTTGGGTATCTGCAAAAAAATATTGAAATTTAATATCTGCTTTTTGCAATAATCTTTTAACTAAATCGGCATCGTCTTGCGAGTCCTCAAGATGTAGTATTCTATATTCTTTCATAATAAAGATATTTTATTTGGGTGGCTGATTAATCAGTAGCCAGAACAATCCTAATTCTGCCACTGCATTCATGAAGGCTTCGAAATCCACGGGCTTCACCACATAGCAGTTGGCTCCTAAATCATAACAGGTCTGAATATCGGGGTCTTCCTTGGAAGAAGTAAGAACAACAACAGGTATTTTCTTTGTCCGTTCATCGCCCTTTATTTTCCTAAGAACTTCTACGCCATCTACCTTTGGCATTTTCAAATCCAGCAAAATAACTTTGGGTTTAATTTCTATTTCCCGATCCGAATAAATTCCTTCTGCAAAGATGAAATCAAGTGCTTCTTGTCCATCTTTTACATGATGAAGTTTATTGGCAAGATTGTTCTTTTTCAATGCTCTTATCGTAAGCTTTGCATCATCCGGATTATCCTCTACAAGAAGGATTTCAATTAAACTATTATTCATAATATTTAATTTTTTGGTTTATCATTTGGAATTGTGAAATAAAAACAGGCACCCTCATTTACTTTCGATTCTGCCCGTATTTTGCCATGATGTTTTTTAATAATTCGCTCTACGATAGCCAGCCCTACGCCGGTTCCTTCAAACTCTTCCTGCGAATGAAGGCGTTGAAACACACCGAATAATTTATCATAGAATCGCATATCAAATCCTGCACCATTGTCTTTTATATAATATTCAATTATTCCTTCTTTTTCCTCTGCTCCGATTTCAAGAATGACAGTTGGATTAATACTCGAAAATTTTATTGCATTAGAAATCAAATTAACCAACACCTGTTTAATCAGCACGTGGTCGCCATAAGAAGGAGGCAGTTTATTTATTTTCAGTTCGACATTAATTTTTGAATCCTTTGAAATCAAATCATTACAAACACTCATTACAATAGTATCCATATCAAGCAAAGAAGTCGAAAGTTCTTTACGCCCGAGCCGTGAAAACGCTAATAAATCATCTATCAAATCGCCCATTCGTTTTGCATTTCGCATGATGGAAGCGATTATTTTTTTCCCTTCATCATCCAATTCTTTAATATAATCTTCTTGCAGAATTGTTGAATATCCATTTATGGCTCTCAACGGTGCTCGCAAATCATGAGATACCGAATAGGTGAATGCTTCTAATTCTTTGTTCACGGCTTGCAATTGTTCTTCAGCTTGTTTTCGAAAGGTAATATCAGTACGGATGGCGGCATATTGAAATGGTTTCCCTTGTTCATTAATAAAAGGAACAATCGTAGTGTCCACCCAATAATAGGTTCCATCTTTGGCTTTATTTTTAATTTCTCCTCTCCAAATCAAACCGCTCAACATAGTTGTCCACATATCACGCATAAATTCTTTAGGATGAAAACCGGAATTTATTATTCGATGATCTTTCCCTATCACTTCATCGTTAGTATATTTTGATATTTTACAAAAGTTATTATTGGCAAATTTGATAATTCCTTTATGGTCTGTAATTGTTACTATCGAGGATTCATTCAAAGCAAATTTATAATCCGATATTTCTTTTAAACTTTTCATCAAAGCCTCTTCTGTTTTTTTACGTTCAGTGATGTCGCGGGCAACACAATAAAGTTTTCCTGTTTCAGTATTTGGCGTGGCATTCCAGTCGAGATACAAATAACTGCCATCGCTTTTCCGATAACGATTCACAAAATTTATAACCAATGCACCCGCTTTCAATTTATCATATTCATGAAGTGTCGAAGGAACGTCATCAGGGTAAATTAAATCAATGAACGGCATTTCGCAAAATTCTTTTTCTGAATATCCTAATACTTTGCTGAAGTTGGTATTGATGATTTCAAAATGCCCCTCCGTATTTGCAATTCCACAAAGGTCATTGTTATTATTAAAAAAATGCTGGAATTCTTTTAATTCCGCCGTCCGCTCAATTACTTTTTGCTCCAGTTCTTCGTTCAGCTTTTTGATTTTATCCTGTTCTTCCCTAATAATCCCTTCTTTTTCGCGCATGTATGCTTCTCCGATGATACCCATTGCAATATCCATAAAGCGGTTCATTCCATTTAATGATGAAAGTAATTCAGGGGTGGTTCCATATTCCTTAACAAGGTAAGGTCTTATGTATTTCTTAGCCAGCCCTACTACTTCATACCATGATCTGAAATCCAGACCCATCTTCGCATAAATAATTCCCTGTTCAACCTGGTATTCAATATAGGGTAGCCAGTTATTATTGATAATTGCATCTTTTTGAAGTTTTTTCGAAATCTTATTGCTCGCCTCAGAAACTTCTTTAGGAGTATCTTTGATAAGTTTCCCAAAAATGGGATGCTCTTTCAATTCCTCCGTTGCTTGTTTAGAAAACTCATCAGCATATTTTTCATAAACGGTAAAGTAAGCAATTATTTCCTTCTTTTCAGATTCAGATAAAACCGGGATAAGTTTTTTCATTGTGTATTTGTAGATTGATGATTTTTATTTTTATTAGACAAAGATAGTGATATTTTATGTTGCAAAAATACGGAATTTATAGCATTAAGGGTTATAAATAAAAAAAAGGCGGTATGTTTGTTACCGCTTTTTTTATAAAGATGGTAGAAATACCCGTCAGGAGTTCGGATCATAATTCCTGATTTCTAACGCCTTGATAAGGGCATCGTGCAAGACCTGTTTGATTTTCTCAAAATCAGAATGCTTGCGAATATAATCATGCGCTCCGAATTTACAGAGCGTGTTTATCATGTTCTGCTCATAATTCCTGTCAATCGTGATTGATGTTGTAAGCACAATAACATGAAGGACTTTCAACTTTTCATTATCTTTTATCTCAGCTAAACATTCGTACCCGCTTTTGCGCGGCATGGCAAGGTCAAGAAAAAGCACATCAGGAAGATGTTCTATATTTTTTTCCAGGTAATCCATCAGTTTCTCTCCGTCATGAACAGTGGTAAGATGAGTAGCAATTGGTATTTCCTTCAATGCTTTTTCAAAAAATAACCGGTCATCTTTATCGTCATCAGCAAGCAGGATGTTAAGACGTTGTTTAGATTTCATAAATAATTAATTAAAAAGTGTTAACTTATTCCCCCTACTCTTTTATTAGGATTTTCGGGATACTCCTGTTTATTATAACTTAATTAATAGGCTGCAAATTTAACACAATTTTCTATCTCCTCATCCCCAATACAAAAAGAACTAAAATAACAGCTACACTCCCCAAGACAGCAATAATCTCTTTCCAACTCGAAAATCCCTTATGAGGATAGATAATTTTTAATAAAGCATCCAATGAATGATGCAATTGTCTTAAAAAACTGTTTTGTTTTTTTCTTTTCATTTTAAAAAAACATGGCAGAAATAAATTCCTGCCATGTTTATAATTTTTAATTCTTATTTTTTTTACGAAATCCCCCGTGTCAATGAAGAACCATAACTCCCTGATTTGGTGGGGTGTTTGGTATATACCCATCGGGCAAACAGGACTAATTTCATCCCTGCGGCATCTTCGCCAAGTTCGAGGATGTAATTTGCTTTTGTTATTACTGTTTTATACGTGCAGGCGGCAGCGGTGGCAGGTGCAATGCCGGTTCTTTCAATCAGCGAGTAAGAAATTTCAATATTAACGTATCTGTTAAGTTTAGAATTTCTTTTGGCATCAGTTGCAGTTCGGCAGGTTATTCTCATTTGTCCTCCGCCGAGGGCGGTTATACCAAAAACTACCAGAACAGTAATTTTTGCAGGGTCTTTCACTGCTTTCTTACGATTTGCTTTTTTCGTAATTCCTAAGGTAGTGGTATCCAAAAGAATAATTGCATTATCAGGAATATCTGCATACATAACTAATATAGCAGCTTTAATCTGAACTTTTAATGTTTGTTTCTCGGTTTTTAAATCACCGGTATGCGTTGCTTTTGCTTTTTCGAGCGGATATACATAATTCCAGGTATGAGCAGTACCATTAGTTCCCGGAGGTGGACCTACAGGGGTGCGGGGTCCTCCCATTAAATCTGAAAAGGTGGTAAAGTTGGCGACAGTAATATGCAATCTCAACAGCACGGCAGGGGTTAAATAAGCGAATACGCTGTTAAAATAAGTATCTAATTCTATATCTTTTGTCGGAAAAATCAAGAGAATAATTATCATCAATTCAATATTAAAAACCGATGACCTCATTTCTTGAACATCTTCAGGGATACCCACCGTAGCATTTATTCCTGAGAATATTCTTCCTGCTAAATCTTCGCCGTTTAAATTTTTTCTTTTCTTCTCTTTATTAATCGCATTTTTAATCGCTTCCCGCTCCTTTTTCGCAAGTTGTTGCTCTTCACGCATTAATTTTTTTTCGATGTTCGCCTGAACATGTTTTTTGTCGCCTTTCGGCGGTTTCACTCCCGATGGAGGAGCAAGACTTTCTTTTTTGATTTTTGCTTCGTTTTTCATAAAATTTTTATTTTAATTGTTTACTTTAATAGTATAATTTAATCTTGTTACTTTTATATTTTCTTCGATAATTATCCTGTCTTCAGCCCTGATATTCCGGGATTTTGAATACCCATTCCCGGCTTGTGCATACGTACGGCTAACATGGAAATACGTATAACTGACTTGCGCATACGTATGACTAACATAGTCATACGTATAACTAACATGCACATACGTATGACTAACATGCACATACGTATAACTAACTTAGTCTTACGTATGACTAACATGGGAATACGTATAACTAACTTAGTCTTACGTATAACTAAGTTAGAAAAGCTTGCAACTGCTACTTTGAAACTCTGGATTTTGAATGAAAATCGTTGAATAAGCAGTTCAAAAATCCCTGTTTTATGCATAAAATGGCAAAAACAAGCTGAAAATGATGCAAAAGACAGTAAAATGAAAAACTGACTTATTTTATCTTGAAAACGATTATTATCGAAAAAATAACCGTTTTGTTTGGAAGTTACAGAATATTTCTTAGAGAGAGAGAGAGAGAGAGAGAGAGAGAGAGAGCTACATTAGATACGCCATAAGAAAATTTACCTGAAAAACAAGCCCTGCCGGAGTCTTGATTTGAGATTGCTGATATTGATTTTGTAGGATTCATTTTTTGTTTGAGGCTACAAAACTACATTTTTTATTTGAATTACAAAACAAATTTTTGAAAAGATTTATGGAAATAAAATTATTTGAACCCCTTGAAAATGAAGTAAACCTTTGATGCGTATCAGAAACGGGGGTAAAAGTATATTTGGGATGACATGGTAATTCTTCAAACTCAACACATTTCCGTATCTTTGCAAAAAAATAAAAATAATGAAAAAAGGAATATCAATACCTGCCTTATTTATTCTATTATTCCTTGTAAGTTTTAAGTATTCGGATAATTGGGTAACCTATAAATCAATCGAAGGTCATTATTCAATGAGTTTCCCTGGCACACCAACCGAATCCGAAAGCTCGCAAAAATCAGATAATGGAAATTCAATGACGCTCCATCTGGCAACTTATTCCCATGATACCAACGTAGCATACATGTCGGACTGGGTAAATATAGGTGCTGATTATCCAGCAAATAAAACAATAACACAAATTCTTGAAGACAGCCGTGATGCAGCAGTAAAAAATATAAATGCAACAAGTGTAACAACAAAACTTAATCTTTCAGGAAATCCTTTTGTTGAGTATTCGTTTAAATCAAAAGATTTCGTCGGAAAGGGGCGATTTTATATCATTAATAAATATCAATACGGTATAATTGCCATCTACGGTTCAAAAATGGAAATTTCAAGTGATGCAGATACATTCCTGCAATCTTTTAGACATATTGATTAGCCTTAACTTTGCCCAATGCAATATAGCAAAGTTACCACCGAACATATCTCATCTTTTCAAAATATCATCGGCAAAGACCATGTTTTTTATGATGAAGAAACAATAAAACATTATGCCCATGATGAAACCGAAGACCTCCGCTTTCCGCCCGAAGTAATACTTAAACCAAGAACCGCTGAAGAGATTTCGGAGATACTTAAAGTTTGTAATAAAGAAAATATCCCCGTCACTCCTCGCGGTGCAGGCACGGGATTGAGCGGTGGTGCATTGCCTGTTTATGGAGGAGTTATACTTGCAATGGAACGATTCAATTCCATTATTATGATTGATGAAAGAAACTTGCAAGCAACTGTGGAGCCGGGCGTTATCAACCAGGTATTTCAAGAAGCTGTCATTTCAAAAGGATTGTTCTATCCACCGGATCCTGCCAGCAAGGGTTCCTGCTTTCTAGGCGGTAATCTTGCAGAGAACTCAGGAGGACCAAAAGCGGTAAAATATGGGGTTACTAAAGATTATGTATTAAATCTGGAAGTAGTTCTTCCAACCGGAGAAATAATCTGGACAGGGGCTAATGTCCTGAAAAACTCAACCGGATATAACCTCACCCAACTCATCGTAGGCAGCGAAGGCACATTGGGAATCATCACCAAAATAATCTTCCGACTCATCCCCTATCCGACCCAAACTTTGCTTATGCTCGTTCCATTTTCCTCTGCAGAAAAGGCTTGCGAGGCAGTATCAGCAGTATTTCGTGCAGGTATCACTCCCTCAGCAATGGAATTCATGGAGCGCGATGCCATTGATTTTGTATTAAAATTTATAGAAGTTAATATCGAAATTAAAGAAAACATCAAAGCCCACCTTTTAATAGAGGTAGATGGAAATGATTTAGATGTCCTGATGAAAGATTGCGAAAAGATTTCGGAAGTGATGTATGGTTTTGAGTGCGATGAAATCCTCTTTGCCGAAACCTCAGCCCAAAAAGAAAACCTTTGGAAGATGCGCCGCCGTGTTGGCGAAGCGGTTCGTTCTCATACGATATATAAAGAAGAAGATACAGTTGTTCCGAGGGCTGAATTATATGTATTATTAAAAGGTGTTAAAGAAATTGGAACTAAGTATGGATTTCGTTCTGTTTGTTATGGTCATGCCGGAGATGGTAACTTACATTTAAATATCATTAAGGAAAATCTTTCGGAAGAGGAATGGAATATAAAACTGCCTCTTGGAATTCGTGAAATCTTTGAATTATGTTTTAAACTTGGGGGTACTATTTCAGGTGAGCATGGAATTGGTTGGGTACAAAAGGGATATATGGATATTGTCTTTGATAATAAACAATTAGAGTTAATGAAAGGAATAAAAAAACTTTTCGACCCAAATAATATTCTCAATCCGGGGAAGATTTTTATTTAGAAAAAAAACAAAAGGATCGTGAACTCTAATCAGAATATGAAAAATAAATTATCTCTCCGTTTTCAATGTTTTCTGAAAATGCTGCTTTATACTCAAAACCTCCAAAAATCATTAACATTATACGAATAGGTGTTTCGTGTGTGCAAATTAAGATTCTTTCTCCTTTTTGGATATGTTCATCTAAATCCTTGAAAAATGAAAGCAAACGATAAAGTACATCTGCATAACTTTCTCCTTTGGGATCTTTTGCATATAACGATTCATCACCTTGATAACTAATTAAGTTTTTATACTCATTTTTTAAAGAGCCTTGAGCATCACCCATTGCCCTTTCATTTAATTTGTCAAGTTTCACTATAATTTTTTCAGGTAATTTAGGTAAAGCGAACTCAATAGTGTCAATGCATCTCTTAAGCGAAGATGTATAAACTTGGTTCCAATTGAAGTGCTGGATTTTTTTTCCAACAGAAATAGCATTTTGGATTCCAACTGAATTAATACTAACATCAAGTTGCCCAGCTATTATCCCGGATGTATTTAAATCAGTTTCCGTATGTCGTAAAACACAAATATTAACAATGTTTGGGTTTGTTGCTACTTCATCTTTTGTTAAAATTTTTATTTTTTTCAAATATTGGAATTTACCAGTTACATTAATTAATTCGTTCCATTTGACTTTATCATTACTTATTATAGGAATAATACCTAAACTTCCAGAATTATTAGATGCCTTAACCCACATATTTTCCCAAGATGACATAATCATTTGTCCAAGTTTTGAATTAGCATTAAATTTAAATACAGGACCTTCCATAGAATCACCATCGGATAAATAAAGACCAAAATAGATATCATCATCTATAATATATATAGGCCCAAATGGTAGGCATAAATAAAATTTATATTCTATTCGAGCATTTGCAAGAGTATTAAACTCTTTTTTAAGCAATTCAAATTTAGATACATTTTCAACTAATTTTTCTTCAACAGGAGGTCGGTATTTTTTGCGATACTCAATAAGTTTTTCATCTAATAATAAAACATGAAATTTTAGATCTGTATTTTTTTTGAGTGCTATTTTCCAATGTTTAAGTTCATGATAATAGTCTGGCAACCAAGTTTGAAGAATATAAATTCGAACTTTTGCATTTTCAGTTCTTTCCATAATTGTATGCCAGTTGTATTCTGGCTCAGAAATAAACATCTTATCAACCTCGGACCTTAGCATAAACTTATCATCAAACCTACGTTTAAGCCTATTGAAAATAACAGAAACAATCCAAATAATAAACGCAGCTACAAGTGCCAAAATTAAAGGCCACATAATTGAATTCCACATAATGTAAATTTATTTAGAGGCAAAAGTACAAAAATTAATTTTGAATTAGTTTAATTACATATAATTAAAACCATAAAAAACCTCTTCGACCCGAATCATATCCTAAACCCGGGCAAGATTTTTGTATAATTTGCGTTAAATACAAAATCTTATCAATTTGAAATCGAACCTAAAAGTAATTGCACTCCTTATATATATAGGAGCGATAATCCTGAATCCTGTAAAAACTTTTGCCCAAGACGACAAGATTTATGGCATCGGTGTCATGTTTAGATTGGATACTGCATACGATTTGATTCCGGTTATATCTAAAGTTATCGAAAATTCCACTGCCAAAGCTGTCGGATTGCAGGAAGGATGGCATATTTTAATGGTTGATGGAGTTAATCTTAAGGGTAAAAACCAACGTGAGGTGATGAATTTAATTCGAGGCGTAGATGGAACTTATGTCAAATTATTGATCGGAAAGAGCAAAAACCCCAAAGATACTGAGGAATTCATCGTAAGGAGAAGACAAATTCCGACAAAATAAACAGATTTTTAACCTTTTTTAAGTTATGTTTTTGAAATATTGTCAGTAGTTTCCCGTTTAATTAACAAAATTGTCAGACAATTCGTCCTTTTTGGGTTTGGAACAGGATTTGAAATACCAGGTATAGGAAATTAAGGATTAAAAGATAAAGTGTTTTGTAGGTTTTTTGTTTGACGCCTCGGGGTGGTTCCCGGGGCGTTTTTTTATTGTAAATTAATGATGATGACCACCAGCTCCATGAACATGTCCATGGTCTAATTCCTCAGGACTTGCATCTCTGACATCAACAACTTCTCCACTGAAATGTAAAGGTCTTCCGGCAAGAGGATGGTTAAAATCCAGGGTAACCGCCTCACCGGTAACAGCTATAATCTTCCCATCCATCCTGTTTCCCTCATTATCAGACATTGGGAGCATTGAACCGATTTTCAATATATCCATCATAATAATACCATCCTGTTTAAAAACGTCAATAGGAATATCAACAATTGCATCTTTGTCAACCGTACCATAACCCTCCTCTGGTTCTATCGAAAAAGCAAATTTCTCTCCAACCGATAACCCGCTGACATTTTCCTCAAACGAAGGAATCAGGTTTCCCGTACCGAAAATAAAGACAAATGGATTAGTGCTATCCGTCTTTTCAATCAATACTTTTTGTTTTCTTTCGTCGGTCGAATGTAATTCATACGCCAACGTAACCACTTTGTTCTGTTCAATTTTCATTTTTATTCTATTTTATATTAAGGCGCAAAAGTAAATTAATAAAATTGAATATTCATAGATGGATTGAAAATAATTATCAGCCATAGAAAATCTTTTTAAATTTCGTTTGTTCAGAAAAGATTTTCATTAAAATAGATTAGTTGGAAATTAATTGCTACTTTCGTCCCCGATAAAAAAACAAAAACAAAAAATGATAATATGGAAACACCAAATGTAAAAACCGGACACCCAAGAGGGCTTTATTTATTGTTCTTCACCGAAATGGCAGAACGATTCAGTTATTATGGAATGCGCGCCATTTTCATTTTGTTCCTCACAAAAGCTTTGTTCATGGACAAAGCGGCAGCGTCCAATCTTTATGGAAGTTATACGAGTTTGGTATATCTTACCCCACTTTTAGGAGGTTACATTGCCGACCGCTATTGGGGAAACCGACGAAGCATTTTAGTCGGAGGATTATTAATGGCTGCCGGACAATTCCTGATGTTCTTAAGTGGTAATTTAGTCACAGATGGTGTGCAAAGTGCACCGGCTCTTTCAATGATGTGGATTGGATTAACCACCTTAATCATCGGCAATGGTTTCTTTAAACCAAACATTTCAACAATGGTAGGGCAGCTTTATCCAAAAGGCGATCACAGGTTAGATGGTGCATTTACAATATTTTACATGGGTATTAATCTCGGAGCATTCTTTTCACCATTAGTTTGCGGCGGACTTGGCGATACAGGAAACATCCACGATTTCCGTTTTGGCTTTTTAGCTGCCTGTATTGGTATGATATTATCAACAATTTCCTTTGAAGTGCTGAAAAATAAACACCTTAAAGACCCTGATGGAGTGCCTGTAGGAATGCCAAAAGGAAAGATGGATATGAAAACTTATGGAGTTATTTTAGGCTCAATTGCTTTGATTTTCGGTCTTCTTAATTACAAAAAAATCGTTGCATACTTTGCAGGTGGTGCTGATGCATTATTAGATAAAACAAGTACCGCTGCCAAAGTTGCTTCCTTTGATATAATTTTCTGGCTTATTGTTGGCGCTTTGCTTTTTATGGCAATAATTATATTCAGCGATAAATCATTAGTTAAAGAGGAAAAGCAGCGAATATCTGTAATTTTCATCCTAATACTTTTCGTTATTTTCTTTTGGTCCTGTTTTGAACAAGCCGGAGCTTCTCTTACTTTGTTTGCCGATGCCCAGGTAAAAAGAGATATTGCAATCCATATTCCTGGATATGTTATTCTTATCGTAGCTCTGTTTTTAGGATACTTCCTTGTAAAAGCATTGTCATGGTTTTTTGAATGGACTAAAACTATTCAATATATTATTCTAGGTATAGTTGCGGCAACATTGATTATTTTATTGTTCACAAAAATCATTGTTGATTATAACATGAATGAGTTCCCTGCATCCTGGTTTCAATCAATAAATCCTTTAGGAATCATTATTCTTGCACCCTTCTTTTCAATGTTCTGGAATGCTCTTAGCAAAAGAAAAATGGAACCATCCTCACCATTAAAAATGGCTTTTGGTTTATTATTAGTTGCTCTGGGATATGTTGTAATTGCATTTGCCGTTCATGGAGTTGACCCTCAAACCAAAATAACGATGTGGTCATTATGGGCATTATATGTTCTTCACACAATGGGCGAATTATGCTTATCACCAATCGGATTAAGCATGGTTTCAAAACTTTCTCCGATAAGATTTTCATCTTTATTAATGGGAACATGGTTCATTGCAAATGCCATTGCAAACAAAGTTGCTGGAATTCTCTCTGGACTTATTCCTCCCGGTGCCGGAGAAGAACCCGCAGCAGCCGGTGCACCGATTCCAAATTTCTTTGGAATAGAAATCAGTAATCTGTTTATTTTCTTCTGCGTATTTATTGCATTAAGCGGAGCAGCGGCATTTATTCTTTTCGGAATGTATCGTTGGTTAGAAAAGAGGATGCACGGGGTTCATTAATCAAGACCATAAAATTTAAGATTACTTAAGGAATAACTTATGAATCTAATATCCAAACCTCAAAAAGGGGCTAATAATGTTTTGAATTACATTCTAAGTTCCAATCGAGCAAATCATTTGCTCGGTTCAACAAACCATTTGTTCGGGTCAACAAACCATTTGTTCGGGTCAACAAACCATTTGCTCGGATCAACAAACCATTTGTTCGGGTCAACAAATCATTCGTTGACGACAGTTTTATATAAAATATGCTCATAATCAATACAATTAATAAAAAAATAAAGAATAATGGAGAAAATATTAACCTTAGAAGAAATTCAAGATTTTAAAGGCAAATATCCAAAGCAATTATGGTATTTATTTTTGGTAGAGATGTGGGAGCGATTTTGCTTCTATGGTATGCGAGGGGTATTAACCATTTTTATGGCTGATAAATTATTAGGCTTGGGATTGCCCGACAAAGAAGCTAATCTTAAATATGGAGCAATTCAGGCATTTGTTTATGCTTTTACCTTTATAGGAGGGATTTTTGCCGATAAAATCTTAGGATTCAAGAAATCACTGTTGTTCGGAGGAACAGTCATGATTATCGGGAATTTGATAATTGTCGTTTCGCCTCAAACCTATTTTTATGTTGGAATAACCCTTTCAATCATTGGCACAGGATTTTTTAAACCCAATATTTCTACAATGGTAGGAGAATTATACAAAGAAGGCGACAAAAGAAGAGATGCCGGATTTGGCCTGTTTTATTCCGGGATTAATATTGGTGCCTTGCTTGGTGGTGCTATTTGTGTTTATCTTGGAAAAAGCAAAGATTTTGGATGGAGTTATGCATTTTTATCGGCAGCTATTGTGATGTTTATCGGAATGATT
>OCZT010004530.1_pt1 | contig 13990 bp, 3 predicted proteins | sample 1539031 | NCBI WGS metagenome assembly OCZT01 (sample SAMEA3539308, study PRJEB22396) | soil metagenome | biome: tundra; feature: field; material: soil | place: USA | collected 2010-05 | depth 0.15 m
GGCTCCTTCAGAGATCTCTTAGATTCTACGCTTTACGCGCGTTCCGTTCAATAGCCGTCGCGAGCGGCGCGAGCGGCCGCTATAACGGCAACTAATGTTTTGGATTTTTCCGGCAGGGCGCCAACTGCGCCTTGCGGGGGCGAAGACGGCTCCCGGAGGAAAGAATGCAACTCGCAGGACCAAGGGATGGCGGTTTGGCTTATACTGAATGGGACCTGGAAGTCCAAAATGGAAATTCCGGTGTAAAGTTGAAGAGAGGGTCAGGGCAATGAAAGCCGGGCTGTTCGTCGCGACCGTTGTCTTCTGTGATTGCCTGTCCGCGCAGATCGTCACCACGGTGGCAGGTTCCGATTGGATCTTTCCGCAGCAGCCAATTCCGGGGGTCGGCGCGCCCCTCGGAGCTCTCGGATGCAATCCGGGACTCTGTGGTGTCAACGGAGTGGCGGTCAATTCGCGGGGAGCGGTATTCCTCTCCAGCATCGACAACAACATGGTCTTCAGTCTGTCGGTCGACGGCATGCTCTCCGTTTTCGCCGGCAACGGCAGGCGGGGCCTCTCCGGCGATGGCGGACCAGCCCTCGAGGCTTCTCTCAATCAACCGACCGGCCTGGCTTTCGACGGCCAGGATAATTTGTACATCTCGGATACCGGCAATAACCGGGTCCGCATCGTCACCGCTGACGGCAACATCAATACGGTTGCCGGCAACGGAGAATTTAACAGTGCGGTGATCGACGGTGTCCCGGCCACCTCCAGCCAACTCGCCCATCCGAGCGGACTTTGGATCGACACGGCCGGGAATCTTCTGATCGCCGATACCGCCCACGGCCGGATCCGTAAAGTGACACCCGGCGGCATCATAACCACAGTTGCCGGTACGAGCAATCTGGTGATTCCCCTGGGCGATGGTGGGCCCGCCACCAAAGCGTTCGTTTTCCCGTATGGCGTCACGGCCGATAACAACGGCAATATCTATATTGCGGATACGGGAAACCATCGCGTGCGCATCGTGAGTCCCGACGGGATCATCCGAACATTCGCCGGACTGTACCAGAATATGAATACGGGTGATGGCGGGCCCGCCACCAGCGCTACTTTGGAGTACCCTACCGATGTCCGATTGGACGCCCAGGGGAATGTCTACATTGCTGCCGGTAGCTCGGTTCGCCGGGTCACCAACGGAATCATCCGGACCGTCGCCGGTAGTGCATCCAGCCAGAGCTTGGGCGACGGAGGCCCAGCACTGGATGCATCGCTTGTGGCGCAGGCCATCGCGCTGGATTCGGCCGGCAACCTGTTCATTGCGGAGCGCACAAATATGCTGGTGCGGCGCGTCGGCCGCGACGGAATCATCAACACCGTCGCCGGCGGCGGGGCGTATCGCTTTTCCGGCGACGGCGGACCGGCGCAGGATGCCGTGTTCAATCTTCCGTTCGGAATTACGTTGGATTCGCAGGGGAGCCTGTACATTGCCGATACCGCGAATTGCCGTGTCCGTCGGGTTTCGGCGGACGGGACCATCGCGACCCTCGCCGGCAACGGAACGCCCGGGTATAGCGGAGATAGCGGTCCCGCCACCGCCGCATCCTTGATGTACCCTTGGGATGTCAAGGTGGATGCCTCGGGCAACGTTTATATTGCCGACGAAGGAAACCATGTCATCCGCAAGGTCACTCCCGATGGGACCATTACCACTTTCGCCGGTACGGGGAGCATCGGCAGCGACGGGGATGACGGACCGGCAACACAGGCGACGTTCTATTCTCCCGTCGCGCTCGCCATTGATGCTCAAGGTAACCTATACATCGCCGACTATGGCAGTAACGTTGTTCGCAAGGTCGGAACCAACGGCATGATCTCGACCTTCGCCGGGGTCTGCTGCTTCCCGGGCTACGGTGGCGACGGCGGGCCGGCAACCAGCGCCGGCTTGAATACGCCCTCCGGCCTTGCGTTCGACCAGGCGGGGAACCTCTACATAGTGGAAACCGACGGCGCCGCGCTCCGCCGCGTATCCCTGGACGGCACCATGAGCACCGTCGCAGGCAACGGGGTTAACGAATATCTCGGCGATGGCGGAGCGGCGACCAATGCGGCCTTAGCCTTCCCGGCAGGGGTAGCGGTAGATTCGAATAACAACATATACATCGCAGATACGGGGAACAACCGCGTCCGGCGTGTAAATGCCGCGGGAATTATTACCACCATCGCCGGCAATGGCCTCCAGGGATCCTCGGGCGATGGAGGCCCCGCCACCCGCGCCGCCTTCCAGGGCCCCTACGCGTTAGCGGTGGACCCGCAGAACAATCTTTATGTTTCCGACGCCGGCAACGGCCGCATCCGGCTGATTCCGGCTGTGCCCCCCACCTTCAGCGCCGCTTCCTCCGCCCTCACGTTTTCCGCGACAGCCGGATCGGGTGTGGTGCTGCCGCCCCAGACACTCGCGCTCAGCAGCAGTGTGAATCTGGCGTTTTCCGTGACCGCTTCCACGCTGCAAGGCGGCAACTGGCTCAATGTCAATATCCAATCCGGAACCTTTCCAGCGGCCATTCAGGTCTCGGCCGATCCCACAGGGCTTGCCGCCGGCGCATACACGGGCGTGATCACCATCGTGGCGCGCGACGCCAGTCCGCAATCGCAAACCATTCCCGTTATCCTGACCATCCAGGGCACACAGCCGGCCGGACTGAGCCTGGACACGAGTTCGCTGTCGTTAAGCGCCGCGGCGGGTGGTGCCGATCAGGCCGCCACGGCAAAAGTGATTTCCGGCAGCGGAACGGTCTCGTTCACCGCCGCTGCGGCCACCAACGATGGAGCAGCCTGGCTGTCCGTGACACCAGCCAACGGGACGGCCGCGTCCGCATCGCCCGGATCGCTGGCAATCACGGTTCATCCGGCATCGCTTGCGGCCGGTTCTTATCAGGGCACCGTCAGCGTGACGAGTTCGGCGGGAAAGGCCACCATTGCGGTGGCTCTGACCGTACAGGCGGCCGCCGGCACGCTGCTGGTTTCCCAGCCGAACCTGAGTTTCACCGCCGTGGCTTCCGGCGGTCCTCCGCTGCCGCAGTCGTTCGGGATCCTGTTTGCGGGTCAGGGATCGATGAGTTGGTCGACCTCAGTTTCGTTCCTGTCGGCTTCGGCGGGTTGGCTGCAGGTCTCGCCCTCCAGCGGAGTTGTGAACCGGCCTTACCTGGATGTGTCCCCGGTCAACCTGCAAGTGGACCCTACCGGTTTGCAGCCGGGCGATTATTACGCTCGCGTGCAAATTGCCGCGTCCGCGTCCGGATCGCCGGCGATTGTCACCGTGCAATTGACCGTGCTGCCCGCGGGCGCTATTCCCCCTCCTGATATCAGTCCCACAAGCCTGATCTTTACCGGGCCGGCCGGAACCAATCCCAGCTCGCAAGATGTGCAGATCAACCTGCATCAGCCGCAATCCACCAGTTTTTTGTCGGGCAGTTCCGGCAGCGGCTTCACCTACGACCCGCCCGGCGCCGTCGTGCAACCGGGCCAGCCAACCACCGTGCGCGTCTTCCCCGATTTCACAAATCTGCCCGCCGGCCAGTTGGCACGGGGAACCATCACGCTGCAGTTCGCCGATCACACTCTGCGGACGATTTCCGTGCTCAGCCTCGCGGCGCCGCCGCCGGGACAATAAACTCCTATGCGAATGATGCAAGCCCTGGCCGCGGTCCTTCTATGCGCAGCTTGCGGGTTGGCGCAGATCATCACCACCGTGGCGGGAACCGACTGGATCTTTCCGCCAGGAGTGATCAATGCCATCGGAGCGCCGCTCGGGTTCGTAGCCGGCGTGGCAATCGATTCGCAGGGAAATCTCTTTCTCGCCGATCCCGACAACGAAATGGTCTTTCGTGTTTCCCCAGCCGGCTCTCTCTCGATCGTGGCCGGAAACGGCAAGTCCGGTTTCTCCGGCGACGGCGGGCCGGCTACCCAGGCCTCGCTCGATCACCCGCTGGGCCTGGCAACCGATGCCAACGGCAATCTGTATATCGCCGACAGTTGGAACAGCCGTGTGCGCATCGTCACGCCCGATGGCATCATCCGAACGTTCGCTGGAAGTGGGATATACGCAGGCGGGGTGCGGGATGGAGATCCGGCGACCGGCGCAGACCTCGGGAATCCGACCGGCCTCTGGGTGGACTCCAACGGCAATCTCCTGATTGCGGTCTCCGGCGGCGTAATTTACCGAGTCTCCCTTGACGGGACTATTTTCACCGTAGCCGGACACGGTCCGCTGGAAGGCGCCGGGCTCGGCGATGGCGGCCCGGCCACCAGCGCCTTCGTCCAATCGCCGCAAGGGGTAACCGCCGATCCGGCCGGCAATCTGTACATTGCCGATACGGGCAATAACCGTGTGCGCCTCGCTACTACCGGCGGTTTGATTTTCACCATCGCCGGCACCGGTGACAACAGTAATTCCGGCGATGGCAGACCGGCTGTGAATGCCTCTCTCGCCGCTCCTGCCGATGTCCGTCTCGACGGGCAGGGGAATCTCTACATCGCAACTACTGGAGCATTGCGGGTGGTCAGCGGCGGGATTATCCGGACTGTCGCCGGCGGCAATGCGGAGCAGGGCCTCGGCGACGGCGGTCCGGCGGTGGGCGCTCTGATCTCGCCCCAGGCAATCGCGATCGATGCCACTGGAAATCTCGATATCGCCGACGGCGCCAACCACGGTGTGCGCCAGGTGACCCCGGATGGAATAATCAAGACCATCGCCGGTGGAGGCCAGTTCCGGCTTGCGGGGGATGGCGGAGCCTCCGTGGCCGCCGTCCTGAATCAGCCCCACGGGCTCGTCATCGATTCCCAGCAGAATCTCTACATCGCCGATACCAACAGCTCCCGTGTGCGCGAGGTGACGCGCGATGGAAGGATCGCCACCATCGCGGGGAATAGCCAGGCCGGATTCGGTGGCGACGGAGGTCCGGCAACCGCCGCATCGCTCAACGTTCCCTCCGATCTTGCAATGGATGTCGCGGGTAACCTCTTTATCGCCGATACAGGCAATAATCGGATTCGGGAGATGACTCCAGGCGGGATCATCGCTACCGTGGCCGGCACCGGCGCCGCCTCCTATACCGGCGATGGCGGATCTGCATCCGCGGCTACGCTGTCCGGCCCCGCCGGAATTGTGTTCGACTCCGCCGGCAATCTATACATTGCGGATAGCGGCAACAACGTGATTCGCAAAGTGGCGCCCGATGGCACCATCTCGACTTTCGCCGGGAGCGGCGCCGCCGCTTACTCCGGAGACGGCGGCCCGGCCAGTCTTGCCTCCATGAAAGCGCCGCAAGGTCTGGCTCTGGACACCTCTGGGAACCTGTATATCGTGGACGGCAACAGCGTAGTCCGCCGCGTCGATAAGAACGGAACCATCAGCACGGTCGCCGGCGATGGACTTGAATATTATTCAGGCGACGGCGGCAGCGCCCGTCAGGCTGAGCTGTATCAGCCCCGCGCCATCGCCCTCGATCGTGCCAATAACCTGTACATCGCCGACAACATGAGCGACCGTGTGCGGCGCGTCGACGCGTCGGGCGTCATTACCACGATTTCCGGCAATGGCAACACCGGCTTCGGAGGAGATGGAGGACCCGCCGCGGACGCCGTCTTCGACCGGCCGCTGGGAGTCGCCTTTGATGTCCAGGGAAATTTGTACATCTCCGACAGCGGCAATGGCCGCATTCGCGAGATTCCGGCCCGGCCTCTCAACTTCAGCGCCGGTCCTTCGGCGCTCTCCTTTTCCGCGACTGCGGGTTCCACCATTATCCCGCCGCCGCAAACGCTCCAAATCAGCAGCACCGCGAATCTGAGCTTTTCCGCGTCGCCCCTTACCTTGGCAGGCGGTAACTGGCTGGCAGTCGACGCACAGGCCGGAAAAATGCCCGGCACCCTTCAAGTCTCTGCCGACCCCACCGGACTCGGACCAGGCTCGTATACCGGGCTCATTACCGTGGTCGCCCCGGATGCCGCAACGGTCGCGCAGATCGTGGCTGTGACCCTGAGTATGCAGGCTGGAACCGGCTCGGCCACCGGGTTGGCGCTGGAACCTGGCTCGACTACGTTTTCGGTTCTGCCGGGCGCCGCAACTCAGTCCACCACCGTAAAGGTCGGTTCCGCTGCCGCTGCAGTCTCGTTCACCGCCTCCGCGGCAACGTCCAACGGCGGCAACTGGCTCGGCGTGAGCCCGCCATCCGGAACAGCATCGCCGGTTGCTCCTGCTACCATTACGGTAACCGTTCAGCCCGCCGGCATGAGCCCAGGAACCTATCAGGGCAACATCGTATTGTACGCCGCCGGAACCAGCACGGCCCTGCCGGTAACTCTCACAATCAGCTCGAGCGGAAACGGAATTCTGGTATCGCAGACCAGCCTCAGCTTTACAGCCGTTGCGCAAAGCGGCGCGCCGCATCCACAGGTTATTGGGATTCTGAATTCGGGAACCGGCGCCATGCCCTGGACCGCGGCTGTCCCATCTCCTCCCGTCGGCGCCGCCTGGCTGCACATTTCCGCAGCCCAAGGAGTGGTCAACCGTCCCATGTTGGATGTCTCACCGCTGACCGTCCAGGTTGATCCCACTGGGCTCGCGCCAGGCGACTACTATGGACAAGTCCAGATTGCCGCCGCCGCGGCGAATTCACCGCAGCCCGTCACCGTGCATCTCGTCGTGCTGCCCCCGGGATCGAGTTCCGGACAGCAAGTTTATCCCGACAGTCTCATCTTCACGGGGGTCGTGGGAAGCAGCCCTGGGTCGCAGGACGTAGCCGTCTCTGTCCTACAAAACGATCAGTTCCTGTCCGGCAGCGTCGGCACAGGCTTTACATACGCTCCGGTCAGCGCGGCCATCCAGCCCGGACAGCCGGCCACTGTGCGGGTCTTTCCCGATTTCGGGAGCTTGAATGCCGGTGAGATCGCGCGCGGAACAATTACTTTGCAGTTCCTGGACGGCAGCTCAAGAATTATCCGCGTGCTCTGCGTGGCAGCACCACCGCCAGCGGCTGCTGGGTTGAGGTGACGAATGTGGGTCAAACGTATGCGGTTGGCGCTCCTCTGCTTCCCTGCTTTCGTGGCAAGCGCGCAGGTAATCACGTCGATTGCCGGTACGGATTGGATCTTTCCCCAGCAAACGGTTCCGGCTCCTCGTGCTCCCCTCGGCGCGATCACCGCGCTGGCGCTGGATGCGAAAGGGAATCTCTTCGTATGCGACCCCGACAACCACATGGTGTTTCGCATCTCTCCCGACGGCTCCCTGTCGGCGTTTGCCGGCAATGGGGCCCCGGGGTTCACCGGCGATGGCGGTCCGGCAACCAGCGCCTCCATCACATCGCCCTCCGGTTTGGCGGTGGATGCCGCGAGTAATCTATACGTCTCCGATCTGGTCAACAATCGCATCCGCAAGGTATCGCCGGCCGGCATTATCACCACTATCGCCGGAAATGGCGCGGCTGGTTTTGCCGGCGATGGCGGTCCGGCGGCCGCCGCGGAGTTGAACGGTCCGGCAGGACTGGCCTTCGATTCCGCCGGTAACCTTCATGTGGCGGACGATCACAGTAACCGCATCCGCAAGATTGCACCGGCCGGAATCATCACCACGGAAGCGGGCAACGGCATTCAAGGTTTTTCCGGCGATGGTGGCCCGGCACTGGGCGCCTCACTGGCAAATCCCTACGCGCTTGCAATCGATGCGGCCGGAAATATGTATATCGCCGATAACGGCAATTACCGCATCCGGGAAGTGACCACCGACGGATCGATTCACACCGTTGCCGGCAACGGCCCCGCGGGCCTACCGGTCGACGGCGGTCCCGCCACTGCGAGCGGTCTCTGCCAGCCGTTTGGTCTGTCGTTAGACGCCTCCGGAGCCCTGTATATCGCGGATACCTGCGACCAGAGCATCCGCAAAGTCGGCGTGAACGGCATCATCTCGACCGTGGCCGGAAACGGCGCCGCGGGCTTTTCGGGCGACGGCGGCTCCGCTACCGCCGCGAGTTTGAATAATCCCTGGAGCGTCGCGGTCGGCCCTGGAGGGACCATCTATATTGCAGACCAGGGCAACAGCCGGATCCGCCAGGTGTCCGCGGGCCTGATTGCCACAGCTGCGGGCAATGGCGGCTTTCGATTCTCCGGCGACGGAGGACCGGCTGTCGCCGCGACTCTATACAATCCGTACCACGCTGCGATCGACAATTCCGGGGCGATCTACATCGCCGATACCGCCAACGGTCGCATCCGGAAGATAGCGCCAAACGGCGTGATCGCCACCGTCGCCGGCAACGGACTCCACTCGTCTTCCGGCGACGGCGGGCCCGCCACCAACGCCGCCTTGGGACTCCCTGCCGCAGTGGCTCTCGATGCCGCTGGCAATCTGTACATTGCCGACCAGTTGAACAATCGCGTCCGCAAAGTCATGCCGGGCGGAGTAATTTCCACCGTAGCGGGGGGCGGCATGGCTGGCGACACCGCTGCATCCCTGAGCGCGCCTTCTGGCCTCGCAGTCGACGCGTCCGGCAATGTCTACATCTCCGAGCGGCTCGCCAATCGGATCCGCAGGATCAATCGTGATGGGACTATCGTTACCGTCGCCGGCAACGGCGTTGCGGGATTTTCGGAGGATGGCGGACCGGCAACCGCCGCTTCCCTCGATGGTCCGCTAGGCATCGCCTTCGATGCCGCCGGCAATCTGTATATAGCCGACTCGCTCAATCACCGGATTCGCAAGGTCACAGCCAACGGAGTGATTTCGACCGTCGCCGGAAACGGCACCAGCGGCTCGTCCGGCGATGGCGGCCCGGCCGCCGCCGCGTCGCTATCGCTTCCGAATGACGTCGTGGCCGATGCAGCAGGTAATCTGTATATCGCCGATACCGGAAACAACAAAATTCGAAAAGTGACCGCCGGCGGGCTTATCGGCACGGCCGCTGGCACCGGGCTGCCGCTTTTTTCCGGCGACGGCGGCCCCGCTGCCAATGCCGCCTTGAACGCGCCCAGAGGCGTAGCGCTCGATTCACGAGGCAACCTCCTGATCGCCGACACTTACAACAGCCGGATTCGCGCCGTCCTCGGCACAACCATCTCTTATCAACTCAGCCCCTCGACGCTTACCTTCACCAGCGTGGCAGGGACTGCAACTCCTCTGTCGCAACAGTTGAACCTCGAATCGAGTGTCGTCGGCATCGGCTTCACCGTCGCGTCTGGCGCTACGTGGCTCAACGCCCTGCCGTCCTCCGGCACAACGCCTGCGGAGATCCAGGTGACCGCCGATCCCACCGGCTTGTCCCCCGCAACTTACAGCAGCGTGCTCACCATCAGCATCCCCAATGCGAGCCCGCCCACGGCGCAAATCCAGGTAACTTTGACTGTTCAGCCAAATACCGGCCCTCCGGCGCTCGCTCTCAATACCCAATCGTTGACATTCGAATCGACCAAAGGAGGCGGCAGCGAGAATGCGCAGGTCCGGGTCTTCAATGCCGGCAGTGGCTCACTAGCATTCACCGTCTCCACCCAGACCGCTTCCGGCGGCTCCTGGCTGGCTGTCACGCCGCCCAACGGCAGTGTTACGGCCTCCTCTCCCGCTTCCCTCACCGTAACAGCGACGCCGGGTTCGCTGACCCCCGGCACTTACAGCGGCACAATTACCATCAACGGAGCTGGGAGCATTGTCAACATAGCTGTCACGCTATCGGTGAGCACTCCTAGCGCCACCATTCTGCTCTCACAGAGCGCCTTGAACTTCACCGCAGTTTCGCAGGGCGGCGTGCCGCTACAGCAGAACTTCGGCATTCTTAACACCGGTCAAGGATCCATGAGTTGGACCGCCACGGCGACCACGGTCACCGGCGGCAACTGGCTGCAGATCTCAGCTACCAATGGGACGGTGCAGCGGCCCTACCTGGACGTCTCGTTGGTCAATGTGTCGATCAATCCCGCGACGCTGGGGCCAGGGACGTACTACGGTCGAATTCAGGTGTCGGCCGTGGCGGCCAACACGCCGCAGTTGATGACGGTGATTCTGACGGTGCTGCCGGCGGGATTCACGCTGGGGGCGCAGATATTCCCGGCGGGATTGATCTTCACGGGGGTGGCGGGAGGGACGCCAGGGTCCCAGGATGTGCAGGTGGGAAATCCAGCGGGAGTGGCGAACAGTTTTCAATCGGGAATTATCGGGACAGGGTTCAGCTATCTGCCGACCAATGCCAGTGTGCAACCGGACCAGCCGACGACCGTGCGGGTGTATCCGGACTTCAGCAAGTTGAATCCTGGGAGTATCCAACGAGGGACGATCACGCTGCAGTTTTCCGACGGATCGCCGTCGCAAACGATTAGTGTGTTGATTGTTGTGGCGCCTTCTGGGGTGACGGCGGACAGTGTGAGGAGGGATGCCGCGAGGGCTAAGCTGCCGGCCCAGCCGGAGGCGGCCTCGGGGTGCGCCATGGAGGGCTTGCTGGTGGTGTTTCGGACGCCGCAGCCATCGCAAACGACGTTCAGTGCGGTGGTGGGGCAGGCGACGACGCTGGATGTGCAGGTCACGGACGGATGCGGCATTCTGGTGGGGCCTGGAGGACAGAGTGCGCAGGTGGCGGCGTATTTTTCTAACGGGGAAACTCAGGTGGCGATGACGCACATTGGCAACGGGATCTGGCAAGGGACGTGGCGGCCGGTGAAGGCGGGGAATTCGGTCGTGTTAAAGGTGACGGCGTTGTTCCAGCAGGGAGGGAACTTGGTGGGCGGGGTTTCCACAGGGCTGAGCGCGATCGTCAGTATGCCGGCACCAGCGGCGACGACACCGACGGTAACGGCGCAAGGAGTGGTGCATGCAGCTAGCGAGCAAGGGGGGCTACCGATCGCTCCGGGCGGGCTGATCTCGGTCTACGGATTGAACCTGGCCGACGGGGTGGGACAGCCGGGAGGGTTGCCGCTGCCGCAGCAGTTCAACGGGGCGAGAGTGCTGTTAGGGGACCAGCCGTTGCCGATCTTGTACACCAGCACGGGGCAGTTGAACGTGCAGGTGCCGTACACGGTGCCGGTGAACACGCAATATCAGTTGACGGTGCAGCACGGGAATACGCTTTCAGTGCCGCAATCGCTGGTAGTGGCTCAGGCGCAGCCAGGGATCTTCACGATGAACCAGCAGGGGACGGGGCAAGGCAGTATTGTGAAGAGCGACCAGGTGACGTTGGCGCAGCCTGGGACACCGGCGAGCATAGGCGAGACGGTGGTGATTTACTGCACGGGGTTGGGGGCGGTGACACCGGCGGTACAGGAGGGGATGGCAGCGCCGAGTACGCCGCTCTCGAAGACGGTGAACGCTGTGACGGTGACGATTGGAGGGGCGCCGGCGCAGGTGGCATTCAGTGGGCTGACGCCTGGGTACGCGGGGCTATACCAGATCAACGCAGTGGTGCCGTCGGGGATCACGACGGGTGACGCGGTGCCGGTAGTGTTGAGCGTGGCCGGGCAGACCAGTCCAGCCGTAACGATGGCGGTGAGGTGAATGATGCAGAGGAAAGATGGCTAATTGGGTTCTACATCAAGCTTAGGCTGTTCCGCTGATTGCGCGAATGCCGAATGCTCAGGACAATGCAGACTGTCATGAGCCTAAAACTTGGGCGCCATTCGGTCATGAGTGTGTCTTTACCTCGACCGTAACAATACCCCATCGCGCACCCGTTGTAAATCCCGCAATTCCCGCAATTCCCAAGGCTCCCAGGCGACCGCCCCCTGCCCCCCCCCCCCGCAACCCGCAGGCCCGGCTGTTTCAGTGATCCCCTCTAATACTCAGTGGCGCTGAATCGGCCCAGGGACGGAGTTGGAACTGGTTGTCAACGCCGGTGTAAAATCTTCAACCGGCGTTGACACTGGTTTCAAATTCAAGATGACTTCGACTGGAAATGATGGTGCAGTCCGTCCAGCCACGACCCCGTATTCCAGCCCCGAACCACAATAACGACCTTACAGAACTACGATGAGGCGCGTGGCAGTGCGCGCAGCGCTGGCTCATCTGCTGATTCCGAGCCGCTCCAGATTGGTACGGGCTTGCGCGCTACCTGCAGTCGCAGCCTTGCGGTACCAAGAGATTGCTGTTGCCCGGGCTTCGCCAACACCCAAGCCGTGCTCGTATAACCGGCCGATCTGATTCATCGATTCACCGTCACCCGCGTCGGCGGCCTTCCGATGCCACTTCATCGCCTCGATATAGTCGGGTGGCCCAATTTTGCCATCCTGTAAGAGCATGGCGACATTGTAGGCGGCGACCGGGACCCCTGCGTCTGCCGCCTTCCGGTACCACTTCATTGCCTGATTGAAGTCCCGCGCGGCGCCCTGCCCCCTTGAGTACATTACCCCAATCTCATTCATGGCGCGGACCTCGCCGGCATCGCTGGCCCGCTGCATCCACGCCATGGCCTGCCCGAAATCCTGAGCCACACCTAAACCATCACGATAAAGTTCGCCTACATGGCGCATTCCGTACCCGCCTCCGGCGTCAGCGGCCTTCCGGTACCACCTTATGGCTTCAGCATAATCACGCGAAACAGCCCAGCCATTCTCGCAAAAGTAGCCAATTTGACTCATGGCTTGTGCATGTCCCTCGTCGGCCGCTTTCCTATACCACCTCAATGCTTCGGCATTGTCACGCGCTGCGCCCCACCCGTTCTGGGTGAACCAGCCAACCTGATACAACGCAGCGGCGTGATCTTGGACGGCATGAGGCGTGTGGTCGTACCCTCCGTCGACTGCCTTTCGAATCCACTTCATCGCTTCGACCGGATCCCGGGGTATACCCCACCCTTCCAGGTAGGCGTAACCGATATTGGTCATTGCCGCACCGATGCCCGCGTCAGCCGCCTTCCTGAACCATCTCAGCGCTTCGGTGTCATCTTTGTTCACGCCCCAGCCATTGTGGTACAGCCAGCCAATATTGTTCAGTCCCATCCTGCCGTCGGTGTCCGCCGCTTTGCGATACCAGATCATCGCCTCGCCAAAATCGAGTTGCACAATTTGCCCCAACTGATACATCAATCCTAGTTGGACCATGGCCTTCGCACTACCAGAATCCGCAGCTTGTTGAAGAAGCGGTAGGGCTGCAGCGTAGTTTTTCGCTAAGAGAAGTTCCTTCGCCTTGCTGAATAACGGGTCGGCCGCCTCAGGGGATCCGTTTCGTCTCTCGGCGGGCGCCGCGGCGGCAGGGGCAGTGGGGTCCAGGAAAGGGACCTCTTCGACCGGCACCTGTATGACAAATGGGACTTGCTTGCCGGCGGAAAGGCGGCTCACTTCCCCTTGGACTTTTGTCAAAACGATCCGGGGTGTCGCTCCCGGCTCGCGAATAGCATTGATTAGAGCGGCGGTAAACGCGTTTAAGCCTCCATCGTTCGGATCGGGCGCGGACTGGTTGGGTGCAGCCGAAAAAGAGATCAATGTGTTAGCCGATGGGAGTTCCATGGCCAATCCGTCAGACAGGCCGGAACCCGGTCGGCAAGCATCGAGGAGCAGTAATTTGATACCTGCGCTCCGCAGATCGAGTTGCTTCAGCAGGTTACGAACAGACACTCCCGTTTGACCCGGTGCGGCGCCGCCTGCTGGGTCGAAACTCACGGGCAAAAGGTAGTTGATTTCACCTTGCTGGTAACCATACCCCGAAAAATAAACCAGTACGAGGTCGCCAGGCTGCACGTCGGTCGCGAACTTCTGCAGAATCGACAGCATTCCTGCCTGCGTTAGATCGTAGGCCACTTCTGATCGAATCTGGAGCTCGGCTAGAGTGGCTGCCAAAGCTTCAACGTTCGCTTTTGGCGTTCGCAGTTCCGGCAGGTGCTGGTATGCCGAATTGCCAATCAAGAGCGCACGTCTTCGAGCAGAATGCGAACCGGCAGAAGGACCGTTCTGCGCGAAGACCAGTAGCGCGGAGAATATACACCCCAGCGCAAATCTCACGGTTGGTACACCTCCCAGCGAATCTTTATCATCATTGCAGAAT
>OCZT010004531.1_pt1 | contig 13990 bp, 12 predicted proteins | sample 1539031 | NCBI WGS metagenome assembly OCZT01 (sample SAMEA3539308, study PRJEB22396) | soil metagenome | biome: tundra; feature: field; material: soil | place: USA | collected 2010-05 | depth 0.15 m
CCGGCGACGAAGCCGAGGATGAGGACGAGTCCCGCCTGGAGTACGAGGACCCGCCAGCGAAGTGCGTTGGTCATGGAATGGTCTCCCTAGTGGTTGTCAGGCCTTTATGCCTCCATGCTGAGGGTAACTCCCGAGCCCAACCAGGGCCAGCCGTCATTAACCAACATGACGGGCGGCCCTATTTCCTTAGGGTCTGCCACTGGGTCGATCGATGACTTTCTCCTCCGGTGCCGGTCGCCGGTACGCGGCCATGCTGGTTGGGTCAGGTCAGCGAGGGGCCCGGTCCCGCAAACGCCGTACCAGCTGACGAAGTGCCGGAGGTACGGCCCACCGGAGCGCCGCGGCCCCTCCGGACCCGACATCGTCCCGATCTCGCGGCCTGGAGGCGTGCTCGCCTCTCAGGGCGAGGCCGGGACCCGCCAGGTGACGACCGTCCCGCCGCCGCGGCGGGCACTGAGGTCGCAGACGCCTCCCAGCGACTCCGCACGGGCCTGCATGTTGTCGATGCCGTGACCGCGCTGAGCGTCCTTGGCGAGGCCCACGCCGTTGTCCGCGACGCGGAGGGTGATGGTTCCCGAAGCGGCGTGGAGGAGCACCTCGATGCCGCTCGCGTTGGCGTGCCGGGCGACGTTGGAGAGGGCCTCCCGGAGGGTCTTGAGGAGCTCTTCCTGGGTGGCGGCGTCGGTGGCGGCGTCGAGCGGGCCGTCCATGTGCACCTTCGGGGCAAAGCCGAGGGTCGCCGTCGCCTCCCCGACCAGGGAGAGCACCCGGGCTCGCAGGCCGTCCTTCACGGCATCGCGGGCCTCGAGGTCAAAGATGGTGATGCGGATCTCGCGGATGGTCTCGTCCAGCTCGTCGACGGCCTGCTGCAGCCGCTCGCGGAGGTCGCTGCCCTCCATGCGGCCGACCAGGCTCTGGAGGCCCATCCCAGTGGCGAAGAGCCGCTGGATGACGGTGTCGTGGAGGTCGCGCGCGATCCGCTCCCGCTCGCCCAGCACTGCCAGCTGCTCGAGCCGCTGGTGTAGCCGGGCATTCTCGATGGCGACGCCGGCGGCGCCGGCGAGCGCCACCACCAGTTCCTCGTCGGACTGCGAGAACTCCGCGGCGCCCTGCTTCTCGGTCAGGTAGAGGTTGCCGAAGACCTGGTCGCGCACCATGATCGGGACGCCGAGGAACGACGTCATCGGCGGGTGGTGCGGGGGGAAGCCGGCGGAGGCGGGGTGGGCACCGATGTCCGCGATCCGCCGCGGCCTGGGGTCGGTGACGAGCAGGCCGAGGACCCCGATGCCCTGGGGGACGTGGCCGATGGCCCGGATGCCCTTGCTGTCGATTCCGGTGGTGATGAACTCGACCAGGCCGCGCTTCATATCGGACTCGCCCGCCGCGAGAACGCCCAGGGCGGCGTACTGGGCTCCGCTGACGGCCGCCGCCACCTCCACGACCCGCTTCAGGACGTTCGGGAGGCTGAGATCGGCGGAGAGCGCGACGACGGCATCGAGGAGTCGGGAGGTCCGGGTCACCTCGGTCATCAGGCGAAGTCTAGGGTGAGAGAGGTCGGGGCAGGGGCCATCGGCCGGGGGCGGACGGCCCGAAGGTCGCCCGCCCCGGACCGCCGGACAGCCCCGGGAGCCGCCCGTTAGCACGCCCGCGTTCCGGAAGCGGTCGCTTTCTCGGTATGGTGTTCAGAGCGAAGCGAGACCACGAGGAGGAGCCATGACCACCAGCCCGAGACCGCTCCACGACCTCAACAGGAAGGAGTGCCTCGAGCTCCTCCAGTACCACTCCTTCGTGGGCAGGCTCGGCTTTGTCCTGGACGGTCGCCCGATGGTGCTCCCGGTCAACTACCTGGCCGACGAGGACGCCGTCGTCTTCTGCACGGCCGAGGGCACCGCGCTCGGCGCGGTGGGCGAGGGTCACCAGGTGGTGTTCGAGGTCGACGAGAGCCATCCCCTGGAGCGCTCCGGATGGAGCGTGGTGGTCCGCGGGACGGCGAGGGTGGTCACCGACCCCGGCGAGGTCGAGGCTCTCCGGCGCGGTCCCCTTCACTCCTGGGTGACCAGGGCGCCCGAGCGCTGGGTGCGGATCACCATCGAGGAGGTCACCGGCCGGCGCCTCGGTCGGCGCTGAGTCAGATCGCCGCCAGGAAGAGGAAGCCGAGCAGGGCCACCGCGGTGATCACGAGCAGGGCGGTGAGGACGGCCCAGGCCACGGTGTCGAAGTTGTGCACCAGATGAGCCATGGGCGCATGGTCGATCCGTGCCGGCCCCTGCGCCAGTGTCCATTAGCCCCTCCCGTGCGGGCCGGTGGCGGCTTCCGGAGGGGACTGTTGTCCCCGGTTCGCAGGTTCGCCTAGGGCCGAAGGTCCCGAAACGAGCGAGGCGACTGCCCCTGGCCCGGCTGGGTTCTCGCCGGGGATGCTGGGGGTCCATGGAGCGCCGCCTCTTCAGCCTGCGTGAGCTGTCCCGCGTGCGCTGCTTCGACCTGCTCGCCACCCTGGGGGTCGGGCGCGTCGGTGTGAGCGTGCGGGCACTGCCCGCCATCCTGCCGGTCGAATACGTGGTGGTTGGGGAGAAGGTGGTCTTCCGGACCGCTCCCGGCGCCAAGCTGGACGCGGCGGTCCATCGCTCCGTGGTGGCCTTCGAGGCCGACCGGTACGATCCCGCCGGCGCCTGGGGCTGGAGCGTCCTGGTCCAGGGGGTGGCGTCGGAGATCTCCGCCGCCGCTGAGCTGGCCGAGGCTCGGAGCATGCTGGCCCGCGACTGGCCGTTCCTCACCGAGGACGTGGTGCGCTTCATCTCGATCGAGGGCACCTTCGTGAGCGGGCGGACCTTCGGGGCGGTCCCCGCGCCCTGACCTGCGGTGGGCCTCAGGAAGCGCTCCGGCGTAGGGTCGCCGTCGCCGCGCCGATGAGCGCGACGGCGAAGGCCACCACCACGGCGATGTCGACCAGCAGAGGACCGGACGTGAGCCCGTTGCCCTTCAGCATCACGTCGCGCAGCCCGTCGACACCATAGGTGAGCGGCAGCAGCCTTGACACCACCTGGAGCCAGCCCGGCTCGGTGGCGACCGGGAAGACGATCCCGCTCAACAGCACCTGCGGGACGATCGCGAGGGGGATGAACTGGACCGCCTGGAACTCGGTGGTCGCGAACATGCTGAGGAAGATGCCGAGGTTCACCGCCACCAGGGTCATCAGCAGGGTGAGCAAGACGATCAGCGCCACATCGCCCTGGTTGTGGACGTGGAGCGCATAGAGGGTGAAGACCACGACCTCCACGGCCTGCACGGTCGCCACCACCATGAAGCCGCCGATGTACCCGACCACGATGTCGGCGCGCCGGAGCGGGCTCGCCATCAGCCGTTCCAGGGTGCCCTGGCTGCGCTCCCGCAGGAACGCGATGATGGTGACCACGAACACCAGCAGGAATACGACCAGCCCGATGAACGCGCCCCCGAAGTAGTCGAGGGTGTCGAGGCCGGGCCCGCCGTGGAGGTAGTCGAGGCTCGGTTCGAGCACCGGCACCCGCACCCCCTCCGTGGCCGCCAGGCTGCGGGAGGCACGCGTCACCGACTGGTCGAGGGCCAGCAGCACCGGCTGGGTGAGAGCGGGCTGGGTGCCCTCCAGGTGGATCGTCGGAGCGATGACATCGCCGCTCAGAGCCCGCACCGAGAGATCGGGAGGCAGCACGACGTAGGCGGCCACCGTGTCGGCGCTCAGGTCGCCCGCCGCCCGGGACTGCGTGGTCCGGGTGACGCTGATCTCGGTGGATTGGCCGAGGTCGGCGGCGAGAACCGCGCCCAGCGGGCCCCGGTCGAGGTTGACCACGTCGACCGCCGGGAGGCTGGAGCCGCCGCCGGTCAGGAAGTAGAAGAGGCCGAGCAGGATGATCGGCGCGACGAAGAGCAGCATCAGGGTGCGGCTGTCGTGGCGGAACTGCTGGAGGATCCGGAGGCTGATCGCGCCGGCGCGGCGCCCGTTCACGACCTGCTCTCCGAGAGGACCAGGAAGGCGTCTTCGAGCCGCTCCACACCGGCCAGCCGCCGCAGCGCGGCGGAGGTGCCCTCGGCGAGCATCCGGCCAAAGCGCACGAGCCCCAGCCGCCCGCAGCGCTCCGCCTCGTCCATGACGTGGCTCGAGACGATGATGGTCGTGCCCTCGCCGGACATCGTGGTGAACCGCTGCCAGAGCTCGGCGCGCAGCTGCGGATCGACCCCGACCGTCGGCTCGTCGAGAAGGAGCAGGCGCGGCCGGTGGACCAGCGCGCATGCCAGCGAGACGCGCTGGCGCATCCCCCCGCTCAGCGTGGCCACCACCGAGTGCCGCCGCGAGCTGAGGTCGACGAGCTCCAGCGCGTCGACGGCACTCTGTGCGCCGGCGTGCCGGTCGAGATCGTGCACCGAGGCGAAGAAGCGGACGTTCTCCTCCACTGTGAGATCGGCGTAGAGGGCGGGTGCCTGGGGCATGTATCCGACATCGGCCAGGACGGCACGGTCGGGAAGACGGCGGCCAAGGACTGTGACGGTGCCCGCGTCGGCGGTGACGAGCCCGACCAGGGATCGGATCAGCGTGGTCTTTCCCGCGCCGTTGGGACCGAGCAGCCCGTAGATCTCCCCGGCCCCGACCGTGAGGGAGACGCCGTCCAGGGCTCGGATCGACCCGAAGACCTTGGTCAGGCCATCGACAGAGACTGCCACCGGCTGAGTTGTCATCAATGCGTCTCCCCGTCGGGCTTCATCGCTCGCAGCCAGGCGGACGACAGCTCGTTGGCGACCGTCTCCAGCGGGGCGTCGAAACCGAAGGCCCGCACCACGAGGTCCCGAGTGATCAGGTGCATGATCAGCGGGCCGGCGAAGGCCATGAGCGCGAGCACCGGATCCATCCGCCGCAGCCGGCCCGCCGCCATCTGCGTCGTCAGATACCTGGCCAGCGGGGCGATGGTCTCGGAGAGCGCGAGCTGCCGTGCGAGCTCGGCGTCGACGTCCGGCCCCGAGACCTCGACGAGCAGGGTGCGGACGAGTCCAACGTGCGCCTGCGCGCTGCGGAGCAGGGCCTGGGCGATGATCGGCAGCAGCCGCTCGGGAGGGTCGCCTGCGTGCTCGGTGAAGGCGAGCGCGACGGGGACGAACGGGGCGTAGACGCGCACCACCTCCCGGAAGAGCGCAGCCTTGCCGGGGAAGAGACGGTACAGGCTGGCACGGGAAACGCCGGCGCGGTCGGCCAGCTCATCCATGGAGAGACCCGCCAGGCCATGGGCACCGAAGAGCGTGACGGCCTCGGCCAGCACCCGTTCACGCGCGCTGGGGTCGGGCTCCACCTCCAGTAGCCGGAGCAGCTCGGCCCGCGACGCGATGAGACGGTACAGGGTGGCCCGTGAGACGCCCGCCTCGCGGGCGAGCGCGGAGAGCGGCGGCAGTCCGCCGGCGCTCAGAGCCTGCCGGGCGGCATCGATGATCCGGTCGCGGGCGACCTCCCCGCTGGTCGCGCCGACCGCCGGTGTTCCAGTTTTCGCTGCGGACATTGCGATGATACTAGACGAGACGTCTCGTCTTGTCTAGGATCACATCTCCTCCGGCCACCCGCGAGGCGACGTGCTACCGGAAGCCTCAGCCGACCCGGACCGGGTGGTGGTGCTCCGCCCGGCGGAAGACCTGCACCGCCCAGCTGCTCGCCCGCTCCTGCTCGCCGTCCATCAGCTCGCAGACCTGACCGGGCTTCACCAGGAAGCTCGCCGGGCGGGTGACCAGGTGGCAGCCCCGGCGGCGGAGGGCGCGGTAGAGGGCGAGGGCGGCGGTCCCGTTGAGAACGCGCAGACCCGGCTCCCGGGTGTCGAAGGTGGCGGCGGAGAAGCTCGGCCGCGGCGGGAGGTGGTCCAGCCAGCCCCGCACCCCGGCGGTGGGCGAGCGGAAGTCGCGGAGCACGTGGGCCGCGCTCTGGGTCCGGGCCACGTCGGCCCACTCCTCCCAGTGGTGGGTCGGCCCGCCCACGACCAGGAACTCCACACCGTCGAGCTCGGCGAGCGGGATCTCGTGCACCTCTCCGACGATGACCGGGCCGTGCACGGCGGCTTCGGCGGCGATGATCCGGGCCACGGCGGCGGTGCTGCCCTGCGTCCCCTCGTACACGATCGCGGTGCGCATCAAGCCGATCCTCCTAAGGCATCCCAGAGTGGCCCCTGCGGTTTCCACGCACCAGAGCCCAATGGCCCCTTTCCACCGGTGTCTCGGGCCTCCCTCAGCGCTGTGGTCCCCGGCCCGTACGGCGATGATGTTCGGGCCAAACCTGACCGCGACCCGGGGCCGGCCGGCGGGACGCCGCCTCCCGGGCGGGGCCGCGGCTCCGAGCTCCTCGGCAGTGGGCCTGTGGAACACCGCCCGTGCCACGGCCGCCCCAGCGCACTATCCCCAGCGGCCGATCACTCCGCCCAGGGGCGGCCGTCCCGAGCGGCGCTTGCCGAAGGTCCCACGAGCTCCACCCAGATCATCCGCGCGGTCTCGGGCGCGAGGGCGATCGCGCGATGCCGGCCACCCACGGACAGGGTGATCTCATCCGAGCTCCCGCCGGGCTCGACGGTGACCTCGACCCCGGTCCGGACCCCGGCGGCCGCGAGCGCCCGGAGGAGTTCGAAGGACTCGTGCTCGATGATCTCCGAGATGCGGCGGACCGCCGCCACCGCGCCGGGACGGAGGTCGGCGAGCGGGACGAGCTCCCCGTAGGGGGCCGTCCGCCCCGGGATGGTGTGACCGTGCGGGCAGGTCGCCGGCTCGCCGAGCGAGATGTCGAGCCGGGTGAGGACGGTGTCGGAGAGCGAGGCGGAGAGGCGGGTCGCCTCCAGGTGAGCGCTCGCCCAGTCCAGCCCGAGCAGGTCAGTGAGCCAGCATTCGGCGAGCCGGTGGCGGCGCACGATGGCCTTGGCGGCGTCGGTGCCCGCCGCGGTGAGGGTGACGCGCCGGTCCAGCTCGGTCTGGATCCAGCCTCCGGCTCGGAGCCGTCGGAGTCCGATGCTCACGGTCGGGGCCTTCACCCCGAGCCACTGGGCGATCCGGCTGGGCCGGACCGGCTCGTCCTCGGCGGCAATGCAGAAGATCGTCTCCAGATAGCGGTCGATCGCGACCGTCCGCAGGGGCAGCGGGCTGACCCCGTGGGATCTCCCGTGGGTCCGGCTGCGGGGGGAGCCCCTCGGAGGCCCGCCATCGTGCCCTCGAGCGTCGGGGTGTGCGGGCGCAGAGGGTGCCGCCGGGCGGAGATCCGGCGGTGCGCCCGCCTCGGCTGGCACCCGAACCGTCACCCCACCACCGGTGACGCGTCGGCGACCCGCAGCCGCGCCTGCCCGGCGTCGTCGGACAACCGCTCGACGACCCGGGAGAGGAGCGCGCGCACGCTGGCCTCGGCCAGCCGGTGGAGGAGCATCCGGTCCACCTCCCGTCCCAGCGGCCCCAGCGGCGGCACGTAGCGGCCCATGAAGCTGATCGAGGTCATGGAGGTCCCCATCGGGGTGAACTCGAGCTCGGCCACCATGGCGGGGAAGAGCCCGGTGGCCCCCGACGCTCGCCAGCGCAGCGGCTGCGTGACCCGGTCGGGCTTCACCACCATCTCGTCCAGCTCTGCCCACACCCGCTTGCCGACCCGGATCGGCCCGATCGACGAGATGACCCGGAGCGAAAGCTGCTCACCCTCCTCGTAGGCGGCGACCAGCGATTCTCCGAGCCAGGCCGGCCCAGAGGCCACCAGCTCGTCACACACGGCGGCGAACGGCCGGTCGATCTGGACGAAATCCGACACCATCATCAGTCGCAGCATCCCCGGCCGGGATGGACGGGGATAGGGGCGAGGGTCACCACCCGATTAGGCCGTTGGCCCCTGCTCTCCTACGACCCGGGGGTTTCCGTCGCCTCGTTGTGGTGGGCGTGGAGCGCGTGCTCGGCGGCGCGGCGCGCGGCGCGGCGCTTGGCGCCGGACTGAAGCAGCTTCTCCTTCTCGCCCTCCAGCGGGACGCGATGGGAGGGGCGGGCAGGGCTGATCACCTGGTTGCGTCCCTTGCGGCGCGGGCCCGACCAGAGTGCCGGCGGTGCGTCGAGCCGGAGGGCGAGTCCGTAGGCGGCGGCTTCGTAATTGACCCGCCAGCCGTGGAAATGCTTCCAGGCCTCGTCCTGGTCTCTCTCGAGCTTCCACCCGACCGAGCGCAGCCGCTCGACGGCATCATCGAACTCGGCGCGGGAGAGCTGGATGGGGTCCGCCGGGTCGGGGTCGGGATCGACGGTGATCCCCAGCGTCCCGGCCAGATCGCGCAGGGCCACGTAGCCCATGCGCAGGAGCGGGCGGGCCGACGCCGGCGCTGTGATCGGCGAGAGGCTGAGCTGGAGCGCCGCCGCATCCATGACCGCGAGCAGCCCGATCACCCAGGAGCGGAGGGCCTTGGGGGAGCGGAAGTAGAGGAGCTGCGGGTAGGTGGTGTGGGACTCGGAGACGTCGGCGGCCCACTCCGTCCAGCGCTCGTAGAACCACCCGAGCCGCTCCTTGTTGTCGATCAGCTCATGGCGGATGAGGACCTCCGGGCCCCAGGCCGGGACGCCGCCCAGGAACGCGAGCATGGTCACGAGCGTCTCCCGGCGGTTGAACGCCGCATAGAGCGTTGGCAGGTAGGCGATCTGGAGGGCGACGATCACCAGACCGCTCATGGCGCAGAGGAAGGCGAGCGCGACCGGGGCGGTGCCCCGGGGGGTCTCGAAACCGAGCGTGAACATCGACGACCCGGTGATCTGGAGGGCGCTGCCGAAGCTGGCGACGAAGGGCCAGAAGAGGAGGGCGAAGCTGAGGAAGACCAGCCCCACCCAGGCCACCAGCAGACCCATCAGGAGGGCGGGGCCGTTGAGGGCCTCGATCCGGTCCCGGGTCAGGTAGTCGTCCACCCGGTCGGTGACCAGCAGGAAGCTCCGCCGGACCACCCCGGTGATGAGCACCGTCAGCCGGGGAGCGGCGGCCCGGGGGACGACCAGCGTCCCGAAGACGCTCGCCGCGGTGAGCAGGAGGATGGCGATGCCGGCGGCGAAGCCGGCCCAGCTGACGGCGGCCACGCTTCCGAGGATAGGGGGCTCCTCGCTTCCGCCGCCTTGGCGGCCCGGGTCAGAGTGCCGAGGCGGCGCCCGTCAGGTAGCGGATGACGTCGTCGGCGCCGTAGTCGTCCCGGCCGGCGGGGAGCAGGCCGACCAGCCGGCCCAGGTCGTCACCGCTCGTGACGATCGGCGGCTCCACCGTGCCGTCCTTCTGGACCTGGGGGTGGCCGCAGGTCGCCAGCAGCCCGTTGCAGAGGCAGCGCCGTCCGGCCGCGTCCTCCTCCGAGCCCCCCTTGGCGACGTAGGCCGCCACCGGCTCGGCCGCGCAGCGGTAGGTGATCGAGCCCCCACCGGTCGACACCGGCTCGCGGAGGTAGCCGTTGTCGCACACTCGGTGCCGCGCCTCGTAGACCTCGGGTACTGCGACGCTGCCCTCGACCTGGACCACCTTGAAGGGATACCCCGTCGAGGAGGCGCGGGGATCGGTGCGGACCTCGGCCCCACCCTCGCGGGCGTCGCGGATGATCTTGACGCGCAGTTCGGGGTCCATGCCCGACTCGCGGGAGAAGGCGAAGAGGGTGCCCAGCTGGATCCCGGTGGCTCCCGCCTCCCGCGCCGCGGCCAGGCTCTCCGGGGAGCCGGTGGCGCCGGCCAGCCAGAAGGGCAGGCCCAGCTCGACCATCCGGGCGGTGTCCGCCTGGTCGCGCTCGCCGTACACGGGCTGGCCGGTCTCGTCGAGGACGGTCCGGCCCCGGGGCGGTGCGTTGTGCCCCCCCGCCAGCGGGCCCTCGACGATGAAGCCCTCGACGCTGCCGGTCGAGCGTCGCAGCAGCATGGCCGCCAGCGAGTCGGCGGAGACGATGGGGAGGAAGGCGGGACGGGGGAGCTGAGCCGCGCCGTAGCCGACGCCCTCGGGGTCGAAGCGGAGCATCGGCGCCAGCTCGTCGGTGGTGGGGCCGTCGAGGAGGCGCAGGCTGGCGCCCCGGCCCTCGGCGAAGGCGTCCAGGACCCCGGGGATCTCGCGGGGGATGCCGGCGCCCATCAGGATGCAGTCGACTCCGGCGAGCATGGCCCCGTAGAGGGTGGGCAGGGTCGGCGCCTTGACCTTCGTCAGCAGGTTGATCCCCACCCGGCCCCGGTGCCCCTCGCGAGCCAGGACCACCTCGACGAAGGCTGCGAGCACGGTGAGGTCGCGCACCAGGGGCCGCTCCACATGGGTCTGCATCCCCACCCGGCGGTACGGCGTGCCCACCTTCTTGCCCATCGGAACGAAGAAGCGGTCGAGCACGCGGCCCGCCACCCCCTGATCCGGGAACGCCTCGATGGCGCGGCGGAGATGGCCGCCGGTGTCGCCGTCCTGGAGGCGGCGCGCCACCACGCTGTCGAGCGCGGTGCCCGAGACCACCCCCATACAGGCACGGTGCGAGGCGACGGCACGGGCCAACCGCCATCCCGAGATGGCGACGCCCATACCCCCCTGGATGATGCGGACCTGGCGCAGCCAGCCGTGGCGGCCGTGGGTCTCGTCGCTGACAGTGCTCACTCGCCTCAATGTTCCCGTCTCGCGCGGCACATAGCATCGGCAACCAGGGCCAAATCGTCCTGACTCGCAGGGCCAGGCCCGGCCTCTCGAGGGGGCCCATAAGGGCCGCATGGCACTTGACGGGTAAGGGCTTGCGGCCTAGCAGGGAGGGACCGCGGGCTCCCCGGTCCCTCCGTTTGGGGTCCTCCCGGCCCTGCCGGCGCCGCGCTTTCGGGTCGCCGCAGAGCCGGCGGTGAGGACCTTTGGTCCGCGCTAACTGACGTCTCTCGACCCTGTCGCCCCGGCTACGTTTCTGGTTGACTCGTGAGGATCGAAATCCAGGCAACGGGGTCGCTTCGCGGCGGCTCGTGCGGCGGAGGTGACACCTAACTTTGACTAGATCCGCGCGCATCTGCATCGATGGCAACGAGGCCGCCGCCCGCGTGGCCTACGCCCTCTCTGAAGTGATCTCGCTGTACCCGATCACGCCGTCCTCTCCGATGGGGGAGCACGCCGACGACTGGGCCGCCGCCGGGATCCCGAACCTCTTCGGCGAGGTTCCCGACATCGTCGAGATGCAGTCCGAGGCCGGTGCCGCGGGCGCCCTCCACGGTGCCCTCCAGAAGGGCACGCTGGCGACCACCTTCACCGCCTCCCAGGGGCTGCTGCTGATGGTCCCCAACATGTTCAAGATCGCCGGCGAGCTGCTGCCGGCGGTGATCCATGTCGCGGCCCGCAGCGTGGCCACCCACGCGCTCTCCATCTTCGGCGACCACTCCGACGTCATGGCGGTGCGCTCGACCGGGTGGGCGATGCTCTGCTCCGCCACCGTGCAGGAGGCGCAGGACCTGGCCCTCGTCGCCCACGCCGCCACCCTCAGCTCGCGGGTGCCTTTCCTCCACTTCTTCGACGGTTTCCGCACCTCGCACGAGCTCTCCAGCGTGACCCCGCTGGACAACGAGGACCTGGTCGCGCTGATCGACACCCTGGCCATCGAGGAGGCCCGTCTCCGGGGCATGAGCCCAGACCACCCGGACGTGCGCGGCACGGCTCAGAACCCGGATGTCTTCTTCCAGGGGCGCGAGGCGGCGAGCCCCTTCTACCGTGAGATCCCGGGCATCGTCGCCCACGCCATGGAGGAGCTGGCCGAGCGCACCGGACGGCGCTACGGGCTGGTTGAGTACGTGGGAGCCCCTGACGCCGACCGCGTGGTGGTGCTGATGGGCTCCGGCTGCGGTGCAGTCGAGGAGGCGGTCGAGGTGCTGCGGGCACGCAGCGAGCGGGTCGGGATGGTGAAGATCCACCTCTACCGTCCGTTCCCGAGCGCGGAGCTGGTCGCCGCCCTGCCGCGCACCGTGAAGAGCATCGCGGTCCTGGACCGGACCAAGGAGCCTGGCGCGGTCGGCGAGCCCCTCTACCTCGACGTCCGGGCCGCCCTCGATGAGGCGATGGACTCCGAGAATCCTCCCTTCACCGCCGCGCCGCTGGTGGTCGGCGGCCGCTACGGGCTCTCCTCCAAGGAGTTCACGCCGGGGATGGCCAAGGCGGTCTTCGACGAGCTGGCCGGCGATAAGCCCCGCCGCCACTTCGCCGTCGGGGTCAACGACGACGTGAGCCTCTCCAGCCTGGCCTGGGACCCGGAGTTCACAGCTCCGCGCCCCGAGGGCGAGCTGCAGGCGATGTTCTTCGGGCTCGGCTCTGACGGCACGGTGGGGGCCAACAAGAACAGCGCAAAGATCATCTCCGACGGCACCGGCGCTCACGTCCAGGGCTACTTCGTCTACGACTCCAAGAAGTCGGGCTCGATGACCGTCTCCCACCTCCGTTTTGGCCCGCGGCCGATCCGCTCCACCTACCTGATCACCGCCGCCGACTTCGTCGCCTGCCACGCTGAGGGTCTGCTCGACCGCGTCAACGTCCTGGAGTGGGCCAAGCCCGGGGCGACCTTCCTGCTCAACTCCCCGTATCCGGTCGACGAGGTCTGGGGACGGCTGCCCGAGACGGTGCGTCGCACCCTGGTGGAGAAGCAGATCGAGCTGTGGGTGGTGGATGCGCAGCGCATTGCCTCCGACGCGCATCTGGGGACCCGCATCAACACCGTGATGCAGGTCTGCTTCTTCGCCCTCTCCAAGGTCCTTCCTGTGGACCAGGCCATCGCCGACATCAAGGGGGCGGTGGTCAAGACCTACGGGCGCCGCGGCCAGACCGTGGTGGATCACAACATCGCCGCCATCGACTCCGCGCTGGCCGGGCTCACTCGGGTGATGCCGTCCAAGGCAGCGGCCGACGGCGCGAACCGCTCCGGCCTGCTCCGCGACTACAGCAACGCGCCCCGTTTCGTGCGCGAGGTCACGTCGGTCCTCATCGCCGACCGGGGCGAGACGCTGCCGGTCTCGGCGATGCCCGCCGACGGGAGGTTCCCATCCGGCACCGCGCGGTACGAGAAGCGGTCGATCGCGTCCGAGATCCCGATCTGGGACCCCGTCATCTGCAGTGACTGCGGCAAGTGCGCGATCGTCTGCCCGCACGCGGCCGTGCGGATGAAGGTCTACGCGCCCGAGGCCCTGGCGGAGGCTCCCGCCGAGTTCCCCTCCAAGGCCTTCCGCTCCAAGGAGCTGGCCGGGCACCTGCTGACCATCCAGGTCGCGCCCGACGACTGCACCGGCTGCGGCCTCTGCGTCGAGGTCTGCCCCGCACGTTCAAAGACGGAGGCTCGGCACAAGTCGCTCAACCTCGAGCCCGTCCTCGAGCACCGCGACGTCGAGCGCACCCGGTGGGACTTCTTCCAGTCGATCCCGGAGCTGGACCGCAGCCTGCTGGCTCACAACACCGTCAAGGGCGCCGCCGTGCTCGAGCCCCTCTTCGAGTTCTCGGGGGCGTGTGCCGGATGCGGCGAGACCCCGTACCTGAAGCTCATCTCCCAGCTCTTCGGCGATCGCCTGCTGGTCGCCAACGCGACCGGCTGCTCCTCGATCTACGGCGGCAACCTTCCGACCACGCCCTGGGCCGCCAACCGGCAGGGACGCGGCCCAGCCTGGGCAAACTCGCTGTTCGAGGACAACGCCGAGTTCGGTCTCGGCATCCGCATCGGTCTGGAGGCCCAGCAGCGGGCCGCCCGGTCACTGCTGCACGGGCTCTCGGCGGCGGTCGGCGAGCCCCTGGTGGACGCCATTCTCGGCGCCACCCAGACGGACGAGCAGTCGGTCTTCGCCCAGCGCGAGCGGGTCGTCGCGCTCAAGGAGCGTCTCGCCACGCTGAGCCCCGCGGGCAACGCACTCGCCCGGCAGGCGGCTCAGTTGAACGTGCTCGCCGACAGCCTGGTCCGCAAGTCGGTCTGGATCGTCGGCGGCGACGGCTGGGCTTACGACATCGGCTTCGGCGGGCTGGACCACGTGCTCGCCTCCGGTCGCGACATCA
>OCZT010004533.1_pt1 | contig 13986 bp, 27 predicted proteins | sample 1539031 | NCBI WGS metagenome assembly OCZT01 (sample SAMEA3539308, study PRJEB22396) | soil metagenome | biome: tundra; feature: field; material: soil | place: USA | collected 2010-05 | depth 0.15 m
AATGATCGGGTGCCGGATCGTAGCCATACATCCAAAGGCCAACTTGAGCGGTGCCGACCTGAGCCGTGCCGACTTGAGCGGTGCCAACCTGAGCCGTGCCAACCTGAGCGGTGCCAACCTGAGCGGTGCCAACCTGAGCGGTGCCAACCTGAGCCGTGCCTACCTGAGCGGTGCCAACCTGAGCCGTGCCAACCTGAGCGGTGCCAACCTGAGCCGTGCCTACCTGAGCGGTGCCTACCTGAGCGGTGCCTATGTCCCCGCTGGCTGGGCGACAGACGCGAATGGCTATCTCTCCAAGGTGCAGAAATGAAACGCAGCACTTGGACCGTGAAAGATGAACTTGGCGCAGGCGGCACCGGCGAGATTTTCATCCTGGCCGGCCCGATGGAGGGGTCGATCTGCACGATGGAATGGACCGAGCCTGACGACATGCGGGAGAGAGCCGATCTGATCGTCCGCGCCGTCAACTCGCACGCGGCTCTGCTGGCGGTCGTCGAGGAGTTGCAGGATATCGGCCTCACGCCCGGCCTACACGACCGAGCCCGCGCCGCCCTCGCCAAGGTGCAGCCATGAACTTGACAAAGGCCCCGGAACAGCCCTCACCCATCGCCTACCTACGGCTCGGTGACGCAGCAGCGCTAGTTCAGTGTGTGCGCCCTCCGCCGGCACCCATTGTCAAGAATCCACACGGGAAGAAGGCCAGAAAGATGCTCGCCACGGTGCAACCATGAGCGAATCCAGCCTCAACTCGGGCATGGAGATCATGCTGACGAAGGCCGAGATGATCATGGCCGCCGACAGGTACAGGAACTGGTTTGGGCTGGAGGGCTGGCAAGAACTGACAACCCTGATCGTCAAGGCCCGCCACCCATCCGAGCTTGCCCATGCCGCCCGGCAGATCGGCGATGCGAGAAGGGCGGCGAAGCCATGAGCGCCACCTTCTGGGATCGAGCGTTGCGCTTCTGGTTCTGCGCCTTCCTCATCACGCTGATCGCGTATCTGTGCGGCGTGAGATTTTACCGATCTTCCGGTGCCTCCCCCACCGGACCGGCCCCCGCGAAAGCGTGCGCGGCCGAACCCGGCGTGCAGGTTCTCCCTCCTCCTGCCGCCGGGCAATTTACACCCAACCCCCGGACCGTGGATAACTCCGAAAGGAATATCTCCGAAACCCACACGGTCCGGGGCCAATATAACCGGCTCGCCACGGCCCGAAATAATGGGCAACCAGGTTCCTTGGCTCTCACAAGGGCTGCGATCCCTGCGTCTTTTCGTGGCGGGCCGGTTTCTCTTGTGACGGAGCGAACGAGCAAGGCAGGGACAGTGGCGGGCCGCGTCGAACATGTGGCGAGAACCGAGCGGCCCGCCGCGAAGCTGAGGACCCGAAAGGTGGTGTGCATTGTTACGGCCTACTGCAACTGCTTCCTATGCTGCGGCAAACACCCCGGAGACAAGGGATATGGAATCACGGCATCAGGTAGACGTGCTGGAATCGGCACGTGCGCGACGGATACGAAAGTCCTGCCGCGATTTACTCAAATCGAAGTGCCGGGTTACGGTAGAGCAGTTGCAACAGATACTGGCGGAGCCATTCGGGGACGGCGCATCGACCTATGGTTTCCGACCCATGCCCAGGCCCGCCAGTTTGGCCGGCAAACGCTGATCGCGAAGGTGTTGGAATGATTATCGCATGCGGAATCGTTCATGCTCCAAAAAAGCAGCACCGATGCGCGTCCTGTTTCGGTCTAACTGATGCGGCATCGCCCCATGTTTGGGCGTTTGGTGCGGCGGATAAATACGACAAGCCATACCGTGTTTGCTTGCACCTGAATTGTTGCGGGTACGACAAGAAGCTAAAGGCGATGGCGCAGACGGTGAACCAATGAACTCCGAGGAAATGCTACGAGCGGGATGTCTGAATCGGGATGCGGCCGAGACGATGCAGCGGGCGGCGTCAAGCATTGCCGACTCGGTTCAACGGTTGAAGGTTCTGCTGGAACCCGGCTACGGCAACGCCATTCACATTCTACTGGACGAGGGCCTGCCGAAGATCGACGCCTTGTGTCGGTCCTTGTCGATTCTGGATTCGGAACTCAAAAGCGTAGCGGCGGATGTAGACGAGAACCTGGCGCAACGCCTTGGAAGTCTGGAACGGAAGGTACGCGATTTCATCAGCCTGCACGAACCCATTGAAGGATTCAACCCGCAAGTCTGACGATCACCCCCGCGGCGTAGGCCGTGCTGGACAACAAAGGAGACCGAACGTGACATTTCCCGTGACCGAAATCCCGATTCCCGCCGTGCGGCCAGTGAAGAAGGTGGAGATACAAAAGCCGTTTATCGCTATCGGCGTTACCGCCAGAGGCGAGCCCGTTGCGCAGAATGCAGACAGCGCGACGGAAGCATCGCATTGCGTGCAAGCGCGGGGAGCCGAGATCGTACACGAGATCGACCTCCGCACGCTTCCCGGTGCCCAGCCGAAGGCGAGGCCGGTGGAGGCTGCATTCGCATTCTCGGTGTGGGGCAATAATCCGAATGGGGAATGGAGATGGTACGACGACGGACGAACTCTCGAAATGGCCGAGGGCATGGCTACGAGTTGCCAGGGCCAGGGCTGGGCCAACATCCGCATCCTCCACTTCGTTTTCGAGGATGAGGCGGCAGAGTAGCCCTGTCGGAATTACTGCCCGTAGCTCAATGGTAGAGCGCCGGGGATTGACCTGGAGAAGCGGGCTCGAAAACCGCCGGGCAGAGTGACATCAAACGCGGGCAACCGCAGAAAAGGACAGGAACATGAGCAATACACGAACGAAGTATCAGATTCAGAAGAGGGTAAACGCAGCGGCGGCCGACATGGGCGAGACGTGGGCTTACGTGGCCGATCTTGGCGAGATGACACGTCGGAAGGCCCGGCTCGCTGCCGAGAAGGCGCCGCTGGAATCGCCCGATGATTATCCGCCCGGCGAGTATCAGATCGTGGCGGTCGTGGGCAACTTCGGGACCGTCAACGGCCTGATGGTGGTGCAGGACGCGCCGCCCAAAGAGAAGGCACCCCGCAAGCCCCGCAAGGTGAAGGGACACGCCGCAGCCGACATGAACCCTCAAGACTACGCAGGCGACGGCGCGGCCGTGGCGGGAACGGAGAAGGCGTAACATGTGCGACGTGAGAGCAAATCTTGACCCTGCCGATGATGTTCTGTGGTGTGGTGCCTGCGTGGAAGGCCCCGACCGACCTGGGGGATATCTGGGCGTCTCGTGGATAATGACGCTGACCGAAGCGATGCAACTATCGCAGCGGCTCATCACCGAGATCGCCAAGGCCAACATGCGGAAGGCGAAAAAGGAATCGGTGCCGGCATGACGACCGAAGAATCCAATGATCCGAAATATCCGATCTACTCCTACTCCCTGTCGTGGGTAGAAGATGGCCAGCATGATCGTGAGCACGAAGAGCGGCGTAAGGGCCTTCCTGACGGTCGGGTGCATAACCGACTCAGCGGCGACAAGATGTTCAAGGGGGACCGTACGGCCGATGATTTGAGCAAATGGGTCCGCGAGGCAATCGAAGGCCAGAAGACGAAACGCGCGGACAAGCATCCATCCGACTTTGTAGGTACGATGGTTTTTGTGCGCCGCGAGACGTGGGTCCTGACGTGGTTCTCTCATGAGACATGCGACACTGGCCAAACCGATGACGATGCACTCGCCAGTTTCGAGCGTTACATCACCAGGGTGCAACGCCACAACTACGAGATAGGCGACCGCGAGGATGGTTTCGTCAAGGGCCATATAGAGCTTATGGGGGCGGATGACCGTTGGCGATGGCATGGGACCCACGATGGCAACTCCCAAACCCCAACCGATCCTCCATGCCGATGCAAGTTTTGCAAAGAGCAAGGTGTAATCAGGATAGGACATTCATGAAGATATACACCATGCCTCAGAGCGGCGATGACTGGCTGGCCATTCGCTCGCAATACCCCACCGCCAGCGAGTTCGACCAACTCGTATCTCCGGTCAAGCTCAAGGTGCGCGAGGGCAAGACCATTGCGTCTTACGTCGCCACCAAGTTGGCGGAGAAGTGGTTGGGTTCGCCGCTACAGTCATTCACCCCGAGCGGCAACATGGACCAGGGCAGCATCCGGGAGACCGAAGCATGGCCATGGTTCGCCCTGGAATACGACCGGGAACTGACGCGACCCGGATTCGTCGTCTCCGAAGACGGCCTCTCAGGGTGCTCGCCTGACGGTATTGTCGAGGTCCAGCGGTTCGGACTGGAGATCAAATGCCCCGACGCAGATACCCACGTCGGCTACCTTCTCTCGGGCATCCTTCCTCACGCGTACATCATGCAAGTGCAAGGGTCGATGCTGGTGACTGGCTGGGATTCGTGGACGTTCCTGTCGTACCATCCCCGGTTCCCTCAGTTTGTGATCGACGTGCCGAGAGACGAGAAGGTTATTGAGGCCATCAGTGCCGGGTTGGACACCTTCTGGGAGTTGTTCAAGGCGGGATGGGAAAAGCTGGTAGCGGCGAACGGCGGCGAGTTGCCGGTCATCGGAAAGAAGAAGGCAGAGGTGCTCTATGGCGGAGAATAAACTGGCCCGCGTGTCGGAATCGCAACTGGCGAAGGTGCAGCCAGCCTCGATCATGGACCTGATGCAGCAGGTAGTCTCCCGCGAGAACCCGCAGGACATGGCAGGGGCCTTGGAGCAGCTCGTCAAGCTCAAAGAGCACATTGAGGACCGGGACGCCAAGAAGGCGTATTTCGTGGCCTTCGCACGGGCGCAGGCCAAGCTCCAAACGGTGGTCGCCACGATGGGCGTGCCGGACAAGAACGGCAACGTCCGCTGGTTCGTCGCTCCGTTCCCGGACATCCTGGACGCCATCGAACCGACGCTACGAGAAGAAGGATTCTCACTTCGGTTCGACAGCGACCGCAACGGGTCGATCCTCACCGTCTACTGCTACGCCATGCACAACGGAGGCCACCAAGAGCGGGCCTCCTGCCATTTCAATGCGGCCAACGCTCAGGGCGGCGACCTGGGTGCGTTGACTTCTGCGAAGCGTGGCGCCCTCATGGAGATGTTCGCGCTGAAGGTTCGGAGATCGGATGACGCTCGCCTACTGGGTGACTTCATCGACCCCGACGAAGTTGACGAGTTGGCGAAGCTCATCAAGACCGCTGGTGGCGGCGTGGACATGGTGAAGTTCCTTCGCTTCGCGGCTGCGGACAAGGTGGAGAACATCCGAAAGGGAAAGCTGCCGCAACTACTGATGTTCCTACGGAAGAAGGCCAAGGTTGCCGCGAAGCCGAAGCCGATCAGCAGTCCCGACGCGGCCCCGCCGGCCGATTGGAAACCGAGCGGCGAGATCATCGACGCGGAGACGGGCGAAGTGATACCGATGGAGCCGCCCTCCGACGGGTAGGGTCACCTGTACCCAGTCGCCACCTCTTACCCTGGCAATTGCCCGGCACTGTGCGGCGGTCGGTAGTGTTCGGCGGTGGCAAAGCGCTTGTCCTGTCGCAAATGGACAAGAACTAAAGCGGCCACAATAGGAAGCCCGGCCAGAAATTGCTCGGGCCTGCGAGGTTCGAATCCTCGTCGCCGAATTAGGAGAACGAAAATGAAAGAAAAGTGCCCGAAGTGCAGAGGCGAACTGCTCGCGTACGGCGTCGATCCGACCCAATACGGGTGGTGCTCGCATTGCTCGTGCTACGTCATTATGTCAGCCACCTCGCCCGTCATCCTCGCCGACGCGGACCTCGGCGCGAAGATTCGCGCAGCCGTCAAGGCCATGCGGGAGTGCAAATGAGCAAGAGCAAGATCGAATGGACTGACGCGACCTGGAATCCAATCACCGGATGCTCCAAGATCAGCCCCGGCTGTGACCACCGGACGTTCCACCGAGACAAGCTGGACGAGCCTTTGGGGTGGAAGAAACCCCGCCGAATCTTCATTTGTTCGATGGCCGACTGGATGCACGATGACGTAGACCCACAATGGATCGACGACATTCTGGAGGTCGTCGCCGCCTGTCCGCAGCACACCTTTCTGACCCTCACAAAGCGGCCCGGGAACTTCGCGGCGAAGCTCTACGGCGTGACGCGCGACTGCCCATGCCGCGAACTGGGTGGTGGCGACTATCTGCCCAACCTCTGGCTCGGTGTCACAGCCGAGAACCAGGAGCAGGCCGACAAGCGGATCCCGATCTTGCTCCAGATCCCCGCCGCCAAGAGGTTCGTGAGTGTGGAGCCCATGCTGGGGCCGATTCTCCTCACGAGTACCACTCGGTGCCCCCTGTGCGGAGGTTGCGGTAGCCTTCAATCAGGCGATCATAATTGGTCGCAATGCGTCGGCTGCGGCGGGTGGGGTTCGTGGTCAAGAGACTACCTTTCCGGCCTCGACTGGGTAATTCTCGGCGGTGAGACAGGCCCCGGCGCGCGGCCGATGGACACAGATTGGGCGAGGGCGGTACGCGACCAGTGCCAGGACGCTGGGGTGCCGTTCTTCTTCAAGGGCGGGGGCGCAAACCCGATTCTCGGTTGCCCTCCGGGAGAAGAGTCTCTTGGCCAGTTCCGAGAGGACGGCTCGGCGCGATATTGGAAACTTGAAGGCAATTTGAAGGGGCGACTCCTCGACGGCGGGGAGTGGAACCAATTCCCTGAGGTGGCAAAGTGAAGAAGCGGAAGAGAGTGCAATGTCCCCACTGTCGCCAGGACATGACCTGCGTGGCACGGAAAGGCAAAAGCGGGAAGGACTGCCCTCTATGCGGCCAGGGGCTCTCCATCGCCACCGCACGCCGGATGACCCTGGAAGGAAAGGCGAAATCGTGAAAATAGACGGCTTCGGCGATGCGTGGAAGGAATGGTTGAATTCTGAGCATGGGCAGAGTTGCCAGTCTGGGACGGCCACTGGTGAGTACCTACGGAATCGCCTATGGTGGGCCTTCTGCGCTGGTTTTGTGATCGGCCGTCGCCAGAGGCCCTACATCCCTGAGAAAACGAAAGGAATAGCATCGTGAGCGTAGAGAAATGCCCGAAGTGCAGCGACATCCTGACATACAGCGCGGACATGGTGGCAAATGTGCAATGCCGCGACTGCGGAAGAACTGTTCCGGTGATTGAGGAACTCCGCCGCGGACTTGCCGCCGCGAAGGCCGAGAACGCCCGGATCCGCGAAGAGCTTTCCGACCGCCACGTCACCAGCATCGAGAAGCGGTTGACGACGCAGTACGGCGAGATCATCGGCAAGTTGACGGCCGAGCGGGACGCGGCGAGGGCGGCGTGTGCGGATTGGCAACAAGCGTTTGATACACTGGCAAAAGATGAGTGCTTGGAAGGCTGTACGACTTCAATAGAACTGCGCCCGCTGCCCAACCCCGGCCAGGCTATCCTCGACGAGCTTGCGAAGGCGGAGGCGGTCGTGGGGAAGCTGCAAGAGGTAGAGACCGCTTATGAGAAGGCTGAGATCGGCTCGGCAGACGCATGGACTCGATGCCGCATGCTGGCCTCCGAGGCCGCGAGGAAATGACCCTATGACAACCCACGTATGCACATGCGGCGCAGTATCCCATTCTTCCGGCCCGTGCCTTGACTGCCTGCGGCACCCGTTCCGCCGGAACAAGGTACGAGACGAACTGGGCGGGTACGAGCGGGGCCAGCCCAAGAAGCACGGACCCTCTCCCAAGGCCCCCACGGCGAGGGAAGTGGAAATAGACGAAGAGGACGCGACGGAATAACAACCGGGCCTATGGCCCACGAAAGGATTGGAAATGATTATGCAAGCAAAGACAACGACAGATCGCCCCAGGGAACAGGTGACTATCAAGCCGCCCAATTTCCAGCGGGCAACGTTCAAGATCATCGGCACGGCCCCGCTGGTGATTCATCGGTTCTCCGAGAAGCTGAAGAACCAGATGAAAGAGAAGATGGAGGGCGGCAAGGCGTCGGGGTCCAAGAAGGTCCGCGAGAAGGCCGACTTCGATCAGATGTTCCAGAATGCCCGGTACGTATCCACGGCGGGATGGGACGGGTTTCATGCCGGGTCCGTCCGCAACGCCTTGATTTCAGCCTGTCGGCTTGTCGGGTTCAAGATGACGTTGGCGAAGTTGTCCCTCTTCGTCGAGGCTGACGGATGGGACAAGACCGAGCCGCAGATTCCGCTCATCAAAATCAACGCGAAGGCCGTCAAGCAGGAGGACATGGCCCGCGTCGAAACGGGCCAGCCCTATGTGACGGTTCGCGCCGCATACCACGACTGGAGCGCGGACGTGAATCTGCGATGGGACGCCGACCAATTCACTTTGGCCGACGTGGCGAATCTACTCTCCCGCGTCGGTCTCCAGGTTGGCATTTGCGAAGGCCGGGCGGATTCCAAGAACAGCGCCGGCATGGGATGGGGAAGTTTCAGGCTGGCGGAAGAGAAAGATGGCAAATGAGATCGTGGGCCAGGCCAGGATTGGCGAGGCCTGGCGCGGCCGGGCGTGGATTGGCAGGATAGGCGTGGCTTGTCATGGCGTGGCGTGGCATGGATTTGCAGGACTGGAGCGGCAAGGCGGAGAAAGGAACGGCTGGGAATTGCAGGATGGGATAGGCGTGGCCGGACGAGGCGCTGCTTGGATTTGCAGGAGTGGCTGGACATGGCTAGGTAGGGCGTAGTGAGGTTTTGCAGGCACGGAAAGACAAGGCCGGGGCCAGCGTGGAATGGACGGGCGATGCAAGGCAGGCACGGCGAGATGCGGAATGTTGCGGCCGGGCAAGGACTGTATAGGATCGGTTTGGCAGGAACGGAACTAACTCGAAAGGAATCAAATGACAACGGCAACAGAGAAGCAAGAGCGGACGATTGCGCAGGAACTGGAGATTGTGAGGAGAAAGGGTCGCGGCATTCTCCGCGCCGAAAGCGTGGTGGAGTATGCACGCGACCCGGGTACCGCCCTGCACGAGCGGTTTGAGTGGGATGACGACAAGGCCGCGCAGGAATATCGCATATGGCAGGCGAGGCACCTGATACGGGTGATGGTGACGGTCTTGCCGCAGCACAAGGGCGAGGTCCGGGTCTATGTCAGCCTGGGCGACGACCGCCAGCAGGAAGGCGGCGGCTACAGGACCATTTCCGCCGTCATGGCCGATCCTGAAATGCGGACGGCCATGCTGGAGGAAGCGGCGGATGACATGCGACTGTTCAAGGTCAAGTACCGCGTACTGACGGAACTGGCCGACGTGTTTGAGGCGATGGATCGGGCCATGCAAAGGGACGCCGCGAAGTAGAACGGACTGACCCCACCCCCAGCCACGGAAGGTGCACGAATGAGAATCCAAACCCACAATCGCAACTACTACGGCATCGTCACGCAGGCGCTTCGTGTGGTAAGCTCTATCGCGTGGATGCAGGATCGAAAGGATTAGTGTGCTCCATGAGATGCTGGGGAGCCATCAAAACTCAGTACATGCCCGAGCAGAGCGGCCCGCGCGGCAAAGGCGGGAAGCGAGGCGACCTCGGAGGGATGTATTTCCGTTCACGCTGGGAAGCCAACTGGGCACGTTACCTGAACTGGCTGATCGCCAGGGGCGAAATCACCCGGTGGGAGTTTGAGCCAGACACGTTTGAGTTTGCGGACATCAAGCGCGGAATGAAGTTCTACACCCCCGATTTTAAGGTGTTCAAGAAAGACGGAAGTTTTGTTTACCAAGAAGTTAAGGGTTGGATGGACCCGAAGTCGGCCACAAAGATCAAGAGATTCCAGAAGCGATACCCACAGCACCAGTTTGAACTTGTGGAACACGAGCGATACCGAGCTGTAGCCAGGCAGTTAGGCAGCATCATTGCCGGATGGGAGTCCAACGCCAGCCACGGAAAATATTAACACTACCCCTGACGGCCTGACCACGGACGCCCTGCTGTCCGTTCTCAAGCGGACGCTGGAGAGAGGCATGGAGGCGAAATGAACAAGGAAAGGAATCCGACGATGGACGTGATACCGACGACGCCGAAAGAGTCAGATGAGGCTCCGGTTGGAGTCCCTGGAGCACCCATGATGACAGACGGAATCGAGTCGGGCTACGTCAAACTCTTTCGCAAGATAAAGGGCTGGCCCCTCTATGGCGACCCCGCCGCGTTCAAGGTTTTCATGGACGTGCTGATTCACTGTAGATGGCAGGCCGGGGATGTCTTCATTGGGGGAAATTTCGTCCATTTGGAGGCCGGCCAGATGGTCTGGGGACGGGCGGAAGCGTCCAAAAGGAATGGGCTTTCTGAAAAAAGGACACGAGGAGGACTCGATAGGTTGGTGAAGGGGAACTGCCTAAAACGGGCCGGGTTTGGGGCCGGACTATGCAGCATTATAACTGTAGTCAATTGGGAGAGTTATCAGGGAGACAAAAAACGAAAGGGCCAGGGTAACGGCCAATCGAGGGCCAGGGTAGGGCCAGGTAGGGGCCAGCCAAGGGCCACTAAGAAGAAGGGAAGCATTAAAGAAGGGAAACAAGAAGAAGATAAACAGCATCCCGCCGCAAACGACGCGGCGGGTTCGTCCCCATCGCCATATCGCCAATTCTGTGACGAATGGTGCCGCGAGTGGAAGCGGGTCCATGACGCCGATTACCCGTTCCAGAAAAAAGACGGCGTGGCGGCGGCGGCGGTCTGGAAGTATGCCAATCAGGACATCGGGGTTGCGATGGAGATCGTCGAGCGATACCTCCTTGAACCGAGCCCATTCTACGCCGGCCACCCCCTAACGAAACTCTCGGGCAACCTGGCGCAGTTCGCGGCCAAAGACCCCGACGGCATCGGCGACCCGAACAAGGCCGGCGGACGGGAGCCAACTCCCGAGGAGCTACGCGACCTCCAGGAAGCGGGGCTGGCTCCCAAATGACTGACCAGGCCGCCAACCTCCCGCCTCACGACCTCCAGGCCGAAGCCGTGGTCATCGGCTCCGTCTTCCGGTCCCCGGAAGTTCTGGCGGTGGTCAAGACCGTCATCGGCGCCGATGACTTCTTCCGGCCGGCGCATGAGGACATTTTCAAGGCAGCGGCCTACATCGTGGAGCACCCGGATAAGTGGGGCTCGCTGGACCTTGTGACGTTCAAGAACGCCCTAACTAGCCGCGGGAGCCTCTGCCGGGTCATTGGGAAGCCGACGGAGCAGGAGTCGATGGATTACGTTCAGGCGATGATCGACGGCACGCCAGACGCCGGGAACGCCGAGTACTACGCGAAGATCGTCCGGGACAAGGCCCGGCTTCGGCGGTTCATCACGTCGGCCTCCGAGTTGGCGGTGGAGGCACACGGCATCAACGGCGAGTGCGATGAGTTCATGGTTCGGGCGGCTGGGCGGCTGGGGCAGGCCGTGCGCCTTCCGACGGACACGAGCGAGGCCCCGGTCCTTGGCGTTCAGCGAGGTATCGAGGACGCCATAGATGGCAAGCGGCAATCGGCCCCTCTGCCGTTCGGGTTCCTGGCTCGCATGGCGAAGCCGGCCGCTCCCGGATGCGTCACGGTGCTCTGTGGTGACCCAGGTAGCAACAAGAGCTTTTGGCTGCTCCAGTGCCTGATCTACTGGGCGGAACACGGCATTCGGGCCGCGATGCTCCCCTTAGAAAAGAATCGGCAGTACAGTCTGTCGCGGGCGCTCGCGCAACTCAGCCGCAACGCCGACATGATGAGCGATGAATGGATCGCCGGGCATCCGGCGGAGGCCCGCGAGGCGATGCTGGCTCACTCCGCCGAAATCGAGCGGTTGGGCGCGATGATCAGTGAGGTGAACGGGATTGTGGACCTTGAATGGGTCGCCCAGTGGATCGCGGCGAGGGCGGCGGCCGGGGACCGGATTATCGCGGTGGACCCGATCACGGCGGCCGACTCGGGGGCGCGCCCGTGGGAAGCGGACCGGGCTTTCATCATGCGGTGTCAAGAGATCGCCACGCGGCACGGATGCTCGGTGTTGCTGGTGACCCACCCTCGCATGGCGAAGGGGCAGAAGCCGACCCTTGAAACGATGGCGGGCGGACTGGCATACGCCCGGTTCCCCGACGTGGTTCTGTGGCTGGCAAACCACGACCCGCCCGAGCAAGGCACCGTGAACAGCGCGTTCGGCCCTTCGTTCATTGAGTACACGAATCATATTGCCCTGTTCAAGACGCGAGACTCGGCCGGGCGCGGGATGCACATCGCCTACACATTCGACAGGGCGACGTTGACGCTGCACGAACACGGCTGGATAGCCAGGGAGAAACGGAAATGAATGGGCCTGAAAGTGTCGGGGCCATTCTCAGGAGAGTTATGGCGGAAATAGAGACGAGAGTGAAGACCCATGAAACACAGGAAAAAACAGTACGACAACAGCATTCCCGCGATGTTCCGCGCGATGCACGTCGGCGACCAGAAGTAGACGCCGGAGTCTGCGGCGGAGAAGGCGCGGCGAGTGGCGGCGATGGTGGCGAGTTACGCGGAAACAGGCAGAATCCAATGGGAACCAAAGAGGAGCGACGAATGAAGAAGCCCAAGAAGCGAGAGTGGATCGTGCAAATGCGATGTGAGGTGACGAAGGAAGTAATTGTCGGCCCATGCACGCAAGCAGAAGCGGAAGAGGACCCCTTCAGCTTTGAGATCGAGGAACGAGAAACCGGACAAGACGACTACGTGGTGCTATCTGTCGAAGCCAACGAGTGAATCCATGACCGACCTCCCCCGCCTCCTCCGCCCCTCGCTCCGTGGCGGGCTGGAGGAATCGAAGCCGTTGACGTTTCCGAAACCGAAGAGGAAGCGATTGAACGCGCCGCCGAGCGCCGAACAGATCGCCTGGTGCTACGGACAACTCAGCGACAAGCAGAAAAAGGAACTTACGAAATGACCCAGGAACCCCCGCCCCCAACCTGCTCCAGTTGCAAGAACTTCCATCCCTGCCAGTGCGTTCCCGGCGGGCGCGAGCACATGCGGTGCCACGATGAGTACGTCGGACCCGAGACGCGGGCCTGCAAGAGGTACGAGAAAACCCTGAAAGGAACCGGACGATGAGCGAAACGTGTAAGAACTGCGGAGCAGGGATAAGCAACCGGCGAACGTCAGACGCCCACGGATTGCTTACAAAAGGAACCGTGTCGTCACTGGTGATTTTTGACTGCGGCGTACATTCGACGCGCCCGGAGATAGAGACGCAAGATTGCCTCCGCCGCCAGCTCCAATCCGAGCGGGAGAAGCGGCTGGCCGCAGAGCAGATCGTGGGACAAGACAGGATCATTCTGGACGACCTGAGAGCAGCGTTGCGTCAGTTGCATGGCGAGGCCATTGCCGACAGTATGACCCGAGTATACTATTCGGACCGCGCCTCCTCTCATGCGAATGGCGGGGGTGAGGCGTGAGCGGACTGGAACTAACATGGAGAAAATAAATGGCTTGGCTCTATGCGCCGGGGTGTCCGGCCTCGAACTCGGACTTCACATTGCCCTTGGCAACCGCTATCGCACAGTCGGCTACTGTGAGCGGGAAGCGTTCGCGGCCTCAGTCTTGGTTGCTCGCATGGAAGAGAAAGCCTTGGATGAGGCTCCTATCTGGGACGATCTTTTCACCTTCCCTTGCGAACTCTACCGCGGAAAAGTGGACATCCTCACTGCTGGCTTCCCGTGCCCGCCCGTGTCCTGCGCAGGGAAGAGAAGAGGAGTCGAAGACCCCCGGTGGCTCTGGCCTCACGTCGCAAGGATCATTGGCGAGGTACGACCCGGACTCGTGTACCTGGAGAACGTGCGAGGGCTTGTTTCCGAAGGGACGGCCTTTGGAGCCGTCCTCGGTGGACTGGCCGGCCTGGGGTACGATGCGGAGTGGGGTTGTGTTACCGCAGCTTCCGTTGGTGCCAGCCACAAGCGGGAACGGGTATTCATCCTGGGTTTCCCCGCAAGCCCAGTCGGGGCCTCACGGCTATCGACCGGCGGGTCCGAATGGGCAAGCCTCGCTGGATCAACAGGGGCGGACCTGGCCTTCTCCCCGCTCGG
>OCZT010004534.1_pt1 | contig 13986 bp, 18 predicted proteins | sample 1539031 | NCBI WGS metagenome assembly OCZT01 (sample SAMEA3539308, study PRJEB22396) | soil metagenome | biome: tundra; feature: field; material: soil | place: USA | collected 2010-05 | depth 0.15 m
GTGGTTAGATTTAGGTAAAGAGGGGTAAAAACATCAAAAAGAGGGGTAAAATGAGCAGAAAGGGTCGTTCAAAAATAAATCAGCGTCGTTAGATTTCCAACACGCGTCGTTAGATTTGCAAACAGATTCGTAAATATGGTGATAATCAAGGGGGTTTTTAAGGTGTATGACAAAATAGGCATATATCAAGTCAAAACATAAATGAATAATATGGTTTTTAGAGTTGTGAACAAATTGTTAAAATAGTGGGAAAATGTGGAAATATTTGGAAAACGTTAATCTTTTTATTAATTTCGCCTTCGTAAAGTGTCTAAAGTTCAAGCCAAATGAGTAAGCAAAAGAAGCGTAAATCCGCTAAGGATATAGCGAAAGCTGTACAAAAATTCCTTGAAGGCAAGGAATTAAATGAAAATAATGAGGATTTATTTAATAAAGTCCTCCAAAAAGCTGTTAAACCCTCAAAATCGTAACCTTTTGGCATAATATTCGTACAAAATAATCTTAATAATAGGAGAAAATAATAGTTTAAAAATCGTAAATAATTAATCGTAATGAAAAAAGAAAGCAAGTCCCCGAAATTTACCATTTCTTACAACCATTCTAAATCAGGAGGGTTTCATGGTATTGTTAATGAAGTTCCCGGTGTTGCTTCACAAGGCGAAACAGTTGCGGAACTTATTGAAAATTTAAAAGATGCTTTAGCAGCAATGTTTGAGGCGAACAGAAAAGATAAGATTGAGGATTCGCAATTCAAAACAGAAGCTGATTTAGTTTTTTAAGAATATATGACCCCAGAATGGTTTCACCAATATCTCTCAGAAAATAACTGTGAGTTTCAAAATACTACGTTCCCAAATTACAGACATGCAGTATATAAAAACATTAAGAATGGTATTAAATTTACCATTTTGAAAGATTGCGTTGAAATGAAACCCGAAAGCGTCATTCTTTGCTGTTATCATCTTGGTATTCCTCAACCTGGTTGTAATAAGCCTATGACTTTTGAAGAATTTCAAGAGGCTATGAACAAAACAATAGATTAATTAAACAATCCTACTAAGTATTATATCAAACATCTTTTCAGGTTGTTCCCTGAACATATACCTAAAAGAATGCTCCCCTAAATATTTAGGCAAATGTTGGTCGGAAACGTGAATATGTGTTCCTTTTATCATCCTCTTTAAATGTGACCAGTAACTTTCCATGTGGTTGGTAGTATAACCACCCCTTGCAAATTCTTTTGTTTCATGGTTCATAACATGATGTTCTTTAAATTCTTTACCTATTGAAGGATACATTTTTGCGCCATCTGTTACTATTATAGTATCCTTGCTTACATTCTCTTTTACGATAGGTTTTAATGTAGCTAAATTAACATTGTGTTCTTTAATAACCTTAGTAATAACCCTCCCTTTTGTTTCCATCATTCCAAATACTGCTGTTTTGTTTATTGTACCTTTACCCCTACCTTTTTTGTTTAATTTATCTACATGCATATTAGCTTGTGCGCCACCTAAATAGGTTTCGTCCATTTCCACAACCCCGCAAAGTTTATCAGCAAAGCTATCAGTCATTAATAACTTAATTCTATGTGCCATTCTCAAAGCAGTAGGATAGCTAATATCTAAAACCCTTTCAAGTTCTTTTGCAGCTACACCATTGCGAGTTACTGTAAATAAATACATAGCGTGAAACCAAGTTGTAAGGGGTGTAGTAGTCTTTTCAAAAATAGTTTCAACCATTGGATAAACTTGGTAACTACATTGTGAACATTGATAACTCATTCTTTTAGCAACCCTTTTAAATTCAGGTTTTTTATTGCAGCAAGGGCAAGTTTCCATTTTGCCAAATTTCATATTAAAGATATGATGTAAACAAGCATCATCATTAGGAAACCTTTCTTGAAATTGTTTGAATGTTAATTTAGGTAGTGCTTTCATTATTTCTTATTTTTAGAATTTTCAACGATTTTAATTAATTCAACCCTTACATAATCACTAACAGTTCTATGGTCTAAGTCTGCTAATTTCTTTATTTCTTTAAAGAGTTTTTCATCAACTCTTACTTGTATTACTTCTGATTTCATTTTGTATTTGTTTATAGTTAATTGTACTATGCAAAAATACACCATAATCAAACGTAATACAATAGACAATTCTAAGATTGTCTTGTACTATTCTCATAAATATCGTATTTTTTACTATATTTGCAGCCAGATGTACAAAAAGTAGTCCAAAATGAATTTATGTTCTGACTTGATATATGCCCAAAATGGCAGACTTCTTTTAATTAGGAATTACGAATCAGGAATCAGGAGAAAGGGAAAAATGGAGGATGGATGAGGGTAGAGTTGGGACACGAATTGCACGAAGAAAAACAGGGTAATGGGACACTAATTTCAGTAAGAAAAAAACAGCCACAGATTTACAGATTAAAAACACATAAACAGGAAATAAATTGACACGAATTTTGGAAGGAAAACTATTGAATCGGCTTATGATTCTCATCAACGAAAATGAAAATATCTTCGTTGGCTTTCTTCATATAGTATTTCTCCCGAGCAAACTTTTCAAGATTCTTATTGCTTGAGGTCAGGTTATAATAATCCTTTTTGTCTTTAGTTATTTCATTTTGATAATACTTCTCATCCTGTTTTAGTTGGGAGAGCTTCTTATGATACTGATATTGAACAATGAAATTATTCCTGTCAAAGAAAGCTATCCATGCAATAAATATTAAAGTGCAGATAACATATCTGTTCTTTAGGTGAGGAAGTAATTTTTTAAACATGTTCATGATTTATGGTTTATTGAAAACAAAATTAAGGATAATATCCTTTCCGAAGAAAAGAAGGAATGTTAAAGTATAAACAGTTTTATGAACAATGGATTTTATCAGGCTTCATCCATAAATGGATACCTGTAATCAGTAGCGGGAACAAATGTTTCTTTAATGGTTCTTGGAGAAACCCAACGTAACAGGTTAATCATGGACCCGGCTTTATCATTAGTCCCTGAACCTCTTGCCCCGCCAAATGGCTGCTGACCAACAACTGCACCTGTACATTTATCATTAATATAAAAATTACCTGCTGCATTAACCAATTTCCGTGAAGCTAATTCAATCGCATATCTATCCTGAGAAATTATTGCACCAGTTAAAGCATAAGTTCCTGTCTGGTCAATTAATTCTAGTGTCTCTTCAAACTTCTTCTCATCATATACATATATAGTAAGCACAGGTCCGAAGATTTCTTCACACATGGTCACATATTTTGGATTCTTTGCTTGTAATATCGTAGGTTCAATAAAGTATCCTTTTGATTTATCATATTTACCACCTGCGATAACTTCTGCATCAGGGCTTGTTCTTGCTCCTTCTATATAGGAAGCAATCTTATCGAATGATTTTTCATCAATTACTGCATTAAAGAAGTTGGAAAAATCCTCAGTCGGACCCATCTTAATTGAAGCAACTTCAGCAAGCAATGTTTTCTTTACCTCCTCCCAAAGAGAAGAAGGTATGTATGCTCTTGAACATGCAGAACACTTCTGTCCCTGGTATTCAAATGACGCTCTTACTATTGCTGCTGTGAGGATATTAATATCTGCAGATTCATGTGCTAATATAAAATCCTTTCCACCAGTTTCACCGACTATCCTTGGATAAGATTTATACTTATGAATATTAGTTCCGATGGTCTTCCAGACATTTTGAAAGACTTCAGTAGAACCAGTAAAGTGTATCCCAGCAAAATCTCGATGATTAAATATTATATTTCCCGCAGCAGGACCTGAAACATATATCAAATTAATAACCCCATCCGGTAAACCAGCCTCACGAAACACTTCCATAATAACATTAGCAGAATATATGGCAGTATTGGATGGCTTCCAAACAACTACATTCCCCATCATGGCGGCAGAGGAGGGAAGATTCCCTGCGATTGCTGTAAAATTAAATGGTGTCAATGCAAATACAAATCCCTCAAGCGGGCGTTGTTCTATTCTGTTCCAAACTCCTTTCGATGAATTCACTTGCAGTGAAAATATCTCTCTCATATATTCAACATTAAACCGAAGAAAGTCAATTAATTCGCAAGATGCATCAATCTCTGCCTGAAATGCACTCTTGGATTGTCCCAACATAGTCGCTGCATTTATCTTTGCACGATATGGACCTGAGATTAAATCAGCAGCACGCAAGAAAATAGCAGCACGTTGCTCCCAAGGAAGATTAACCCAATTCTCTCTTGCATTCAATGCGGCATCTATCGCATCTTTCACATGACTTTCTTCGCCAGCATTATAATATCCTAGAATATGCTGATGGTCGTGTGGCGGGCGAATGGCAATCTTCTTATCCGTTCTGATTTCTTTTCCACCAATATACATTGGCACATCAATTTGTTTTGACCTTGCATCGGCAAGAGCAGCTTTCAGTTGCATTTTTTCGGGACTTCCCGGTGCATAATTCAAAACTGGTTCATTGATTGCTTTCGGGGTATTATAAATTCCTGATGACATAAGATTATGTATTTAATTTAGGGTGCAAAATTACGAAAAGTAAATGGTTGTTTGATAATCGATTCAACTAATAAACGATTATCTATTATGAAAGTGAGGATTAATTGAGCTTGAAAGGGGCAATCATCACAAACTCAGGGATATTAACGTTAAATCGTTTCCGGGTTGATTTATTTTCCATGAGATAAGTTCCCCACATCCTTCCTATTTCAGTTGTCAGGTTACATCCTGATATATATTGATGAATTTCTCCTGGTCCAAGCACAGGTTGCTTTCCAATCACGCCTTCCCCTTCAACTTCGCTTTTCGAACCATTGGAATCAAAGATATGCCAATGTCTTCTAAGAAGCTGAACGGTTTCCCCACTGAAGTTTTCTATCGTTACCCGATATGCAAAAAAGTACTGCGACTTGGTCGGGTCAGACTGGGCATCCTGATAGAACGTTTCAACACTGACTTTTATCCCTTTTGTTACTTCCGCTGTCATTCGTTTATTTTATTAATTCAATGCAAAATTAGATATTAGCTATCATTATCCAAAATTTATTTAACATTCATCTTTCAACAATCATTGGTTGAACCAATTTTCTTATGCAAAATAACGCAAATGGTTTTACACTTAGTACTATATCTGAAAATATTCCATCACTTTCTTATTTTAAGCTAACTTTGCAACCTTATTAACAGGAAAATGAAAATGAGTAACGGAAAGAAAGTTGTTTTGATTATCATGGATGGATGGGGCATTGCGCCTGATTCCAAAGGAAATGCGATTACGCAGGCTGATACACCCTTTTATGATAGCATCACCAAAAAATATCCCTGTTCTGAGTTGCTTACTTCCGGGGAAAACGTTGGTTTGCCTGATGGGCAGATGGGGAATTCGGAAGTAGGGCATCTTAATATCGGAGCGGGCAGAATTGTCTATCAGGATTTGATGAAGATTAATAAAGCATTCGCTGATAAGACAATAAACAAGAACCAGGTTCTTATAGATGCATTTAATTATGCAAAAAGCAATCAAAAAAGCATTCATTTCATCGGTTTAGTGTCGGATGGAGGCGTTCATTCTCATGTTGACCATCTCATTGGTTTGTGTGATATGGCAAAAGAGAATGGTATCAACGAAAATGTGTTTATCCATGCCTTCACGGATGGTCGTGATACCGATCCTCATAGTGCAATTAACACGATTGATTATCTCCAAAAGCATCTTGATAATTCAGTTGGCAAGATTGCTTCAATCATTGGCAGATATTATGCAATGGACAGGGATAAACGCTGGGAGCGCATCAAATTTGCGTATGATTTATTGATTAATGGGAAAGGTGTAACTGCAACCAATGCTCATCAAGCAATAAAAGATTCTTACGATTCAGGAATTACTGATGAATTCATCAAACCAATAACCATTGTTGATGGAAATAATAATCCTCTAGCCCAAATAAAAAACGATGATGTGGTCATCTGTTTTAATTTCCGGACTGACCGTTGCCGGGAGATTACAATGGCATTAACTCAACAGGATTTTCCGGAGCAGGATATGCATATTTTGAATCTTCAATACATAACAATGACGATGTATGACCATACTTTTAAAAACATAAAGATTGTTTTCGAAAAGGATGATTTGAATAAGACTTTGGGTGAGGTTTTAGCATCTGAAGGAAAGAAACAAATTCGCATTGCCGAGACCGAAAAGTATCCTCATGTCACGTTTTTCTTTTCAGGAGGGAGAGAAAAACCATTCGATGGCGAAACTCGGATTATGATACCCTCTCCGAAGGTTGCAACCTATGATTTAAAGCCTTCGATGAGTGCTTTTGATGTGAAAGATGCTATCGTAAAAGAACTTTTAAAGGGAGAAACCGATTTCGTCTGCCTTAACTTTGCCAATGCCGATATGGTTGCACATTCAGGAGTGTTTAATGCGGCTGTTGAAGCCGTTGAAACAGTTGATAAATGCACCAAAGCGGTTGTTGAGGCAGGTCTTACGAAAGATTATTCCTTCATCATCATTTCCGATCATGGCAATGCTGAATATCTGATTAATGATGATGGAACGCCCAATACCGCTCATACCACCAACCCTGTACCGTGTATTTTGATTGATAAGGATTATAAATCCATCCAAAACGGAAAGCTGTGTGATATTGCTCCAACTATCCTTAAAATAATGGGAATTAAAAAGCCCGAGGAAATGACGGGGACGGAACTGGTTTAATCATCTCAATTTTCTCAAAATATACCCTAATTTATCTAAAATCCTCCACCAAAAAGGATAAAAAGTCTGTGCCTAATCGGTTTTTGGGGTTCAAAAATTGGGTTCAAATTACTGAATACAAAAAATCCTTCAAAATAAGATGGAAACCCCCATCAATAAAGAGCTTATCATCCACCGACAGTCATTATTTTACGTCAAATAATAAGATTATGTGCCTAATTTATGGGATTATGTGCCTAATTTCCGCCCCTCGGTTTACGAATTTTGAGGGTCGGTTTACGATTTTTGAATTTTGGTGGATGATGTTAGATTTTTTGTAGATAAAATCTTATTTTTAGTGGAAGATTGTTGATTTTTGATTGGGATAATCATCCATCATAAATCAACAATCATCAATCTAAATCGTAAATTCCCCATTAATTCTCTATTTTTGCGCCTCTCAAATCAATCAATGAAAAAATTATACCTCATATTTATATTGATTTTCTCTTTTTGGAAGAGTAATGCCGGCAATAATTACGATCATTTCCCAGTAATTATCAATGTGGTACGAAATGAACAACCTGATTCGCTTGGATATAATATTGTTGCCGATGTTTCTGAAGTCATCTATAAAGGTATCATGAAAGGGAGGATTAAACTCTGGGATTCTCAGAAAAAGGAGATTCAGATTTTGCCAACAACGCTGGAGTCTATCGAAAATTCGAGCAAAACAAGGTTTGCTTCTATCGAAAACATGTTTATTTATGAGCTTTGGGATGTAGGAAAAACGGATGTGAAGGTCTCAACTGTTGGTTATGAGTTTGTAAAAAGAACTCCCGGGAAAGAAGATGTGGTGTATGGATATGTGGATTATGATGATGCGATGATTACCCTGAAATCAACCTTCGCCGAACCCAATGCCGATGGATTTTGGTACACCACAATGGATCAACTACTCAGAATGAGGCAGTTTCAATATCATCTGATTCAGTTTGGAGTATTGCGGATAAAAGATTTGGATGAATCGGAGCGATATAAGCGCTATGCCTTCGATAAAAAGGAATATAAACCGGATATGGAGGAGATGCATCTGAACAAGAGGGTGACTTATCTGATAGAGGAAAACCATCGTCTGGCAGGGGATGCGAAATTTGAAAAGGCAAACCTATTGTTGAGTTCTTTTGAAAATTTTCTGAACACTAATAGCTGGATTTATTATACCATGAAAGGGATTCGTTTATCGGATTCATTGAAACATTTTCCCTCCTCAGATATTAAAATATCGAAAGCGGAAATAACCGAGATCTGGAATATGAACGGGGCTTATATCAGCTTCCAACCCCAAACAATTGTGCTCTATGTGAATGATACAATCCTCCGACCGATAACAATGGATGATTTGAGCAGGTGGCAAATGGTGGTTGATTTTAAAAGTGTGGAGGATTTTCTGAAAGAGAAATCGTTTTTCTACATCATCAATAAAATAAATAATCAGCCTATTGATAGATTCTCGGCATATAAATATGAGAAAGCTCTTTTGAACGCCGATTGGAGAGAGATTAATAAATACGTTAAAGAAGAATTTTAGTAACACCTATAAATAATGAGTAAAATAAAGTTTGGAACAGATGGTTGGAGAGCAATAATTGCAAAGGATTTCACCATCGAGAATGTGGAGCGGGTTGCAATTGCCACCGCCGATTGGTTGCTGTCAAGGAAGGGTGATGGAAGTATTTTGGTTGGTCATGATTGTCGCTTTGGCGGAGAACTATTTGCAGAAACAGTTGCGAAAGTGATGGCAAGCAAGGGGATTAAAGTCTATCTCTCAAAAGGATTTGTATCTACGCCGATGATTTCCTTAGGCACGGTGAATTTAAAAACTGATTTAGGAATCATAATCACAGCAAGTCATAATCCTCCCGAATATAATGGTTATAAGTTGAAGGGTCCCTACGGTGGACCGTTGATTCCGTCAATGGTTGAGGAGATAGAAGCGATGATTCCTGACGCATCTACAGAAGCTGTTCGGGATTTGCAATCCCGAACTATTGAAGATTTTGAAAAAATTGAATACATAGACCTCGAAACAATGTATTGCGAGCATGTGGAAAGGAATTTCGATTTGGAAACGATAAAAAATTCAGGTCTTGCCTTTGCCTATGATGCCATGTATGGTGCCGGTCAGAATGTAATGAGAAGATTATTTCCCGATATCACCTTTCTTCATTGCGATTACAATCCCTCCTTCATGGGACAAGCCCCCGAGCCGATAGATAAGAACTTACAAGAGTTCTCAGAGCTAATAAAGATTTCAGAAAACATTGATTGCGGCTTAGTAACCGATGGCGATGCCGACAGAATTGGTCTCTATGACAGCAAAGGAAACTTTGTAGATTCGCATCACATCATTCTCCTACTGATAAAATATCTCTACGAAAACAAAGGCTACAGAGGAAAGGTAATAGTTGCCTTTTCAGTAACCCCAAGAGTCGAAAAGCTTTGTAAACATTTTGGATTGGAGATTCAAACAGTTAAAATCGGTTTCAAATATATATGCGAGATAATGATTCATGAAGATGTCCTCCTTGGTGGAGAAGAATCCGGTGGAATAGCCATCAAAGGTCATATCCCCGAGCGTGATGGCATCTGGATAGGATTGATTCTTTGGGAGTATATGGCAAAGTCCGGTAAAACTCTCGATGAACTTATTGAAGAAGTATATGAGATAGTCGGCAAGTTTTCCTTTGAGCGTTCCGACCTTCATATTTCAGAAGCGTTGAAACAAACAATCATTGCAAATTGCAAAGGAGGCAAGTATTTTTCCTTCGGCGATTATAAAGTGGCAAGAGTTGAAGACACTGATGGCTGGAAATATTTCTTTGAAAATGGCGATTGGTTGATGATTCGCGCATCAGGCACTGAACCTGTCCTCAGAACGTATGCCGAATCCAACACCCGTGCAAATGCATTTGCAATCCTCAAAGCATTTGCAAAAACATTACCCGCATAAACTATAATGATGCGACAAAGACTTTTTCAATTCCTAGTATTTCTTTGTCTCTTAGTTTCATTCACTAATACTTTTGCACAAAACTTCTTCGACCCTTCTCCGAAATTCAATAAGTCCCGAATGACAGGTGTCGGAATAGCAGCAGGTGCTGCATACGTTCTTTCAATGTCAGGCTTATATGAGCTTTGGTATAAGGATTATCCGCAAAGCAAGTTTCATCTTTTCAATGACAATGCCGAATGGATGCAGATGGATAAAGGCGGACATTGTGTTGTTGCCTATTATCTCGGTTCCCTTTCGATGGGAGTTTTGAAATGGGTTGGATTAAAAAAGAACCAGTATATTTGGTATGGAGGAATGGTCGGTGCAGTTTACAATACAAGTTTCGAAGTATTAGATGGTTTCTCCTCCGAATATGGCTTCTCTCTCGGCGATGTAACCGCGAATTTTGCAGGAGCTGCCATCTGTATCGGAGAGCAATTAGGTTGGGGCGAGCAGCGCATCAAATTAAAGTTCTCCTATCATCATTCCCCCGAATCCGATTTACGCCCTGATTTACTCGGCTCAAACTTCCCTTCCAGTGCAATAAAAGATTATAACGGGCTTTCCGATTGGGTTTCAGTAAACATTAATTCCTTTACCAACCGCAAAAGCATGGTTCCAAGTTGGTTAAACATGGCAGTAGGTTATGGAGGCGATGGAATGCTGGGAGCTCGCATAAATCCTACTACCTATAAAGACAAAAATCTTCCAACATTAGACCGTCATCGCCAGTATTATCTCTCCTTCGACGTTGATTTATCCCAGATAAACACAAAATCAAAAGCATTAAACACAGCCTTCGATGTTCTTAATTTAATTAAAATCTGTGCCCCCGCCCTCGAATATAACAGGGTAACGAAATGGCTTTTCCATCCCCTTTATTTCTAAATTCCCCAATCTCTTACTTTCCTCCTCCAGTCTGCCATTTTTGTAAAACCCTTGAATCCCTGGCAAACCTAGAATCTGTTTGCTAAATTAAGGCGTCTGTCAGTAAAAATAACGACGTGTTATTAAGAATCCTTACAAGTGTTATTATCGAACATATCAAAATAATGTGAATTATATAACTCTTTTCAATAATTATATAACGCATTAAATCGAAAGGATGAATAATTTTGCCTTATGAAAAATCACATCAAATCTGACAAAAAGAATGGAAACAATTTTATTGATTGAGGACAACAAGTATATTTTGGAGAATCTGACAGAGTATTTTGAAATGGAAGGATTTAAAATCATAGTAGCCAATAATGGTAGCAAGGGGATTGAACTTGCAAGGGCATTTATCCCTGATATAATTATTTGTTATATCCTGATGCCTGAAATGAATGGATATGAGGTTTTAAATGCTCTATTAAATATTCCTGAAACCTGTGAATTGCCATTTATTTTCAGCACTTCAATTTCACGGAGTATTAACAGAGAGCATTCCTTGAAATTGGGTGCTGATGATTCAATTCTTAAACCGTTTGAATTGGATTCGTTATTGAAAATGGTTAAAGACTTGTTGATTTCCGGAAGCAAAAGAAATGGAAATCCGAAAGGATTGTCTTCGCCTCTTAATAATTTAATTACCTCTAAAAATCTAATAATCAATTAATTTCGTATCTTTGCATAATCATCAATAACATGAACATTAAAAATAAAATAATATTTACTAACCAATCTCTCCCGGAGCCCAACACACTTCGCCAGTCCTTGGCTATCAATTGCTCTGAAAGATGGTTATAAAATCCTCATATTCTAAAATATCCTTTCCCGGATTTCTGAACATTTCTTCAGGAGGAGATGGTTATTTTGCTATAAAATCTGTCGAAGCTTCTAAAAGAGTTGACCGATTAGAAATATTACCTGTCGAAGCTTCAAGAAGAGACGACTTGCTTTCTAAAAAACCTGTCGAAGCTTCTGGAAGCTTTGACCGATTTTCCAAAAAACATGTCGAAGCTTCAGGAAGCTTCGACAGATTTGGCGATATGTCGAAGCTTTTTTTCTCACTATTAAAATTCAATTTTCATCAAAAAACACCTGTTTCAGGTCATAATATCATTATAAATTAATCAAAAATCACTAAAAACAAACAAAAACATGAGTTTATTCGTAAAAGACCCCACAAGCGACAAACAAATCTCCCAAACCCTAAAAGCTGAAGAACTGAGACATTCAGGGCTTCCTATCGCTGGCAGATTTCTGAAACCCCAAACTGTCATTGACCTTGCATTTAATGCCACTGATTTTGGATTAAAGGTGGCTGCGGCAAGTGCTGCCGAAGGGATAAAAATTAATCTCAACAGTATTCTCGATGTTGCTTATGAAAAACTGAGAAAACAAAATGTTCGTTACCTGGAGACAATAAATGGGAAAATTGAATTTGGAACTTATCCTGCTTCGGTAAGGGTTAATTTTTTGATGGCGGCAGGTTCTAAGGAACTTCCTCCGATGGAAACGCATGCCGAAATTATGGGTGTTTCGAATGCTATTCATACGGGAGATGTAGCATTAATTGCCTTTCCTTTGACTCCTCCACTGGATTTTACTGCTGCCGATAACGATACTTTAAGAGCCGATGTTGAAACTAAACTCGGCACTTTTAATACTGCCGCTGATGACTGGACAACTAAGGTAAATACATTGACGGAGAGAAAAGCAATATGCCGTACATTGGCTACTGATGTTCGTAAAGAAATTCAGTTTCATGTATCAGGTGAGACAGAAGAAGAAATGCGAACTTATTGCAGAACATTCGGAGTAGTTTTTGAAATCAAAAAAGAAACTACCGAGATAGATGTTCTGGCTTTGTTTGCTGATGGTTCGGGCATTGCCTCAGGAACAACAGTAAGGATTGGGAAATTATTTACAGATAAAAACAAGGTGAAGAAAATCGAATCGGTTCAAGGAGCTACAGCTACTGTAAATGCTCATGGAGAAGCGATTTTAGTTACTACTCAAACAGGAACAGATTTATTTATCATCTGGGAAAAAGATGGTTGCATAAAAGGTTCGGTGTCGATAACTATTATTGCTGGAGAGGACCAATCAATAACTATTCATTTGGTGAAAAATCCACCGATTATTTAATTTAAACAATTATTATGGAAAATACTTACATGGGATTTAGTTTGATGGGATGGGCAATCTTAGGATTGGCAGTAGTGATTATTGGAGCTTATGCAATCCTTCGTAAATATAAAAAACGACCGTAGAAATTTTAAAATGAAACTCTATATAAAATATATGGTATCTCAACGTTGCAAAATGTTTGTGAAAGATGAGTTAAAGAAACTCGGAGTTCACTTCATTGTTGTGGATTTGGGTGAGGTGGAGATTATGGAGGATATTACTGATAAACAACGCAAGGAATTGAACACCGCTTTGCTTGTCCAAGGACTTGAATTAATGGATGATAAGAAAGCGATTTTGATAGAGAAAATAAAAAATGCTATCATAAAAATGGTTCATGATGCTGATGAAGGAATCAAGGTGAACTTTTCGGATTTTATAAGTGAGAAATTGAATCTCAATTATACTTATCTTGCAAATCTTTTTGCAGAAGTTGTCGGGACCACTATCGAGCAATTCATCATCTCTCATAAAGTTGAAAAGATAAAGGAATTGATAATGTATGGAGAACTTAATATCTCTGAAATTGCCTGGAAAATGAATTACAGCAGCGTTCAGCATTTATCAACTCAATTTAAAAAAGTAACCGGACTATCGCCTTCGCATTTCAAAGCATTGAAAGATAAACGACGCAGCCCGATTGAGGAGGTAGGAAACACAAATAATAAATAATTAAGAAAAATAATGGCAAAAAGGACGACATCGGAGGAGTTGGTAATTGCAAACAAAGAACTTGCTTTGCAAAACAAAGGAATTCAAAAACGGGCAGCAGAATTAATCATTGCAAACAAGGAACTTGTTTTTCAGAATAAAGAGAAAGAAAAAAGAGCTAATGAGTTAATCATTGCTAATAAAGAACTTGCTTTTCAAAATGAGGAGAAAGAAAAGCGGGCAGCAGAATTAATCATTGCCAATAAAGAATTAGCTTTTCAAAATGATGAGAAAGGAAAACGGGCGGATGAATTGGATATTGCCAATAAAGAACTTGCCTTTCAAAACGAAGAGAAGGAAAAACGGGCAGCAGAATTAATCATTGCCAACAAAGAACTTGCCTTTCAAAATGATGAGAAAGAAAAACGGGCAGC
>OCZT010004535.1_pt1 | contig 13985 bp, 11 predicted proteins | sample 1539031 | NCBI WGS metagenome assembly OCZT01 (sample SAMEA3539308, study PRJEB22396) | soil metagenome | biome: tundra; feature: field; material: soil | place: USA | collected 2010-05 | depth 0.15 m
GGAGGAAAACATGCGCACAATCGGACATTTTATCGGCGGCCGCGAGGTCAAGGGCACATCGGGCCGGTTCGCGGACGTGTTTGAGCCGATGACCGGCGATATCCAGGCCCAGGTGGCGCTGGCCTCCAAGGCCGAACTGCGCTCCGCGGTCGAGAACACCAAGGCGGCGCAGCCGGAATGGGGCGCGACCAACCCGCAGCGCCGGGTTCGTGTCCTGATGAAGTTCCTGGAACTGGTGGCGCGCGACAATGACGCCTTGGCCGATTTGCTTGCCCGCGAACATGGCAAGACCATTCCCGACGCGAAAGGCGATATTCTGCGCGGTGTCGAGGTCGTGGAGTTCGCTCTCGGCATTCCGCAAATGATGAAGGGTGAATACACCGAAGGCGCGGGGCCCGGCATCGACATCTATTCGATGCGGCAACCCCTGGGTGTCGTTGCCGGCATCACGCCGTTCAATTTCCCTGCGATGATCCCGATGTGGAAATTCGCCCCCGCGATTGCCTGCGGCAACGCATTCATCCTCAAACCGTCGGAACGCGACCCCGGCGTGCCGATGCGGCTTGCCGAGTTGATGCTGGAGGCGGGGCTGCCGCCGGGCATCCTCAACGTCGTCAACGGCGACAAGGAAGCCGTGGATGCAATTCTCGACGATCCCGATATCCGCGCCGTCGGCTTTGTCGGCTCGTCCGCGATCGCCCAGTATATCTATGAGCGGGCGGCAGCGACCGGAAAGCGTGCGCAGTGTTTCGGCGGCGCCAAGAACCACGCCATCATCATGCCGGATGCCGACATGGATCAGACGGTCGACGCGCTGGTGGGAGCCGGATACGGCGCGGCCGGCGAGCGCTGCATGGCGGTGTCGGTCGCGGTGCCCGTCGGCAAGACCACGGCCGACCGGCTGATGGAAAAGCTTATTCCGCGCGTCGAGAACCTGAAAATCGGTCCTTCGATCGATCCGACCGCCGATTTCGGTCCGCTGGTGACCAGGGCGGCGCTGGAGCGGGTCAAGGACTATGTCGAGATCGGCATCAAGGAAGGCGCCAAGCTCGCGGTCGATGGCCGCGGCTTCAAGATGCAGGGCTACGAGAACGGTTTTTATATGGGCGGGTGCCTGTTCGACAATGTGACAAAAGACATGCGGATCTACAAGGAAGAGATCTTCGGCCCGGTGCTCTCGGTGGTGCGCGCCCATGATTACGACGAGGCGCTGAGACTGCCGTCCGAGCACGACTACGGCAACGGCGTTGCGATCTTCACCCGCGACGGCGACGCCGCGCGGGATTTCGCGGCCAAGGTCAATGTCGGCATGGTCGGGATCAACGTGCCGATCCCGGTGCCGGTCGCGTATTATACCTTCGGCGGCTGGAAACGTTCCGGTTTCGGCGATCTCAATCAATATGGAACGGATTCCGTGCGCTTCTACACCAAGACCAAGACGGTGACCTCGCGCTGGCCCTCCGGCGTCAAGGAAGGCGCGGAGTTCTCGATTCCGACGATGAAATGACCGGCGCGTGATCCGGAACAGCGGGAACCGGTTTTCCCTCGGGACGATCGGAACCGATTGCCCGGAGATCATGCTCGGTTGGTAGACAGGCGCTGATATCAGATGCAATTCGCTCTCAACGAGGACCAGCTTGCGGTTCGCGATATGGCGCGGGATTTCGCCGCGGAAAAAATCGCGCCGCATGCGATCCGCTGGGACGAGGAGAAGCATTTTCCGGTCGATGTGATGCGCGAGGCGGCCAAGCTCGGCATCGGCGGCGTATACATCCGCGACGACGTCGGCGGTTCGGCGCTGACGCGGTTCGACGCCGCGCTGATCTTCGAGGCGCTGGCGCAGGGCTGTCCGACGGTGTCGGCGTTCATCTCGATCCACAACATGGCGTCGTGGATGATCGATGCCTATGGCAACGACACGCAACGGCACAAATGGCTGCCGAAGCTGTGCACCATGGAGTTGCTGGCGAGCTATTGCCTGACCGAGGCCGGCTCCGGATCGGACGCGGCCGCGCTGCGCACCCGCGCGGTGCGCGACGGCGACCATTATGTGCTCAACGGCCAGAAGCAGTTCATTTCCGGCGCCGGCAAGGGCGACATCTATGTGGTGATGGTGCGGACCGGCAGTGACGGGCCCGGCGGCATCTCGACGCTGGTGATCGAGGGCGACACGCCCGGGCTCTCGCTCGGCGCCAACGAGCGCAAGATGGGCTGGAACGCGCAACCGACCCGCGCGGTGATTTTCGAGAATGCGCGCGTGCCCGTCGCCAACCGGCTGGGCGACGAGGGCATCGGTTTCAAGATCGCGATGGCCGGGCTCGACGGCGGACGCATCAATATCGCTGCGTGCTCGCTCGGCGGGGCGCAATGCGCGCTCGACAAGTCGCTGGCCTATATGCGAGAGCGCAAGGCCTTCGGAAAGCGCCTCGACGAATTCCAGGCCCTGCAGTTTCGTCTGGCCGACATGGCGACCGAACTGGAGGCGGCGCGGACCTTTGTGTGGCGCGCAGCCGCAGCGCTTGACCGCAAGGATGCCGATGCCACCATGCTGTGCGCAATGGCAAAACGCTTCGGCACCGATGTGGGCTTCGAGGTCGCCAACCAGGCGCTGCAACTGCACGGCGGCTACGGCTATCTCAGCGAATACGGCATCGAAAAGATCGTGCGCGATCTGCGCGTGCACCAGATTCTCGAGGGCACCAACGAAATCATGCGGCTGATCGTGGCGCGCAAGCTGATCGAGGGTGCGCGATGACGGCCTCGAGAGCCGCTGTTGCGGGTGCTGAACCCGACCTGATCGTGCGGCGCGAGGGCGCTGCCGGCGTCATCCGGCTCAATCGGCCGAAGGCGATCAATGCCGTGACGCTGGAGATGTTTCGCGAGATCGACAAGGCGCTTGACGAATACGAGGCCGACCCGGCGGTCGGCCTGATCCTGCTGGAAGGTGCCGGCGACCGAGGCCTCTGCGCCGGCGGCGATATCCGGGCGCTCTATGACAGCGCGCGGGCCGGCGGCGATCTCGGCAACATCCTGTGGCGCGAGGAGTACATTCTCAACGCGCGCATTGCGGCGTTCCCGAAACCCTATGTGGCGTTCATGGATGGCATCGTGATGGGCGGCGGCGTCGGCCTGGCTGCGCATGCCAGCCACCGGATCGTCACCGAAAGAACCAGGCTTGCGATGCCGGAAGTCGGAATCGGCTTTTTTCCGGATGTCGGAGGCACCTGGCTGCTGTCGCGCTCGCCCGGGGAGGTCGGCACCTATTTCGGTCTCACCGGGCAAACCATGAATGGCGCGGACGCGGTATATGCCGGTTTCGCCGATGCCGTGGTTGCCTCAAATAGACTGCCGGCGCTGCGCGAGGCGTTGACGCATACGCGAGTCAAGGCGGACGCTGAGGATGTGCGCGCGATCGTTGACGGCTTTGCCTTGTCGGATGCGGTGGCGCCCATCGCCACACAGCAGCAGTTGATCGATGCGCTGTTCGGCCACGACAGTATCGAGGAGATCGTCACCGCGCTGGCGCATCACAGCTCCGAATTCGCGCAGGCCACCCTGGGCACAATTCTCGACAAGTCGCCGACAGGACTGAAACTGACGCTGAAATTGCTGCGCATGGCGCGGAAATCGTCATCGCTTAGGGAATGTCTGGTGCGCGAGTACCGCGCGGCGCTGGAGATTTTCGTCAATCACGATTTCCCCGAGGGCATCCGCGCCGCTGTTATCGACAAGGACCGCAATCCCCAATGGATGCCGGCGCGGATCGAAGACGTGACGCCGGAGATTATCGCGCGCTATTTCGCCCCGCGCGGGGCTGACGAACTGACGTTCCCGAACCAAAACGCGAGAGCAGGACAATGACGAACATTGCATTCATCGGTCTCGGCAATATGGGCGGCCCAATGGCAGCCAACCTCATCAAGGCCGGCCACAAGGTGACCGGCTTCGATCTGGTGGAGGCCTCGCGCAACCAGGCGAAAGCCGACGGTGCCGCGATCGCCGACAGTGCTGCTAGCGCGGTGAAGGGCGCCGAAGTCGTCATTACGATGCTGCCCGCGGGCAAACATGTTCTTTCGGTCTGGACCGAGATATTGCCCTCGATGGCAAAGGGATCGCTGATCATCGATTGTTCGACCATCGACGTCGAAAGCGCAAAGCAGGCGCACGCGCTGGCGGGAAAGCACGGCATCGCCTCGGTCGATGCGCCGGTATCGGGCGGCACCGGCGGCGCGAAGGGCGCAACGCTGACGTTCATGGCCGGCGGCGACGACAAGGCGTTCGCAGCGGCCAAGCCGGTGCTGGAAAAGATGGGCAAGAAGATCGTGCACTGCGGCGGCGCCGGGGCAGGGCAGGCGGCGAAAATCTGCAACAACATGATCCTGGGCATTTCCATGATCGCGGTCAGCGAGGCCTTTGCGCTCGCCGAAAAGCTGGGATTGTCGCATCAGGCGCTGTTCGACGTCGCCTCAACCTCTTCGGGACAATGCTGGTCGCTGACGACATATTGTCCGGTACCGGGCCTGGTGCCGACGTCGCCGGCGAACAACGCTTATAAACCCGGCTTTGCGTCGGCCCTGATGGTGAAGGACCTCACTCTGGCGCAGGACGCGGCAAAGGCCGCCGGCGCGGCAACGCCGCTCGGCAAGCATGCGCAGGAAATCTACAAGGCGTTCGATGCCGCGGGGCATGGCGGGGTCGATTTTTCGGGGATCATCCAGCATGTCCGCGGCCTGGCCGGAAAAAGCTGATAACCGATGACGACGTTTCAGGACGCGCGCTCCTTTCTGCTCAAGCATCGCACCGACTACGATGCTGCGGTCAAGGGTTTCCGCTGGCCGGATCCGGTGCCGTTCAACTGGGCGCTGGACTGGTTCGACGCGGAGCTGGCGCGCAATCCCGAAAGCAGGGATCGTCAGGCGCTGTGGATCGTCGATGCCGGCAGCAATCGCGAAACAAAACTGTCGTTCGAGGCGCTGTCGCGGCGTTCCAATCAGGTGGCGAATTTCCTGCGCGCGCAGGGGCTGAAGCGCGGCGATCATCTGCTGCTGCTGCTCGGCAATGTCATTCCGCTGTGGGAGACCATGCTGGCGGCGATCAAGCTCGGGGTGGTGGTGATCCCCGCGACCACGCTGTTGACCCCCGATGAACTGCGCGACCGGCTCGATCGCGGCCGCGCCAAGGTCGTGGTGGCGACGGAGGACCAAGTGACAAAATTCGCCGGCCTCGGCGGAGATCAGCTCATTCGCATCGTCGTCAACGCGTCGTCGAAGCAAGACGGCTGGTTGGCCTACGAACAAGCGGCGGATTTTCCGGAAATCTTCGTGCCCGATGGCCCGACCAACGCCGACGATCCGATGCTGCTGTATTTTACTTCCGGCACCACCGCAAAACCAAAACTGGTGCGGCACAGCCAGCGCAGCTATCCCGTCGGCGGATTGTCGACAATGTACTGGCTCGGGCTGCAGCCGGGCGATGTCCATCTGAACATTTCCTCGCCGGGCTGGGCCAAGCATGCCTGGAGCTGCTTCTTCGCGCCCTGGAATGCCGGCGCCACGGTGTTCGTGGTCAACCAACCGCGCTTCGACGCCAAGGAATTGCTCGCGACCATCGGGCGATGCGGCGTGACCACGCTGTGCGCGCCGCCGACGGTGTGGCGGCTGTTCATTCAGGAGAAGCTTGCAACCTTCAAGGTGTCGCTGCGCGAGGTCTGCGGCGCCGGCGAGCCGCTCAATCCCGAAGTGATCGATCAGGTGCGCGCGGCGTGGGGGCTGACGATCCGCGACGGCTACGGCCAGACCGAAACCACGGCGCTGGCGGGGAATTCGCCCGGCCAGAAAGTGAAGGTCGGATCGATGGGCCGTCCGCTGCCCGGATATCGCGTCCAGATCACCGACAACGATGGACACGTTACGAATGAGGGCGAGGTCAGTCTGTTGCTCGGTGCCGACCGGCCGGCGGGCCTGATGCAGGGCTATCAGGGCGACGACGGCAAATTGAGCGGCGCGGACGGCGATCTCTATCGCAGCGGCGACGTGGTGTTTGCCGACGACGAGGGCTACCTGACTTTCGTCGGCCGATCCGATGACGTCTTTAAATCGTCTGACTACCGGATCAGCCCGTTCGAACTCGAAAGCATCCTGCTCGAGCATGAATCGGTCGCGGAGGCCGCGGTCGTTCCCAGCCCCGATCCGATTCGTCTTGCAATCCCGAAAGCCTATGTGCTGCTTGTGGCGGGCGCGGAGCGCTCGCCGGAAACCGCGTTGTCGATTTTTCGGCACCTGCACACGCGGCTGGCGCCGTTCAAACGCATCCGGCGGATCGAACTCGTGACCGAACTGCCGAAGACGATTTCCGGCAAAATCCGCCGCGTGCAGTTGCGCCGTCTGGAGCACGACAATGATCGCGGCGACGCGCTGCGCGGGCAGGAATTCCGCGAGGAGGATTTCCCGGAATTGCAGAAGGTGCGGTCGGCTGGGAGCTAGTGCCGCCGATTTGAAGTTCCTGCAGCGGTGCCGCAAGTTCGTCTCAGGAACTTCAAATCGAAAAGCGGCACTAGAATGGTCAAGTTGGCAGTGTTCCTTTGTTTCCGAAGTTCGTGTCAGGGGCGCCGCAAGAGTTCACGAACTTCGGAAACGGGACACTGTGGAGAATTGATGAATGAATGAAGTCTGGAAGAAGCCTCCGATTTCGCTCGACGCCTATCAGAAAATGGTCGGTCACGAAGTCGGGGTGTCGTCATGGCATCTCGTCGATCAAAACCGGATCAACGCCTATGCCGATGTGATCGAGGATCATCAGTTCATCCATGTCGATCCCGAGCGCGCCAGGCGCGAGACCTCTTTTGGAACGACCGTGGCGCATGGATTCCTGACGATGTCGCTGTTGAGCATCATGTCCTACGAGGTGATGCCTGTCATCGAGGGCACGACGATGGGGGTCAATTATGGCTTCGACAAGCTGCGCTTCGTCTCGCCGGTGCGGGCAGGCTCCCGCGTCCGCGGTCGCTTTACGCTGACGGAAGCGACGTTGCGAAAGCCAAAGGAATTGCTGTCGCGCACCGCCGTCAGCGTCGAAATCGAGGGCGAGGCGAGGTCTGCGCTGGTGGCCGACTGGATCGGACTGATCTATTTTGCTTAGGGTTTAGGAACTGCACTCATGACAATCAGGTTTGACGGACGCGTCGCCATCGTCACCGGCGCGGGCAATGGGCTTGGACGCGCGCATGCGCTGGGACTGGCGAGCCGCGGCGCGAAGGTCGTCGTCAATGATTTTGGCGGCGCCCGCGACGGCACCGGCGGATCGCTGACCCCTGCGGAAACGGTGGTCGAGGAAATCCGAAAAGCAGGCGGCGTGGCGATGGCCGACGGCGCCGATGTCTCGAACTACGAGCAGGTCAAGGCGATGGCGGATCGCGCGGTCAGGGAGTGGGGCAGTGTCGATCTGCTCTGCGCCAATGCCGGCATCCTGCGCGACAAATCGTTCGCCAAGATGGAAGTTGCCGATTTCGCGAAGGTGCTGGATGTGCATCTCACCGGCACGTTCTATTGCTGCAAGGCGGTGTGGGACGGCATGCGCGAGCGCAATTACGGCCGCATCGTCGTCACCACCTCATCGTCAGGCCTGTTCGGTAATTTCGGCCAGGCCAATTACGGCGCCGCGAAATCCGGCATGATCGGTCTGATGAATGTGCTGGCCGAGGAAGGCCGCAAGAACAACATCCGCGTCAACACGATCTCACCGACGGCGGCGACGCGGATGACGGAAGAACTGCTGCCGCCGCAGGCGCTGGCGCTGATGAAGCCGGAAGCGATCACGCCGGCGGTGCTGTATCTGCTGGGCGAGGATGCGCCGACGCGCACCATCATGGGCGCGGGAGCGGGTTCCTTCGCGGTGATCAGGATCATGGAAACCGAAGGCATCAACCTGCCGCAATCCGACTGGACCCCCGAGGCGGTATCGGCGCATTTCGCCGAAATCAGCGACATGTCGAAGGCGAAGGCGCTGGAAGGCGCGTTCCAGCAGACCCAGAAATATGTCGGGCAGGCCGCGGCGAGGGCGGGCATCAAATTATAGCCGCCTTTTACAATGGGCCGCTAACCGGGCATACGCTCGGACCATGGCGGATATTTCCCAAACCCAGGTCGCAGTTATCGGCGCCGGTCCTGCCGGGCTGATGGCGGCCGAAGTGCTGGCGCAAGGCGGCGCACATGTGACCGTTTACGACGCAACGCCGTCAGCGGGCCGCAAATTTCTGATGGCGGGACGTGGCGGGCTCAACCTTACGCATAGCGAGGGATTGCCTGCGTTTCTCACGCGCTACGGCGAAGCGATGCCGCAGCTCGCGGCCGCGATCACAGCGTTCCCGCCGGATACGTTGCGCGCATGGAGCGAAGCGCTGGGGCAGCCGACTTTCGTCGGCTCCAGCGGCCGGGTTTTTCCAAAGGCGTTCAAGGCCTCGCCGCTGCTGCGCGCCTGGTTGCGGCGGCTGGACTCCATGGGCGTGCAATTTAAGCTGCGGCATCGCTGGACCGGCTGGGAAGAGAACGGCCGCTTGCTGTTTCAAACCCCCGACGGACGAGGCGTTGTCGATGCGCGCGCGACCGTGCTGGCGCTCGGCGGCGCAAGCTGGCCGCGGCTCGGTTCCACAGGCGCGTGGGTGGAAACGCTGGCGGCGAAGGGAGTGACGATATCGCAGCTCCGGCCGGCCAATTGCGCCTTCACCGTCGCCTGGTCCGACATCTTCCGCGACCGCTTCGAAGGCCATCCGCTCAAGGGCGTTGCGCTGTCGTTCGGCTCGCACACCGTGCGTGGAGAGGCCATGATGACGCGCACGGGCATCGAAGGCGGCGCGATCTACGCGCTCTCGGCTGACTTGCGCGAGGCGATCGTCGATAAGGGGCAGGCAACACTGCGCATCGCATTGCGGCCCGATCTCGAAATGAAAGATCTGGTTGCGCGGCTGTCGGCGCCGCGAGGCAAGCAGTCTTTTTCAAACTGGCTGCGCAAGGCAGCGCACCTTTCCCCCGTCGGCATTGGCCTGTTGCAGGAGGCTGCGATTGCGTCCGGGGCGTCGCTATCGTCGCTGCCGCCCGAAAATCTCGCCGCATTGATCAACGCTGTGCCGGTCGAGCTGAATGGCCTGGCGCCGATCGCGCGGGCGATCTCGACGGCGGGCGGAATATCGTTCAGTGAAATCGATCCCGATTTCATGATCCGCCGCTTGCCGGGGGTATTCGCCGCCGGCGAGATGCTCGACTGGGAAGCGCCGACCGGCGGCTATCTGCTGCAGGCCTCGTTCGCCACCGGCGCGGCGGCAGGGAGAGGCGCGTTGAAGTGGCTAAATCAGGTGGAACCGGCAAAATAAGGTTTGATGGCGTCATTGCGAGCGAAGCGAAGCAATCCATAACCAAGCCAAGGCGCAGAGTGGATTGCTTCGTCGCTGCGCTCCTCGCAATGACGGTGGTAATGACAATCACCGGAGCTTGCCGCGCGCCGCGACCGGCAGCACACCGATGATCTCGTCGCCGCGGACCATCACCACCTCGTCCATCATGTTGACGACGACGCAGACATGGTTCGGCACGATCCGCACGACGTCGCCGACATTGGGGCGGGTATTGCTGCGGGTGAGGTCGAGAAAACCGTGCTCCTCGGCAAAGCGCGCGATTTTTGCTTCGGGATGTTCGAGGATCAGGCCGTGGCCCTCGAGCCCGCCGCCGGTGTCCGACGTCAGCGTCTTCGAGCCGGCATCCAGAATGCCGCGATCGGGACCGGCGCGGCTCACGACCGTCGAATAGATGTTCAGCGCGCAATCGTCCCAGCTTGCGACGCCGGCCGCGACCTGCATCCGGTCGTTGTAGATATAGGTGCCGGGCCGATGCTCGGTGGCGCCCTTGAGCTTGCCGACATTTTTCAGGTTGGGCGTGCCGCCGGTGGAGACCATCGCCGCATCAAGTCCGAATTCGCGAATGCCGGCCAGCGCCTCATCGTAAAAACGTTGCGCCTCGGCCCAGCCGGTCTCGGTCGGATAGAGCATAAAACCGGCAAAGCTCAGTCCCTTCGAGGCGGCGATCTCGCGTGCGAGCGCGATGGCTTCCGCGGGAGTTTCGACCCCGGCGCGCTTGCGCCCGGTGTCGCACTCGACCACGACCGAGAGCGGACGACCGGAAATCGCCGCCGCCTGCGGCAGCCCCGCGATCACAACCGAATTGTCGGCGGCCACTGTCATATCGGCCTTGGCCTGCAGCGCGCCGAGCCGCGCCATTTTCTCGTCGCCGATGAGGTTGTAGCTGATCAGGATGTCGTCGATGCCGGCGTCCGCCATCACTTCGGCTTCACCGAGCTTCTGGCAGGTGATGCCTTTGGCGCCGGCTGCGATCTGCAGTCTTGCGAGCATCGGGCTCTTGTGGGTCTTGATATGCGGGCGATTGGCGACGCCGGCCGCATCGCATGCGGCCTGGATCCGCGCGATGTTGCGCTCGACGCGGTCCATGTCGATCACAGCGGCGGGCGTGCCGTAGTCGCGGGCGATCTTGGCGGCGAGGGGGGTGGTCATCGGGCGGTACTCCAGATCAGGCCTGCTCTATTTCCTCGCGCAGCACTTCAAGTTCCAGCCACTTGTCCTCGGCCTCCTGCAGCTCCTTTTGCGCTTTTGCAAGCGCATCCGAGGCGGAATCGAATTTCTTGCGGTTCTTCTGGTAGAGATTGGGGTCGTCAAGGTGCCGCTGCTGTTTGGCGATTTCGGCCTGCAATTTGGCAATCGTCTTCGGCAAGGTTTCCAGCGCGTGCTTCTCGTTGAAATTAAGCCGGCGCTTCGATGCGCTGGAAGGCGCACCGCCCTTTGTCGCCTTATCGGTTTCGACCGCGGCAGCCTTCACCGCCTCGCGCTTCAGATCGGCGCCGCGCTGCGCCAGCATGTCGGTATAGCCGCCGGCATATTCGATCCAGCGGCCGTCGCCTTCCGGTGCGATCACCGAGGTCACCACGCGATCGAGAAAGTCGCGGTCGTGGCTGATCAGGATCACGGTGCCTTCGTAGTCGCCGAGCATTTCCTCCAATACGTCGAGGGTTTCGAGATCGAGATCGTTGGTCGGCTCGTCCAGCACCAGGAGGTTGGATGGCTTTGCCAGCGCGCGCGCCAGCATCAGCCGGCCGCGCTCGCCGCCCGAGAGCACTTCAAGCGGCGTGCGCATCTGTTCCTGCGCAAACAGAAAATCCTTCATATAGCTGACCACATGCTTCGGCTTGCCGCCGACCATCACATGATCGCCGCGTCCGCCGGTCAAGGCTTCGGCCAGCGTCGATTTCGGATCGAGGCTTTCGCGGTGCTGGTCGAGCGTCGCCATTTCGATGTTGGCGCCGAACCGGATGGTGCCGGTATCGGGCGGCTGCGCGCCGGTCAGCATGTCGATCAGCGTGGTCTTGCCGACGCCGTTCGGCCCGACGATGCCGATCCGGTCGCCGCGCTGGACGCGGATCGAGAAGCCATCGACGATCTTGCGATCGCCATACGACTTGCCGATGTTCTTGGCTTCGATGATCAGCTTGCCGGATTTGTCGGCTTCCGCGGCGGCGAGATTGGCGTTTCCGGTGGCGCCGCGATAGTCGCGCCGCTGCTCGCGCAGCGTGTAGAGGTTGCCGAGCCGCTTGACGTTGCGCTTGCGGCGGCCGGAAACGCCGTAGCGCAGCCAATGCTCCTCGTTGACGATCTTGCGGTCGAGCTTGTGCTGGTCGCGCTCTTCCTCCGCCAGCACCTCGTCGCGCCAGGCCTCGAACGCACTAAAGCCGCGGTCGATCTGCCTGATCTGGCCGCGATCGAGCCAAGCAGTGCTGCGCGACAGGTTCGACAGGAAACGGCGGTCATGACTGATGATGACGAGGGCGCAGCGGCGGCTGTCGAGTTCGCTTTCCAGCCATTCGATGGTGGTGAGATCGAGGTGATTGGTGGGCTCGTCCAGCAAGAGGATATCGGGCGAGGGCGCCAGCACCCGCGCCAGCGCCGCGCGGCGAGCTTCGCCGCCGGACAGATGCGCGGGGTCTTCGTCGCCGCGAAGCCCGAGCTGCTCCAGAATATAGCGGGCCTGATAATGGTCGTCGCCGGGGCCGAGGCCAGCCTCGACATAGGCCAGCGTCGTTGCGAAGCCCGAGAAATCCGGCTCCTGCGGCAGATAGCGGATGGTAGCACCAGGTTGCACGAAGCGGCTGCCGCTGTCGGGTTCGACAAGGCCGGCCGCGATCTTCAGGAGCGTCGATTTGCCGGAGCCGTTACGGCCGATCAGGCAGACGCGCTCGCCGGCAGACACCGACAGCTCGACGCCCGACAATAGCGGCGTGCCGCCGAAGGTCAGCTTGATGTCTTTCAACTGGATCAGCGGAGGCGCCATAGCGAATTCAACTCTGTTTCTGCGCGGGTTGGTCTGCCCGCTGGCGCTGGATGCGGCGAATGGTCTGATCGAGCGCCGACAGAAACGTCGAGCGGTCGCGCGGTGCGAACGATTTGGGACCGCCGGTCACTTCGCCCGACGAACGCAGATCGGTCATCAGATTGCGAACCGCCAGCGTCATTCCGATCGATTGCTCCGTAAACGGCTTGCCGTTCGGCGCGATCACCTCGGCGCCGGCTTTCACGCAGCGGCTCGCCAGCGGGATATCGGATGTAATGACGATATCGCCTTTTCCCGCGCGCTCGGCGATCCAGTCATCGGCGGCGTCCATCCCGGAACCCGCCGCGACGCGCTCGATCAGCGCGTCCTGCGGCACCCGAATGAAATTGCCGGCGACCACGCTGACGGGCAGGTGATGGCGGGCGGCGACGCGGTAGATTTCGTCTTTGACCGGACAGGCGTCGGCGTCGACATAGATGCGGGTGGTATTCAAAATGGGCGTCATCGGTTGGGGATTTGGTCAGGGAACGCTAGCTGCGCACTCCCGGATGCGCGTGGTACCCCATCGGAAGCGGAATTGCGAGGAAAACACGGGCCGGAACCCGCTTGCCACGGCGTTTCCCTTGCGTACGATTATCGATGGGAAAGACGGCCAAAATCAGGGGAAACAGGCATGACAAGCCGGCTCGAAGCTTACCGCGTCTCGGCCTACAACACCGCGAAGCTTTCCGAAAACAAGATGCATGACGACGCCGTTGCGAAGCGGTTTGGATTCAGCGGCGGGCTCGTCCCCGGGGTCGACGTGATGGCCTACATGATGCACCTGCCGGTCAGGAAATGGGGCCGCGCATTTCTCGAACGCGGGTTGATCGAGGCGCGCTTCGTCAAGCCGGTCTATGACGGCGAGACCGCCGACGTCACCGGCGAGGAGAGCAATGGCGTGCTTTCGATTCAGGTCGAAAGTCGGAGGCAACTCTGTGCGACCGGCAGTGCCTCGTTGCCCGCGTCCGCGCCACCGGTCTCGATTTCGGATTTCGCAGAAACCGCGCCGGTGTCGGAGCGCCGGCCGGTCAATGCCACGTCATACGAGCTTGGCAAGTGGCTGGGCACGGTGCCGCGCGCCTGGGCCGGCGATGCCGCAAAAGAATATCTGACCGACGTGCGCGAGACCGATCCGATCTACGCCAGCGAAGGACTTGGTCATCCCGGCCTGCTGCAGCGGGTCATGAACAAGGTGCTGGTCGACAATGCCATTCTTGGCCCGTGGATTCATGTCGGCAGCCGGATGCAGCTACTGGCGGCAGCTGCCAGCGGCGACGAATTGACCGCGCGCGCCAAGGTGACCGGCAATTATGAAAAGAAGGGCCACCGCTTCGTCGAGCTCGACGCGCTTGTGGTCGCCAACGGCCGCACTCCGGTGGCGCATTGCCAGCACATCGCGATCTACCAGCCGCGCGAGCAGGCGGCGGCGTAAACCGTCGTACTCCGCCAAAGCGGAGTATCCGGTACGCCGCGGCCTCACGGATCTAACGACAGTGCTCTGGATTACTGGGTCGCCCGGTCAAGCCGCGCGATGTCTTCCTTGCGGCGGACCGGCTGTCC
>OCZT010004539.1_pt1 | contig 13976 bp, 11 predicted proteins | sample 1539031 | NCBI WGS metagenome assembly OCZT01 (sample SAMEA3539308, study PRJEB22396) | soil metagenome | biome: tundra; feature: field; material: soil | place: USA | collected 2010-05 | depth 0.15 m
GGTCGTTTCATTCCGGAGACGGCTAGGCGGTTGGCGGACCCTCTGTTCACGGTTGGTCTGATGATCGACGGGTACCATCTTGGCCAGTTTGTAGAGAAGCGGGAGCGGTTCCTCCGGGAAGTCCTCCAGGGACTCGACCACCACAGCAAGGCGGCTCTGGCGCTCATCTACATGAGGAACGACATGTTGGAGAGTCCGATAGAGCTTCAGAAGACGGAGAGGCAAGCGATAGAGCGGCTGGACAGCGACCTTGGCGGGTGCGTCTCGGCGCTTGACGCCATGAACGGGAGTCTCGTCCAGCACACGCATGTCGGCGGCGACTCCATCTGGCGCTTCAAGCATCCGACCATTGGTGATGCGTACTCCGCCCTTCTTGTTCAGAACCCCGAGCTACTGGGTATATATGTCCAGGGCAGCACGGCGGAGAAGCTGATCGATCAGGTTACGTGTGGCGACGTAGGCATCGAAAACGCGGTGGTCATCCCGAAGGGATTGTTTCCGGTCGTGCTCCGCCGATTGCAAGAGTTTTCCGCGACCGCAAGGTACAAATCGGAATTTATGTCGGCCTGGGGGGCGAAGCGTGACCTGCAGGGGTTTCTGAGCCGTCGCTGCTCGAAGGAGTTCCTCGCCCTCTATATCGAGACGCATCCGGATCTCCTCGACAGGGTGTCCCAACCCGGTCTTTATCTCAGCGCCGTGTCGGAGGTCGATCTGGCGGTCCGACTGCACGAATTCGGCCTCCTGCCGGAAGAGGCGCGGAAGGAGTTCGTCGCCACGGTTGGCGGATACGCCGTGGAAGGCGAGGACTTGTACGGGCTGGAAGACGCCGATATCCGGCGCGTGTTTGAAGGTCCTGAGTTTGAGGAGTTGCTGCTGCGCGTCCGGGCAGAACTTCTGCCGAGGCTGGATGACGTGCGGCGGAACCGGCAGAGAAACCGCGACTACGATCAGTCGCCGGACGAGCACATGCAGCCGCTCCTCGGCTCGTTTGAGACGCTAAAGAAGCTTTTCAGCGACGACGAGGACGCCGTGAAGATTGTAGAACGCGAGAACGAACGCGTGCTCGAGTGGATAGCGGAAAACACCTCCGAAGATCCGGACACCACGGAGAGTCGGACATTGGGAGAGGTGCAGGCCTCGGATGAGCTTCGCGGGGACAGAAGCATCTTCGACGATGTAGACGCTTGACGGCGTTCTACACGCCCCTACCGCAGCACAACCTTCGCCAACCCCGCATTATTGGCGCTGTCCAGCACCCGTATCACGACCAGGTGCTCTCCCGGGGTGAGCTTGTCGAGTGACAGCACGAAGCGCTCCCGCTGCGAGTCGATGACGCCATCGGCGGCTTCGAGCGGCACCCACCCCGTGGCGTCGAGCGAGTAATCGCAGCGGCGCAGAGGCGAGGCGGCGTCGCGCGCCTCGAATTCAAGCTCGGCCGTCGTGCCCGTCCGCCGCACCGGGCCCACGGTGACCACCGGCGGCGTATTATCGATCATCACCGGAGCGCTGGTCAGGTCCGCGTCGCGCGCGGTGGCCGGCGGATTCACTTCGCGGTCCGAGGCAAGCACTCGGAAGTAGTATTTGCCGTCGGCCAGCACGTCGCTATCGAAGGTGAAGGCGTTCTCGTGCAAGTCGCCCTTCAGCAGCATCCAGCGGCGTTCGTCGTCGGCGCGGAAATAGAGGTTGTAGACCAGTCGGTCGCCGTCGGGGTCCTCGGCCTGCCAGCTTATGGTGATCTGTTGCGCCGCGGCGCGCGAAAGAGTCTGGGTGGGCGTGCCGGCGGGGGCGGAGACGCTGGCGTCGCCTGTATCGGTCACGGTCACGGTGTAGGGCGAAATGGACTGCTGTTGGATCGCCTTGGCAGCCGAAGCCGGCGCCATCTGCAGGGTCACGTTAATGCTCTTCACGATCGGCGGCGAGTTCTGCGGCAGGTATGCCAGAGTCACGTTGTCCAGGATGGGCGTGACGCCGCCCGCGCCGGATAATTCGGCCTTCCACTGGATGTAGCGGGCATTGGGGCTGGCGATCCTGGAGGCGGCCGGATCATGCAGCCGTTCGGACCAATCGCTCCAGGTCTTGTCGGGTTTGGCCGAGTTACCCGAGCGCGTGCGGAAAACCAACGCGGTGGATGGCGCTGTCTCGGCGCGCCAGCTCAAGCTGCCCCAACGGGCGGCCGTGCCGGCGTCATGCACGGGCGATTCGTAATTGCCAGAAGCGCCGGGACTTTCGCCCAAGCGGTAAATGCGGCCCATGTCGCCGGTGGCCACCAGCACGGAACCGGCCGAGGGAAGCAAGCGGGTGGCCTCGCCTTCGTTGGTCTGCAACACCAGCGTGACCTTGCGGTCGCGCGAGAGGCCATAGATGCGGCCGTTGCTGTCGGTCGAAAACAGGAGCTGGTTGGGGAGCGCGAGAAGATCGTAGACGTCTTCTTCCTTGGAACTCCAAAGGGTCTCAACCGTATTGTCCGGGTTGATCCGGTAAATGGCCGAGCGTTCCACGCCGGTAAGATCCGTCGTGGGCGTGAACTGCGTGGTCACCTGCGGCGTGGGAGTGGCTTGGGTCTGCCTGGTGGGGTCGGTCTGCGCCTTGATTTCGGCTCCAGGCTGCGTGTTCTGCGCTTCGACGGTAACCGATTGGGGCGCGGCTTGCACGGTGACTCCGCTGCCCATTCCGGACTGGGAGGCCTGCGTGGCAGCCTGCGCGCGCTTGGCCAGCGAGCCGCCCAGCGCGGCCGCGTACACGGTTCCGTCGGGCTGGGGAATGATGGCGCGGATCTCGGGCAGGCTGGCGTCGTAGAGCACGAAGGCCTTGTCCTTGGCCGATACGCGATAGAGAATGCCGTTCGGCTCGGTGCCCGCCAGCAGGCGGCCTTGCGCATCCACGGCCAGGCCGGTGACGTGCGATTGGCCGGTATCGTAATACAGCTCGCCCGAGCCCGCGGACGTGACACGGTAGATTTTGCCCTGGTCGCCGGTGCCCACATACAGCGCGCCATCGGGGCCGGCCGCCAGCGACCAGATGTAGCGGGTCTTGGGCGCGAAGTACTCGGTGGCGTTGCCCTTCTCTATGCGATAGACCTTGCCATCGGGAGAGGTGCCGGCGTACAGGACGCCGTTGCGATCGGTGGCGATGGCGAAGACCTCGGGCTGGTCGGCGGTCCAAAGCAGCGAACTGGCGCCCGAGGGATCCACCTGGTAAACGCGGCCACGGTGGCCGGTGGCCACGTAGAGGACACCGTTAGCGCCTTCGGCCACACTCCAAACGACGGCTTGGCCGGAAGAGAAAAGCGTATCGACCTTGGGAGCGAGGGTCAGGCGGCCGTCGCGGCTGAGCGAGACACCTTGAAACTGGCCGCGGATGAAATCCTGGTAGCTGGTCATCTCCCAGGCGGTGGTGGCGGAAGACCAAGCGCTCGATGCCATGAGCAATCCTGCCAACACGGCTCGCCCGCTCGCCCGCTCGCCCCTTCGCCCGCTTAGCATCCGGATCACTCCTTCACCTCCACCTGGATTGTTTTCGATCCGTTGATGACGCTGTCGCCAGCTCCGATTTCCAATTCCGCCACCTTGGAATTGCGCGTCTGGTTGATGCTGCCGAACGCGCTTTGCGAGCCGGCCAATATCATGGCCACCGACGGCGGCGGATCGGGGAAATCGGCGCCTTCCAACTGAAAGGCGGGTTCCGGACGCCACACGCGCACATAGGCCTTGGTGTTGGCGCGCAGGTTGTTGACGGTCGAGATCAATTGCGAGATGGATTTCGGCTGGGCGCCGATGATCTGGCGGAATTCGGCGAGATTGGTGGTCATGCCGTCGGCCACCGTGAAGTAAAGCGGACCGGGAGTAATGCCCTGGGGGACCTGGTAAACGATGGTGCGAGGCAATTCTTCGCCATTCTCGCCCACCAGCATAGTGGTCAGTTCGACTTTTCCGCCGGGCCGGACTTCGCGCCGTCCCACGGAAACGCTATCGATCTGAAACTGCTTCTTGGCGTCGAAGGATTCGATATCGAGGGCGACCTTCTTTACCTCCAGCGCGTCGAATCCGCTCTGTAGCACATACGCCAGCGGTATGGCGGTGGAAAGCGAAGCGATCATGGCAGAGCCGGTGTCGGCGGCGTACATGTTATTCACCTTGAGCGGCGCGGCGGATCCCTGAAACTCGATCTCGCCGGTGACGCGGAAGCTGGAGGCGCCCACGGTGCGCTCGGTGGCGTCGATGGTGGAAAACACTGCCATCTGCACCAGGAGCGGCGAGAGGAAGCGGTCGTTGACCATTTCCATTTGGTAGTTGTCGAGGCGCTTGCCGCCGCGGGAGACAGATATGGAAACGGGCGCCATGGCGGCGGCGCGCCCGAGTTCGCCGGCGATCGCCGTGTTGCGATCCTGGAGGATGGCGCCCAGGGTCTCTTTCGGCACGGAGATCTTGAAGGACGCCGTGATCGCGGGCAGCAGCGCGAGAACCTCGGAGCGCGTGAAGGGCAGGGCCGTGGAGCCCACCGCCAGAAACCGATGTCCGAAGGCGTAGATACGGTTGCCGTCGATGTAGGTGACGGTGCCGTCGGCGCCAATGCTGAGGTCGCCGGTCATCAACTGCACGCTAATCATGGATCCCGGCTTGAGCGTTGAGGGGTCGCCCATATGCGGGCTGGAAGGACCTCCCGCCGAAAGGCCCTGCGTAGGCTCCAGACCCAAGGCGCGAAGCTGCGGAGCGAAGGAATCGAGGGTGGCGCGCGTGAATCCGGCGAAGGAGACGGGCGTGGCGATGTCCAGCAGTTTGGCGTCGCCGGTGGCGGGTTCCAGGCGGCCGGGCAGGAGACGCGTGAGATCCTTAGCGGCGAACAGGGACGCCAGCGAAACTTCGTTGCGCGCGACTTGGGTGGGCGCTGGAGTGCGGCCAGCCTCGGTGACCCGAACCATCTCTTCGATGGGGCGGATGCCGGTGATGGCCTCTTTGGCGAAAGGGAATGCCAAGGCGACGGCGCCGGCCAGCTTACCATCGATATAGACCGGGCTGCCGCTCATGCCCTGGATTACGCCGGTCTCGGCCAGCGGACCGCCGGACAGCCGGGCCAGGATCAGGTTCTGCTTGGGGCCGATATTCTCCAGCACGCCAAGCACTTCGACTTGGAACTCGTCGATGCGGTTGCCGGAAAACACCGTTTTGCCGATGCCGCGCAGACCGGGCTTGACGTCCTTCAGGGGGAAGAACGCCGTCTGGGCATGCAAAACGGCGGCCATGGCGAATACCGCCGGGACAGCGAAACGCGGCACGGTTACTATTCTACCGTGGAAAGCCATGGAACCACAGATGGACACGGATGCACACAGATAGACGGCCTACAACAAAGTGACGCCTGGGGGCCGCTCTGGGTTCCCGGCTATCCTTAAACACAGATAACAGCCCTAAAGAGAAAGTGAGGCCGGCGGGGCCGCTATGCCGCTATGGGTGGGTTGCTTCGGTTTCCATCTGCGTGAATCGGCGTGCATCTGCGGCTATTTCTTCTTGTCCACTTCTACGTCCGGGATGCCGGAGAACCCGCCGAGTTCGCTCAAGCTATCCAGGTCGATGGCGCCGACGATGTTCACCAGGGTCAGTTTCTTGGGCTCGAATGCGATGATGGCCAGGCCGCCGATTCCCTTGCTATCGTTCTTGATGTAAACCTCTACGGTTTCGCCGTCTTCGTTGCTGTGCGTGCCTACGACACGTTGCCAATCCGCAGCGTGTAAAGGCGTGCGAAAGGATTCCAAATCGGCCGCCGAATATTCCCCGGGCTTCTTGAACTCGAAGCTCTTCACGTAGATGCCTTTCAATCCGCCGACCAACTTCTTCACCTTGGCTTGGTCCTTGTCGTTGTCGGAAAGGAATTTGGTTGCAAATCGCAGCAGGGAGCCATCCAGCGAGACGTCCACGGTGTCACTGGCACGCGCGGCCAGTTTGTCGAAATTCCATTTCACCTGCTGGGCCGGTGCGGCGCCCGCGAGCAGCACGCACGCAATCAACAATCCCGCGGCTTTCATGAAATACTCCGATGCGTCAGCATTTGCACTTTCTTCTGCGCCTTGTTGAGTTTGCTGCCGGCAATCCGCACGGCCAGCAGGACCTGGTCCTTGGCGCGCTCACCCCGATAATGGCGGTATTCCAGGCCCCCCGCGGCCAGCAACAACGTGGCGGCTATGGCGGCCACCCAGCGAACCCATGGCTGTGGCGCCCGGCGCACGGGCACGGCGGCAACCCGCGCCAGCACCCGCTCCGTGAAATCCGGCGAGGGCTCGCGGCGCCGCAATGCCGACCTAAGTTCGTCTTCCAAAGATGCCATAAATCTTATTCCTTCCCAGGGGACAGGCCGGAGGCCTGTCCTACCACGCGGGACAGTTTCTCGCGCAACAGGCCGAGCGCCCGCTGCAATTGACTCTTCACCGTGCCCACCGGGATGCCCAGGACCCTGGCGATTTCCGCCGGGTCCAGATCCTCCTGGTAGCGCAATACAACGATGGCGCGCGCCTTTTCGGGCAAGGCGGCCACCAATTTCTTGAGCGCCGTGCCCAGCAGGGGATCGCCCGTGGGCGTCATCGCCACCGGCTCAGGCGCGTTTTCCAGGCTCACCATGGGCCGGCGCTGGCGGCGGCGCGCTACATCCAGCGCGCGATTGCTGGTTACTCTGCGCAGCCAGAATTGCACGTGCTCTGGCGATTCCAGCTCCGCCAGGTGCTGGTACAGCGACAGAAACACATCCTGCGCCAGTTCTTCGGCAACCGCCCGGTCGCGCAGCAAGTGCCAGGCGATACTGAAGACCATGGCCTGATGTTGCCGCACCAGGCTTCCGAAATCCAATCCGGACGCCGCCGATGGCGTCCGCCGGGGCATTTCGATTGCAGTCACTTCTCACTCATATCGTACGCGATCTTGCTCGAGACTTTTGCGCGCGTGAAGCCGCTGTTGACCATGGAGATCGACATGTTCCGCGCATAAAAGAACACGGCCCGGATGTGGAACTCGCCGCCGTAGCTGACCGGAAACCACAGCCCGTCGTCGAACTTTTCATAGCTGACCGAGAATCCCAGGCCTTTGATGTCGGTCCCCAACAGAACCTTCACCGCCATCGGTATATGCGTTGCGAACTTGGTGGTGACCATCACCGGCTGGCATTCCGCAGCGTCGATCAGCGCTTCCCCGTTCCAGTTCGCGTCCTCTTCGTGCGGCTTGGGTCGGAAACTGACGCGGTAAATCTGCCTGCCGCGATAAACTTCCTTACCTTCCAGGGTGAAGATGTACTTCGCCTGTTCCTTGGCGGTGAGGGGGAACATGTCGTGGGCGAGGCCATCCTTGGTGTCCTTGTCGGCGGTCATATCTTTGACCATGTCCCTGATGAGATCGCCATCGATATCCAGGTCCTTGATTTCCTTGCCTGGTTCGTCATAGGTGATGAACTTGCCCCCGCGCTCGCACTTGCCCTCGAAGTGCGTCAGTTTCTTCTCGACGCCGGCGGGGGTGGGAGTGACCAGGTATTCCAGCTTCTCCTCGCGCGCCAGCTTGCCGTTGGTGCGATGGAAGCGCGCCAGGACTTTCTGATTGTAGACGTACGCCCGGCGCATGTCCTGGGCGCGCGCCTGGTTTTCGGCCACGCGCGCCATAATCTGGTCGACCGTAGGCTCTTCGGCCAGCGCGGGGAGGATTGCAAGCGAAAGGAGTATGACCGGCAGAACGCGCATAAAATGTCCGCTCACATAGTAATACGCGCGAGGGGGTGAGGAGAACGCATGAATTTCGCCGACATCCGGCAGCGCCTGGCGCCGCAGCATCGAAGCAGGGGCTTACTGGTACGCGAGTTGCTTCGAATCGTTGCTGAAATCGATAAAGTATCCGGCGTCCAGCCCGACGGCCGCAAACGAATTCTGGAATGGATACATCGCCAGGAACAGATATCCCCGGTCCGGTGCGGACGCCGGCATGGCATTCAAGATGAATTGAGGCACCGTCAGCGTCTGGTTTTGAGCCTCCGCCGCGCAGGCAAATGCGGTTGCGAAACCCCCATTTGAAGAACTGCCGCCAAATAGCACGTAGCCACTCAGGTTACTTCCGGCCCACGTCACGGTTAGAGGCTGGCTCCGGTCTACTACATTCACCGAATCTTTATTGGTCCATTGCAAACCGCCGCTGGCCAGGGAAGCGGAGAAACGCCCTACATTGGCTCCGCCGGTCCCCGATAGGGTATAAGTGCCAACAGGCAACTGACCGCTCGCGTATCCGGATCCTAGTCCCACTTGGTACTCTCCAGTCGAACCCTCGGTTAGAATCTGCGTCCCGACAGGGCCTGAGAGGACCAGTTGGGCGCCTGCGTCGCGTGCCATGCTCGTAGCGCCCCCTTCCTTGAAGCTGAAAGACCCTGGCTGCGTAATCATACAAGCGCCTGCGGGCGGCAGTATGGAACCGAACTGCGCGGTGAGGCCATCGATTCCCCCGAGTTGAGTGAATCCGGCAGCCGCGCCATCGTCATCGAAGGACCTCGCGATGCGCAGAGCAGCTCGCAGGTCTGCCCTGCGAGCCTTTCGCGCGCGTGAGTACTTCTTGACGGCAGCCTTGACTAACCCAAGCCTCTGTGATCCGTGGGCCGTGATGATGCGCCTGACTTCCCGCTCCGGCACCTTCGCATGGAGCAACTGCGAGAATCGGTCCGTGAGGCTCTGCAAGAACGAGAATCCTGCGCCCTGCAAGATCGGTATCGCGCCAATTCCGGCCAGGCCGACTGTTACCGTCTGGCCGGCCTGGGCCTTCGTGACGAGATTTGAGGGGAAACCGACGCTGTCGGAGCAATTCTGACTGGGTGTTGCGATCGGAATCGTCGTGAAATTGCTCACCACCCCGCCCGAGCGCACCGCGATCGGCACGAAGCATCCCAGTGGCACTGTCGATGGTACCTGGAACACGATTTGATCCAGTCCGGCACAGCAGCCTGAACGGCCGGCGTATTGCACGCTTGCGGATTGGTTGCCGGCAAAGACCTCCGTACCGGGAAACTGGTTGCCGGGGAGTGGGCCTGCGGCTTCATTGCCGGCAACCGGTCCAAGGCCGGTCCCCCAGATGATGAGAATATCTCCCGGATTCACTGGGTTCTCAAACGATGCGACCTGATAATTGGGCCGGGTAACTATTCCCGCTCCGATACCATTGCTGCTCAGGGTGTAGGTGCCGAAGGCGCTCTGCACCACCGTGATCGGCGCCGGAGGACTCGACTGGTTGTTGTAGGTAACCGTAAGCGAGCCGCTGCCCGCTGGCACGCTCGACGGCAGAATCGCCGCGATTTGTCCGGCCAGCGAGTAGATCATGATGGCGTCGTAGGATGTCGCGCCCATGGTTATTTGCACCGAAGTGCCCGCCAGTGCTTTCGGCAGTGGAAAGGTCTGGGCATATTGCAACTGGTTAGGGCCAAGATTCTCACCGAATACAACGAACAAAGACCCCCGCGCGATCCCGTAACCGTTCTCTCCGGACACCGCATAGCTCGCCGAATTGGAAATGGCGCCTACGAAAGTTTCGGAAAATTGCCCGCTGAGAGTGCCGACAAGCGGCAGTGCGGCTATCGCTACAACCAGGCAGTGCAAAAGCGCCCTTGTGGATATCATGGTCTGATTACTCGACGTTCAGTATACACCCGATCGCTGCAGCCGGCCATTCTTTTGCCGTCTTACTCCCGATCCCGAGCGACTAGAACTCCGGCGCATCATGTCCCGATGTCCGCATCATAATGAGAGCAGGATGACGGTGCGGGTGGAATGCTACGCGGGCCGGAAAGCGGACGAGCGCCCCATCCGCTTCTATCTCGACGGCCACGCGTATCTGGTCGAGGAGGTCGTGGACCAGTGGTGCGGCCCGGCCGACACCTTCTTCAAAGTTCATGCGAGCGACGGGAACTTGTACATCCTCCGCCACGGCGGGAACGAAGACGCGTGGAGCTTGGAGTCGTTCCGCAGGGCGTGAGTGCGCATCCCGGTACGCGCGCCTTTTACACACTCCTGATTCCTTCCTTACGCCTTCTTGACCGCAAATCTGCCATACTAGCGCGTGGAGTATCTTCTGCCGCTATACGGCAGCGTGTGCCACTCTTGACCTGGACCAGTCTTTGCCAGCTCTTGGTCTTCTTAGGCTTGCTGCTGGCGATCACCAAGCCGCTGGGCTCGTACATGGCGAACGTTTTCGATGGAAAGCGGACTTTCCTTTCGAAACCCCTGCTGCCACTGGAGCGCCTCATTTACCGCCTGAGCGGCGTGGACCCGGAAAAAGAGCAGACCTGGAGAACTTACACCGGATGCTGCCTGGCGTTCGGACTCGCGAATTTCCTGCTCTTTTACGTCCTCTTGCGATGCGAGCGCTACCTGCCCGGGCATCCGTCCGGCGGCACTCCCCTTACGCCGGACCTGGCCTTCAACACCGCGGTCAGCTTCCTCTCGAACACAAGCTGGCAAGCATACTCCGGTGAGAAGACGCTCAGCTACTTGTCGCAAATGGTGGGAGTCGCCGTCCAAAGCTTCACTTCGGCAGCCGCGGGGATGGCCGTGGCCATGGCGCTCATCCGCGCCTTCGTCCGCGAGCGGTCCGTCCGGCTCGGCAATTTCTGGGTGGACCTGACGCGCGGGGTCCTCTACGTCCTGCTGCCGCTCTCGCTTCCCGCCGCGCTGATTCTCTGCTCGCAAGGCGTCCTGCAAACGTTCCATCCCTACAGGCAGATCGTTACCCTGGAAGGCGCCAGGCAGACGATTGCGCTCGGACCGGTGGCTTCGCAGGAGCCCATCAAGCTACTCAGCTCGGATGGCGGCGGCTTCTTCAACGCCAACTCGGCGCACCCGTTTGAGAATCCTTCGCCTGTCGCGAACCTGCTGGAGATGCTCCTGGTCCTGGCCATTCCGGCGGCCTTCACTTATACGTTCGGGCAAGCGGTGAACGATCGCCGGCAGGGCTGGACCCTTTTTGCCGTAATGCTCCTGCTCTTCGCCGGCGGCAGCTTGATCGCCACGGCCAGCGAGCAGCAGGGCAATCCCGCGCTTGATCGCCTGGGGATAGATGGCGGCAACATGGAGGGCAAGGAAGTCCGTTTTGGAGTCGCGGGGTCCGCGCTGTTCTCGGTGGTCGGCACCGCCTCCAGCGACGGCGCGGTGAACAGCGCCCACGATAGTTTCACGCCGCTGGCCGAACTGATTCAGATGCTGAACCTCAAGACCGGCGAGGTGATTTTCGGCGGCACGGGCTCGGGCATTCTCTCAATGATCCTGATGGTGCTGGTGGCCGTCTTCATCGCGGGACTGATGGTCGGCCGCTCGCCGGAATACCTGGGCAAGCGCATCGAAGCCAAAGATATCAAGATGGTGATGCTGGCGTTGGTGGTGGCAGCCGCGGCCAACTTGATCGTCTCCTGCGCCACTTTTCTGGTCCATTTTGCGCCGCGCTCCTATTGGAACCCTCCCGGCGCGCCGGTTGCCAACCTGGGCAACGGCGGTCCCCACGGATTGAGCGAGATTCTTTACGCCAACGCGAGCGCTGTCGGGACGAATGGGAGCGCCATGGCCGGGCTGAACGCCAACACTCCATGGTTCAATCTGACGCTGGGGCTGGAAATGTTGATCGGACGCTTTCTGGTGATTGTTCCGGCGTTGGCTCTGGCTGGGAACCTGGCCCGCAAGAAACGCGTGCCAGTGACCGCCGGGACCATGCCGACGCACGGCGTTCTGTTCGTGGTTTTGCTCACGGGGACCATACTCATCGTCACGGCGCTGACCTTCTTTCCGGCGCTTTCGCTGGGGCCTATCGCGGAGCACTTCTTGATGCATTCCGGCGTGCTGTTCCGTTAGGATTTGGCGCAGGCACGCGTGCTGGGAAATCCGATTCCCGCCCCACATGCGGTAAAATCGCAATATCCGGACCTGCTGCGCCACCGATAGGAGATCTGAGTATCCTCGCCAGGCTGATCGTCACGGCGAAGCCGCTCGGCCTGACATGACCTGAGACCATCGACGATAACGGCAATCTTCCGGGCGGCAGAGACGGACGCGCGTTCACGCGGCGGCTGGATGGACGTGAGCGCAATCAATGGCATTCAGGATAGGATGGTATCGATGGCTAAGCACAGCGCTTTGAGAAAGATCGCAGCTCCCGACGCATCTCGAGTTGTAGAAGAGCAGGTGGACGATCTCGACGAAGCGGCGGAGGTTATTCCCTATACATACTCGGTAACTTCGTATGGGGCCGACTACCCTGTTGACTCGCTCGTAAAGCGTATGCGTGCGAAGGACATTGTCGTGCCCAAATTCAGTTGGACGCAGACAGGCGCGGCCGACATCGTCGGGTTTCAGCGGGAATACGTCTGGCCTCGTCCTAAAGCTGACCGCTTCATCGAGTCGCTTTTGTTAGGTCTACCCGTTCCGGGCATTTTCCTGGTGAAGGAGCAATCGGGACGACTGCTGGTGCTAGACGGCCACCAGAGGCTCTATACGCTTCAAGCTTACTATACTGGCGTCATACACGACAAAATGTACCGCTTGGCTAACGTGCAGGAACGTTTCGAAGGAAAGCGGTACGAGGACCTGGATACCGAGGATCGCCGAAGGCTGGATGATAGCATCATTCATGCAACAATTGTCCGGCAAGACGAACCCACCGAAGATCAGAGCAGTATTTATGTGATCTTCGAGCGTTTGAATACTGGCGGCGTTAATCTCCAGCCCCAGGAAATCCGCGTGGCTCTGTATCATGGGGAATTCGTTGGCGTGCTCCAGACCCTGAACGACGACGATGCTTGGCGCCAGCTCTTCGGTGGAAAGTCGCGCCGGTTGAAGGATATGGAGATGATTCTCCGCTTCTTCGCGTTTCTCTACCACGCAGGCGATTACAAGAGCCCAATGAAAGACTTCTTGAATCGTTACATGGCCACCAACAGGCATCTCAAGAAGCAATCCAGGAGAGATCTCGTCAAGATTTTCACGGACACTACTCGGACTATCCTTGACGGGATTGGCACCAGAGCCTTCAGGCCTCAGAGGGCCGTCAACGCGGCGGTTGTCGACTCCGTAATGGTCGGAGTGGCCAAGAGGATTTTGGCGAAGGGACCGGTGAGAAGCCCCGCCCAGCTCAAGGCCCATTTTGATCAATTGATGGACGATAAGGACTATATCGCCGCCATTGAAACCAGTACTGCGCAAGAGGCGAACGTCTACAGGCGGCTCACTATAGCAGAAGCCACATTTGCTAACGTCCCATGACCGGTCGAGCAGAGGTAGCGCGTCTTGAAAAGCAGCTCGACGCTGCTTTCCAAAGAATTAAGAGCCTCGGGCCGGCGGCTGACATCGAGGTCCAGTCCGACTTTGCGCGCTACCTTTGCGTTCTTGTGTCAGGCTATTTGGAGAAGTCGGTAGCGGAACTCATGCTTGAGCACGCTCGGAACAATGGTGCGGCCACGTTGCAACGCTTTGTTGACTACCGAACGCGCCAGTTTGCAAACCCGAATTCCCAGCGGCTCGCGGACTTGGTCGGCAGCTTTCACCCTGACTGGCGCAGGGGCCTTGAAGCTTTTTTGGTCGATGACGTCAAGGACGCAGTGGATAGCGTGGTGAACCTTCGGAACACCATTGCGCATGGAGGTACAGTTGGCGTGACCTACCAACGGGTTCTTGGGTACTATGAACGGGTCAAGAGGGTTGTCGCCCACGTCGCCATGCTCTGTGGGGCTTAGGTTCGCCAACCGTGACCAGTTCATATATACAGCGCTCTTGCGGTCGCGAAACTTTCCTGGACCCGCGGGCCAACCGATTCCCTCCTTAGACTCAGCGCTCGCCGCCTCAACAAGCACTTCTGGTCCAGGCGGGCAGAGCACGAGGCGAAAGCCCCGTACCCCTGAGCCCGCTCCCAACGCCCCACATGCGCTAAAATCACAGTATCCGGACCTGCAGCGCCACTGAATAGCAGATCCGAATATCTCCCTATGCCGAC
>OCZT010004541.1_pt1 | contig 13972 bp, 12 predicted proteins | sample 1539031 | NCBI WGS metagenome assembly OCZT01 (sample SAMEA3539308, study PRJEB22396) | soil metagenome | biome: tundra; feature: field; material: soil | place: USA | collected 2010-05 | depth 0.15 m
GGAGCCGCCCGGCTGAATCGCCGCCACCGCGCCGGCGTCAGCCGCGGCGGCGACACCGTCCGCAAACGGAAACAACGCCTCGCTCGCGACCACCGAGCCGCGCAAGTCCAATCCGGCCTCGCCCGCCTTCCATACCGCAATCCGCGAACTGTCCACTCGCGCCATCTGGCCGGCGCCGATGCCGAGAGTCTGTTCGCCGCGGCCATACACGATGGCATTCGACTTCACGTGCTTGCCGACTCTCCATGCAAACATCAGCGCCGCCCACTCGTCGGTTGTCGGTTCGCGCTTCGTCACAACCTTGAACTCGCGCACATTTCCCAGCGTGCGATCGCGATCCTGCACGAGCACACCGCCTATGACGGAGCGCACTTCCTGCAACGCGTCCGCACCGATGCCGCCCTGCGCACTCATGAGGCGCAGATTTTTCTTCTTTCCGAAGACCGCCATGGCCTCATCGCTGAATCGCGGCGCGATGATCACCTCGGTGAAAATCTCCGCGATGGTCTTTGCGAGCGCGCCGCCCAGCGTCCGGTTGACGACAATGATGCCGCCGAATGGCGCCTGCCGATCTGTCGCATATGCCTTTTCCCATGCTGCCTCGAGCGTCTCGGCGCAGGCCACACCGCACGGATTCGTATGCTTTAGGATCGCGACCGTCGGGCGCTCAAACTCGCCGATGAGGTAGGTCGCCGACGTAATGTCCAAAATATTGTTGTAGGAAAGTTCCTTGCCCTGGAGCTGCGCGAAGTGTTCGTGAAACGTCCCGTAGAGCGCCGCCTTCTGGTGCGGGTTCTCGCCGTAGCGGAGCGCCTGCGCCTTCTTCCACGAGAGCGTGAGCGTCTCGGGAAATCCACTCAGCGCTTCCAGATCCGGCTCCGTCGCCTGCAACTCAAGGTAGCGCGCGATCGCCGCATCATAACTCGCCGTGCGCTGAAACGCCTTTAGCGCGAGCGTGCGCCGCAGTTCGCGAATTTTGTCCGGTGCGGCGAAGGCTGCCAGCACCGCGTCGTAGTCCGCCGGATCGCAGATCACGGTCACGCTCTCGTGATTTTTCGCGGCGCTGCGCAGCATCGACGGCCCGCCGATGTCGATGTTCTCGATCGCCTCCTCGAAAAGCACGCCCGGTTTTGCGACGGTCTGCTCGAACGGATAAAGATTTACGACTACCAGGTCGATCAACTCGATCGCGTTGGCCTTCGCCTGTGCCAGGTGATCGGCCTTGTCGCGGCGGCAAAGCAGCCCGCCGTGGATTTTCGGATGCAACGTCTTCACGCGGCCCTCCATGATTTCCGGAAACCCGGTGTGCTGGCTGACCTCCGTCACGGGCAGTCCGCGCTCGGCGAGCAGTTTCGCGGTGCCGCCGGTTGAGAGCAGCGTGTAGCCATGCGTGCGCACCAGCTCGGTGGCAAATTCCACGAGACCGCGTTTGTCGGAGACGGAAAGAAGGGCGAGTTTGGCCATGCGGCGTGAGTTTGTGTTTTGCGAGTTCAACGCAGCAAGCGGAAAGCCGCTTGCGGAGCGTCAAATCCGCGCTCTCTTGTGGGCGTGTCCCGCACTTCCAGCAAATTGCCTGGTCTCACCGCCCGCCTCGACAAACTTGTCCACCACTACGGTGGCGCGAGCCTGCCGTCGGACAAACCTCACGCCTTCGTCTACTACATCACCATCAGCAACCGCTCGAACCGCACCGTCACCCTGCTGGGTCGCAAGTGGGTCGTTGACCACGCCGACGGCACGCGGCTCGTGATCGAAGGCGACAAGATCGTCGGCGAGACGCCGCGCCTCGCGCCTGGCGAGGAGTTTTCCTACAACAGTTATCATGTCACCGGCCTCGACGCGACGGCCCACGGCAGTTTTCACGGCGTCGATGATCTCGGCCACAAGATCCACGTCATCCTCCCGCCGTTCGAGCTCGCGATCCCGCGCGCCGGGTCGGGCGACCTTTGACTCGCGACTGACACCATTTCGCAACTTCTGGCTCGTTCTCAACCGCGTTCTTGTTTTCCTTCTGCGCTGAATGAAGCTCACAGATCTGAACCGCGACGGCGGCATTGGCGCCAACTCGTTGTTCATCCAGCTTGGCGATCTGAACGTTCTGGTCGATTGCGGCCTCAATCCGAAAAAAGTCGGCCGCGCCGCCACGCCCGACCTGAAACCGCTGCGCGGCCTCACGCTCGACCTCATCATCATCACGCATTGCCATCTCGACCACATCGGCAGTCTCCCGGTCGTGATGCGCGAGCATCCGAACACGCCCGTCATCCTGACGACCTCCAGCCGCATGCTCATCGAGCGGATGCTCCACAACTCCGCCAACGTGATGCTCCGCCAGAAGGAGGAGGACAACATCCCCGACTATCCGCTCTTCACCCACGAAGAGATCGATCGCTGCGGCAAGCGCCTCGTCGGGCTTCCCTTCGGGCACGCGAAACATTTTCGCGGCACGAAGGACGACCTCGAGGTGATCTTTCATCCTGCGGGCCACGTTGCCGGTGCCGCGGGCGTGGAAATCCGCCACAAGCACCGCGCGATCTTCTTCACCGGTGATGTGCTCTTCGAAAATCAGCGCACGCTCACCGGCGCGAAATTTCCCTCCGGTCACTTCGACACGCTCGTGATGGAAACTACGCGCGGCATCACGGAGCGCCCCGTCGGCAAGGAGCGCGTCAACGAGGTCGCCCGCCTCATCTCCTCCATTAACGCGACCATCCAGCGCGGCGGCTCCTTCCTCATTCCCGTCTTTGCGCTCGGGCGCATGCAGGAGATCCTGGCCATCGTCCACGACGCGCGGAAATTTGGCCGGCTCGTCGAATGTCCCATCTTCGCCTCCGGTCTCGGCATGGATCTCGCCGACTACTTCGACGAAATCACCCGCAAGACCCGACACCTGAATTTCAACCGTGGCATCATCAAGGAACTGAAAATCAAGCCGACGCCGCGCAAACTGATCGCGGGTGAAGACCCGCAGCAGAACGCGCTCTACATCGTCAGTTCCGGCATGATGGTTGAGCGCACGCCGAGCTACACCCTCGCCTCCGGCCTGGTCGGCTACGCGCGGAACACCATCGGCTTTGTCGGCTATTGCGATCCCGACACCGCCGGCGGCCGCCTCCTCGCCGCCAAGCCCGGCGATCAATTTCTCTTCGAAACCGCCCACGTGAAGGCGAAGATCAAGGCGCACATCGAGCGCTTCGAACTCAGCGGCCACGCCGACCGCGAGGAATTGCTCGAGTTCGCTGTCCAAACCGGCGCGCGCAGCATCGTTCTCACCCACGGCGACCCGCCGGCCCGTGCGTGGTTCGCCGAGCAACTTGCTGCGCAGGCGCCAAAATCCAAGGTGCTCGATCCAGTTCCGCTCAAGACCTATCAAGTGTAGGGCCGCCCGTCGGCGTGGGGCTACTTCGCCATCAGTTCTCGCAGCTTCGCGCACATTGACGGGCTGCCGGCGACGTAGATGATGCGCTTCATCTTTAAATCGAACTGCCGCATCGGCAGTTGCTCGCCGTTGAGAAAGTGCACCTCGCCGCCTCCGGCCCGCACCAGCGGGATCGCCGCAGCGAGGTCCCAAATTTTCACATTGTAGTCCACGCAGCCGTCGAGGATCCCGGCTGCTACGTAAGCGAGATGCAGCGTCGCGCTGCCGAGGCCCCGAATCTTAAACTGCGACAAGACGCCATTTGCGAGCGGCAGCAGCGACTTGTCGAACGGGCTGTGAAAGCCGACCAGCGTCTCCTTCGTCATCGGCGCCGTGCTCACGTGCACCGCGCGCTCGCCATCATGCACTCCGAAGCCCGGCCCGCCGTGCAGCAGCGTGCGCCGGCTCAAATCGTAGACCACGCCGTAAACCGGCTCTCCGCGCACGCACAGCCCGAGGGAAATTGCGCATTGCGGTATGCCGAGGGCAAAGTTGTTCGTCCCGTCGATCGGGTCGAGCACCCACGAAAATTCGGCCGTCACCGGAATCGGCGCCTCCGTCTCCGCCAGTTCCTCGCTGAAAAACTGATCCGCCGGAAACTGCGCGCGCAACTCGCCAAAAATGTTCTCTGAAATCGCGATGTCGACCGGCGTCACGCGTGTCCCGTCGCTCTTCCAGTGGCTCTCGGCGCGGCCAAACTCGCGGTGCAGCAACCCGGACTGCGCCGAGACGGCGCGTTTCGCGGCTGCGATTCGGGCGAGGAGGCCGGGAGAAGGCATGGCACACGAATGGACACGAACGAACGCGAATCACCAAGCCATTAGTGTTAATTTGTGTTCATTCGTGGTTCCCGCCTCACTCGTAGTCGTAAAGCTTCGGGTCGCGCCGCGGCGGCAGTCGCCGGACTTTGAACCGGTGACGTGGCTCCTTCGGATCTTTCGGTGCTGGCGGCTCGCCACCCATGCCCATCTCGTCGCCATACGGATCAGGTTCACCCGGCGTGTCGCCGCCGAGTTGCTCCTCGAGCGATTCGGGATCGGCGCCCTCCTCGAGTTTGCGCACCACCTCTTCCATCTCACCGTCGATTTTTTCTCCCGTAAGGTCGGACATCCGACGCATCATGCGCGCCATCGCCCGTGGATCGTTTTCATCGACGCTGGAAAACTCCTTCTCCATCGCCCCCATCGCCGCCTCCATGCGCGCATCTTCGGACGGATCGGTGGCGTCGGGAGCGGGTTTAGTTTCCGCGGATTCATCTTTTTTTCCGCGCTTCGTAACGGCGAAGGCAGAGACGAGTTTCTTCAGGCGAAATTTCGGGTTGTCGGGGCAGCGCGGAATCGTCCGGCTCTGCGCCAGCGTTTTCGCGTAGAACTGGTAGATCGTGTGGTTGTCCGGGCAGTAATACTCGTAGATGGGCATAAACGAGGTGCGAGTTAGGAAACGTCCGGCCGTTTGGCAACTCCGTAGGGCCTGGGCCTTGGACAGGCCGCGGCGCGAACGACGGCGCGTGCAAGACACGCGCCCTACAGTTGGTGACCGTGGCGGACGACGGCTGCATTTTTCCTACCCGCGTTCAACCGATCGAGGACGTCGGCAAGCCGGCGGCGCTTCTCGTCGGCCTGCGTGAACATCTCAAGTTGCGCCGGGCCATCCTCGACGCCGAAAAATCGCACACTGATCAACCGCAACGGACGTTTCTTTTTCCACGCCGCGCGCAACAGTGGTGCGACGAGTGGATAAAAAGGCGCCTCCAAATCGGTCGCCGCCGCGAGGCTCCGCCCGTGCGACTCCTGCGTGAAGTCAGGGTAGCGCACCTTCAGAGTCATCGTGCGGACGCGTTTTCCGTCGCGGCGGATTTTCGGCAGCAGATCGTCCACCATGCGCTTCGCGACACGCTCGATTTCGGCAAAGGCGCCGATGTCCTCGCCGAACGTCTCCTGCTGGGAGTAGCTCTTGGCGTCATCGTGCTCGGTTTCGACCGGCCGGTCGTCCTCGCCGCGTGCGGTGACGAGCATATCGCGCCAGCCGTCGCCAAAAATCGCCTGCAGTTCGCTCCCGCTGCGCGCCGTGAGATCGTACACGAGCTTAAGACCGTGTTTCGCGACCAGCGCCGCCTCGGTCTTCGGGCCAATGCCGGGGAGTTTACCGAGCGGCAGCGGAGCGAGAAACTCCTCCTCCGTGCCCGGCGGCACGACGACGAAGCCGCGCGGTTTACGGAGCTTCGAGGCGATTTGCGCGACGAGTTTGTTGGCGGCGAGACCAAACGACACGGGAATTTGCAGTTCGTCGGCTATGCGTTTTTGCAGCGCACGCACACGCGTCTCAACTTCCGCCATGCTCGCAAAGCCGCACGGTCCGAGGTCGAGGTAGCCCTCGTCGACGGAGTTGCGCTGCACGAGCGGCGTGAGTGCCTCGCAGAGGTCAAACATTTGCCGCGAGACTTTCGAATAGAGCCCGCTCGTGTGCGGCAACATGATCAAATCCGGGCACACTTTCAGCGCCCGGGCGGTTGGCATCGGCGTGTAGACGCCGCATGCCCGCGCCTCGTAGCTCGCCGAGGAGATGATACCGCGTTCGCGGCCACCGACGGCACACTTCGTCCCGCGCAGCTCCGGCTTCAACGCGAGCTCGCACGATACGAAAAATGCATCGGCGTCGAGATGGACAATGGTGGGCAGCGGTCGCGACACGGTGCAGCCATTGCCGCACAAAACCGGCCAGTCGCAAAACAAAAGCTGGTCACCGAATATTCTGCTGGCCAAACGGCGCACGACCCCATTGCCTTTGGCTTCTTCCAGTTGCCCCGCTTTTCTACCCCCAGACTGGTTTCATGACACTCATCGCGATCTTCACGGTCATTGCGCTGCTGATGTGCTGGCTTTGCCACAGCAGCAATTGCCAGGATTGAACTGCACTTCGGCGTTGCCCGCCGGCGGCCGTCTCCCACTCTCGGCGCATGGGACGTCAATGGCTCCACGCAAAACGCGCGATCGTTAACCTGAAAAAAGGTCAGGTCGTCGGCAAACTGGTCAAGGAAATCACCGTGGCCGCGAAGCTCGGCGGCCCCGATCCCGAGGGCAACGCGCGGCTCTTCGCCGTCCTCGAAAAGGCGAAGAAGGCGAGCGTGACCCGCGACGCCATCGAGCGCGCCATCGCCAAGGGCGCCGGCATCAGCGGCGAAAAGACCGCGATGGAGCACGTCGTATTCGAGGGCTACGCGACGCATAAGGTGCCCGTCATTGTCGAAATCTACACCGACAATCATCAGCGCACCGCGCCCGAGATCCGCAACCTTTTCAAGAGGGGCGTGCTCGGCCAGGCCGGCAGCAACAAGTTTCTCTTCGAGCACGTCGGCCTCGTCGAGGCGCACCACCCCGACGGCAACGTCGACCGCGAAGCCGCCGCCATCGAAGCGGGCGCCAACGATTTCGAGCCGCTTACGCACGAGCAGAACGACGACATTCCCGAAAACCACGCCGGCGCCCGCTTCATCACCGAACGCACCGCCGTGCATGCGGTCAGCACCTGGCTCAAGCAAAACGGCTGGTCCGTTATCACCGCGGAAATCGGCTACCTCGCGAAGAATTACCCCGAACTCGACGACACCGCGCGCGCCGAGGTCGGCGAATTCCTGCAACAGCTCGAAGACCACGAAGACGTGCAACGCGTCTGGGCCGCGGTGAAGTAAGTGGCCGCGGCTATCCGAAAACCATAAGGTGCTGGGTAAGCTGCGTGCTTGCACGCGCTGCTCCCGTCGAGAGCGCGACCAAGTTCGCAGCCTACCGCAACCGCCAAAAGGGTCGCGCCGAAACATTCAGCGCGTGACAAGTAGCCGCCGCCCGCGACTGCGCAGATAGACGGCGAAGTCATTCTTGTCGGCCGTGACGACTGGCAACGCCGGATGCAGGTCGCTGAGGACCATCAGCGAAGCGTCGGCAAAATCCACCATCCGCCCGTGGTAGCGCGCACTCTCGGCAATGACCGCGGCCAGATGGTCGGGCACGATGCGCCGGCACTCGATCAGGCCGTGTTCGATCTTTTCGTAGAGCTTCAGGACATCCGCCATACCCAGCTCCTCGCCGATCAGAAACACCGCCTCGGAGACGCACGCCTCGCAGGTGAGCCACGGGCCCGGCGCCTGCGGCAGCACGCCGACTGCCCAGCGGTGCAGCGAATCCTTCTTCACGGCCAGCGCCGCGAGGAAGTTGCTGTCAACGATGCTGCGCGCGGCGGCCATATCGCTTCATCCGCTCGGCCTGACTGCGGCCCGTGCCCTCACCCATCCCGATGAAATCGTGCAGCGCCGCGGCCATGTCGATGCCTTCGGTCTGCGCCAGCCCGCGCTCCAGCGCCTCGCGATGGGCCTGCGCGTATTTTTTGCGCTCCGCCGCCGCCCGCGCCGCCAGTCGCGCGTGCAACGGCCGCGGGATGCGGAATGTTTTGGAGATGGTGGCGGCCATGGCGCCTGTCTTACGCGGCTGTCTTACACAGTCAAGCCATGTCCTCCAAATGTCGCTTGCGTGGGGCAATGCCCATCACTAGCTTGGCCCCATGAGTGCCGTGGAAATTCTCGAAACAATCCGGGCGCTGCCGCCGGCCGAGCGTCGGAAGGTTGTCGGCAAGATTTGGGAGGAGTTTTCCGAAACGGAACTTGAATTGTCGCCGAAGCAGGCCGCCGAACTCGACTGGCGGCTGCAGGAGCACGCGGCGCACCCCAACGACGTGGTTCCGTGGAGCGAGATCAAGGCCGCCGCCGAGGTGAAGTTTGCCCGGAAGTCATGAGCCGGGAGACGGTCTTTCGCCGGATCGCTCGCACCGAATTCGACGAAGCCGTGGCGTGGTATGAGGGCGAGCGCCCGGGCCTCGGCTTGGAATTCAAGGCGTCCGTTGATGCACTGCTGACAGCTATCGCCCAACAACCGACGCTTTTCCGGCAGGTGCGCGGCCCGATTCGTCGGGCGGTGCTGAAGCGGTTTCCCTATACGATCCATTTTCTCGACGAGCCCGGCCGCATCGTGGTGCTGGCCGTTTACCAGGCGGCGCGCGATCCCCGGCCACTCGCACGACGCGAATAGCTTCATCTATTGCAAACTCACTCCGACTCGTCGCTCTTGGTTCTGCGCTTGGCAGACAGAATAAATACGCCACTCTTGGTTTTGCCCCAAATTAGCCACCTCGGTGGAATCGCCATGTCACTCGAAACAACTCTCGCCGACATCACAGCACGCCTCCGGCAAGGAAGATTTCCGAACGAACAAGCCGTTTCGCAGGGCATCGTTCTTCGTGTGCTTCAGGAACTCGGTTGGGACACATTCGACACGACTCTTGTGTGGCCAGAATACGGAACCGGCGAAGGGCGGGCCGACTTTGCCCTATGCCATCCGCCGTCGAAACCGGCTGTGTTCATCGAGGTCAAACAGCCCGGCAAGGCAGAGGAAGGCATTCGGCAAGCTCTCGAATATGCGTTTCACACCGGAGTTCCATTCATAGCCCTCACCGATGGGAAGACCTGGAGCTTTTACTTGCCGGCTGAACAGGGCAGCTATGAAGACCGCCGCGTTTACAAACTCGATCTATTCGAGCGCCCCCCCGCAGAGGCCGCCGCCGCGCTTCATCGTTATTTGGCGCGGTCACTCGTCGAATCCGGTGAGGCACTTGAGACTGCTCGAAAAGAGTATCGTAGCCGCAATCGCCGCGCCCAAGCTCGTGCCGCCATTCCAGAAGCGTGGCGCGAAATGGTCGAGAAAGGTGATGAAGTCCTTGTCGATCATCTCGCTAGAGCCGTTGAGTCGAAGGCCGGCGTGCGCCCCGACGACGACGAGGTGGCCGAATTTCTCGCCGACCTCGGTAGAGCGATTGCCACGGAAGCACCACGCGGCAATCGTTCGCAGACCGGCGCGCCTCCTGTGTCCACACCACAGCAGCCAACGCGCCTTCCGAGCGAATCTTCACGGCGCGGGAAACTCGTGTTGCGCGGCAAAGAGTATTCTTACAGTAATGCAAAGGACGCGATGGTGATTGTTCTGCGCGAGCTCGGGAAAGCGGACGCATTTTTCCTTGAGCGCTGCTCGCAGCATCCCGACATGCAAGGGCGAACGAGACACTACATTGCTCGGACAGCGGAAGAACTCTACCCGGAGCGTCCGGACTTGCGCGACTACCGGGAAGAATTGCCTGGCGGTTGGCTCGTTTCAACCAACCTTAACAACATTCTTAAGAAATCCATCATCCGAGCCGCGGCCGAGGTCGCCGGACTGACATTCGGCAAGGATGTGACTGTGGAGTTTTGAACTGCGCTAACGCCCCTGCCATCTACGCAGCGCCGCGCCGGTGAGCGAGCGCTCGCATGATTCGATTTCGTTTCGCGGGCCGGCGAAGATGAGGTCGCCGCCGTCGCGACCACCGCCGGGTCCAAGGTCGATCAGCCAGTCGGCGAGGTTGATGACGTCGAGGTTGTGCTCGATCACGATCACGGTGTTGCCCTGGTCGCGGAGCTTGAAGAGCAGGTCCATCAATTTCTGGATGTCGGTCCAGTGCAGGCCGGTCGTCGGTTCGTCGAGGATGTAGAGCGTCGAGCCTTGCTGGCGTTTGCTGAGTTCGAGCGAGAGCTTGATGCGCTGGGCTTCGCCGCCGGAGAGTGTTGTCGCCGACTGGCCGAGCGTGAGGTAGCCGAGGCCGACGGCGTCAAGCGTGGCGAGTTTGTCGATCACGCGCGGGATGTTGCGGAAAAGCGTGATGGCCTCGCGCACGGTCAGGTCGAGGACATCGGCGATGGACTTCCCGTGAAACAAAATCTCGAGCGTCTCGCGGTTGTAGCGCCGGCCGCCGCAACTCGGGCACGGCGCATAGGCGTCGGCCATGAACTGCATGTCGAGCTTGATCGCGCCGTCGCCCTGGCAGCGCTCGCAGCGACCGCCGCGAACGTTGAACGAGAAGCGACTCGCCTTGTAGCCGCGCACTTTTGCGAGCGGCACCTTGGCGTAGAGGTCGCGCAGCAACGTGAGCAGGTCGACGTAGGTCGCGGGATTTGAGCGCGGACTGCGCCCGATGGGCTGTTGATCAACCTCCACGAGCTTCTCGAAGAAATCGAGATTTTCGATGTGGCGGTGCTTGCCGGGGATGATTTTCGCGCCGTTGAGCTTGCGCGCGGCGGCGGCAGCGAGCACGTCATTCACGAGTGTGCTCTTGCCGGAACCGCTGACACCGGTGACGCACGTGAGCAGGCCGACGGGAAATTTCGCATCGATGCCGCGGAGGTTGTTCGCGCGGGCCTCGCGCACGGTGAGCCACGCGCCGTCGGGCGTTTTCAACTTGGCGTCGCGGACGACGGAGAGTTTGTGCGCAAGATACGCGCCGGTCCGCGAGACTTTCGGCGATAACTTTGCACAGTCAGCGGGCGTGCCTTGAAAGAGGAGTTGACCGCCCTCGACGCCGGCCTCGGGACCAAGCTCGATGAGTTCGTCGGCGAGGCGGAGCGTATCCTCGTCGTGCTCGACGACGATGACGGTGTTGCCGCGGTCGCGGAGCGCAACGAGCGTGTCGAGGAGCTTTTGGTTATCGTGCGGGTGCAGGCCGATGCTCGGTTCGTCGAGCACGTAGATGACGCCCACAAGACCCATCCCGAGTTGCGTCGCGAGCCGCACCCGCTGCGACTCGCCACCGGAAAGTGTCGCGTAGTCGCGGTCAAGCGTCAGGTAGCCAAGGCCGGTCTCGAGGAGGAAGTGCAACCGCTGCTCGATGCCGGTGACGACGTCGCGGACGGCTTCGTTCGCGGCGTGCGTGACGACCAGCTCTCGCGCGACAGCGTGAGCCGCCGTCACGTCGAGCGCCATGAACTCGGGAAACGTGAGGCCGGGCTTTTGTAGGGCGTCGATCTTGCCGACACCGTCCGTCGCACCGGTCGCCAACCCCGGCGTCTGCGAGACAGACGCCCTATGGGAGACGAGAACCGCGCCACTGCGGGCGTTGAGCCGCGTGCCGTGGCACTCGGGGCACTCGCCCGCGATCATGAACGTCGTGAGCCGCGCCTGAAAACCCTCGCTCGATGTATGGCGCCAGCTTTCTTCGAGGTCGGCGATGACTCCCGGGAACGTCGCCGCCTTCGCCTCGCGCATCCGGCGGAGCTTGAAGGCGAATTGCCGCTCGCCCGCCCCGAACAAGATCGCATTGCGCGTCTCCTCGGGAAGTTTCTTCCACGACACATCGGGATCGAATGGCAACTGCTCGGCGAGCTGCCTGAGGAGCGCGTTGTGTTTGATGATGAGGTTTTTCCCGCCAATGCGCCACGGCTTGAGCGCGCCTTCCCGCACACTCTTCTCCGGATCGGCGATGATGAGTTCGGGTGCGAAGCGCAGTTTTCGGCCGAGCCCGTCGCACGTCGGGCACGCGCCCTCGCGGTGCGAGAACGAAAAATGCCGCGCGCCCAGCTTTTCGAACACGTCTCCGCACACCTCACACGCGAGCGACTGGCTGAGCGGGACCTCGCGCCACGGACCGTCAGCGGTTTTTTGCGCGAGCACGAGCGCGCGGTCCTTGCCCTCGCGAAACGCCAGTTCGAGGGAGTCGGCGAGGCGCGACCGCTGGTCCGCCACGGCGACGAGGCGATCGATGACCAAGTCCACGGCGATTTCCCTCACCCCTGCGCCGCCGGGGATGAGTTTCCCCTCGTCCAGATTCTTGATTTCGCCATCAAGCCGCACGCGTTGGAAGCCGCGCTGCCGCAGCCGCGGCAGTTCGTCGCGCAGCACACTCGGTTTCGCGTGCATGAACGGCGCGAGCAGCAGCACGCGTTCGCCCGCGCACTCAGTGAGGACGCGTTGCACGTTGTCGTCGAGCGAGCGCTGCACCACGCGGCCGCCGTCCTTCGGGCAGACTTGCTCGCCGCACAGCGCCCAGAGCAGTTGCGCATAGTCGGCGATTTCGGTCGCCGTTGCGATGGTGCTGCGTGGCCCCCCCTGCCCCGTGCGCTGTTCGATGGCGAGCACCGGCGAGAGGCCGTGGATGAAATCAACATCGGGCCGCCGCAGTTGGTCGAGCACCTGCCGCGCCTGCGCGCTGAGCGACTCCATGTATTTCCGGTAGCCTTCCGCGTAAATCGTATCGAAGGCCAGCGACGATTTTCCCGAGCCGCTCGGACCGGTGATCACGATCAGCTTCCCACGTGGTAGCCACAGTTCGAGGTTCTTGAGGTTATGCTCGCGGGCGCCTTTGATGTGGATGTGGGTAGCAGCCTGCATGAGTGGAACACGCAACTTACCGAAATACGGGCGGCGTCAAACTGCGAAACGCGATTCGCCTGACGGGCGCCCAAAGCGGCGGGGTGACTTTCTCCTTTCGCGTGTTGGGCCTTAGTTCTCTCTTGCGCCATGCTGTGCGCGGTCATTTTCTCCCCCGCAACACTAACCCCGTGTTGCCGTTCGCCTAACTCCAACCCTGACGTCAAACCTCCGCCCAGAGGTTTTCGTCATTTCTAAATCCCTCATGAAAGAACAATCGTCCTCCACCGCCGCCGCTCGCCTTGCCCGGGTGGCTTTCATCACCAGCCTCGGGCTGGCTCTGCTCGCGCCGCCGTCACGTGCGCTGCAATTCTCTTCCGGCGAACTCCAAGGCAGCTTTGACACGACGCTCTCCTTCGGCGCGCTCTACCGGCTGCACGACCCGATCCCCGGCAATTACGGCACGTCGAATACCTTCAATGGCGTCCCCGGCCTGCTCAATTCCGTCAACACCGACGACGGCAACCTCAACTATGGCAAAGGCTGGGTTTCTGAAATCTTCAAGGGCTCGCATGACCTTGAGCTGAAATACGGCAACTTCGGTGCGCTGATTCGTGGTTACTGGTTTACCGATACTCAGAGCGATAAGACGCAGCGCACGCCGCTTTCCGCTCAGGCGAAGGACCGCGTCGTGCGTGGCGCCGAGTGGCTCGACATGTATGCGCGGGCGAAATTCACCCTCGGCGACGACATGCCGTTTGATCTGCGCATCGGCCGGCAGGTGCTCAGCCTCGGAGAGAGCACGTTCATCCCGAACGGCATCAACATCGTCAACCCCGCCGACCTTTCCAAGCTGCGCACTCCCGGCGCCGAGCTAAAGGAGGCGCTGCTGCCGGTAAACATGATCAAGGCGTCCATCGGCGTCGCGAAAAACATCACCATCGAGCCGTTCTGGCTGCTCGAATTTCGCCGCAACGAACTTGAACCCGCCGGCACCTATTTTTCGACGAACGATATAGCCACGCGCGGAGGCAACCAAGTGTTCCTAGGCTTCGGCACGCTCCCCGACAACGGCACGCTCGGCGCCATCCCGCGCGACAAGGACCGTGAGGGTTCCAACTTCAACCAATTCGGAATCGCCTCCCGCATCATGGTGCCGTCGCTGCACGACACTGAATTCGGCCTCTACTTCGCGCGCTACAACAGCCGTTCGCCCGTCATCAGTGCACGCACGCCCACCGGCCCGATCAGCACCGCGCTGGTTATTTCCACCGCGAGTAGCCTTGAGGCGCCGCTCGCACCCGCGATGATCGGGCCGGTGGGCGTGCGTACACTGATG
>OCZT010004542.1_pt1 | contig 13971 bp, 9 predicted proteins | sample 1539031 | NCBI WGS metagenome assembly OCZT01 (sample SAMEA3539308, study PRJEB22396) | soil metagenome | biome: tundra; feature: field; material: soil | place: USA | collected 2010-05 | depth 0.15 m
AACTAATTCCTATATTTATGCAAATATTTTCAGCATGATAAAGAAATATAAATGGGGCATCCTGGCTCCGGGGAAAATGTCTGCAAAATTCACAATGGGACTTCAATTACTGGAAAATATTGAATTATATGCGGTTGGATCACGTGATCTGGAACGGGCACAGCAATTCGCGGAAGAATTTGGTTTTAAGAAATATTACGGCAGCTATGAAGAACTGGTATCAGATCCTGATCTGGAAGTTATTTATATAGCTTCACCACATTCTCTTCATTATGAACACACAATGCTTTGCCTGAAACATAAAAAGGCGGTTATCTGTGAAAAAGCATTTGCTTTAAATAGTCGGGAAGTAGAAGGGATGATCAATGAAGCTGTGAAACAAAAAGTATTTCTTATGGAGGCTTTATGGCCACCTTTCCAGCCAATTTACAGGAAAACAAAAGAAGTACTGCTAACAGGCGAACCAGGGAAAATTATACATCTTAACGCCTATTTCTCATTTCAGCCTCCTTTTGATCCTATAGACAGAAAATTCAATATCACCCTTGGAGGAGGATCACTTCTTGATATTGGAATATATGCTGTAATTGATGCTCTGTATTTTATGGGAGTTCCTTCGGAAGTGTGTGCAAAAGCTTCATTTACTGGGACCGGATCAGAAGATTCAATAAGCATTATATTCGGTTATGATGATGGCCGTATGGCAACACTTTACAGCTCATTCCGTACTGCCGGAGGGATCGGATGTGATATTCTATGTGAAAACGGGAATCTTCACTTCTCACGAGAACGTGATATGTCACAACGGCTTAATGTTGCCCTGAATGGGAAAGATAATAAAGAATATTCACTTCTGCCGGATGGAATGGGTTATCAGTTCGAAGCTATTGAAGTCATGAAATGCCTTCAGGATGGAAAACTCCAGAGTGATGTAGTTCCACATTCTTTCAGCCGCGATCTTATGAATACACTTGACAGAATAAGGAAGTCAGCCGGGATTGTGTTTCCGGGGAGAGAGTAACGAGAACCGGGCACCCAGGACCTAGTACCAGATTTAACAATGTCAAAGCATGTCTCAGATATAGAGAAAGAAGGTGCCTTTTACAGGAGGAAACTTCTTCTGAGCATGATCATTCCTGGGATATTTGTTTTTTTAATGTGGTTGGTGAAAATTGTTGAAGTGCTCTTTGATATAGATCTCACCCGTTTTGGAATTTATCCACTTACAGTCCAGGGATTACCCGGAATCTTGTTATCTCCTTTTATCCATGCTGACTTTACACATTTGTTCAGTAATTCAGTACCACTTTTTTTTCTTTCATTGGCCCTTTTTTATTTTTATTCGGAGGTAGCATTAAAAGTCTTAATCTGGACATATTTTCTTACCGGATTGCTGGTCTGGATTGCAGGCAGGGAGGCATGGCATATCGGTGCAAGCGGGGTTATATATGGTCTTGCATCATTTCTCTTTTTCAGCGGTATAATACGAAGGTACTTCAGACTCATTGCTTTATCCCTGCTCATTGTATTTCTTTACGGATCAATGGTGTGGGGACTGTTTCCAGGAGTATATAAAAATGTTTCCTGGGAGTCACATATGCTGGGATTCTTTTCGGGTTTAGCGCTATCCGTCTGGTACAGGAATCAAGGTCCGCAACGGCCCGTTTATGAGTGGATGGAGGAGGAAGAAGAGAAGCGGGGAGAGGGAGAAGATGAGACCCGGGGAATGCAAGAAGGGGAGAATGGGAGCAGGGAAGAAGTCAATTAAAGAGGATCCCCTCCCGCCCGGTAAGGCAAGGGGTGGGTTTTATCGAGTTTAAGACAAAAGACAAAAGTAAAAAGTACTCCAAACTCTAAACACTAAAAACTAAACTCCAAACACGTAACAAGCAACGGGCAACATATGTTAAATAGATAATATGACAGATCTCTCAATAATTATAGTTTGTCACAAAGGGTGGGACCGGCTTAATAAATGTCTTAATGCTCTTAACTCTTTCACTGGGGAAAACCTCAAGACTGAAGTAATTGTTGTTGACAATAAGTCGGATGACGATACAATATTTAAAATTGAAGAGCGGCTCCCAAAGATCAGATTCATATATAATGAGATTAACGGAGGATTTGCCAATGGCTGTAATCTGGGCGCCAGGAATGCATCAGGAGAGTTCATCTTATTTCTTAATCCTGATACCGTGGCAACTGAATATGAGATTGAAAAGCTTTTAAAATCTGCAAAACAGAATCCGGATTTTGGTATAGTTTCGTGCAGACAGGTAAATGAAAAAGGCAAGGAGAGCATTACTTGCAGGCCGTTTCCTTCCTTTTTCAACCTTACCGGGTTTCAGAGAGCAATCTTTGGAAACCGGATGTCGGAAGTCAGAAGTCAGAGGTCCGAAGTCAGTTTCCCGGACTGGATATCTGGATCGGTGGTATTAGTCAGACATGATACTTTTGAAAAGTTAGGGGGATTTGATGAAGACTTCTGGATGTATTTTGAAGATGTCGATCTTTGCAGGCGGGTACGGAATCTTGATTGTGAGATAGCATCTTGTAACAATATAACTATTGAACACAATCATGGCGGCAGCTCGAGAATAAATCTTAAAACAACCTCATCAACAAAAACCGAAGTTCATATTTCCCGTCATGTTTATATTAGCAAGCATAAAACCGGGGTTGAAAAATTTCTGATCCAGACATTTCTGGTATTAAACAACCTGATATCAGGAGGCTTAATGGCACTGATAGGGCTGCTCTTATTTTTTGTTCCTAAAGTCTTTTCCCGTACTTTGATTTACTATAGATTGATCAGATATTATACCGGATCAGTTTTAAGATCATCATGGATTAGCCCAAGGTCAGTGAATTTCCTAAAGAAGTGAACCACTTGTTGAACCTGATTTGTTAATCCAGTATAATAAAAAGATTGGATCAGAAGGGAGAGAAATACCAAAGCAGGATCTGTGGTCAAAACGGTCAGGTAAGAATAAATTGAAGATATTTACTCCGATTGTTGACAAAGTCGGGCAAATCACTACCTTTAAAGCGAATTTACTGAGAAACCTGATTATACTCTTTACGTATGAATGATAAACCTGTAGCTGTCATTACAGGGGCCAGCAGAGGCATCGGCAGGTCGGTTGCAATAGCTTTAGCAGCCGAAGGTTATGATATTGCAGCAATAGCCCGTTCTGTTGACAGTGAAGGGATGGAAATCCTTGGTCCCGAGATTGAAAAGATAGGAGCCCAGTTCTTCCCGATAGGTTTGGATATTTCATGTACAACCTGCCAGCAGGAAGTTGTAGCAAATATTCTAGAGAGATACGGCAGGATAGATATTCTTGTTAATAATGCCGGGGTAGCGCCCCTTCAGAAATATGATGTTCTTGATATGACTGAGGAAAGTTACAACCGGGTTATGAATATAAACCTGAAAGGGCCGGTTTTCTTTGCACAGAAGATTGCAAGGGAAATGATCTGGTTAAAACAACAGATAATTGATTATAAGCCTGTTATTATATTTATGACATCAGTCTCCGCAGTCAGATCTTCCACAAACAGGGCAGAATATTGCATGTCAAAATCAGGGTTAAGCATGGCTTCGACAGTATTCGCCGACAGGCTTTCTTTAGAGGGAATTCTTGTCTTCGAAGTCCGGCCCGGTGTTATTCAGACAGATATGACAACAAAAATCAAAGATAAATATGACAAGCTTATAAGCGAAGGTCTTATTCCTCAAAAAAGATGGGGTCTCCCCGACGATATTGGGAAAGCTGTTGCATCAATTTCCAGGGGAGACTGGAATTTCTCCACGGGCATGGTATTTGAAATCAGTGGAGGCCTGAATATCCACAAACTTTAAAATCATTTTTACATAGTACCCGAATTACAAAATCGTTAGACTATTTAATGAAGATTGAACAAAAGGTTAACCCCTGATGTTTAATCTAAATTCTAAATTTATTAAAATGAAAAGAGTATTATTATTTTTAACATTAATGGGTTTATTCTTATTAAATGTCGGAGCACAGAATAAATTAATAGCCGACACAACAAACACCAAATTATTATGGTTAGGAGAAAAAGTTACCGGACAGCATAACGGCACAATTAAATTGCAATCCGGATGGCTTAACTTGCAGGATAACAAGATTGTGTCGGGCGAGTTCGACATCAACATGGCTTCGATTCAGGAATCTGAAAACAATGAACATCTCTTGGGTCACCTGAAGTCTGATGATTTTTTCGGAGTTGAGAAATATCCCCTGGCAAAGCTTGTTATTACAGGCAGTACACCTTTTGATAAAGGCACCGGAGTTGTAAGCGGGACATTATCCATAAAAGACAGTACAAATCCAGTTGAATTTAAAGCGGCTATGCAGAAAAAAGACGACGGTACCTGGTTTTTTGCCAATATTATAGTAGACCGTACAAAATATAATATCCGATATGGTTCAGGCTCTTTTTTCGATAATCTGGGTGATAAAACCATCTATGATGACTTCAACTTGAAGGTGAATCTTTTGGTAAAATAATACTTCCCATTCGCTTTTTAACGGGTTTCAATTTCTTTCAATTGGAGATTCCTCACATCTCTGCCTGATGAAGGATTTGTTCGGAATGACATTTAATTTATAATCTACCGTGAAGCAGCGGCGATCAGACATTGAATCGCCGCTGCTTCTCATTTGACACCTTTTCAGTCCTGTTATTAGTAGCGATAGTGAGGAATCTCCCACTATTTTGTATCTTTATTTATTGATATCCATTACGCTGAGTCTCTTTTTTCCAATAAATTAAAAGAGCAGATAATTCTTGGTAAAGTCGGAAATCATAGCAATATTGTATTCTCAAAACAATATAGCAAATGGCAAACGACATAAATACTGATGGTACCCAAAAAAGATTTGTATTTCAGGGATTTCTTGTCCCCTTCATTCTTGTAACCAGTCTATTCTTTCTTTGGGGATTCGCACATGGATGTCTGGATGTGCTGAATAAACACTTCCAGGAATTACTGCATATGTCTAAGGCAAAATCAGCTTTTGTCCAGTTTGTGTTTTATGGTGGATATTTTTTAATGGCGATCCCTGCCGGTTTGCTGATGCAGAAATTCGGATATAAAAGGGGAATCATTTTTGGTTTGCTGCTATTTGCCATGGGTGCATTCTTAATGTTGCCTGCAACCTTGATTCAAACTTTCGGAAGTTTTCTGTTTTGTCTTTTTGTGATCTCATGCGGTCTGACATGTCTTGAAACAGCTGCAAATCCTTATACAACGGTTCTGGGTCCACAAGAAAGCGGAGCGCGACGAATTAATTTTTCACAGTCATTTAACGGACTTGGATGGATAGCCGGACCGCTTGTCGGGGGTATGTTGATTTTTTCAGTAAATGGTAATAGCAATAAGTTTGCATCTATTGCTCTCCCATATCTTCTGATCGGATCTCTTGTACTCATAGTGGCATTTCTTTTCTGGCGGGCTACATTTCCTGAAATCAAGGAAGAATCTCATTTTGCCGGAGAGGGAACAACATCAGAAGGAAGGCTGAAAGATCTTCTGAAATATCCGCACTTTGTCATGGCAGTGATTGCACAGTTCCTATACGTTGCTGCCCAAACAGGAATTAACAGCTTCTTTATAAATTATGTCACAGAGGAGATACCTTCTTTAACCAATCAGCATGCTGCCCAGATTCTGGGTTTCGGAGGGATGGGATTGTTTTGGCTGGGAAGATTTACAGGGAGTACAGTGTTGATGCGGGTTATACGTCCAAACAGGCTTCTTGCATTTTACGCAATAATGAATGTATTGACAATGAGTTTGGTTGTTGCCGGTCTGGGATGGATATCGGTGGTAGCTCTCTTCTCAACCTATTTTTTTATGTCGGTAATGTTCCCCACAATATTTGCCCTTGGGATAAAAGATCTAGGTCCCCTGACCAAAAAAGGATCCTCCCTTCTGGTGATGTCAATTGTCGGGGGTGCGATCTTTCCCATGGTTATGGGCCGGATAGCTGATGTCTCAACCATGGCGCTTGGCTTTATAGTTCCATTGATTTGTTTTGGTTACATAGTTTACTTCGGATTGAAAGGATATAAAGTTAAAATCCTCAATCCGGCTCTTAAGCCTGAAAGCTGATAGTTATTACTACCCAAATCCAGGCAATATGCGATCTGACTCCGCAATGAAGAAATTCAAATGGGTTTTCCGGGCTTATTCTCAGACAATTATTAAATTTGACATAGCTTGAATTAATCATAAGTTTAATTATAGTATTCTGCTTCTTTGTTGTAATTATGTGTAATAACTCTACTAAAACCGGAAACCTTGGAAAAACTAGCTTTAAAAGAAAAAATCGGGTATGCACTTGGAGACGGGGCAGCAAATATAGCCTGGCGCGGAGTGGCTACTTTCTTATTTATTTTTTACACTGACGTTTTTGGAATCAATCCTGCTGCCGTGGGATTACTCATGTTAATTGCCCGATTCAGTGATGGGATTATCGATATTGCAATGGGCGTTATATGCGACAGAACAAATTCCAAATATGGTAAATTTCGTCCCTGGATATTATGGACAGCCATTCCTTTAGGAGTAACATTATCATTGCTATTCACATCTCCTAAATTAGGTCCATCCGGTAAAATAATTTATGCCTATGTTACCTATCTGATATTTTTTCTTGTTTACACAGCGAATAATATCCCCTATGGTGCATTAATGGCTGTAATGACCAGCGACGACAAAGAACGCACAAGTCTGGGTTCGTATCGTATGGTTGGAGCATTTACAGGTGGTATGGTGGTTCAGGGAGCTTTGTTGTTTTTAGTTCTGCACTTTGGCAATATCAATCCCTCTATTGATATCAATAAGCTTGATGCAAAAAAATATGAAGTAAGCGTATCAACCAATCAGGATGTCAAAAATGTAAATATTAAAACCAAAAATGGAATTGCCCAGTTTACGTGGGCCAATTCCGGATTGGCTGACAGTCTTAATGTACCCACTCATGGCAAAAGCTTTTCAATGGAAGCCCAAAAAAAATACTCTTTTTTTGTTTCAGGTGAAGAAAACCTTGTGGCTAAAGACATAACCATCATTGACCAGAAGAGAGGTTATAGCAATGCCATTTATCTTTTATCGGTTTTCTTATCTCTGTTCCTGATGGTAACTTTCGCTACCACAAAGGAACGTGTGCAGCCTCCCAAAGAACAAAAAACAAGTTTGGGCAAGGACCTTAAAGATCTTATCAGAAACAGGCCCTGGATCATCCTCCTTATCATCGGTTTGCTTTTCAATGTCTATAATTCGATCAAACAAGGTATTGTGGTAATCTATTTTACCCATTATTTGCACAATCAGTTATTGGCTGCTTCTTATATGGTTGGATTAATGCTTGCTTCAATCGCAGGTGCTATGATAACATCTCCTCTGGGCAAACGTCTGGGCAAACGCAATCTGTTCATTTATGCCCTGATTTTTTCCGGTGTTGTAAATGCATTACTTGTTTTTTGCAGTGCGAATAATATAACAGGCATTTTCACAATTGGTATCATCTCGGAGTTTGGAGCTGCAATATTCCCAACACTCTTCTTTGCCATGCTTGGTGATGCCGCTGATTACTCGGAATTCAAGAATGGACGAAGAGCTACCGGACTCGTTTACTCTGCCGGTTCTTTTGCAACCAAATTTGGAGGAGGTTTAGCCGGTGCAATTATTGGATTTGTATTAGCAGCATTTAAGTACAATGGACAAGATACCGTTGCCATTCAAGGTGCAGTTCCGGGCATCATAATGCTAATGAGTTGGATACCGACAATTATTACCCTGATTGCAGCCGGAGTGATGACACTCTATCCATTAAACCAAAAGAAAATGGATGAAATTACAATTGAATTAAATAATAGAAGAGCCAAAGTGCAATAAAATCAACAATAATCACAACAAAATATAAATTAAATAATTATGAAATACGGTTACTTCGACGACAAAAACAGGGAATACGTGATAAACAATCCACGTACTCCATGGCCATGGATTAATTACCTGGGTAACGAAGATTTTTTCTCTTTGATTTCAAATTCTGCAGGAGGCTATACTTTTTATAAAGATGCCAAATTCCGCAGAATTACACGATACAGGTACAACAATGTACCTATGGATAGCGGCGGCAAGTATTTCTATATAAATGATGGCGTAAATATCTGGTCTCCCGGATGGAAACCCTGTAAAACAGAATTGGATAGTTATGAATGCCGTCACGGGATGAATTATACTAATATAAAAGGCGAAAAAAACGGGATCACCGCCAATGTTCTTTACTTTGTTCCCCTTAAAACGTGGGCAGAAGTTCAAAAACTTACTCTGACCAATAATTCCAAGACAACAAAAAAACTTAAAGTTTTTTCATTTTTAGAATGGTGCTTGTGGAACGCAGCTTCTGATATGGAAAACTTCCAGAGGAATTTTTCTACCGGGGAGGTTGAAATAGAGGGGTCAGTAATCTATCATAAAACAGAGTACAAGGAAAGGCGCGATCATTATGCATATTACTCTGTGAATGTTCCCATTCAGGGATATGATACTGATCGTGAATCATTTATCGGCTTATACAATGGATTTGATGAACCGCATGTGGTTGTCGAAGGAAAACCAAAAAACACCGAAGCGCATGGCTGGTCACCTATTGCTTCACACTTCATTGAAGTTGAACTGAAACCCGGAGAATCAAAAGATTTCATCTTCGTTCTGGGATATGTTGAAAATAAAGAGGATGAGAAGTGGGAGTCGAAAAATATTATAAACAAGAAAAAGGCAAAAGAAACAATTGCCAGGTTTAATACTTCTGCTAAAGTTGATTCTGCACTTGCTGATCTCCGTAAATACTGGGATAACCTATTGAGTATCTATACTGTAAGCACTGGAGATGACAAGGTTGACCGGATGGTAAACATCTGGAACCAGTACCAGTGTATGATAACCTTCTGTTTTTCACGTTCGGCTTCTTTCTTCGAATCGGGTATTGGCCGGGGTATGGGTTTTCGCGATTCCAATCAGGACCTTACCGGGTTTGTTCATCAGATTCCGGAACGAGCCCGCGAACGGATTATCGATATAGCTTCCACTCAATTTCCTGATGGAGGTTGTTACCATCAGTACCAGCCTCTTAATAAACGCGGTAATAATGATATTGGCGGAGGTTTCAACGATGACCCACTATGGCTTATTCTTGGTACAGTAAGTTACATTAAGGAGACCGGCGATTTCGGCATCCTCGACGAATTGGTACCATTCGACAATGATATTTCAGTCGCACGAAGTTTATTCGACCATCTCACAGTTTCATTCGACCATGTTGCAAACAACCTGGGTCCCCATGGCCTTCCTCTCATAGGTCGCGCTGACTGGAACGACTGTCTTAACCTGAACTGTTTCTCTAACGATCCGAATGAATCATTCCAGACTACAGAAAATAAAACAGAGGGGTCTAAAGCTGAATCTGTTATGATTGCAGGTCTGTTTGTTGTTTATGGTCGTGATTACGTTGATCTTTGTAAGAAACTGGGTAAAGAAGCCGAAGCTGTGCGCTCCCAAAAACTTGTTGATAAAATGGTAGATGTTATAAAAAAACATGGTTGGGACGGAGAGTGGTTTATCCGTGCATATGACTATTATGGCCGTAAAATCGGCAGCAATGAAAATGAAGAGGCCAAAATATTTATTGAATCACAGGGCTGGTGTACAATGGCTGGAATTGGTAAGGAAGAAGGTCTATGCACAAAGGCCCTTAATTCAGTAAAGGACCGGCTCGACAGTAAATATGGCATAGTGCTTAATAACCCTGCATTCACCAAATACTATATAGAATATGGTGAGATATCGTCTTACCCTGCAGGATACAAAGAAAATGCAGGAGTTTTCTGCCATAACAATCCCTGGATTATGATAGGTGAAACCGTGGTCGGAAATGGAAACCGTGCCTGGGATTATTACAAGAAGATATGTCCCTCATATCTCGAAGAAATCAGTGACTTGCATAAGACAGAGCCATATGTTTATGCACAAATGGTGGCTGGGAAAGATGCTTTTAAGCCAGGTGAAGCTAAAAACTCATGGCTTACCGGGACAGCTTCATGGAATTTCTATGCTGTAACACAGTATATGCTGGGTATTCGACCTGAATACGACGGGCTACTGGTTGATCCCTGTATCCCGACAGATTGGAAAGGATTTAAAGCAACACGGAAATTCAGAGGTGCAACTTATCAGATTGAAATTGTTAATCCTAAAGGAAAATCAAGAGGAATCATGGAAGTGACAGTTGATGGTCTGCCATATAAAAATAATCTGATACCTGTATTCGGAGATGGTAAAGAACACAAAGTGAAAGTTGTCCTTGGGTAGATGGAATATCTCTTTTATGAATTGATATTGAACAAAATATTACTTTTGTCGTTATAACTGATCCTTAAAATTTAACTGATACCTATGAAAAAAATTATTATTGGAATTTTCACTCTTACCTTATGGCTGGGCTGTACCAGTAAGGTCAAAAACACTGCTGAAATGGTAAAAAAGTATCCCGCTTTTGACATTCAAAATATGGACACAACAATAAAACCAGGTGATGATTTTTTTACTTACGTAAATGGTGCCTGGCTGAAGAATAATCCTATTCCGGCAGATAAAAATTCGCGTTCTTCGTTTGATGAACTTATTGAGAAAAACAGACATGATATCAGGGAAATTATTGTAGAAGCTGCAGCCACTAAAGATATTCAGGCCGGGAGCAATACTGAAAAAATCGGAACATTCTATAACTCCGGAATGGATTCAGTATCAATTGAACAGCAAGGCATAAGTAGGCTGAAGATGTTTTTTGATAAGATTGAATCTATTCGTAATATTGCTGATGTTCAATCTGTCGGAGCATTTTTCCAGACATACCAGATTAGTCCCTATTTCTTTTTATTTTCGAAACAGGATTCGAAGAACAGCTCAAGTGTGATCGCCCAGTGTTACCAGGCTGGTATCGGTTTGCCTGAAAGGGACTATTATTTCAACAACGATGAGTCTACCAAAAAAATCAGGGAAAAATATCTCATCCATTTAACAAAGATGTTTGAATTGTTAAAGGATGAACATTCAATCGCAGAAAAAAATGCTGAAACCGTTATGAAGATGGAAACTCAGCTGGCTAAAGCATCCTTTACCAATGTCGAAAATCAGGATCCCCAGAAGACTTATAATAAAGTTACAATTGAGGAGTTGAATAAACTTGCACCTGATATCAATTGGCATTCCTATTTTACTCAGGTTGGATATCCCGGATTATCTGAAGTCAATATTTGGCAGCCCAGCTTCATGAAAGAGCTGAGTAACATGATGAAAACTGTGCCGGTGGATGATTGGAAAAACTTTCTCCGATGGCAGCTGATTAACAGTGCTGCGGCTTATCTCGGCAAAGATTTTGTGGACCAGAATTTCGACTTTTATAACAGAACATTATCGGGACAGGAGAAAATGGAACCTCGCTGGAAACTCGTTCTGGATGTTACAAGCAGCTCACTTGGTGAATCCATCGGCCAGTTGTATGTAAAAAAATATTTTCCGCCCATTGCCAAACAGAAAATGACCAACCTTGTAATGAACCTTAAGAAATCCCTTAAGCAGAGAATTGAAAATCTTACCTGGATGGGTCCGCAAACAAAACAGGAAGCACTGGCCAAGTTGGAAAAGATGGGAGTTAAGGTGGGTTATCCCGATAAATGGAGAGACTATTCAGGCTTATCTATTTCCTCCGAATCCTATGTATTAAACGTTTTTAATTCACAGGCTTTCGAATTCCGGTATTCGATGGATAAGGTCGGCAAACCGGTTGATCCGACCGAATGGGGAATGACACCTCAGACAGTGAATGCCTATTACAATCCAAACAGGAATGAAATCGTTTTTCCAGCTGGTATACTTCAGCCACCTTTCTTTAACCTGGATGCAGATGATGCCGTCAATTATGGTTCTATTGGCATCGTAATCGGGCATGAAATGACTCATGGATTCGACAATATGGGCAGGCAGTTTGATAAAGATGGTAACCTGCGCGACTGGTGGACGAAGGAAGATTCCAAAGCCTTCGAAGCTCATGCAGCAATGCTTATCGACCAATATAACCACTATAATGTACTCGATTCGGCGTTTGTCAATGGAAAACTGACTCTTGGTGAAAACATAGCTGATCTAGGAGGCGCTACAGTGGCATATAATGCATACAAATTTTCTCTGGATGGAAAGGAAGCGCCAAAACCCATCGACGGATTTACCAATTTCCAGCGCTTCTTTCTTTCTTATGCCCAGATTTGGAGAGCCAATATGCGCGATGAGGAATTAAGGAAAAGAGTCAAAACCGACGAACATTCACCTTCAAAAGTGAGGGTAAATGGTGTAGTTTATAATATGCCGGAATTTTATTCTGCCTTTACGAATATTAAATCAGGGGACAAATTATTCAGAACAGCTGAACAACGTCCGGTTATCTGGTGATTGTCTTAGGTAATTCCGTAATAAAAACTAAAATGAGGCTGCTTATTTATAGCCTCATTTTTATTTTCTTGCAGGTTGGTCTGTAATTAATACTTACTAATACTGCTTTTAAGCAATTTCATAATTTTTTTCCAACGGTGTTCATCCATTCGGGCGCCAACAATTTCAATAACATGACCCGCAAGAACAGAACCGAATAAGCCACATTTCTCAAGAGGCAAACCGCTTGCATAACCATAGAGAAACCCGGAGGCATACAGGTCACCTGCCCCGGTTGTATCGATACACTGAACCTGGATAGTTCCGATCTTAATTACTTCTTTTCCCCGTTTTATTATAGAACCTTCTTTACCAACTTTAATGACAGCTATGTCACATAGCATGGAAAGGCTGATTAATGCTTCGGGTGGGGCAAAGCCGGTAAACGATTTTGCCTCATCTTCATTGGCAAATACAATATCTATATATTTTTCAAGTATTTCTTTGAAATCAGCGAGTTTTGCTTCCACTACGTTATAACTTGAAAGGTCAAGGGCAATTTTCATGTTGTTTCTTTTTGCTATAATGCAGGCTCTCTCCACAAGAGCTTTATTTATAATCAGATAACCTTCAAGATACAGAATGTTATAATCTTTGAAATCTTCGGGATTCAGGTCTCCTGATTGCAGCTCGACAGCCGCACCGAGATGTGTTGCAAAAGTTCTTTCCGAATCGGGAGAAATCAGAGCAACTGCAGTACCGGTGATTGAATTCCTTCGGGATAAAAAAGTGTTCACTCCCGCTGTTTTCATGTCATTTTCAAAAAAGTCACCGGTGTCATCTTTTCCAACCGATCCTATAAACCCTGTATTTGCACCAAGCATTGCAAGACCATGAATTGTATTGGCTGCTGACCCTCCTGATGCCCGGCTTCTTTTAAAGTTATTGGTTTCGGATTTAATAAGAACCGATTTTTCACCATCGACAAGTTGCATACTACCCTTAGGTAATGAAAATTTTTCAAGTATATTATCATTGTCTATCAATGTCATAACATCGACAAGGGCGTTACCGATTCCAAGTATCCTCTTCATTTTAAAAAATTTCTCCTAAGATATTGCTTAATTCAGCAAAAGCCCTTATTTTTGCGACTCTAAATACAATACGTTATTTAGAAATTATTCCTCAGCAGCTCAGTTGGTCAGAGTGGTCCCGACAATCCGGGATTAATACGATGACCAATTCAGTTAAAGAGGAATGAAAAATATTCCTCAGTAGCTCAGTTGGTTAGAGCAACGGACTGTTAATCCGTGGGTCGTAAGTTCGAGTCTTACCTGGGGAGCCCGAAAACATACTAAATCTTCATAACCGCTTATAATCAATGAATTTGGGCGGTTTCTTTTTTTACAGGTACTCAAAATGTTCATAAATGCTCCTCAAATAGG
>OCZT010004543.1_pt1 | contig 13969 bp, 10 predicted proteins | sample 1539031 | NCBI WGS metagenome assembly OCZT01 (sample SAMEA3539308, study PRJEB22396) | soil metagenome | biome: tundra; feature: field; material: soil | place: USA | collected 2010-05 | depth 0.15 m
AGGCGCCAAGTCCACTAACGGGAAGGCGCGCGGCGTCGCTCGAGATCTCGGTCCATCCACCTTGTATTCCCGTCGCGAATCCGGGCGCCAGCCCAGGGAGATACAGGTTGCGCCACACGCGGCGCGGCGCGCGCCAGACGGGCAAGGTGTAGCTCGCGTACCCGCGAAAAAGCGCTGCGCGGTCGCCAGCGAACTCCTTGTACTCGTAGCCCGGCAGTCCTGCACTGCCGCCGAGCTCGAACAGCGTCTGTGGCGGAATGACCGTGCCGGCCACGACGCCACCCTGTGCTTCCACCGAAAGCGCGACAGGGCCGTAGTACTCTCGTCCCGACGCCGAGAGCTCGGTACGCTGCCAGTTCAGCGTTCCGCGTCCAGCCTCGTAGTGAAGACGGGCACCGATGCCTGGCTGAACGAAATCGCCTGAGTTACTCGGGTGGTAATCGGCGTCCACTGTGGCGAGCGAATATGTGCCCGGCGAGACGCCTCTGTTCTGGCGAAAGGCACCTCTGCCAAGCCAGCCCTGCTGGAGGCGCGCGCGCTCGGCGCGGTCGTCTCCGACGCCGAGCTGCACCGTCACGAGCGCGTGCTCCAGCGAACCGATCACACGCGTCACCGTCCCGACCGCGACGCGCCGATCGACATAGTCGAAGTCGTCAACAGAACCGAACGTCGCGGCGAGTCCGCCGCTCTGCGGATCGGACGGGCGAATGAAGTCGTTCGTAGTCGGAAGCGTTCGCTCGGCGCGCGCGCCGAACGTCCACACGTCTCGGTGCAGCGACGCGTGGACTCCTCCGCGCAGCGTGCGCTCCGACCATGCATATCCGCCAATCGCACCGACGCTCAGTCCAGGCACTACGCTTCGCATCTGCAAGGTGGCTTCGGAACCCGTGTACAATCCTTCCACGCGATCGAAGCGAACGAGGTTGTCGGTGTTCGCCGGCACGAAATCGACACGCGGAGCACCAGTGGTCTTCCACACGTCGGGTCCGACGTCGTCGAAGTCGTCTGCCGTTACGCTGGAGGTAGCCTCGCCGATCGGCGCGCGCCAGTCGGAAAAGCGACTCACGCTGTCGGACGGCGCCCACGTTGTCCGATGCGAGATACGATTGATTTCTTCGGCTGCGGCAACCACGCTGCCAGTGTCGTCGATGCTGTAGTCGCTGAAGCGCGACAGGATCCGCATGACAGAGCGCGAGCGACCGAGCAGCGTAAAGGTCGTTTGAAATTCAGAGCGCTGAAACGCGGGAAGCCAATACTGGCTATTCACCTCCGTATTCACGAACTCGACGTACGCCACGGCAACGAGTCCAGGCATTCGCGATATGAGAGAGAGCCCGCTCGTTCTGCGAGGCCCGAGTACGACGAACTGACCTCGCATACGTACGATCTGACCCCGCTCGGCATCGAGATCGATCTCGCCGTCGAATGCGCCGAAGCGCGTCGGGTCGTGCAAGTGTGGCGTGACGCGCACGCGCACGATCGCGATGGAGCGCGTGCCGACGCGAAGCACGGTGACCGTGTCGCCGCCGGAGTAGCGATAGAACTGATCGCGATCGGTCGCGAACGGATGGACGACGAGAATCGTGTCGCGCCGCGCAGTGTCTGACGGCGACCGGCGGGCGGCACTGTCGGGAACGAACTGTGCGCCGAGTCGCAGGCGTTCGCCATACAAGGAAGGCTCGGTCCAGTCGCGGATGAAGCTCAGTACCGAGAAGGGCGAGCCAAGGCTCTGAGCACGATATCCGACGACGTGCATCTCATAGTCGCCGCCCCGAGCCCAGTTGATCGATGAAGCGAGCTGTTCGAGCTGAGCGGCTCGCTCGCGGCCGAGCGTGTCGCGCAAGAGGAGCGAGATCTCGCTCTCGACGCGGGCATGATAGCCGCGGAACGCTGGCGGCGGAGCGTGGTTGGCGACGGCCGCCCGCGCGACGAGTGCGTGAACCGCAGCCGAGGTGTATGTGGATTCGGGCACAATTGCGAGCTGAGCAAAGATGAGTAGTGGCGCCAGCATCGCGGTTAGTGGCTCGTGCGTGAGATCGTCACTTCCGGCAGCCGTGTCGACATGAGGGATGCAGGGCAGATCGCGGAGCGGTAACTTGTGGCACTTCGCCGGAGTCTACTAGCAATGCGCCTCGATCGTTCCTTGCTCGCCCTCAGGCAACGGCGCGATCCGGCGCATGTCGCTATCGCTGCGTGCCCTAACCCTTGCGTGTCCCCGGTTGCGGATTTCGATTCCGCAGCGCCCAGCTCGTCGCATGCACTGCGAACCGCTGCGCGCTCCGCAGACCAAATGTTGGAGTGACCTGCAATGTGGAAGAGATGGCTGGCGGAGATGGGGCCTTTGGACGCCCGGGGCCGGCTCTCCGCGCGGCGTGAGGTGGTTACGTGAGCACGCACGAGCGGGCGAGATTCCAGCACATTCGGCAGCGCATCGCTCTTCCGGCGTTCCTGCTCACCGCGTTGATGTGCGTTGGCGTAGCGGGGTATCGCCTCCTCGGCGGGCCGGGCACGACGTGGCTCAACGCGCTCTATATGACGACGAACGTCCTCACCACCACGGGTTTTCGTGAGGCCGTCCGATCTGAAGGGAATGCGCCGGTGATGGTGTTCACCATCGGACTGCTGTTGTTCGGCGTGTCGATCGGCGTGTATGCGATATCAGTCCTCACGGCGTTCATTGTGGAGGGTGACTTAACCGAAGAGTTTCGGAGGAGGCGGATGACGAAGGCGATCGAGTCGATGTCGCAACATTACATCGTGTGTGGGGTGGGGCAGACTGGACTCGCGGTGTTGGCGGAACTCCTCGCAACCCGGCGCCCGGTGGTGGTGGTGGAAGGTGACGAGTCGAATGCGGTGAAGATCGAGGCCGATTACCCGGACGTCCCACTGCTACGCGGCGACTTTACGGACGACGAGTTGCTGCTCCGCGCCGGGATCAAGCGCGCGACCGGAGTCGCCCTATGCGTGGACTCCGACAAGGATGCGCTGGTGGGCACCGTTATGGCACGCCAGCTCAATCCGTCGATCCGCATCGTGGCACGTGCCACCGACGAGCGGGCGAGGCAGCGTCTGCGGACGGCGGGCGCCGACGGCGTGGTTTCCCCCGCGATGATTGGCGGGATGCGATTGGCGAGCGAACTAGTGCGGCCGACCGTCGTGAATTTTCTCGACCGGATGCTGCGCACGCACGACCAGTCGATGCGAATCGAGGAGGTCGAGGTCCCCGAGGGTTCAGCGCTTGCAGGACAGACGATCCACGAACTCGATACACGTCAGCACGCGAATCTCCTTATACTGGCGGTGCACACTCCCGACGGCGAGACGCTCTACAATCCGCCGCACGAACACAAAGTCGCACCCGGGAGCACGCTGATCGTCATGGCCGAAGCGCACGGCGTACAGTCGATGCAGCGGGCATTCAGGTCGAATGTCGACGCGGAATCGCTGCCCGAGTGACGCAAAAAAGGGGCAGTTCCTCGCAAGGAACCGCCCTTTCTCGTGCGCGCTCGTGCGCCGGTTATTGACCCGCCAGCCTTACTACGGGCGCCATTCGTGTGTAAACTGTTACACATGGCGACGAACCTTGCGATTGACGATCGGCTCTTGGATGAAGCGCTGCGCATCGGGGGCCACCGGACCAAGAAGGACACCGTTACTGAAGCGCCGACGGAGTACATCCAGCACCGCAAGCAGACCAAGCTGATCGACCTGTTCGGCAAGGTCGAGTTTGACCCCAAGTACGACTACAAGAAGCAGCGTCGGCGCTTGTGAGGGTTCTTGTCGACACGTCCGTCTGGTCGCTGGCGCTTCGCCGCGCCAAACCAGCCCCTGCCCTCATCGTGCAGGAACTGGCGGAGCTGGTACGGGAGGGTCGGGTCGTTGTCATCGGACCGATCCGCCAGGAACTCCTGTCCTGCCTCAAGGGAAACCAGCAGTTCCAAGTCTTGCGCGACCACTTGCGAGCCTTCCCCGACCTCGAACTCGAGACCGCGGATTTCGAGGAGGCCACTCACTTTTTCAACCGCTGCCGGTCCAAGGGCATTCAGGGATCGAATACCGACTTCCTGATGTGTGCTGTCGCGTCCAAGCGCGATCTGGCGATCTTCACCACGGATAACGACTTTCCAGAGTTCGGTCGGGTTCTTCCTCTGAAACTCCACGAGCCGCGCTCGTAAAGCTTCGACCAACCAGTGGACTCGGTCTGGCTAACGATCCGGCGAGCACCTACTACTTGATCCGCCCGTACTTCCGCATCGCCGCCATCATCCGCTCAACCGGCATCGCGTAGATCCGCAGGTCGTTCGCCCCTGTCGTCGTCTCCGCGGCGAGCATCGCGTTGGTGATCGCCGCCTCGGTCGCCTGCACCGTGGCCTGGAAGAGCGGCGATATGCGGTCGTTTGTCACCATCCGCACCGCCGTCACACTGTCGGACGACCACGCCTTCGGGTTCGCGGTGGAGAAGGCGACGAAGATGTCTCCCGAGCTATTGCCGCCGAACCCTCCCTGGCGGCCAATGCCAAGCGACACGCGGGTGGCGATGCGCTTGAGCTGATGCGGGAGCAGGGGCGCGTCTGTTGCCACCACGACGATGATCGACCCTTGTTCGGACGACTCGGCCGCCGCATCATCGCCGCCCGGCCCATCGCAGTGACGGCGTTGTGAGTTGGCAGGGAGCGGATCGTTGTTCGCGATGCACGGCTGAAGGTCGGTGATCTCCTCCCCCACAGGCACGCCGGCGATTCTTAGATCGCGCCGCGATCCGAAGTTGCACTGCACCAGCACGCCGACGGTGTAGCCGCCCTGCTGCGGCGAAAGTTTACGAGACGCGGTGCCGATGCCGCCCTTGAAGCCGAGGCAGGTCATACCCGTGCCGCCGCCGACGACTCCTTCTTTCGGGAGGCCGCCCGTGGCGGAGTTGAGCGCCGCGAGGACGTGTTCCTCCTTCACATGGAAACCGTTGATGTCGTTCAACCCACCGTCGTATGTCTCGGCGACGACCGGGAGCCACCACGGTTGCAGCACGTTCTTCTGCGAGACTTCCCACTTGATGATCGCGTCGCGCACCACGCCCACGCTGTGCGTGTTGGTGATGCCAATGGGGCCCTCGAGATAGCCACTCTCCTGCACCCAGGTCGTCCCCGTCATCTCGCCGTTGCCGTTGAGGGTGAACCACGACGCGAAGACCGGATCGGAGTTCCCCTTGCCGCGCGGGTGGATGACGGTGACGCCGGTGCGTACCGGGCCCTCCCCGACGACCAACTTGCCGCTGCCGGAGACGAGGGTGGTGTGGCCCACCTCGACGCCCGAGACGTCGGTGATGGCGTCGAGCGCGCCTGGTGTGCCACCGATGGGGAGCTTGAGGTCGTTCTCCCGGGGTTTGGTCTGCGCTTGCAGCGGAACGGCGCAGGCGAGGAAGGCGAGGGCGAGTGAGCGGTGAAGGCGCATGGGCGCTCTGCGAGCGATGGGGGCGATGGGCATGATTGGGAACTTCGCCCGGTCGTGGTCGGGTCTTGCCACTTCGACGACGAGGCAACAGGTCAGTGTCGACCTTTGCCGCGCAGTTCAATCGCGATTACAGCTGCGCTCAACGCGGCGCTCAGGGTGGCAATCAGCGATATGTCCATGGTGAAACCCATCGCTTGGCTCACCGCCCACACCGCGACCAGGCTACTGGCGACGCATGCCAGGATTGTGAGGAGGACCTGCCATAACAACCGTGCAGATTTCGTGGTCACATGTCACCTCCCCGTGTTCTTGCCCGCCCAACTCTCTATTCTACCACACTGGCCAGTCGCGTCTACTTCACGGTGATGGTGGCGCCCTGGATCAGAACGGGGTAGACGTAACCGGCTCCGAAATCCTTGTCCAGCACGACCGTACCGGTTACCGTGACGACGACACCCACGGCCGCGGTTCCCGCTGCTGACGTAACGGTGAGGTCGTTCGTGCCGTCCTTCGCCAGGCCGGAGCCGTCCTGGATGTGGATCCAGTTCAGACCCATAATGCCCCCGTTGAACTTCACCACTTTGCCGCGCACGGTCACCACCTTGCCGGCCAGTGCCTTGCGGTTCGCGACGATATTGGCCACGGTGAGGCCGCCCGCCGCGGGCTGAATAGGCTCGGTTACCTGCGCCACACCAGCGCCCAATGGCGCGCGCGTCGGCGTCTCGGATGCCTGTTCACCGGCATGCGCGATATGGGAGGCGAAGTAGATGAGCGGGAAGTCGCGCTTCAGCGTCTGGCTGTGGAACTTCTCCATGGGATTCTCCAGCGGTACGACGACTTGATCGCCCACGGCGACCTTGAACGTGCTGGTCGCGGCCCAGATCTCTCCGGATGCGGTCTTCACCCGAACATAGGTGTAGTTGGCGGCCTCCGCCGTCTCGAGGACGGTGCCTTCGGCCGTTTGCCCGCCACTCGCCTCATGTGTCGCGACCGGCTGCAGCGCGGTCGTGCCGGGCGTCGGCGAGGCGGTGGCGGCCGGGCTCGCCGGCTTGCTCGAGCACGCGCTGAGCATGGTGAGCGAGAGCATCGTGCACGTCAAGATCGATCGTATGTCTTTCAAGAAGTTCTCCAGGTCAGTAGGTAACCACGACGCATTCTACGGTATTGTGGCTCGGCTTGGCCTTTTTGGCATCCGACCTGTCGAGCGGGCTTCTGCGAAGGCTAGCGGCGAGCCCGGTTCCATGCCACGTGCTGTGGCCGACCTCGCCGTAGACGCCTCGATGCGCGATGAGCTCGAGGGTAAATGGCGCGAATGTCCTCGAGCGAAGCGAAGGGTTACGGATGCCAGGGTGCAGATGGCCCGCCGGTAGATGGGTCGAGGTAGAGCTCCGCGATCCGCTGCGCGACATCCCACGGCGCGCCGCCCGTACGGTTGGTCAGGATCACGACCGTGAGACGCTTCTCGGGATATCGAAGGATGCTGTTCGTGAAGCCCCTGCTTTCCCCGTGATGACGCAGTCGCATTGTGCCATGGTCGCGATCGATGAACCATCCGAAACCGTATTCGGTCGATTGACCGCCGCCGAGCACGGGCGGAGTCCACGCGAGCTGCTGCGCCTCTGCGCCAACGAGCGTGTGTTGCTCGAGCGCACGATCCCACTTCGCGAGATCGGCAGCGGATGAATAGATGCCACCATCGCCGAGTACCGCGCTCGTGTTGCTCTGGTCGGTGCGGCGAACGCCGGCAGAGTTGACGGAGTAGCCATACGCACGGTGTGCGACGACCGAGCGGCCCTCCTCGTGCGCGACCGTTCCCGTCATGCCGAGTGACGCGAATATGCGGTCGTGCAGAAAGTCCCCGAACCGTTGCCCGGATGTTCGCTCGACGATGAGCGCAAGGAGACCGTAGCCGGTGTTGCTGTAACTGAACCGAGTGCCAGCGGGAAACTTGGGCACGCTCGCGTGCGCGATGAGCTGTGGGATGTCGCGATCATGCACCTGGGTTCTCTGACTGTCGGGAACAAAATCTTCGTAGTCGGGAAAGCCGGAGGTGTGATTGAGCAGATGACGCACCGTGACGCCGTTCGCGAGCGACGGCAGCTCAGGCAGCAGCGTCGTGACGGCGTCGTCGTAGCGGAGCTTTCCGTCGGCAACGAGGAGCATGATCGCCGTCGCGGTGAACTGCTTCGAGAGCGACGCGAGCCGGAAGTTGGACTTCGGCGTGACCGGCGTGTGATTCTCCACGTCGGCGAGTCCGTAACCCTTCATGTATGCCACGCGTCCGTCGCGGATCACGAGGAGACTCGCGCCGGGCCCGTCGAGGCGAGCGTACTGCGCCATCAACGAGTCGATCGAGCGGTCAGGAGATTGGGCGATCACCGACGTTGCGAGCAAAGGAAGCGTGAGTGCGACCAACTTGGCGACGTGTTTCATCATTATATGTCTCAGTACACGTCCAGATCGTGAGCCGAAACCACCTTCCCCTTGTACCGCGACCTGATCTCCGCGAGCATCCCGGCCTCCGTGTCCTTCGGTCCGCTGAAATACATCTGGTGATAGAGTATCAACATCTTCGGCCGAGCCTTCGTCGCCAACTCGGCTAACTCATACGTCGTCGTGTGAAAGCTCTTGCTGTACTTCTGCCAATCCGCTGGACTCTCGTCGTAGCCGCGCTGTGTATACGCCTCGTGTATCATCACGTCGCACCCGTGACAGTTCTCGATGATGCTCTCACTCGGCGACTCGTCGCCTGAGATGACGATGCTCCTGTCGGGCGTGTCGAAGCGATAGCCGAAGGCCTGCTTCCACGATCCATGCTTCACGTAGAAGGCCGTGACCTTCACATTGGAATCCTGATACACGACGCCAGGAAGGATCTCGTACGCGTTGACCTTGTTCCCCGTCGTGTTCCTTTTCTCGATCCCGTTGATCCGGATGTCGTTGTCCGCGCTCCATGCGGCGAGGATGTGCGTTGTCATCGCGGCGGTTCCAGCAGGACCGTACACGGCAAGCGGCGCCGTGCGATGCATGATCCACGGCGTGAAGATCAGGTCGGGCAGACCGATGGTGTGATCGCTGTGCAGATGCGTGAGAAAGACGGTCTTGAGATTCGGCATCTCGAGCTCTTTCACGCCTGCCCGATAGTGCCCATGCGATGACCTCTACCGAAGTGGTGGTCGAAGAAGATCGGGTAGCTGGAGGCTCGGCGCTAGACATCAAGGTTGATGATGTGATCGCCGAGTATGCCGGATTCACTCACCGCGGTCGTCGTGTGGCGCTATTGACAACATTAAGCAATGCCCGGATATTGAACGTGTGACATTCAATTTCTGGTAACCAATGATTCTACGCCGACAGCAGGCCCTGGTGATCGATCGTCTGCGGACCGCGTCCAGCGTGGTGCTGCTCGGACCGCGCCAGGTCGGCAAGACCACAATGGCCCGTCACATCGCTGGGGAGCGCGGGTCGCGCGCACTGTACCTCGATCTCGAGCGACCGGCCGACCGGCGCCGGTTGGAGGACGCGGACGCCTTCCTGCGCGCCCAGTCTGGGAAGCTCGTGGTCATCGACGAAATCCATCGGGCGCCGGGACTCTTCGAAATCCTGCGTGGGATCATCGATGATCGCCGCGGCACCGGCGACCGAGCGGGGCACTTTCTCCTCTTGGGGTCCGCCGCCCTGGACCTCATGCGCCAGAGTACGGAGTCCCTTGCTGGACGCGTCGCTTACGTCGAGCTTGCTCCCATCGATGCCGGTGAGCTACCGCGCCGGTCGCCGGGAGTAAACCAGCTGTGGGTGCGTGGCGGGTTTCCGCAAAGCCTTCTGGCGGAGGACGACGCCGACAGCCTCACCTGGCGTCGCGATTTCCTTCGGAGCTATCTCGAACGCGATGTGCCGACGTTCGCGCCGCGGCTCCCCGCCGAAACGATCGCTCGGTTATGGGGGATGCTGGCACACGGCCAAGGCACGCTGCTCAACCAGTCGCGCCTTGCCTCGAGTCTGGGTGTGTCGGCTCCGGCCGTCGGGCGGTACATCGACCTCCTGGCAGACCTGCTGCTCGTCCGGCGGCTGCGGTCGTGGAGCGGCAAGCTCGGCAAGCGCCTCGTGCGCGCCCCCAAGGTGTACGTGCGGGACAGTGGACTGCTCCACGCTCTCGTTGAGCTCGAGACGTGGAACGACGTGGTTGGTCATCCGCTCGCGGGACCGAGCTGGGAGGGCTTCGTGATCGAGAACCTGATCGCCACGGCGGGGGATCGTCGGGTGCCGTTCTTCTTTCGGACCGAGGACGGCGCGGAGATCGATCTGGTGTTCGAGCGTGGCGGCCGAGTCGAGCTTGCCATCGAGATCAAGCGCACAACTGCCCCCGAGGTGTCGAAAGGGTTTCGCCTCGCGTGTGCGGCCTTGCGTCCGCGTCATGCGTACGTGGTGCACGGAGGCACCGATGAGTGGCCGATGCGCGACGGGGTGACGGCGATTTCGCTCGTCGGGCTGATGAAGCGACTGGAGAGTGCCCACTGACGGAGATCGGCTGCGGAAACCCACTCTCGCGTCCCCAACACCCCCGAGACCATCTTCGAGAGCGGCTCCGTCGCCAAACACCGTTGCTTTGCGCCTCACCTCCAACGCCCCAATCGATGTCCTCCGATTTCTCTCGTCGCGATTTTCTGCTCCGTGCCAGCCAGACCGCTGCCGCACTCTCCTTCGCGTCACCAGCGCTGAGCCGCCTGATCGACTCGGCGGCATATGCCGAACCGAATGGTCTCGTACGCGCGATTGCTCCGCTCGACCTCAGCGCGATTGCGAGTGGCATGCGCTGGCGCATGCTCGGGCCCTTCCGCGGCGGTCGCGTCGCCGCCGCGACCGGCGTGCATGGCCGACCGAATGAGTTCTACTTCGGCGCAGTGAACGGCGGTGTCTGGAAGTCCATCGACGGCGGACGCATCTGGCAGCCGGTCTTCGATTCGCAACCGGTCGCGTCGATCGGAGCGATCGCGGTCGCGCCATCGGCCCCCGATACCGTCTACGTCGGCAGCGGCGAGAGCACGCTGCGCGATTCGGTGGGATTCGGTAACGGGATGTACAAGTCTGTGGATGCGGGGAGAAGTTGGACGCATATCGGACTCGCCGATACGCAGCACATCGGCAAGATCGCGATCGATCCGAAGAATCCGAATGTGCTCTTTGTCGCGGCGATCGGGCATCTCTACGCACCGAATGCGGAGCGCGGCGTCTTCCGTTCGACCGATGGCGGCGCGAGCTGGAAAAAGGTGCTCTATAAGGATGAGAACGTCGGCGCAGTGGAGGTCGTCATCGATCCGACCAACTCGCAGGTCGTTTACGCGGGGCTGTGGAACACGCGTCGTCCGCCCTGGTTCACCTACGCACCCACCAATGGACCGGGCGGCGGGATCTACAAGTCCATCGATGGCGGCAATACGTGGAAGCAGTTGACGACTGGCTTTCCGCCACAGGGAATCGGACGAACGGGTATCGCCGTTGCGCCAAGCAATCCGAAGCGCGTGTATGCAGTCGTCGATTGCCTAGTGCCCGATCCGAATGCGCCGCCGCCTGCTGCGCCGACGAACGGACGCCCCGCGCAACCGCCGCCGGGTCAGGGAGGATTCTTCCGCTCGGACGACGCCGGTGCAACGTGGACTCGGCTGTCGTCGGATCAGGCGCTGTGGGGACGCGGGTGGTACTTCGAGAAGGTCACGGTCGATCCCCGCAATGCCGACGTCCTGTATGTGCCCAACGTCGCGGTCAACAGATCGAAGGACGGCGGCAAGACGTGGGTCGCGATGCGCGGCTCGCCCGGTGGCGACGACTATCATCAAGCGTGGGTGTCGCCCGACGACTCGAACACGATGATCGTTGCGAGCGACCAGGGTGCGATCATCACGCGCAACGCGACCGCGGACGACGCGAAGTCGATCACGTGGAGCTCGTGGCTCAATCAGCCAACGGCACAGCTCTATCACATCTCCGTCGACTATCGCTTTCCGTACTGGGTGACCGGTGCGCAGCAGGACAGCGGCGCTGTGGGCGTGCGTTCGCGTGGCAAGTTCGCCGCGATCACGATGCGCGATTGGGAGCCGGTCGGCGCGGGTGGTGAGAGCGGCTTCACGGCGGGCGATCCGCTCAATCCCGGCGTAATCTTCGGCGCGTCTGGCAGTCGCTTCGACCTCGAGACCAATCTGCCAGTGCCCGGCACGACGTCACCGAAGTCGCCGGAGCCCGCCCGCGCGGATTGGACGCAGCCGCTCGTCATCTCGAAGGCCAACCGCCAAGCGATGTACTACTCGAACCAGTTTCTCTTCAAGACGACGGACGCCGCGAAGAGCTGGACGCAGATCAGCCCGGATCTCACGCGCGCCGATCCCGGTTTGCCCCCGACTCTCGATGCCGCCGCCGCGGCACAGGTCGATCGCAACGGCAAGCGCGGCGTCATCTATACGATTGCGCCCTCGCCGCTCGAGGCGCCGATGGTATGGATCGGCACCGACGACGGCTACATCCAGCTCACGACCGATGATGGCGCGCACTGGCAGAATGTCACACCGGACGCGATGACGTCATGGAGCCGAGTGACGATGATCGAGGCGTCGCACTTCGATGCGAGTGCGGCATACGCGAGCGTCGATCGTCATCAGCTTCAGGACTTCGATCCGTATATCTTCCGCACGCGAGACAAGGGGCGGAGCTGGCAGAACATCACGCGTGGGTTGCCGGGGGGCGTGTACGTGCATTCGGTGAAGGAAGATCACGTAAGGCGTGGTCTCCTCGTCGCCGGCACGGAGCGCGGTGTATACCTGTCGCTCGACGACGGAGACAACTGGCAGCCGCTCAAGCTCAATCTGCCGGTCACGTCGATGCGCGACTTCGAGATCTATGGCAACGATCTCATCGTCGGAACGCACGGTCGAGGCATCTGGGTCATCGACGACATCAGCCCGCTTCGCCAACTTACCGATGCCGCCCTCGCGTCGGACGCGTACCTGTTCAAACCGGCCGACGCGTACAACTACACTCAGGGCGACGACAACGGCACTCCGACGCAGAAGGATGAGCCGCAGGCGGAGAACCCGCCGACTGGCGCGTTCATCGACTATTACCTGAAGTCTCCGTCGCGCACGCCGGTGACGCTCGAGATTCTCGATGCGAGCGGGAAAGTGCTGCACACCTTCTCGAGCGATCCATCGGTACAGCCTGTTGTCGGACGAAGACGTCGAGGCAGCGGCGGTGGAATTCCGAGCGTCTCACCGCTATGGGTCACTGCGCCGGAGCCGTTCTCCGCGGGGGCCGGGTTGCATCGTGCCGTCTGGAATCCGGTGGTGGAGGTCGCGGCGGCGCCTGGCGTCGATGGAGGAGGGCGTGGTTCGAGTACGCCGGTCACAGGAACGTTTACAGCGAAGCTCACGGCGAACGGGAAGAGCTATACGCAGACATTGACGGTGAAGCCGGATCCCCGCACCAAGAGCTAGTTCGTGCAGGCGGGTAGCCTGTTGTTTTTACCGCAGAGGACGCAGAGCACCGCAAGAGTCAAAGCATTCCTCTGCGGACCTCTGTGTCCTCTGCGGTTTCAGTCAACTGCTCTCCATCATCTGTGCGACAGTTCTAATCTTGTCGCGGCCGATCTCGCCTGTTCGCGAGCCCGCCCCAACTCAGCGTCCAGTGGAACGCGTTGCTGATCGGCCCCGAGATCAGGCGATCCACCTTCATCGCCCGCAGCGCAGCGTCGATTCCGCGTGCCATGACGAGCAGCGCGCCGAGCACCGCGAGCGCTACCAGCCACAGCGGAAATACAACGATGAAGAACAGAATGATGAACGGCAGCAGCACGATCGGCGCGATCGGCAGCAGTACAATCTGAGCCATGATGGTGAGTCTCCCGGTCGGGTCAGCGACGCCTGCTCAGGACGATATCAGCCACCGCGGCGTCCTCGGCGCTACCGGAGTCACGCAATCCCTTGACCACCCCGTCAACGTCCACCTCGACGCGGTTCTGGCTCATCTTCCACTTGCCTTCAATCCGCGTGATCGCGATCTCTACGCCGACAATGGCGCGAAGCTGCTGCGTCATGTAGTCGGCTGGCGGATCGTTCGTCGTCCACTCGCTGCCGCGCTCCGACTCGTGCCGCGCAGTGAGTCGGGCAAGGTGCGCGCGCAGAAACTCCGGATCATCGATGAACCGAACAGTGCCATAGATGTGCACCGCGACGTAATTCCACGTCGGAACGACCTTGCCACCCTCGAGCTTCGACGGATACCAGCTCGGCGTCACGTGCGCGTGCGGCCCCGAGAAGATCACGAGAGCCTCGGTTGCGGACGCCACGCGCTCGTGATGCTCATTCGCCCGCGCGACATGACCTTCCAGTGTGCCGAGCGGTCCCGAGTCTCGTCGCAGCACGAGCGGAAGATGCGTGGCGAAGAGTCCATGGCTCGCCGTGATCAATGCGCCAAACGGATTCGCGTCGATGAACGCGTACAGGACGTCGTTCTCCGTCTCGGCGAAGCCGCGAGGGAT
>OCZT010004544.1_pt1 | contig 13968 bp, 12 predicted proteins | sample 1539031 | NCBI WGS metagenome assembly OCZT01 (sample SAMEA3539308, study PRJEB22396) | soil metagenome | biome: tundra; feature: field; material: soil | place: USA | collected 2010-05 | depth 0.15 m
AATCGGTGGGCCGCCGATCCATCCCGCGCCAGCGCAGTCAGGTCGGCCCGGTCAACCGCAGACAAAAAACCGGCGCAAATCATACCCCAAGACGAATCCAAAAATCGACGTAGGGCAAGCGGTTTTTCGGACTATCAATGAATCGGAGTATAGCCTAGCCCAGGACGGCATCTTAGCGGCTCAACCAAGTTAATGTTTCAGTTGGCGGTTTACCGTGCCTCGGTCATTTCCGGTCTATCCCGATAAGCTGACGTTCTCAGTGTCCATCGGCATGTCTCAAATGTGCCATACCAAAAGTCGGCAGGCTTATTCGATGGGCACGCGCCAGCGAGTGTCGAGGCCGCTTGATCGGCTTTCCGTATGACGGCTTTTGGCGCAAAGCGGCCAATCATTAGAGATTCGCGCTTAGACGAAACGAAATTATATAGTAATTTCAATAATATATGAGTTCGCAGTTTTATTCTGAATGGCGCACCAAATACCCACCATTCAGAACAAAGCAGCGAACACGCTCTGTTCTGATGTTGACCATCTTGCCGACAGGCGGCTGCCGATGTCGAGGTTTGCCGAAAGAATCCGGCGTGCAGGCAAACGGGGTGCATAGACGATGTCGCGCTCGTCGGCACGGCGAGCGCGCACGACTCTCCGATTTCATTTCGCGGATCCTTCTGCGCACGTTGCCGCTACCCCCATTACGGAAGTGCGTTGGGATAAGGCAAACCTAATCCCGGGGCGCGGCCCAAGACTGAAATACCGTCCATCCACCGCGCTCAGCACAGGGTGACGTTGACGGCGAGCCCGCCTAGCGACGTTTCTTTGTATTTGCTTTGCATGTCAGCACCGGTCTGCCGCATGGTTTCGATCACCTTGTCGAGCGTGACATAATGATGGCCGTCGCCCAATAGCGCCAGCTGCGCGGCGGCGATTGCCTTGGTCGCGCCGATGGCGTTGCGTTCAATACACGGGATCTGGACCAGGCCGCCGACAGGATCGCAGGTCAGCCCGAGGTTGTGCTCCATCCCGATCTCGGCCGCATTCTCTATCTGATCGTTGGTGCCTCCGAGCACCGCCGCCAAACCGGCGGCGGCCATCGAGCAGGCTACGCCCACTTCACCTTGGCAGCCGACCTCGGCGCCTGAGATCGAGGCGTTCTTTTTATAGAGCGAGCCAATTGCAGCTGCGGTCAGCAAAAAGCGATGGACATCGGCGGGATCGGCCTGGATGAACCGGCAATAGTAGCTCAGCACAGCGGGAATGATCCCCGCCGCCCCATTGGTCGGAGCGGTAACGACACGACCACCGGCCGCGTTTTCCTCATTTACTGCGATAGCAAAGGCGGTCACCCAGTCCAATTCGAGCAACGTCCGACCGGAGCAGTTGCTGCTGTGCTGTTCATTCAAACGCCGGAACAACCCCGGTGCGCGCCGCCGCACGCGGAAGGGTCCAGGCAGTTCACCATCATGCTTGAGCCCTCGATCGACGGAGCCCTGCATTGCGCTCCAGATCTCATTCAGGCCCTCGCGCACTTCGTTGGGGGACCGCCGCGCAGTTTCATTGGCAAAGGCTATCTCTTCGATCGTTTTGTTTGTTGCTGAAGCGATTGCAAGCAGCTCTTTCGCGGATTTGTACGGATAGGGCAGGCGCGCTGCGGCGCCTAATTCGTCTTGCTCCTCACCGTCGGCAATGACGAACCCTCCGCCGACCGAATAATAGGTGCGTTGGAAGAACGTACGACCAGAGGCGTCCTTGGCTGAGAAGCGGAGTCCATTGGGGTGGCGAGGCAGACTCTCCGGGTGAAAGATGAGGTGCAGCTGCTCATCGAATGCGATAGGGCGGATTCCGAGCAAATATAGGCGCCCGCTTCGCTTGATCTCGTCAACTTGGGCCAACGCACGATCAGGATCGATGCGATCGGGCCTCTCACCGAGAAGTCCAGAGAGAATGGCACGATCAGTCCCATGTCCACGTCCGGTGAGAGCGAGGGAGCCGAACAATTCGACAATGACTTCGGCGATTCGGTCGAATACGTCCTCCGCTCTTGCCTCGCTGAGGAATCGGCGCGCGGCTAACATGGGACCGACCGTATGCGAACTCGACGGTCCGATGCCGATCTTGAACAGTTCGAAGGCGCTGACGGGCACAGCTGCTCCATTTCCTTGGCGAGAGAGCCTGCGGTACTCCGCTCGCAAAACCTCGAATTTCCAGGAATCTGCCCTCGTCGTGAACAGGGCCCCTTCACAGATTCCGGTAAAGTGGGCGTTCTTTCACTTCAGTGGCGAAAACGCGACCGGCGTGAGGAACGTGCTCTCCTGGTGCACCAAGTAGGGCAATATCTTCGGGGTGAAGACCGCCCAGTCGGGATCCTGCGCCAGCTTCTGCCGCTGCGAGGTGCGATGGGCGAAATCGTCATAGGCCCAGATGAAGACCGCCGAATTGAGCACCCCGGATTCCTTCGTCCAGCAGCCAATCAGCCGCGCGTAGCGCGTAATGATGCCGAGCCCCTCGGCCTCGTAGATCTTGAGGAATTCCCCGGCCTTCCCGGCCTGAATCTGATAGGTGCGGTGCTCATAGATCATCGGCGTCGGTCCTTTCGTGGAGCGCGGCCTGCCGCGGGCGGCGGGCGCGGCGCCGAGACTAGCTTGCCCTTGGGCGAGCGCAATCGTAATGTGTCGTCAACTGACGATTAAATGTAAAGGGCTTTGCGCATGCGGGCGCGATCCAAACTGGTCAGCGGCACGCCGGCAGTGAGACCGCCGGCGCGGGCAGGGCGGTCGTCCGGGAAGGCGACGGTGGTCCCGCGGCTGCCGCCGGCCGAGCGCCGGGCGCAAATCCTTGCCAGGGCCAGCGATTTCTTTGCCGAATACGGACTGACCGCGCAGACCCGGGCGCTGGCCGCGGCCTGCGGCGTAGCGCAGCGGCTGCTCTACCGTTACTTCCCCTCGAAGGCGGCGCTGCTCGACGACGTCTATCGCGAGGCGATCGTCTCGCCCTTCAAGGCGGTCTGGCTGGTCCAACTGCGCGACCGCAGCCAGCCCTTCGAGCAGCGATTGCTCGATTTTTACCAGAACTATTACACCACCGTGCTCACGCGCAAATGGTTGCGCCTGTTTCTCTATGCCTCGCTGGCCGAGGCACGCATGGCTCCCGACTATATCTCCGCGATCGTGTTCGATCTGCTCGAGACCATCGTCCGCGAGGCCGCCCATGAGCAGCAGGTCGAACTGCCGACGGATCCCGCCCTGATGCGTGAGGTCGGCTGGATGCTCCACGGCGCCGTCTCCCACCTGGCCATCCGCCAGCATCTCTACAGCGCCAGCCTCGATGTCGCCGAGCAGCGTATCCTGGCGCTACATATCCGGGGCTTCCTGGCGGGCTTCGCCGGCCTAGCCGCGCAGGCACGGACCTTCGAGGCGACCGGCCCCTGATCGTGGTCAGTCGCCCCCAGAAAAAAGCGCCGATTCCCGTAAGTCGTCAGTTTACGATTTAAATTCCTGGTGCTAGGGTTCGATCAGACCCGGAGAGCGCCAACCCGGCGTGAGCCGGTGACCATCATCCGATTGGGAGATCAAGCCGTGACCTCGATTGCCCCCTTGAGTCGCCGTTCGTTCCTGAAGACCACCGCATCCGGTCTTGCCACAGCTGGCCTTTCGGCCGCGCCCTTCGTCACCGGCGCAGGCCGGGCGTTGGCCACCGAGCCGATCAATTTCGCCACCTGGTCGGCGGCGGTCGACACCGTGAAGAGCCACCTCGCAGCTTTCGAGGCCAAGACCGGCATCAAGGTCAATTACAGCAACAGCCCCTGGGCGCAGTATCGTGAGACCATGATCACGAAGTTCATCGGCAAGGCGCCGGTTGATACTTTGTGGGTGTCCGACAGCTGGCTGCCGGAATGGGCGGACGCCGGCTGGATCCTGCCGGTCGATCAGTACAAGTCGCTGACCGATAATTCCGACGTCGACCAGTTCTGCGTCGACTCGATGACCTACAAGGGCAAGCAGTACGGCAACACCTATTACAGCGACTATATGGCCTTTATCTACAACGCCGACATGCTGGCCAAGGCCGGCATCAAGGCGCCGCCGGAGAGTTGGGCAGAGGTGGTCGACCAGAGCAAGATCACCAAGGACAAGGGGCTCGCGCAATGGCCGGTCCTGATATCGATGGCCCAGGAGAGCTGGCTGATCGAGTTCATGACCGCGATGGTCTTCTCCAATGGCGGCCGCTTCACCGATGACAAGGGCAATGCGGTGATGCAGGATCCGGCGAATGGCGCCGCGCCCGCGCTGCGCTGGCTGGTCGACGCCGTGCAGAAGCACAAGATCCTGTCGCCGTCCTGCGTCGAGACCGGTGAGCTCGCTGTACTGAAGGCCTTCTCGTCGGGCGAGCATGCCTTCGGCCTTATCCCGAAATACCGCCTGCGCACCCTGAACGATCCCGCCCAGAGCAAACTCGCCGGCAATGCAAAGATCGCCTTGATGCCGAAGGGCGACAAAGGTTCGCACGCCACCGTCGGCTGGATGCGCTTCTATGGCATGACGCCCCGGGCGCAAGCGGACGCGCAGCGCGCCGCTGACTCGGTCAAGCTGATGGAGTGGTTCGGCGGCAAGGCCGACGGCGAATACAAATTCCAGAAGATGCTCTTCAAGGATGTCGGCTCGGGCTTCGGCGTAAAGTCGCTGTTCAATGATCCGGAAATCCGTGCCGCCTATGCCGCCTATGGCGACGTCGACCTGATCGGTAAGCAGCAGTCGCTGGCGCGCAAGAAGGACGTGGTCGCGCCCTGGTTTGGCGAGTGGAACGACGTCAACGGCACCGCTTGGCAGCAGGCGATCATGGGCAAAGTCACGGTCGAGCAGGCGCTGAACTCGTCGGCCGCAAAGTGGACCGAGCTGAAGAAGCAGAGCTGAACCACGGCAGTCGAGGTACACGGAATGACCGCGGCCGCCAACGTCACAGCGAAGCCTTGGCTTCGCGTCGCACCGACCTATGACGAACGTACTGCCTTCCTGTTTTTGGCCCCGCTCGCCGCGGTGCTCCTGGCGGTCGCGGTATTCCCGATCCTGTATTCATTCTATATCAGCCTGTTTTCGCTGAAGCTGACGCGACCTAACCGCGTCCCGTTCGTCGGGCTCGACAATTACACCGCCGTTTTGTCCGACCCGCAGTTCTGGCTGGCGGTCGAGCGGACGGTGTTGTTCTCCGTCATGTCGGTCGCTGCCATCGCCGCGCTGGCATTGCTGATCGCGCTCCTGCTCAACCAGGATTTTCCCGGCCGTCGCATCTTGAGCGCCGTGCTGCTGGTGCCCTGGGCGATCCCCTATGTCGCCAACGCCCTGATGTGGAAGTGGATCTACGACTCCAACTACGGAGCGCTCAACGGCCTGCTCTATCAGCTCGATTTCATCAACAGCTACATGGTCTGGCTGGGAGATTCCGACAAGACATTGGCGTTGATCGCCAATGCCTTTGTCTGGAAGGAGGTGCCGCTGGCCACGATTTTGCTGCTGGTCGGGCTCAAAACCATCCCGGCGGATCTCCACGCCGCCGCAAAGGTCGATGGTGCCGACGCCGTTCGCCGCTTCTTCCACATCACCCTGCCGTCGCTGACATCGAGCTTCGCTCTGGTCATCGTTTACGAGACCATGATGGCAATCCGCCACTTCGATCTGTTCTTCATCCTCACCGAGGGCGGCCCCGGCGATGCCAGTCACGTCGTCGCCTGGCGAATCTATGTCGAAACATTCCGCAACCTGTCGTTCGGCACCGGCGCCGCCATGGCCTACATCCTGGCACTTGCGACGCTTGCGCTCGCCTACGCGGTCATCCGCACTCTGGCGCAGAGGATCTGAGATGGCCGGAGCAATCGCAGTCCCGGCCCGTGAGGTTCGTCATTACCGGTCGCGGTCTCCGCTTCGCCGCGTCGGGCGCGGCCTGGCGCTGGCGGCCGCTTCGGTGATTTTTCTCGGCTACGTTCTGGCGCCGATCGCCTGGCTGGTGTCGTCGTCGTTCCAGAGCGAGCGCGAAATCATCTCAAAGCCGCCGCACTGGATTCCCAAACCACCGACGCTGAGCAATTTCGTCGCAATATTCACCGCCAGGGACAAGACCGTCACTTACGAGACCCGGAAGGCCGCGGATCCTTCGAGCGGCGGATTCATCCCGTCCACTGCCGGCAATCTCATCCCGGCCATGGTCAACAGCCTGATCGTCGCCAGCGCCGTGGTCGTCCTCAATCTCTTGATCGGCGTTCCGGCCGCCTACGCGATGGCCAAGATCCGCTTTCGCGGCCGCCAGGCCTCGATCTACGCGATCCTCGCCACCCGCGTGATCCCAGATATCGCTCTGGTCGTGCCGTTCTTCCTGTTCATCCGGAATCTCGGCCTGCTCGACAGCCTGTGGTCCTTAATCATTACCTACCTTGCGGTCACGGTGCCATTCTCCGTTTTCGTGCTGGTCAGCTATTTCGAATCGTTACCCGACGAACTCGACAAAGCCGCGCGGGTCGACGGCTGCTCGCGGTTTCAAACCCTGACGCGCGTCTACCTGCCGCTGGCGCTGCCCTCGCTTGTCGCCGTGATCCTGTTCTCCTTTCTGGCGAGCTGGAATGAGTTCCTGCTGGCGCTGATGTTTACCCAAACGCCGGCCTCCCAAACCCTGCCGATCGTGGTGGCGTCGTTTACCTCCGACTTCACGATCAGCTTCTCCTTCATCAACGCGGCTGGCGTGCTGGCCATCATCCCGCCGGTCATCCTCGCGGTCATGTTCGAGCGCTACATCGTGTCGGGCCTGACAGCCGGCGCAGTCAAAGGCTGAAAGGGACACGATGGCACGCATTGAATTCAGATCGGTGACCAAGCGATATGCCGGCGACGTGCTTGCGGTCGACGATCTCAATCTTGAGATCCGCGACAAGGAGTTCGTCGTGCTGCTCGGCCCCTCGGGCTGCGGCAAATCGACCACGCTGAACATGATTGCCGGTCTCGAGGAGGTCACCGAGGGTGAGTTGTGGTTCGACGAACAGATCGTCAATGCACTGCCGCCACACAAGCGCGACGTCGCGATGGTGTTCCAGAGCTACGCGCTCTATCCGCAAAAATCCGTGTACGAGAACATCGCCTTCGGCCTGCGCATGCGCAGGGTCGCCGCCACCGAGATCGACCGTCGCGTGCGCGACGCCGCGGCAAAGCTCGAGATCACGCGTCTGCTCGATCGCCGTCCGAGCCAGTTGTCGGGCGGACAGCGCCAGCGCGTCGCGCTCGGCCGCGCCATGGTGCGCCAGCCCGCCGTATTCCTGATGGATGAGCCGCTCTCCAATCTCGATGCCGCGCTGCGAATCTCGATGCGGGCCGAGATCAAGCACCTTCACAACGCGATGCAAACCACGTTCGTCTACGTCACCCACGATCAGGCCGAGGCGTTGACGCTGGCCGACCGCATCGTCGTCATGAAAGACGGCGTCATCCAGCAGATCGGCACGCCGGACGAAGTGTATGAGCGGCCCCGCAATATGTTCGTCGCTTCGTTCCTCGGCAATCCGGCCATCAACTATCTGGAGGGATCGATCGATCGCGGCGGTGCTGCACCGGTGTTCCGGCGCGGCAATCTGGCGATTTCTTTGCCGGCGAAGATCGCAGCGCGGATTTCCCAGCGAGGCGAAGGCGATGTGGTGCTGGGACTGCGGCCGGAGGATGTCTCCTCGATTCCCGAGGCGCCGTCCGGTTCGGCGCTGTCGGGGATCGTGGATTCGGTGCTACCGGTCGGGTCTGACCGCTTTATCGGACTGAAGGTTGAAGGATGCGACGTCTATGTCCGCGTCGCCAAGGAGGCGCGGTATCAGGAGGGCGACGGCATCAGCCTCGGCCTTGTCACCGAGCGGCTGCATTTGTTCGACAAATCGACCGGCGTGACCCTGCTTGAGGGCAGCACGCGATGAAGCCAGGGCGATTTTCCTACGAGGCGCCGGAGACGATCGAGGGTGCTCTTGCAAGCCTGGCTTCGCGAGGCGATGACGCCAAGGTGATTGCCGGCGGCCAGAGTCTGGCTCCCATGCTGAACATGCGTCTGGCCCAGCCCGAGCACCTGATCGACATCAATGGCCTGAAGGGGCTTGGCGAGGTTCGTCTCGACGGCGACCGGCTGACCATCGGAGCGATGGTGCGGCATGCCGCGCTCGGCAAAAACGAGCTGGTCCATCGTCATTGTCCGATGCTGGCGCATGCGGCCGAAACCATCGGGCACTATGCGATCCGTCAGCGCGGCACGCTGGGCGGCAGCCTTGCCCACGCCGACCCAGCGGCGCAATTGCCGCTTGCGGCGCTGGTGCTTGATGCGGAGATCGAGATTTGGTCCGCAACAGGAAAGCGAACGGTACCCGCGCGGGAGTTTTTCGTTTCGATCTTTACCACTGTCATCAATCCCGACGAGCTGATTGTAGCTGTTCATGTGCCGGTGACAAACCCGAGGGACGGATGGGCCTTTCGTCTGTTCAATCGCCGCGCCGGTGATTTTGCCATCGTCTCGGTTGCCGCAACGCTCCGGCGCGCCGATGACGGGACCATCCAAGGCCTCCGGCTCGCGATTGGCGGGATCGGCCCGATCCCGGTTCGGGTGGAAACGCTGGTCGCTGACGAAATTGCAAGCCGAATGTCGAAAGACTGGTCGGCGACTATCGCTGCCACGGTCGCGGATGCTGTTGAGATCGAGGATAACGAGCGGACGCCGGTGAATTTTCGTCGCGAGCTTGTCGCCGCCTTGACCCAGGATGCGCTCGATCAGGCCCTGGAGAATGCGCGATGAGCAACGAGCATTCGATACCGATTTCACTGCGGATCAACGGGCGGATCCATCGCGTTTTCGCCGAGCCACGCAAGTTGTTGTCCGACGTCTTGCGTGAGGATTGCACCTTGACCGGCACCCACGTCGGTTGTGAGCACGGAGTCTGCGGCGCGTGCACCATCCTGCTCGATGGCGCGCCCGCGCGCTCGTGCCTGCTCTATGCCATCCAGGCACAGGGCAGTGAGATCACGACGATCGAAGCCTTCGGCGCCGATAGGCTCTCGCCGGTGCAACAGGCCCTGCATGAGGAGCACGGCCTGCAATGCGGGTTTTGTACGCCCGGCATCGTCGTCACCATGGAGGCTTGGCTCGCCGAGAACCCCAGCCCGACCGAGGCCGAGATCCGCGAAGCGCTCTCCGGAAACCTGTGCCGTTGCACCGGCTACCACAACATCGTCGCCGCCATCGCCAAGGCGGCAGCGCGCCGGCGCGAGGACACCGCGACATGACCGGCACCAAGGTGATCGGAGCAGCGCTGCGGCGCAAGGAAGACTACCGGTTCGTCACCGGGCAGGGCCGCTATCTCGACGACATCGTCTTTCCGGGTTGCCTGCATGCGCATTTTGTTCGCTCGCCCCATGCCCATGCCCGGATCGCCGCGATCGATTGCACCGCGGCGCTCGATGCCGAAGGCGTCATCGCGATCGTCACCGGACGTGAGCTTGCCGAGTGGACTGCGCCTGCGCGCATGGCGCCGCCGATCGAGGGATTGCATCCGGTCGAGTTCACCACGCTCCCGATCGACAAGGTGCGCTTCATCGGCGATCCGGTCGTCTGCATCATCGCCACCGACCGCTATCTGGCGGAAGACGCCGCCGAACTGGTGACCGTCGACTATGACGTGCTCGATCCGGTTCCCGACCTCGATCGCGCGCTCGCTGCCGGCGCCCCCCTGGTCGACGAAAGTCTGCCGACCAATCTGGTCTCGCGGCAAAGTTTTGCGGCGGGTGATCCCGCCCGCTGTTTTGCCGAGGCCGAGATTGTTGTCGAGGCGTCGTTTCATCAACATCGCCAGACCCACGCGCCGATCGAGACGCGCGGCTGTTGCGCGGTCTGGGACCAGGGCCGGCGCCATCTGACCATGCACATCGGCAATCAGGTGCCGCACCCGTTCCGGACCCAGCTCGCCGGCCGCATGCGACTGACCGAGTCGCAGGTCACTGTCGTCTGTCCGGATATCGGCGGCGCCTTCGGCCAGAAAATCGCGCTGTATCGCGAGGAACTCACCGTCGCGGCGCTGGCGCGCCATCTGCGCCGGCCGGTGCGCTGGCGCGAGGACCGCAGCGAGAACCTGATCGCCGCGAGCCATGCGCGCGAGGACGTCGCGCGCACGCGCGCGGCCGTCGACAAGGCTGGCCGGATCCTCGCCCTTGAACTCGAGATCGTCGAGGACTTCGGCGCCTATTGTTTCTATCCGGCGAACTATCTCGCCCGCGTTGTCGCCATGATCCTCACCGGTCCTTACCGGGTTTCCGATTATGCCTATGAGGTGAAAGTGGCGCTCACCAACAAGTGCGGCAACGGCCCGATGCGCGCGCCGATGGCGATCACGAGCTGGATCATGGACGGCACCATCGAGGCGATCGCGCGCAAGCTATCGCTCGATCCGATCGAGGTTCGCCTGGCCAACATGCTGCGGCCTGCCGACCTGCCATACACCATGGCGACCGGCCTGGTCGTCGAGGACGTCACCCCGCGCGAAACCCTGCAGGCCGCGCTGGATGCGTTCGACGTCGCAGGATTTCGCGCGCGCCAGCAAAATGACCGCGCCCGCGGCATCTATCGCGGGGTAGGTCTGTGTTGTGTCGTCGAATCGACCACCTATGGCTCGGCCTTCTACAAGGCAGCGGGTATTCCTGGCTCGGGCCACGAGGCCGGGTGGGTGAAGATCGAACCATCGGGATCGGTTAATGCGTCGGTCGGCCTGATGGCGTCCGGCCAGGGATACGAGACCACCTTCGCGCAAGTCATTGCCGAATCGCTCGGAGTTGACCCGAACGACGTGCAGATCCATCTCGGCAACACCGACACCGCGCCCTATGGCATGGGCAGTCGGGGCGCGCGGGGCGGCACGGCAGGCGGCAGCGTGCTGCTGATTGCCGCGCAAGCGCTGCGCGACAAGGTCCTGACGATTGCCGCCACGTTGCTGGGGCTGAACACCAGCGGCGAATTGCGGCTCAATGCCTCGAGGGTCGAGCGCCGGCTCGGTGGCGTCTGGACCGACGCCGGGTTGTCGCTCGCCGATGTCGCCCACGTCGCCTATCTGGACCCCTTGCGTCTTCCGCCGGGGATGGAGCCGGGATTGGAAGCGCACAGGGCATATGACCCACCACCGATGACCTTTTCCAACGGCACCCACATCTGCGAGGTCGCGGTCGACGTGCGCACCGGCAAGGTGACGCTGGAGCGCTACCTCGTGGTCGAGGATTGCGGCACCGTGCTCAATCCGGCGATCGTGCGGGGTCAGCAGCAGGGCGCGGTTGCGATGGGCATCAGCGGCGCGCTGCTTGAAGAGGTCGTCTATGACGAGAACGGCCAGAACCGATCCGGCAGCTTCGCCGACTATCTGCTGGCCACGGCAGTCGAGATTCCGCCGATCGAGGTCATCTCGCAACACACACCGAACCGAAAGACGCCGACGGGCAGCAAAGGCATGTCGGAAGGCGGCGTCATGGGCGCGACCGGCGCTCTCCCGAGCGCGGTGAACGACGCGCTCGCACCGTTCGGCATCATTGCCGATCGGCAGCCGCTGAGCCCGATGTATCTTCGCGAGCTCTTGCGCGGCAGGACCAACAAGGAGCAACCATGAACGACACGCGGACCCCTGTCACCTTCATCGGCCTCGGCATGATGGGCGCACATATGGCGGGCCACATCCTCGCCGCCGGCCATCCGCTGCATGTGCACAACCGCACCCGCGCCAAGGCCGAGGGTCTCGTGGCGCGCGGCGCGACCTGGCACGACGATCCGGGCTCGGCGGCGGCCGCGGCTGATGTGGTCATCACCATGGTCGGCCTGCCGCAGGACGTGGAAGAGATCTATTTCGGCGCGCGCGGCATCATCGCGCGGGCGCGTCCCGGCGCGATCCTGGTCGACATGACAACCTCGAGCCCTTCGCTCGCCAAGCGCATCGCTGCCGCGGCGCGAGCGAGGGGGTTGGGCGCGATCGACGCGCCGGTGTCGGGCGGCGATGTCGGCGCGCGCGACGCCAAGCTCTCGATCATGATCGGCGGCGAGGAGGCCGATGTTGCCGCCGTAATGCCGATCCTGCGACTGATGGGCGCCAATATCCGCCGCCAGGGCGGCCCCGGGGCCGGGCAGCACACCAAGCTCGCCAACCAGATCGTGATCGCGGGCACTATGCTGGGCGTCGCGGAAGGCCTCGCCTATGCCGGTCGGGTCGGGCTTGATGCCCATGGGGTGCTGGCCTCGATCGGCACCGGCGCGGCGGGCAGCTTCCTGCTCACCATGTTGGGGCCGCGGATGGTGAACCGCGATTTCGTCGCGGGCTTCTTCGTAGAGCATCTGATTAAGGACCTGCGGATCGCGAGCGAAGAGGCCGGTGCCGCCGGTCTCGAGTTGAAGGGCCTCATCACCGCGCTCGGCCAGTACACCGTGCTCGCCGAGCGCGGCGGCCTGCGCGACGGCACCCAAGCGCTCATCAAGGTCTATGACTGAAGCGGCCGAACGGACATGGATAACAAAGAACAGGAAGCCATAGTCATGGCCGATGGACAACAGCAGCCGACGGCCTCGCAGCAGGTGGTGGACGCGCCTACAGGGAACAGGCGCTTCGATATCGCGACGATTGCGGCGGCCTTTCCGCAGACGGCGGAGACCTTGTTGGTCGACGAATATCTGACCACCCGGCCCGAGGCCAGCGCGCGCGTGTTTCGCGTCTATTGCCCGACGCCGCCGCATTACCACGCGACCTGCGACGAGTATCTCTATGTCTTCTCCGGCCGCGGTACCTTCTGGATGGAGGACCCCACCACCGAAGCGGAGTTCAAGCCGGGGCAGCTCCTGTTCTTCGCCCGCAACACCGTCCATGCCATGCCCAAGCTGTTTGAGCATCCGGTGGTGTTCCTGTCGGTCGACACGCCACGGCGCGACCCGATGGACATCATCTTCGTTAATCCTGAGGACGGCTCGCCGCAATCCTTCATGGCGCGCAATGCAAAGAGCTGAGAGGTTTGGGTCATGGATGATCTCGACAAGCGCATCGACGGCATTCTTCCCGACGTGGTGGAATGGCGACATGACCTGCATGCGCATCCTGAACTCGCCTTCGAGGAAAAGCGGACGTCGGCCTTCATCGCCGAGCGGCTGACCTCCTTCGGGCTCGATGTGCATACCGGCCTTGCCGGAACCGGCGTGGTGGGCGTCCTGCGCATCGGCGAGGGGCCATCGATCGGCATGCGCGCCGACATCGATGCGCTGCCGATCGTTGAAGCCACCGGGCTGCCCTATGCATCCAAGCACGCCGGCCGCATGCATGCCTGCGGCCATGACGGCCACACCGCGATGCTGCTGGGCGCCGCGCGCGTTCTTGCCGAGACCAAGCCGAAGAACGGCACCTTCGTCTTCATCTTTCAACCAGCCGAGGAGAGCGAGGGCGGCGCCCGTGTGATGGTCGAGCAGGGGCTATTCGCGCGTTTCCCGGTCGATGCAGTCTACGGCGCACACAATTGGCCGGGGCTTCCCTGCGGCCATTTCGCTGTGCATGCCGGGCCGGTGATGGCGGCCTTCGACACGTTCGAGGTGATCATCGAGGGCAAGGGCAGCCATGGCGCCATGCCGCATCAGGGCGTGGACCCGATCACCATCGGGGCGCAACTGCAGATGGCCTGGCAGACCATCGTCAGCCGTGCCGTCAGTCCGACCGATGCCGCCGTCATCAGTGTCACCCAGATCCATGCCGGCGATACGTGGAACGTGATTCCCGATAAGCTGCTGTTGCGCGGCACCGTGCGCTCGTTCGACCCGCAAGTGCGCAACCTTTTGGAGGCGAAGATGGCGCAGCGCGCCGTGAAGATCTGCGGTGCCTTCGACGCGACCTGCCGATTCACCTACACCCGCCGCTATCCCACGACCATCAACTCTGCCGCTGAAGCCGAAACGGCACGGCGGATC
>OCZT010004545.1_pt1 | contig 13964 bp, 10 predicted proteins | sample 1539031 | NCBI WGS metagenome assembly OCZT01 (sample SAMEA3539308, study PRJEB22396) | soil metagenome | biome: tundra; feature: field; material: soil | place: USA | collected 2010-05 | depth 0.15 m
GCGGCGGCACGACCCCGGAGCCTAGCTCTCTATTGTTGCTCGGCACCGGATTGGTCGGAGCATTCGGCGTTTTTCGTCGCAAGTTGAATCGCTAAATCCTCCTGCAGTTCAAACCTCACGAGCCGTAGCCAACCAGCTGCGGCTTTCTTCTTTGCAGAGCTGGCCCTCAGAGATCGTTCAGATCTGAGGTGCCGCTCTACCCAACTACAGCAACTCTGCAACCCCTCCGGGCTGCGCGGCTCGGAGTTCGTAAATTGGTTCCAGCCTGCCGCTCCTCGTCAGGTGCATGGTCGTTTGCCGCTATGGGGATCTCTCGACTCCGCACGAGCAAAAGAAGTCGTGCTTCGCTTAGGAATGACCGGGCCATAAGATTTTGACAATGTCTGAACTTGTGACAGCCTGTGTTCCTCCCGTATAGTGTTCTCACTTCCCGATACTAATTCTTACGTGGGGTGAACGATGGAATTGCAAAGCTTTCTGGCGGCGCTGGAAGAGCGCATCGCCCGCTACGACCTGTTGTGCCATCCTTATTACAAGGCGTGGACCGCCGGCCAACTCACGCGCGACGATCTGCGCGAGTACGCCAGCGACTACTACCACCATGTGGCCGCGTTTCCCGCTTACCTGAGCGCGTTGCACTCGCGGCTTGACGACGGCGCGCAGCGGCGCGCGGTGTTGCGCAATCTGTGCGAGGAGGAGATTGAAGGGCGTTCGCACAGCGAGTTGTGGCTCGACTTCGCCGAAGGCATGGGCGCCGACCGCGCCCAGGTGCGTGAGCGCCAACCGCTGCCCGAGGTGCGCGAACTGATCGGCGAGTTCCGCCGGGTAGTGCGTGGAGGCTCGACCGCCGAAGCGCTGGCGGCGCTCTATGCGTACGAGTCGCAGATTCCGCGCGTGGCCAAAGCCAAGGCCGACGGTCTGGCCGAGCGCTATGGCGCCGACGCCAAGACGTGCGGCTATTTCACGCTGCATCAGTTCGCCGACGTGGAGCATGCGCAGGTGTGGCACGAGTTGCTGACCGCGGAAGTCGTGGCGTATCCCGAGCAGACGGAAGCTGCGTTGGATGCGGCGGAAACTGCGGCGCAGGCACTGTGGCACGCGCTGGATGGAATGGAAGCAAGACGGATGGCGGCAGTGTAGCTCGTCGCTCCCACCCTTTCGCAACAGCAGTGAAAGGATGGGGCACCCGCGGTCTAGGCTCCGTCGGAAATCGTTCACCACGGAGACACGGAGCTTTAGTTTCTTTAGAGTTTTCTCAGTAATCTCCGTGCCTCCGTGGTTAGTTTTCGTTCTTATGAGTGGGTCCCGCTATTTCTGTTCGGGATGACACGGCCCTTGCCGCCGCATTACTCTCAAGGCATGGCGAAAGCGGTTTCCATCGGTGCGCGCGGTGAAGTCGAAAAGCGCGTTGAATTCCAACACACCCTGGCGGCATGGCGGGAAGAACTGCCTGCGGTGCTGTCCACGCCGCACATGATCGGATGGATGGAGGGGGCGGGCTTCCATGCGCTGCTGTCCTTCTGCGAAGGCGACGAAGTCAGCGTGGGCACGGCAATCAACATTGTGCATCGCGCGGCCACGGGCGTTGGCGCGACCGTGAGGTCCGAGGCGGTGCTGGAGTCGTTTGATGGCCGCTTCTACACGTTTCGCGTCAGCGCGCACAATGGAACGGAAATCATTGGCTACGGGACGATCGCCCGCGCCATCGTCAGCAAAGCCAAGTTTGCCGAGAAGCAGCGCGCGAAACAGGCGCAAGACGGTGGGTTGGCGCGGTTCTAGGGGCGACCTCGCTTCGCTCTCGTCGAAAGTTATTTACCACCCTTCGGCTTCGCTCAGGGCAGGCTCCGACACGGAGGGCACGGAGTTCTTGGTTTTCTACGGAGTCTTCTCCGTGATCTCCGTGCCTCCGTGGTTTATTTTCACTTCATTGGGTGGACGGCAGGCCCATGCAACCCTCAGGATGACAGATGGGCTGATCGCTAATTGCTGAATGCTAGTTGCTAATTGCTACTCTCCCGTTACCAGCTTTTCCATCTCGTTCTCGTCAATCACGCTGACCCCCAACTCTCGTGCCTTGTCGAGTTTCGACCCGGCTTCTGCTCCGGCGACAACGTAGTCGGTTTTCTTGCTCACCGATCCGGCAACCTTGCCGCCTGCATCTTCGATCAGCTTCTTGGCTTCGTCGCGAGTGTGGCGCTCCAGAGTCCCCGTAAGCACGAACGTCTTTCCGGCGAGAGTGGTGGCGCGCTGCTTTTTGTGGCCCTTGAACGTGAGCCCCGCTGCCCGCAGCCGTTCGACAAGCGCCACATTTTTCGGCTCGTCAAGAAACTCGCGGATGCTGGTCGAAACGCGTGGGCCGATTTCATTGACCTGCTGCAGTTCTTCCTCCGTTGCCTTCATGAGTTCATCCATCGAACCGAAATGCTCGGCCAGAAATTGCGCCGTGCGCTCGCCGACCATGCGAATTCCTAACCCGTAGATGACCCGCTCCAGCGGCAGCTTCTTTGAGTTCTCGATCTCGGAGAGAATGTTCTGTGCCGACTTCTTGCCCATGCGTTCTAAGGTGAGCAGCTTTTCTTCGGTCAAGTCGTAGATGTCGGCAATGTTGTTGATCATGCGGTTCTCGACCAATTGATTCACCAGCGCGTCGCCCATGCCTTCGATGTTCATGACTCCGCGCGAAGCAAAATGGCGAATGCTCTCGCGCAGCTTGGCCGGGCAGTTGGCATTGACGCAGCGATGGTCGGCCTCCCCTTCGGCGCGAACCACGTGTCCACCGCACACCGGACAACGTTCCGGCATGTGGAACTGACGATGGCCGCGTGGCTTGTCCTCCAGCACCTTCACAACTTTCGGTATCACATCGCCGCCGCGCTCGACCGTTACCCAATCGCCGATGCGCACGCCGAGGCGGTCGATCTCGTCCATGTTGTGCAACGTCGCGCGACTCACCGTGGTGCCGCCAATCGAGACTGGCTTCAGCGCGGCCACGGGAGTCAGCTTCCCCGTGCGTCCCACCTGCACCAGGATGTCTTCAATCTGCGTCACGCCGGAACGCGCGGCAAATTTGTATGCGATCGCCCAGCGCGGCGCTTTGCCCGTGTACCCTAGCTCTTCCTGCAACCGCGTGCGATCCACCTTGATGACGATGCCGTCGATTTCGTAGGGCAAGCTGTCGCGCTTGGCTTCCCACTCGTGGATGAAGGCCCAGACCTCATCGAGGTTATGGACGAGGCGGTGATTGGGATTTACTTTGAAGCCGGCGGCGTGCAGCGCCTTCAAAGTTTCCGAGTGCCGCTCGAAGAGGGTGCGTGCGTTGGCGAACAGCGCGTAAGAGAAAAAATCGAGCCGGCGCTGGGCCGTGATGTTCGGCTCCAGCACCCGTACCGTGCCTGCGGTCGCATTGCGCGGGTTGGCGAACTTCGGCAGACCCTGCTGTTCGCGCTCGTCGTTCATGCGCTGAAAAGCGGCCAGCGGCATCAGCAATTCGCCACGCACTTCGAAGTCGGGCGGCAGGCCGGCTTTAGTGAGGGTCTTGGCGGAAATGGTGAGCGGCACACTTCGCACCGTGCGGACATTGAGGGTCACGTCTTCGCCAACCGAACCATCGCCGCGGGTGATACCCAGCGCCAGCTTGCCGCCGGCAAAGCGCAAGGCCAGCGACATGCCGTCGAGCTTGAGTTCGCAGACGTAGTCCACGCGCGACTCGCCGCTCAACTCGTGCACGCGCCGCTCCCAATCGCGCAACTCGGCCTCGCTGTAAGCGTTGTCCAGCGACATCATTGGCGTCGAATGCGGAACTTTGACAAAGCCTTCGCGCGGCTTGCCTCCTACACGCTGCGTGGGCGAGTCGGCGGTGATCAGTTCAGGATGCTGGGCCTCGAGCGCCTTCAGCTCGTTCATCAGGCGATCGAACTCGGCGTCGCTGATCTCGGGATCGTCGAGCACATAATAACGGTGCTCGTGGTAGCGGATTTTCTCGCGCAGTGAGTCGATCTTCTGCTGCACATCTTTAGCGGCGGGCATGAAGCAATTATCGCTCAGGGGCTAGGGGTCAGGGGCTAGGGGTCAGGGGTCAGGGGCTAGGGGTCGGTCGAGGGGTGCCCCATCCTTTCGCCGCTTTTGCGAAAGGGTGGGATACGAAATGTTCGGAGCCGCCAATCCTAGTCCGCATTGTGAACAGCGAAAAGCGAAACAGGCGCCTGCCAACCAGCAACCCCGCCTTCGCGTAGAATCAAAAACTGGCAACTGACCACTGACTACTGACAACTGACTACTGAAAACTGCCTTGAAGCACCTTCTTCACAAATGGACCCTACTGATCTTGGCGCTGCTGAAGCCGCTCGGCATCTGGGGCGTACTGGGATTCGCCGCGGTGGACGCGGCCTTTCTCGGCATGCCGCTCGACGCCATCGTCGCCGGCTACGTCTGGGCCAACCCGCAGCGCCTGATCCTGTACTCGGCGATGGCGGCGGCCGGCTCGGCGCTGGGCAGCATCGTCATCTACCTGATTGGGTACAAAGGCGGCGAGGTGCTGCTGGTGAAGCGCATGGGCGAGAAGCGCTTCAACAAGATCAAGGCCGCGTTCGACCGCCACGAATTCCTCGCGCTCATGCTGCCGGCGATGCTGCCTCCGCCGACGCCCTTCAAGCTGTTCGTGCTCTCCGCGGGCGTGGCCGAGATGAGGTTCAGCCACTTCCTGACCGCAATCTTCTCCGGACGTTTTCTGCGCTTCGTGGTGCTCTCTTTTCTCGTGATTCGCTATGGCCCGGAGATCGTGGGCTTCATCGGCGGTATGGTGCACAACCACTGGAGATACGTCATCGCCGCGATTGCCACGGCGTGCCTCATTGGTTGGTGGATCTGGCGAATGCGAAAGTTGAAGTCGGCACGCAACAATCAACACGCGACAGACGCGAGGCAGTAGAGGCTTGAGGGGCCGCGCGACTCAGAACGCCCGAACCGCCGCACCAACCCTCAGCCCTACCGTATTTCCAGCGTCGTGGGGCCGGTTATTCCAAGCAGCGGTAATCGCTTTTCCTCACACTGCGGAACGATAGCCGTTGTAAAATACGCGCTATTCTTGGAATCAGTAAGGAAGCCCCATGCGCATTGCAGCGTTGGTAATCTTTCTGAGTTTGGCCACCCCGGTATGTTTTTGCCTGCAGGTGGCTCCGCCAAAGAGAGCAATCCCTCGGCCGCCTTCGCGGAACCAGCCGGCCAACCCATCCGCCGGGGCGGTCAGCTCACCCGCTACAGGACAAGCGCCGAACCAGCCATCCCAACCGGTCAGCGGAACGACGGCGAATCCTGCCTGCGCCGGTAAAGATGCGCAAGAAATCGTGTACAACAACGGACACGTCAAGATAAGTTCCTGGGTTGAGTCAGGAAATGTTCTCACTGTGCCAATTTGTGGCCTCAGCGATTGGACGAAGGCCAGCGCAGACAATAACCCTCTCAATCTGCGTTTGTTCCTGGCGGGCCGGATGCTAGAAGGTGTGCCGGTGCTGGTGAATGTTCCGCAAGAATACCTGAATTTCAAACTCGCCTTGGAGAATGCAGATCAAAACGAAAAGGCAGTCTGGATCGACGTTCTCAACGCCGCCCGACGGGCGAGGGAAGGCCGCATTCCGATATCTGTCGGAGTTGAAGGTAAGTATCAGCCTTTTGCATCCCACGCCTACGTCACTCTGAATGTGTACCCGCGGTACACGCCATTGGTCCTGGCTCTGCTGGTTTTATTGCTGCTGGCCCTGCTTTGGTTGGGTTGGAAGTCGGGCTTGCTGCGAGACGGGACGAGCGGAAAACCCGCGGCTCCCGCCCAGTCGCCCTACAGCTTGGGACGTGTACAGATGGCGTGTTGGTTCTTTCTGGTGGTAGCCGCCTACCTCTACATCTGGATGGTAATCGGGGGCACGAACAGCCTGAACGCGTCGATTCTTGGACTGATCGGAATCAGCGCCGGCACCGGACTGGCGTCCGTCTTCGTGGATCAGCAGAAGTATTCAGATTTGGGAGCCCAGCGGGCGACTCTGGAAGCAGAAAAAAACGCCCTGACCGCGAGAATTGCCGAATTGCAAGCGGCGAATCCAACCCCTGGCTCTCCCCAATACACCGAGTTACAAGCGAAAAACGCCCGGCTCTTTGAGGTGAGTGGCGCCATAGCAAAACTTCCTCCGCCGCCGCAGCCTGCCACAAGCCTGAATTTTTTCAAGGACATTCTGCGAGATGGGGATGGGGTCAGCTTTCACCGTTTTCAAATTGCAGTTTGGACCCTGGTGTTGTCGCTGGTATTTATACGGGGTGTATACGTACAGTTAACGATGCCCACCTTCGACGCGACCCTCCTGGGTTTGATGGGCCTTAGTTCCGGAACCTACGTGGGCTTCAAATTCCCCGAGACGCCGAAGTAGCGGCGCAAGCGGTTCGTTTGACCCCTATAGCTGCGAGAAATCACAGCGTGGCCGCGTGGCACAGCAACAAAGTTTGAGATTGCCGGCGGCCAAAGGGGTCCCTCGACTCCTTGCTGTACTCGTCGCTCCGTCGAAAATCATTTACCACGGAGACACGGAGGGCACGGAGTTTGATTTCTATAGAGTTTTCTCCGTGATCTCAGTGCCTCCGTGGTTAATTTTCATTCCTATGGGTCGGCCGCAGGACCATGTGACACTCGGGATGACACCCAAAAAGCTACGTGCGCTCATGAATAATCCAGTTGAAGCGCTGCAGTTAAGATTCGGAAATGAGACGGCTTTAGCCGCTTAGGTGACGGAAACATTACCTCTGGCGCTAAAGCGCGATTCAAGAACTGACGGCAGCTATGCACGGCTTCACAGGCTGCGGAAAAAATCGACTGTACCAGAGAAGGTACGAGCCTTTCCACAGGTTCATAGGTTATGTAAGTAGCATGCGTGGAGACGACGAGCAACAAGCCCCGGCGTTTAGTTACATCATGCCCGAACAACGGATTCCGCAGGACCATCCCCTGCGTGCCATTCGCACCCTGGTGGATCGCGCCTTGCGCGAGCAGGACCTGCATTTTTACGCGCTGTATGCGCGCCGGGGACGGCGCTCGATTCCCCCCGAGCGACTGCTCCGGGCCTTGCTGTTGATGGCGCTGTATTCCATCCGCAGCGAAGGACAACTGATGGAGCAGATCAACTTCAACCTGCTGTTCCGCTGGTTTGTGGGGCTGAACCCGGACGACGCGGTGTGGGATGCCAGTGTATTTACCAAGAACCGGGAGCGGTTGATGGCGGGCGATGTTTCGCAGCGACTGCTGAGGGCGGTGGTGGAACAGGCCGGGCCAGCCGGGCTGCTCAGCGAAGAGCATTTCACGGTAGACGGCACGTTGCTGCAGGCCTGGGCCAGCCGGCGCAGCTTTCGGCCCAAGGATCCACCGCCGGCCCAGGGCAGCGGGGCGCGGGGGCGCAAGCTGCTGCGCGACACCCATGAATCGAGCACCGACCCGGAGGCGCGGTTGTTCAAGCGCGCCACGGCGGCCGAGGCGGTGCCCAGTTACTTGGGGCACGTGATCACCGAGAACCGGCACGGGCTGGTGGTGGCGGCTTGCGCCACCCAGGCCAGCAGCAAAGCGGAGCGGGCGGCGGCGTTGCAGATGCTGGATGCGATGCCGCCACGAGCCAGCCGGATTACCTTGGGAGCCGACAAGGGCTATCAGGAAGAGGAGTTCCTGCGGGCGCTGCGGCGGCGCGGGGTGCTGCCGCATGTGGCCGAGTATAAGCCCTCCAAGCATTGGAAGAATGGGCTGCGCGAGGAGGAACGGCAGTCGCCCGGCTTCGCTCTAAGTCAGTTGGCGCGCAAGTTGGTGGAGCAAGTGTTTGGCTGGGGCAAGAACGATCGTCCGCTGCGGCGCATGAAGCTGCGCGCTTTGCGAAGGATCGACTGGCTGTTCCGGTTGGTGATGGTGGCGCACAATTTAGTGCGCCTACCGAAGCTAATTGCGGCGCAGTAAGTCGGGGGAGTAGTGTGTCTGGCGGGCGGCAAAATGGCCCGCCAGAGATAAAAACAACACCCCAGACCCGCGCTGTAGCACGAAAAAAATGAGCACCCTAACCGGCCATGAAGAAATCAGTGCATTTTTCCGCAGCCTGTGAAAGCCGTGCCGTAAGTTGTCATTATGGTGGCTTTAGCCACTGAGGGACTTCGGTGTTGAGACCCGCCGCGGCGGCGAGTTCCCTCAGGGGCTGAAGCCGTGCCCCTTCAAAGCTTGCTGCCTTCAGCTGCGGGAAACAGATGAATAATCCAGCTTCAGCGGTGCAGTTGAGAGTGCCTCTGAATTCGGCTTTAGCCGCTGAGGTAATCGTAGCCCTCACTTCAGTAGCCATTGAGTGCTGCACAACTAATGTCCGATTTCGCGATTTTTAAGTTATCATCACGAACGGCCTTTAGGCCGTGAGGGATCTGCTGTTCCCCCAACCGTCGTGCCAGCCGCAAACAACAGCAGATTCCTCGCTTCGCTCCCAATGACAATTCCAAAAACTAACCGTGAATTCCGAACACCCAAACTCTGGAACTGCGCTATGCGTAAATCCCGCGCTGCCGGATGGTATAGGCCACACGATCGATGGCCAGCATGTACGCGGCAATGCGGTTGTTTACCTGGTGGGTCTCGGCATAACGGACGACGTCTTCGAACGACGACACCATGATGTCCTCCAACTGCGAGTTGACCACCGACTCTTTCCAGAAGTAGCCCTGCCTGTCCTGCACCCACTCGAAATACGATGCCGTGACGCCACCGGCATTGGCCAGAATGTCGGGCATCACGAATACATGCTTATCGCCAAGGATGTCATCGGCCGCTGCCGAGGTGGGACCGTTGGCGCCTTCGACCAGGATCTTCGCTTTCACCTTGTCGGCATTCGCCGAGTTGATGACGTTCTCCGTGGCGGCCGGAATCAGGATGTCGCAATCGGTAATCAGCAGCTCTTCGGTGGCCGCAGGCTCAGCGCCCTTGAAGCCGTGGATGGTGCCTTCCTTCTGGCGATGTTCCCACAGCGCCGTAATGTCAATGCCTTTGCTGTTGTACAAGCCGCCGTCCCATTCGCCGATGCCGATCACCTTGTATCCGGCCTTATGCATGAGTATCGCGGCGTTGGATCCGACATTGCCAAAGCCCTGAATGATCACGCGAGTGCTCTCGCGCGTCATGTTGTTCTTCTTGATGGATTCGTCGCAGATGATCATCACGCCGCGGCCCGTGGCTTCGCGGCGGCCTCGCGAACCGCCCATGTTCAGCGGCTTGCCGGTCACCACCGCCGTCACCGTCTGGCGCATGTGCATGGAGTAGGTATCCATCATCCATGCCATGGTCTGTTCATTGGTGTTGACGTCGGGGGCCGGAACATCCTTCTCCGGGCCGATAAACTCGATCAGCTCGGAGGTGTAGCGGCGGGTCATGCGCTCCAGTTCGCCGCGCGACATGTTCTTGGGATCGCAGATGATGCCGCCCTTGGCGCCGCCGAACGGGATATTCACCACCGCGCACTTCCAGGTCATCCAGCTCGCCAGGGCGCGCACTTCGTCGAGCGTCACATCGGGCGAATAGCGCACGCCACCTTTAGCGGGGCCGCGCGCGATCGAGTGCTGTACCCGGTAGCCGGTGAACACTTCCAGTTGTCCATTGTCCATGGCGACCGGGATGTGGACGATGATCTCGCGGTTGGGCTGCTGGAGAACGCGCCACAGGCCTTGATCGAGTTTCAGCTTTTCGGCCGCCAGATTGAAGCGCGCAGCCTGTTGTTCCCAAGGATTACTTTCCTGCTCAAGAGTCTGTGCTGTAGCCATAAGATTTCTCCGAATGATCGCGGGCGTCTTGCGGCACGATTGAGTGGATGCGTTCCGCGACTCGCATCCAGCATCGGCGGGCAAACCTTCAAAGTATATGCAGCCGGATGTCTTGCGCGCAAGGTGAAGGGAAGATTGGTAGTGTCTCAGTTTGAATCTTAACGGGACGATCGAACGGTAAGGCGGGCCTTTAAAGGATGCAGCGGGTGTGAGAACTTGTTTTCGGTTGGCGCGGTAAAACGATTGCGCCAAATCCAGCCCCGAAGGGGGCGAAACAATATTAGCCCAGGGCGTAAGCCCTGGGTAAAGTGGGAAAGTAAACGAGTCCCTTTAGGGACGGCACAGTTCTCACAAACCCCCTTTAGGCCCCGTTAAAGCCACTATCGAAAATCCGCGTGCCGTAGGCACGACACATCCGCATTTCTTCGTACTGCCCCCACGGGGCTCAAAGAATCGAAAGAAATCCTCGACGCGGGCCTGAACCTGAACGCCCACTCTAGCCGAAATATCTTTGACTATGCAAACTGAGACTAGTACCGAACGATTGGCGCGACAGGCGGAATTCAGTGTTTGACTTTTCTGACCCTATCTTCGCCTTCTGCGCCTTCCGACAATGCGCACAAGGGAGGTCTCCGATACCACTGTGAGAATTCTAGTCGCACAGTATGGGATGCTGCGCCATCAGTGGCTCGCCTCGCTGATTAACTGTGCGACCTTCGAGTCCGATCCGACTGGTTCGACGAAGACAATCTGGTTGGCGTTTAAGTACATGCGGTCAGGTCCGTGGAGTTCCTTGCCACGCTTCACCAGAACGTTCGTCACCTGCTTGGTGTCAGGATCGGTTTTGCTGATGATGTAGAAGACATCCGTCAACACGGGATGGCGAGTGCTGTAACCCGCGAGCTTACCATAGTAAACCGCGCCATTGCTCAGCAGCACCGCCTGATAAGACGTCGCAAACCTCGTCCCCTCGTGGCGTAGCATGAAGTGATAGGTAACCATGTGGCCTATTACCAGCCCGATCACTAGGCAGACAGTACACCCTATTACGAGCCACACGTATCGAGGCTTATTCTGTGCGGATACGGCGGAAGGGAGTGAGTTCATGTTGTTCTTCCCAGATACCCAGGAGTTGGCCGGGAATCGTAAGCAAATTCTATTACCGCTTACGGCGCAGCAACACCGCCAGCCCGACTATGCCAGTACCGAGCAGTAGGATACTGCTTGGCTCGGGCGTCGGTGAGGCCCCGCCATTGTTGGCTGCTGCCAGCAAATATCCGTTGCCATCGGTTTGCGTCATGAACGGCTCGTTCGCGAATAAACTTGCACTGTCACCTCGGGTGTCGAGTCCCGACAGTTGTCCTGGCACAACATCGAGGGTCAAGTTGGTCAAGTTGTAGTCCAGCACAAAGTGTTCTTGACCGTTGATTGGCAGACCCACGACCATGGAGAAGGTACCCGACTCGCTAGCGAAATTCATGATATCGAAGCTGTTGCCGATCTGGGGCACGAAGCCGTGAAGCAAATCCACCGTCATCAGGCCATTGAGCTGAGCGCGACCGCTCACATTGAGCTGATCGTATTGTCCAGGAGAAGTGCCACCAATATCGAAGGTCAGACTCCCGTTCGCTCCCTGGGTGTAGTTGCCGACAAAGGAGAGTTCGCCGACCGTCATCGGGCTATCGCCGATGTTAATTGCTGCGTTGGAAGTGATCGGGCCTTGAATGGTGCCCTGATTGCCGTAAACCGAACCGCCAGCAAAATTGACATTAGCAAATCTTCCAAAAACGCGTAGAGTGCCATCAACGGTGGTTTGCCCGGCGGTTTGAACGTAGGTGAGCCCGCTGGTCACAGTGCCGCCATGGACGATGTTCACGATTCCTGTATTGACGAAGCCGGGAAGCGCGTTGGTGGGCGCACTCGCGCCACCCACGTTTAAGGCTGCGCCGCTGGCGATGGAGACTGTTCCAGCGTTTGTGATATGGGCGATGTTGCCGACTTCACCAGAAAAAGCACCAATACCGCCGAGAGAGAACGTTGCACCTGCATTATTGGTCAGCTTGCCACTAATTGTGACCGTATTGAGACCAAAGTCAGTGGTGACCTGTCCCGAGTTAACGAGATTACCCCTAACCGTTAACGTATTGCACCCGCAGTACTCAGTATAATCAGGGGTTTGGGCAAGCGAAATCTCACCGGAGTTACTTAGGTCACCGTTGACTGTAAGAGTCCCACCATTAACACTTACCGTACCCGAGTTGGTCATCCCTTGGCCGACGCTCAGAATCCCAAGCGACAGGCCGATCCCGCCGCTGTTTGTCAGAGTGCCACTGATGCTGAAAGTTCCGCCGCTAACCGGGTCAGTATATGGGTAGCCTGTACCCATACCCCCAGAGTTATTTACATTGCCATTGACCTGCATATGTACGTTGTTACTTAAAGAGATTTCCCCCGTATTGGTCAGAGTGCCGCCGACCGGATTAACATTGGCGCCTTGCCCAGCCAAAACGAGAGATCCTTCGACACTAGTTAGATTAGCGAAAGGATCATTCCCACTGGCAGTAAATGTACCGTAAATGCCAACCGTGAAACTAGACCCAGCGACAATATCGGTAAATCCACCTGGTTGGTTAGTCAGGTTCAATGTCACATTAATGTTTGCGTCGCCATTGTTGATCAACCTGCCGATGTTGACCACGCCCGTACCAAATCCGGTGTCAATTGTGCCGAGGAGCAAGGAACCGTTTCTACTATTCGTCAGCGTTCCAGTGATGTTCAAGCTGTTACCGGGACCTTGATCAAGCATCCCCACCGTTCCGGAGTTTGTCAGATCTCCGTTTATAGTTAACGTCGAGTGTACCCCGTCAAAGCCCCCATTTAGTTCGAGGTCTCCTGAATTGCTAGAACTCGCTCCAACGGTGAAAGTGTCCCCGTTGAGCTGCAGACTGCCGGATTGATTGATGGTGAGCGCCCCGGCAATTGTGACGCTGTGTCCATAGCTGTCGCCAACCAACTGTGAGCTACCAGTTGTACCGCCCAGAGTTAGAGAATTGATGCTGGAATTGGTATCCAGAGTGACATTATCGCTGCCGGTGTTAATTGATACATCGCTGCTGCTGCCGGGCAACCCTGTGCCCCAGGCCCCCCCGTTGCTCCAGTTGCCCACCCCGCCAAGCCAGTCGTCGGGCGACGAAGGCAACAGCGCTCCAGCGATGCCGCGAATGGCCCCGGGCTGCAGATAAGGTGATCCCGTAGAGTGTTTCGGGGGCTTGCGGATGCTGGATGCCTGAGCGCTGCACGTTACGAATAAGACCGCTGAGATGGCGAGGAGGACAGGCGAACGTTTGCAGGGCATTGATGTCTCCTTTGCTGAAGCAAATAAGCCGCAGGTATGAGCTCCGGGATTCCGCGCGGGATGGCGTGAAACCTCAACAACCGAGAACTTTGTAGCCCACAGTATGCTGCTACGGAGACTGCGCCTTTGGTGTCGGCCATCACAGCGCACTGTGACACTGTGGCGAGGGTCACCGGCACCCGTCTGGTTCGCCCGATGCCCCACCCAAGCTTCTTTTGCTTGGGTGGGATAGTTTGGGCTCTGCGATGCTCCCGTATAATCTCACTAACCTGAGCAACTCGCCCAGATCCCATGGTGATTCCCGATTACAAAAGCTTCTTGCAGCTCAGCCGTGACGCCTCGCTCATCCCGGTGGCGAAAACGCTGAGTGCCGATTTGCTGACGCCGGTCGGGGCTTTCTTGAGCCTGGCTGCGAAGCAGAAATATGCGTTCCTGCTCGAGTCGGTCGAAGGCGGCGAGAAGATCGGCCGCTACACTTTTTTGGGCGCGCAGCCGCGAATGGTCGTCACCGCGCGCGGCAGTTCTGTGGAGATCCGGCGAGGCTCTTCGGTGGAACTCCATGAGATCGACGTAATCGAATTGTTGCGCACTTGCTTGCGGCAATATCGTCCCGCGACGTTGCCCAACCTGCCGCCATTCACTTCCGGCTGCGTCGGATACTTTGCCTACGACATGGTGCGGCAGTTTGAGCGTCTGCCCGAACTTGCCAAGGACGACGTTGGCTTGCCGGATTGTGTGTTCACTTTTTACGACCGGCTGCTGGCGTTCGATCACCTGCGCCACCAATTGCACATCATCG
>OCZT010004546.1_pt1 | contig 13963 bp, 14 predicted proteins | sample 1539031 | NCBI WGS metagenome assembly OCZT01 (sample SAMEA3539308, study PRJEB22396) | soil metagenome | biome: tundra; feature: field; material: soil | place: USA | collected 2010-05 | depth 0.15 m
GCAAGATCATGCGCCGTCTGCTCAAGGACGTGGCCGAGAACCGCGAGGTCGGCGATGTCACCACCTTGGCCGACTCGAACGTGATGGCCCTGATCAAGACAGGTCTCGCGTCCGGTTCCGGCGAAGGGTAGCCAGCAGCTCGTTTCAACGTGAAGGGTATTGGGTGCTCCAGGCGCCCAATACCCTTCACTGCGTTGCCGTCAGAGCGCCAGCCCGCGGGCGGGGTTGAGCATGATGCACGACCCCGAGCCGATAGACTCGCAGCGGCGCGCCGGGAAGTCTGGTCGGCAATGTGATGACCGCAGCCCCCGACCAAGGAGGTCCATGACCGACATCGACCCCTTCGCCCAGGTTCTGCTTTTTCTGTCCCTGGCGACCGTCCTTGCGGTACTGTCCAACCGGCTCAGCGCCCGGCTGCGGGTTCCCGCACCCGCACTGTTCCTGGCCGCAGCCGCCCTTGCCGCTGCCGTCTTGCCCGGCCTGAAAGCGCCGCCTGAGCGCGTGGTCGAACGCATCGTCACCGTGGCGCTGATCTGCATCCTGTTCGACGGTGGCATGCACATCGGCTGGCGCAGATTCCGGGCCGCCGCCGCTCCCATCGTCGTCGTGGGGGTCGCCGGGACCTTCTTGACCTCAGGAGCCGTCGCCGCCACGGCGCACTTCGCGTTCGGATTCAGCTGGTACATCGCACTCCTGCTCGGCACAGCGATCGCGCCAACCGACCCTGCGGTGGTGTTCTCCATCCTGGGACAGCGCGAGATAGCCGGCCGCTCCTCGACAATTCTGGAGGGCGAGTCCGGGGCGAACGACCCGGTCGGCATTGCCCTGCTGATCAGCCTGCTGGCCGCTGGATCTCTCAGCGGCGGTGCTCTGGTGCACGTCGGCGGCGAGTTCATGCTCCAGATGGGAGTGGGGGCGGTCTTCGGCCTTGTGGGGGGACGAGCCCTGCTGTGGTTCATGCGCCGCGTCTCACTGCCGAGCGAAGGCCTGTACCCGCTCCGGACGCTCGCGTGCGTGCTGGTCCTGTATAGCGCAACCACCGTCGCACACGGTTCAGGCTTCCTTGCGGTTTTTGTCGCTGGCATTGTCCTGGGCGACGAGCGTGCCCCTTTCAAGCGGGAGATCGAACGCTTCCATTCGGCGCTTGCAAGCCTCGGGGAGATCGTGGCGTTCGTCGTGCTGGGCCTGACCGTGCACCTGGTTGTCCTCACCCAGCCAGACGTGTGGGTGCCGGGTCTGGTGCTCGGCGTCTCGCTGGCCCTCATCATCCGACCGGTGCTGGTGGGTATGTGCCTGATCCCGGCCAAGCTGGACCACAACGAACAGGCCTTCGTGCTATTCGCCGGCCTCAAGGGGGCGGTGCCCATCCTGCTGGGGAGCCTTCTGCTCGCCGCGAACGTCCCGGGCGCACAGCGGCTGTACGGCATCATCATCGTCGTGGTCGCATTCTCTGTCCTTGTCCAAGGCAGTCTCGTGCCGACCGTTGTCCGAGCGCTGCACCTCCCGATGCACATCCTGGCGCCCCAGCCCTGGTCGTTCGGGGTGCGCCTGGCGGAAGAGCCAGAGGGGGTGTTGCGCCTCACTGTCGGGGCAGGCTCGCGTGCGGACGGCGAAACTGTGGAACGCGTCGCCGACGCGCTCACCGGTTCCGGGGACACCGCCGATGTCTGGGTCAACATGCTGGTCCGTGGCCGCGCCCTGGTCTCAGTGCGTGGCGACACCCGGTTGAAGGCGGGCGACGAGCTTCTAATCTCGGCGGAAGAGCGTTGGCACCCGCGCCTGGAGAGTTTGTTCCGCGCGTAGGAAGGTCGCTACCGGATCGCCTGACACTGTTTCGGCGCGACACTGAGTAGGGTCGTGAACACATATCACTGAAGGTGAGGTTCGATGACCAGTCAGAACGACGACGCCGTGGAGCGCACCATCGGCCAGCTCGTGGCCGACGCAACCCATGACATCTCGTCCATCATGCGCAGCGAGGTCGCGCTGGCCAAGGCCGAGATCAGGGCCGACGCACAGAAGGCTGGCCTCGGTGCCGGCATGTTCGCTGCGGCTGGGACCCTGGCGTTCCTGGCACTGATCCTGCTGCTGATCTCGGCAGCCTATGGTCTAGTCGCTGCGGGGCTGGCCCCCTGGCTCGCGTTCCTGATCGTGGCAGCGGTCCTGTTGGTCGTCGGCGCCATCCTGGTGCTCGTCGGCAAGAGAAGTATCGACGGCGTCAAGGGCAAGCCCGAACGCGCCATCAAGAGCACTCAGGACACTATTGCTGCTGTCAGGCCCAGCAGCAGTCAAACCCAGCAGTAACTGATACGCACCATATCGTGACCACATCCACCAGCGTCGAAGCGAGATCTCCGCACATGAGCAACGATGCGTCATCTGTGCTGATCGAGGGACCGTGGGAGCACCGGTTCGTCGCCGCCAATGGCGCCCGCTTCCATGTGGCCGAGATCGGTCATGGCCCACTAGTGGTTCTGCTGCATGGTTTTCCACAGTTCTGGTGGGCCTGGCGCGATCAGCTGATCGCACTCTCCGCAGCCGGCTACCACGTGGCCGCCATCGACCTGCGTGGCTATGGAGCCTCCGACAAACCACCCCGAGGCTACGACACGTTCACCCTGGCAGCCGATGTTGCCAGCATTGTCCGTTCGCTGGGAGAGGGTAACGCGGCGATAATCGGACACGGCTGGGGCGGCTGGATAGCCTGGTCGATGCCCACCATGCAGCCCGCCGTCACCAGAGCCGTCGGAGCCCTCGGCATGCCCCATCCGCTGGTTCTGCGCCACGCATCGGTGCGGAACCCAGCCCAAATCAGGGCCAACGCCTATCTGGGCGGGCTGCAACGCCCCTTCGTGCCGGAGCACCAAATGAGCAAGAGCCCGGCGTATGTCGAACACCTGCTGGGTGCCTGGTCGGCGCCCCGCGGGCTGTGGCCTCCGCGCGATCTGGCGCAGCGCTATGCCGAGGCAATGGCCTTGCCGTTCGTTGCCCACTCCGCCGCGGAGTACTACCGCTGGGTAGTCCGCAGTCAGTGGCGACTGGACGGCCGGCGGTTTGCCCATTGTCTGAAATCCGATATCACGGTGCCGGTGCTCCAGTTGCAGGGTGAAGAGGACCGGGCTGTGATGCCGGCTCTGGCCCCGATGTCATCGGCATATGTCGAAGGTCCGTTCGAGCAGCACTTCATCGCGAGGGCCGGACATTTCCTGCCCGAGGAGGCACCTGCGGAGGTCAACGCGCACCTCGTGCGATGGTTGAACGCCCTGCCCTGACCCATCCGGCTATCCAGCCACGCATCCCCCTGTGCTCACCGGCGAGCTGAAGCGGTTCGCGTCGTCAAGAACAGGGCGGGCCTCGTCCAGGGTCAGTGCGTATCCGGTGTTGGTGTCATCGAGCGATCTGGCGAATACGATCCCGACGACCTGCCCGCTGGGCGACAGCAGGGGCCCGCCTGAGTTCCCCGGTTGGACCCTGGCGTAGAGAGAATAGACCTGACGGACGACTCCCGGGCTGCCATAGATGTCAGCGCCGGTGGCGGTAAGGACGTCGCGCACCCGGGCGATGTCGAGCTCATAGGGCCCGTTCAGCGGGAAGCCGGCGACGACAGCGCCCCCGGACCGCTTGACGCTCGCGCCTTGCGTCGACGCGCGCGCCGGGAGCCCTGGCACAGACAGCACGGCGAGGTCACGCTTGGGGTCAAAGATGACCACGTGGGCGTCGTACGAGCGACCGAGGCCCTGGATCCTGACGTTTTCGGACGTCGTCCCGGCCACAACGTGGGCATTGGTCACGACCCGCTCGGGTGCCACGACCCAACCGCTACCCTCCTGCTCCCGGTTGCACGATGAGGCCACGCCCGTGATCTTGACGATGGACCCGGCAGCCCGGACCACACCGGGGCCGACCGCCAGCCGGGTGTCCGGTGGCGCGATGGGAGCGATCGGCTCTGCACGGACGCCCTCGAAGACGCGGGGGAAGCCCTCACTGTCAAGAACCGACTGGAATCCGGCGAACAATCGCGCGGTTTGTGCCGGTACAAGACGATCAATGGTCGAGATGATCCGTGAGGTACCGATCGCCCTCGCCAACGGAGTCTGAGTGCCATTTCGGACCGCGCCGGCCAAGAACCATACGAGCATGGACACCGCCAAAACTGTGGCCACCGCACCCAGCATGGAGTCGGCCAGGCGCCCCGGCTCGTCGCGCAGCCCGCTACGGATACGAAAACCGACGCTGACCGCGATCGCCTGACCCAGGGCGGCGAAGACAAACACCCCGACTACCAGCACCAGGGTGCGCCACACGAGGTTGTTGTCCACGGAGTCCCACTGCCGCAACAGCGGGGGCATCAACCACATCCCCAGTGCCCCGCCGGCCAGGAAACCGACCAACGACATCACGCTGACCACGAAGCCGTGGCGGTAGCCGATGACTCCATAGCCCACCAGCATGAGGGCGAGGGCGATGTCGAGCCCGTTCGCAATCATGGCGTCCTCCCGCCCGGCCCAGCCGGCGGCGTTGACGGGCGATCGGCAGCCCCGATGAGATCAGCGGGCAACGGTCGCTGGTCAGCTCTGTCCCATGACCGCTCGAGCCCTGCCAGCTCGATCACTTTGGAAAGCAGGCCGGCTGTGAATCCCCACACCAGCAGACCATCAACGTCGAACGCCGGACCAACGAACCCGCTGGGGTGCGAGACCGTGAATCGACGCGCAGGGTCGGTCAGCTCGGACAGCGGCGCCCGCAGCACCCGGGCGACCTCGAGATGGTCGACGACGCTGATGGGGCTCGGCTGCGCCCACCAGCCCAGCACGGGCGTGACCACGAAGTTGCTGGGAGGCAGATACAGGGCCGGCAGTTCGGCGACGACCTGAACGCCCGCCGGATCCAGGCCCACCTCTTCCTGCGCCTCCCGCAGAGCCGCAGAGACCGGCCCGGAGTCAACGGGGTCGATCGCGCCACCCGGAAACGAGACTTGGCCCGCATGCGACCGCATACTGTGAGATCGCTCGGTAAGCACCACGTCCTCGCCGCCCTCGGGGCTGGGCCCGAACAAGATCAGCACCGCTGAGGCTCGACCACCCTGATCGGGCGGGAGGAACCGACTGAAGAAGCCCGGATCCTGCTCGCCCAGCTGTGTTACAAGATGCGCCATCCATTGCGGCTGCGCCGCACTGGGCCGAAGAGCTGGATCGTTCACGACTGGACCGGGCTGAGCTCGTACTTCAGCAGCTGCGCCGCCTTGACCGGGTCGGTCTCTCCGTCGCCGTAGGACGGGCACCAGCTGGCAACCGGGCAGGCGCCGCAAGCGGGCCTGCGCGCATGGCAGGTGCGTCGACCGTGGAAGATCAGTACGTGGGAGAGCATGGTCCAGTCCTTCTTCGGGAACAGAGCGCCCACGGCGTGCTCGACCTTCACCGGGTCCTGCTCCTTAGTCCAGGCGAAGCGCCTCGCGAGTCGCCCGAAATGGGTGTCCACCGTGATCCCGGGGATCCCGAAGGCGTTACCCAGCACCACGTTGGCGGTCTTACGTCCGACACCGGGCAGGGTGACCAGATCCTTGAGCCGAGCAGGGACCTCGCCCCCAAAACGCTCGACCAGCGCAGTCCCGAGCTTGATCAGCGAGTCGGTCTTGGCGCGGTAGAAGCCCGTGGACTGGATCATCATCTCGAGCTCGGTGCGATCTGCAGAAGCATAGTCGGCGGCGCTACGGTACCGGGAAAAGACCGCCGGGGTCACCATGTTCACCCTGACATCGGTGGTCTGTGCGGACATGATCGTGGCCACCAAGAGCTGCAAGGGGTTCTCGAAGTCGAGCTCACATTTCGCGTTGGGGTAGCGCTCAACCAGCGTGCGATAGATCTTGCGGGCACGCCGGGTCAACGCGACCGGAGTCTCGGAGCTTGAGGGGTCTGACACCCTGTAAGACTAGAGGGCGTGGTGGAGGTCACGCGCCCCGATGCAGGCTCTGGCAGACTGTCCGGCGTGGACATTGATGTCGTGAGACAAGCACCCCTCTTCGCCGCACTGGATGACGACGCCGCGAACGCCCTGATGGAGTCGATGACGGCATCGCGTCTCGAGCGTGGCGACGTCCTTTTTCGCGAGGGTGACCGCGGTGATCGGCTCTACGTGATCGGCGAGGGCAAGATCAAGCTGGGATTGACCAGCATCGACGGCCGCGAGAACCTCCTGGCCATCCTGGGCCCGGGTGAGATGTTCGGTGAGCTGAGCCTGTTCGACCCCGGTCCCCGCACCGCGACTGCCACCGCCGTCGCGGAGACGCAGCTGATCGCACTCAGCCACCAGGACCTCACGCTATTCCTTTCGGGTCGCCCTGCTGTCGCCTCAACCATGCTGGCAGCGCTCGCCCGGCGTCTTCGTCGCACCAACGAGGCCCTCTCCGACCTTGTCTTCACCGACGTGCCCGGCCGCGTGGCCAAGGCTCTGCTGGATCTGTCCAGCCGCTTCGGCCGCTCGTCCGAGGACGGCATCCTTGTCGCGCACGACCTGACCCAGGAGGAGCTCGCCCAGCTCGTCGGCGCCTCCCGCGAGACGGTCAACAAGGCGCTGGCCGACTTCGCGACGCGGGGCTGGATCAAGCTTGAGGCCCGTGCTGTCGTGCTGATCGACGTCGAACGCATTCAGCGCCGGGCTCGCTGAACCAACGACCCAGCCCTCATGGGTGAGCGCGCAGATAGTCCAGCTGGGCCTGGACGCTGAGCCGGGCTATCGGCCAGAGCTTCGGGGAAACGTCGGCATAAACCGTCTCGAGCACACCATCGACATTGGCACCCCTGAGCGCAACGGCAGCGCGTACCTGCTCCAGCCGCTGCGCCCGATGGTCGAGGTAGTACCGCACGACACCGGCCGCATCCGGCAGGGTGGGACCATGGCCCGGCAAGATCTGGGTCACCTCGCGCGAGCCGGTCATTGCCTCGATGCGCTCCAGTGACCGCAAGTACGCCGCGAGCTCACCATCGGGCCACGCAACCACCGCAGTGCCACGACCCAGAATGGTGTCACCGGTGAGCAGTGCGTTCTCGGCGGCCAGGAGAAACGACAGCGAGTCGCCGGTGTGCCCAGGGGTGGCCACGACCACCAGGTCCAGACCGTCGACCGTCAACCGGTCTCCGTCGCCAAGACCGTCATGTCCCGCGCCAATAGCTCGAACGGGCGCTCCGGTGAGCTCGCCGAACCGGGCGGCGGACTCGGCGTGATCTGGATGGCCATGGGTGAGCAGCGTCAGGGAAACCCGCGCCCCGCGAAGACCCACGACCTCAAGCACCCGGTGCAGATGCTGCTCATCGAGCGGTCCTGGATCGACCACGACGCAGTGCTCGGACCCGGGCTCTATCAGAACCCAGGTGTTGGTGCCCTCCAGCGTCATCACCCCCGGATTCGGCGCGAGCACGCAAGTTGCCCGCGAGGTAACGTCGCCACCGCCCCAGGCTGGAGTCATTGGCCCGCCAGCGGGTGAGGCCCCACCAAGGGCAGTGTGCAGCGAATCACCACTGCATCTTCGATCCGTACCGGCACGGGGGTGATCGGCGCCATGTGGACCTCGGCGGCCAGGAACTCTGCGACCGAGGCGGCGTCGGCAGCCTGCTCCACGCACACAACGGTCGGCGGCAGCATCAGGGCCGAACCGCTCGCGTAGTCCTGAAGCAGACGAACCGGATCGGTCCAGTCGGCGTGGTCGGCCTCACTGGTCTTGTCGTCGGCGATCTGCCCGGCGGGCAGCAGCGCAGCAAAGATCCTCGTGTCATAACGCTTCGGCTCGAACTCCGGGGTGATCCAGTGGGCCCGCGCCCGCAGGAGATCCGAGCGAAGGACCAAGCCTCGTCCGATCAGCATCTGGGCCAACGAGAGTTCGCGCGACAAAAGCGCCGCACGCTCGGCCTGCCAGGCGGGACCACTCACGTCGCCGACCACGGATTCGACGTCCGGCCCGGCCAACAAGACCCCGCACTCCTCGAAAACCTCGCGGACGGCGGCGACCACGAGCTCACGCGCGGTGGCCTCATCGGCGATGAGCAGCCTCCCCCAGTCCACCGGCAAGGGCCCCGCCCAGGGAAGGCTCGGATCGGCATCCCGCGGGTCAACGCCACCGCCCGGGAACACCATCATTCGCGGAGCGAACTCCATGGTGGACGAGCGGCGCAGCATGAAGACATCCACGCCGGCACCGCCACCGCGGTTCGGTCCAACGCCGCTCGCGCCAGGGCGGTCCCGCAGAATCATGACCGTGGCAGCTGACCTGGCTGCGACCACCTCGGGACGCCGGCCCTGCAGCCAGGCATCGGCCCGGCCGGCCAGCGTTCCTACGGCGAAATCGCGAATCTGAATGGGGATGCTCAGTCCTGGACCGAAACGATGATCTCGACCTCGACCGGTGCGTCGAGGGGAAGGACCGCAACTCCTACCGCCGAACGCGCGTGGACTCCGGCGTCGCCAAAGGCCGTGCCGAGGAGCTCGGAGGCACCATTGATGACGCCCGGCTGACCCGTGAAGGCCGGGTCGCTGGCCACGAAGCCGACGACCTTGACCACACGGGTCACCTTGTCGAGGTCCCCGACCAGGGCCTTGACTGCGGCCATCGCGTTCAGGGCGCAGACCTGGGCCAGCTTCTTGGCATCCGCGGCGGGGAGAAGCCCCGGTCCGTCCCCGACCTTGCCCGTCGCCGCCAGCGCCCCCGACACCATCGGAAGCTGGCCGGAGGTGAAGATGTGGTTGCCGTCACGCACGGCGGGCACATAGGCAGCCACCGGCATGGCGACGTCCGGGACGGTGAGGCCGAGCTCGGCCAGACGGTCTTCGACAGCGGACATGGACTATGCCTTCTCTCGCTTAAGGTAAGCGACCAGACCGTTGCCGTCCGGGCCTGTCACGACCTGCACGAGCTCATAGCCGTCCTCGCCCCACTGGTCGAGGATCTGCTTGGTGGCGTGCGAGATAAGTGGAACCGTTGCGTACTCCCAGGTAGCCATGCACGCAGCCTAGACCGGGTTGCCGCGGCGCCCACTTCACCATCCACACCCGGTCCCAACTCCTGCCCGCCCGCCACGGTGCCCCTTAGGCTCTTGGGTATGGCACCAGACGCGGGGTCCACCCGCGACACGGACTGGGACGGCGTGCGACTGCACATTGTCACCGGCAAGGGTGGTACCGGCAAGACGACGGTCGCCGCCGCCCTGGCCCTGGCCCTGGCCTCCGAGGGCAGGCGGGTGCTGCTGGCCGAGGTCGAGGGACGCCAGGGCATCAGCCAGAGCTTCGATGTCACCCCGCTGGGCTTGACGGAGGTCCGCATCGCGCACGCCGCCAATGGCGGTGAAGTCTTCGGACTGTCGGTGGACGCCAAGGCCGCCCTGCTGGAATACCTCCAGATGTACTACAAGCTCGGTCGTGCCGGCGGGGTGCTGGAGAAGTTCGGCGCCATCGACTTCGCCACCACGATCGCGCCGGGCGTGCGTGACGTGCTGCTCACCGGCAAGGTCTACGAGGCGGTCCGCCGTCGCAGGGAACACCGGGCAAAGGGACCTGGCGCCGCGCCCGCCTACGACGTCGTCGTCGTGGATGCCCCGCCGACCGGCCGGGTGGTGCGCTTCCTGAACGTCAACCATGAGGTCGCAGACCTGGCCAGGGTCGGACCGATCCGATCCCAGGCCGACTCGATCACCACCATGCTGAAGTCTCCGCAGACCGCGATCCACCTGGTGACCCTGCTCGAAGAGATGCCCGTCCAGGAGACGGTCGACACCATCGCCGAGCTCAGGGCCGTCGGTATGCCAATCGGTGGCATCGTGGTCAACCAGGTGCGCGAAGAGATCCTGACCCTGGACGTCCTGGAGGCGGCAGCCCGACATGCGATCTCCCGCGAGGATGTCGCCGCAGACCTGACCCGCGTCCACGTGCGGGCCACCAACGCCATCGTCGACGGTCTCTTGACCGAAGCCAGGGACCACGCCGAGCGCGTCACTCTTGAGCGCAACGAAGCCGAGGTCATCGCGGGTCTGGGCCGGCCAACCTACCGGTTGCCCTCGCTGTCCGAGGGTGTGGACGCAAACGGCATCCGCGAGATGGCGGAGACACTCATGGCCCAGGGGATGGCGTGATGACGCCCGTGCTCGACATCGACGCGCTGATCGGCGATCCGCAAACCCGCATCATCGTGTGCTGCGGCGCTGGCGGAGTCGGCAAGACAACCACCGCAGCGGCGTTGGGACTGCGGGCAGCCGAGTCCGGCCGCCAGGTCGTCGTGCTGACCATCGACCCGGCCCGACGCCTGGCGCAGTCGCTGGGCTTGACAATGCTGGACAACACGCCCAGGCCCGTCATGGGCATCGACGACACCCGGGGCGGTTCTCTCGACGCGATGATGCTGGACATGAAGCGGACCTTCGATGAGGTCGTCGAGGCACATGCCACCGCCGAGAAAGCCGAGCAGATCCTGGCTAACCCGTTCTACCAGGCAGTCTCGAGCTCCTTCGCCGGAACCCAGGAGTACATGGCCATGGAGAAGCTCGGGCAGCTCAGGCTCGAGGCGGACCGCGACCCCGACAACCCGCGCTGGGACCTCATCGTCGTCGACACCCCGCCGTCCCGTTCGGCCCTGGACTTCCTTGACGCTCCCAAGCGCCTCGGCTCATTCCTGGACGGCCGCTTCATCCGGCTGCTGTCCGCGCCCGCGAAGGCAGGCGGCCGGGCATACCTCAAGATCTTCAGCGCCGGCGTGAACGTCGTCACCAAGACCCTTACCAAGGTGCTGGGCGGGCAGATGCTCAGCGACGTCCAGACCTTCGTCGCTGCCCTCGACACGATGTTCGGCGGGTTTCGCAAACGCGCGGACCATACCTATGCGCTGTTGAGCGACCGCACGACGACGTTCATCGTGGTTGCCGCTCCCGAACGAGACGCACTACGCGAGGCCTCGTATTTCATTGACCGCCTCGACGAGGAGGAGATGCCCCTGGCCGGGCTCGTGGTCAACCGGATGTATCGCGTCTCTGCACTCGGATTGTCCGCTGCGCGCGCGCTCGGGGCGGCCGAGGAGCTGGGTGACGAGGAGAACGGCAGCTCTCCTCGTGCCAGATCGGCCGGCATCTCAAAACACACGGCCATCACCCAGGGGCTGTTGCAAATGCACGCGGTTCAGGCAGAGATCGCCGCCAGGCACGAGTCCCTGGCCAAAAGGTTCATCGCCGGGCATCCAGCCATACCGATGGTGGAGGTACCGGCTGCGTCAGGGGACATCCACGATCTGGTGGGTTTGCGCGCGGTGGGCGAGGCGCTCGCGGGTCACTGACTCGCGGGCCCAGCAGAGCAACGGCGCATCAACGAACTACGGTCTGGCCGGCACAACCGGGTCAGGAAGCGGTGCGCTCCTGACGCATGCGATCGGCCTCAAACAGCGCACGCCAGGATGTGACTCCCGGCCGGTGCTTGAGCAGCGCCCGGCGCTCTCGCTCGGTCATGCCGCCCCAGACCCCGAACTCGGTGCGGTTGTCCAGCGCGTCGGCAAGACATTCGGCGATCACCGGGCAGCTCATGCAGACCTGTTTGGCTTGCTGTTGGGCAGCACCCCTTACGAAGAGGGCGTCAGGCTCGGCCTCGATACATGCTCCCTGCAGCGCCCACTGCTCGACCCACGTGTAGTGGCTTGTCGAGATATCCTCGCGATGTGTCGTCGTGAGTGACATGCTGACCTCCCCTGAAATATCCGTGTCATGCGGTGTGCCAGACATGGTCGTTCGCTTATGTCTAAAACGATATGAAGGCACGTATTTGACGGATATGACGCTTTGGGGTAGTTCTGGGCCACCGAAGTAACTAGTCAGTTTGCTGCGTTACTCGCGGTTCGCCGGGGTCCGCGGCTACCCTTGGCGCATGCAGGAACGCCGCACGAAGTTCACTAACGTCCTCAGCCTTCTCGCAGCCTTCGTAGCGACCTCCGTGGTGCTTGGCCTGCTCGGGGCCGGCCTGATGATGCCCACCGTGGCGGCAACGGGGGCCGCTGCCCGCGAGGGGGTCAGCGTTTTTGACGCACTGCCCGGCGAGTTCACCCAGAACCCGCTGTCCCAGCAGTCCCGCATCCTGGCCAGCGACGGCTCGCTGATCGCCACCCCGTACGACGAGAACCGCATCATCGTGCCGCTCGCCCAGATCGCCCCGATCATGCGAGAGGCCCAGATCGCCATCGAGGACAGCCGTTTCTATGAGCATGGCGGCGTCGACCCCCAGGGCGTCGGCCGGGCTCTCTTGTCCAACCTGCGCGGCGGCAGCACCCAGGGTGCATCCACCCTGACCCAGCAGTACGTCAAGATCACGTTGCAGGAGAACGCCCTGCGCAACCAGGACACGAAGGCCGCTCAGGCTGCCACGGCCAGGAGCTACACGCGAAAGCTGCAGGAGCTCAAGTACGCCGTCACGCTGGAGAAGACTCTCACCAAGGACCAGATCCTCCAGGGCTACCTCAACCTCGTGTACTACGGAGGCCAGGCCTACGGCGTCGAGGCCGCGGCTCGCCACTTCTTCGGCGTGAAAGCGTCCCAGCTCAATCTGCCGCAGGCCGCAACCCTTGCCGGTCTCGTCCAGGCCCCGAGCGCGACCGACCCGATCAGGAACCCGGCCAAGGCACTCACCAGGCGCAACGTCGTGCTCGACCGGATGCACACCCTGAAGCTGATCACTGATGCGGCCTGGCAGAGCGCCAGGAAGTCCAAGATGGTGATCCACACCTTGCCGGCCCAGAACTCCTGTGCGCTCTCTCCCTACCCCTACTTCTGCAACTACATCAAGGAATGGCTCCTGCAGCTGCCTGCGCTGGGCGCGACGCGCGCCGAACGCTCCCAGCGAATCAACCAGGGCGGGCTGACCATCCAGACGACGCTCAACCCCAAGATTCAGGCGATCGCCCAGGAGCAGATCGATGCCAAGATCCCGCCGGGAAGCCAGATGAGCGACGGGACGTCTATCGGGGCCGCGGCCGCAGTCATTGAGCCCGGTACCGGCAACGTTCTGGCCATGGCCCAGAACACGACCTACGCCTTGAAGACGACGCCTGGCAAGACGTCAGTGAACTATGCGGTCGACGCCAAGTACGGCGGCTCCGGGGGCTTCGCATTCGGCTCCACCGCCAAGATGTTCGCCGTCGCCACGGCACTGCAGTCCGGCATGCCGATCGACTCGATCATCTACGCGCGCCCAGCCGACGCAACGCACCCGGCGGTATTCACCCATGGCGACTACCCGCCCGGCGACAAATGCGCCGTCTACCCCGGCACTGTGTGGCCGGTGCGCAACGACGAAGGCACACTGGTCGGTCCGATCAGTCTCACCGACGCGACGGCGTTCTCGGTCAACACCGCGTTCGCCGGGCTCGTGGCCAGTCTCGGCGCCTGCAAGGTTCGCGACATGATGACCAACCTTGGGCTACACCGGGGCAACGACGGCAAGCCGATCGGCACCGACCCCAAGAGCGGCACGAACACTGGCCCCTCCGCGATCACGCTAGGTTCGGACAGCGTCGCGCCTCTGACGTTGGCCTCGGCTTACGCATCCGTTGCCTCTGGCGGCATCTACTGCCAGCCCTCCCCGGTGCTCACCATCACCACCAGCGACAAGAAGCTGCTCCCCTTGCACCAGGGCCAGTGCCGCAGAGCCTTGCCTCCCGAGGTGGCCAACGGAGTCGCCCAGATCCTCAAGGCCGTGATAGCCAAGGGCACCGGTGCGGGCAATGCCCTTGCCGGCGGACGTCCCGCTGCCGGCAAGACCGGCACTACCGACAGCAGCAAACAGTCATGGTTCGTCGGTTTCACCCCACAGTTGACCACCGCGGTCTGGGTCGGCACCCCGTACAGCCCTCAGAGCATGTCAAACCTTCAGCTCGGCAATACGTTCTACGGTGGTCCGATCTTCGGCGCGACCGTGGCCGCTCCGACCTGGAAACTGATCATGGACCAGG
>OCZT010004547.1_pt1 | contig 13963 bp, 14 predicted proteins | sample 1539031 | NCBI WGS metagenome assembly OCZT01 (sample SAMEA3539308, study PRJEB22396) | soil metagenome | biome: tundra; feature: field; material: soil | place: USA | collected 2010-05 | depth 0.15 m
ATGCGCGCGGCGGCGCGTAGCGCACTCATGAAGCTGCGCGCGTTGCGGATGCCCTCGATGTACATCAGGATGCTGTGCGTGTTGGCATCGGACACCAGATAATCCAGTATCTCGCCGAAGTCCACATCGGTCGATGAGCCCATCGACACTACGCTGGAGAAGCCCACATCGTTGCTCTGTGCCCAATCCAGAATTGCGGTACACAATGCGCCGGACTGCGAAACGAATGCGATATTGCCGGTGTTTGCGCCGCCCTTGTTGAAGGTGGCATTCAGGCCGATGGAGGGACGCATGATGCCCAGGCAATTCGGGCCGATCAGCCGAATGCCGTAGCGGCGCGCGGTTTCCAGCAATTCCTTTTCCAATGACGCACCTTCGTGACCAGCCTCGCCAAATCCGGCAGTGATAATGACCGCCGCTTTCACGCCATGGATGCCACAACTCTCGATGATGCCCGGCACGGACTGCGGCGGCGTGGCGATCACTACCAGCTCGACCGGTTCGCCGATGTCGGCGATCGAGGCGTAGGCGCGTTTGCCTTGCACCTCTGGATTTTTTATGTTGATCGGATAAAGCGCTCCCTTAAAACCGCTTTCCAGCATGTTTTTGAACACGATCTGACCGACCGAGTCCGGACTGTCACTCGCGCCGAATACGGCAACGGACTTTGGTGCAAACAGGGTGCTGAGGTAGTGCTTGCCCATGATATTGCCTTCTGTTTGAATGTTTGTTAGGTATGATAGCACCGTACCAACGCCCTGCCCCTACCATGCAAACCGCTTATATCAGCCATCCGCTCTGTCTCAAACACGACATGGGCGCGCATCATCCGGAATCTCCGGCACGCATCCATGCCATCGAGGATCTGTTGATCGCGTCTGGCTTGCTGGACTATTTACAGCGTCACGATGCGCCGGCGGCGACGCGCGAGCAGTTGTTGCGTGTGCATGATGAGGACTACATAGCTTCGATCGAGTCCAGTGTGCCGCCACAGGGTATCGTGCATCTCGACGGTGACACCGCGCTGAATCCGTTTAGTTATCAAGCTGCGCTGCGTGCTGCGGGAGCCGTGGTGCTGGGTGTGGATTTGGTTATGGCGCGGCAGGTCGAAAATGCCTTTTGCAACGTGCGCCCGCCCGGCCACCATGCCGAGCGCGCCCGTGCCATGGGGTTTTGCATTTTCAATAACGTTGCGGTTGGCGCGGCGCATGCGTTAGCACATCACGGTTTGCAGCGCGTGGCGATAGCGGATTTCGACGTGCATCACGGCAACGGCACGGAAAACATTTTTCACGACGAGCCGCGCGTCATGTTGTGTTCCACTTTCCAGCATCCGTTTTATCCGTACTGCGGCGCCGATAGTGGCAACGACCATATCATCAATGTACCGCTTGCTGCCGGAACAGGAGGAGAGGAATTTCGCGCCGCCGTCACACAGCATTGGCTGCCTGCGCTGGAACGCTTTCAGCCGGAGTTGCTGCTGATCTCGGCGGGATTCGATGCACACCGCGACGATGACATGGCCATGCTCAAACTGACCGAAGCGGATTATGCGTGGGTGACTGGCGCATTAAAAAGTATCGCGAAAAAATACGCGCATGGCCGCATCGTGTCGGCGCTGGAAGGGGGCTACGAACTGCATGCGCTGGGACGGAGCGCGCTGGCGCATATCAAAGTGCTCAGCGGCCTCTAGAGTGCCTCTATAAACTCATTTATTGATCCGGCACAAAAACATCGGGGCGCAACGCGCCCCGTAGCTTTTCAAACAAACCGAATGAACTATAACCAACCACTTGGCAACCGTCTTTCGGGTGCCCGGCTAAAAGCTTTTCGGCTGGTTGCTTAGTGGGATGGCTATAACCAATGACTTACCCAGCGTCTTGTGCTGGGTTAGTCAGATGGCTAGTAGTCATATCAGTTGTTTCTTCAAGCTGAAAAAGATGAACCGCAACCGCAAGTAGTGGTCGCGTTCGGATTCTTAATGACGAACTGCGAACCTTCCAAGCTTTCCTGATAGTCGATTTCCGCACCAACCAGATACTGGAAGCTCATCGGGTCGATCAGCAATTGCACGCCGTTTTTGTTCAGCACGGTGTCGTCTTCATTGGTTACTTCATCAAAAGTAAATCCGTATTGAAAACCGGAACAGCCACCGCCGCTGACAAACACGCGCAGCTTGAGGTCGGCGTTGCCTTCTTCTTCGATCAATTGTTTTACCTTGTTGGCCGCGTTGTCGGTAAATAACAGCGGATCTTGCACTTCAGTCATTGCATTCATTTTATGCTCCTTAAAAAATTATTCGCCACTGCTCGATTTAAACGCCACCACTTTGTCCTGTGCTACGGTATTGGTATGTATCAGGCGCCCTTCAATGATTGCGCCCAACTGGATTTCCAACGTAGTGTAATGCACATCACCGTTGACCTTGGCTTTGCTTTGTAGTTCCATATATTCGCTGGCGAATACCGGACCGCTAATTGCGCCATTAATTACCAAATGAGTGACGTTGACCTCCCCGTTCACTCGCGCGTGCTCGCTCAATACCAGCGTGCTTGGCTTACCCTGCGCGGCGACGACATTGCCGTTGACCTGACCGTCTATGCGCATCCCGCCGCTGAAATTCAAATCCCCTTCGATGGTGGTTCCCGCACCGATCAGCGAATCAATCTGGGTTTGTGGTTTGCTGTGTTTTTTACTGAACATTGTTCGCTCCTTGGCTTATGTGAGACTCACGCTTTGCCGCACCTTCGGCTCAGTTGTGCCTTGTTCGAATATGCGCACTTGCACGTTTTCCAATTGCGCATCAGGCGGCAACTGGATGCTTTGTTCAACACGCTGATAATACCTGAAGCTGAGCTTGAATTGGGCATTCCCTGACTCATCTTGTGGGAATACATGGGTGGCGCTCTGCCCATTTTCCACTACCGTAGCGACCAGTTGATAGCTGCCGCTAAACGTCTTGGCGCGCTGTCCGCTCTGCACCAGCAACATGCGCAGATGGAATTCGCCGGGCATCTTGTCCCGCACCAGTGTTAAACGATGCACTCTCAGTTCGCCCTCTTTGCCGCCCGTCGCAGTAAGATTTTGGAAAAACACCAGGTCTTCCTGAAGATGGACATTTTCATCCGCCATGTTTTTTAGCTGCTCGGACGTTGCCTGATTGCTGGCCTGCTCGATTTGAATTTCCCGTTCATATTGCGCAAGTTTGTCGCTGAGTTGCGCATTTTCCGGCCCTAATTTGGCAACCTGATCGCGCAGCCTGGACAACTCCTGTTCAGCTTGACCGCGGTGAAAACCGGCAAACTCCAAGCCATTGCCATATGCCCACCAGGCTAGTCCGATTGCCGCCAATACGAAAGGTACTACCATACCCCAGCGCAGATACCAGGGAATATGGGGCCGCACCGACAATTTCGGCGCGGAAATACTGAATCTGCGATTGACTCTGCGTTCGACTCCGCGCCACATATCAAGGTAACAAGGGAATATTGTTCAAGGCGGTGGATTCCGGCAACCCAAACATGATGTTCATGTTCTGCACCGCCTGGCCTGCCGCGCCCTTGACCAGGTTATCGATCACCGACAACACCACCACCACATCGCCGCCCTGTGGCCTATGCACCGCAATCCTACAATGATTCGCGCCGCGTACCGACCGCGTCTCGGGAAGACTGCCCGCCGGCATCACGTCCACGAAAGGCTCGTTGGCATAACGCTGTTCGAACAGCGCCTGCAAATCCACCTCGCGCCGGTGCCGGGATAAAAGTTTTTCATCTGTCAGCCTGCCATACAGCGTGGCATGGATACCGCGTATCATCGGCGTGAGGTGCGGCACGAACGTCAAACCAATTTCTTTGCCGGCCGCTCGCGCCAGGCCCTGTTTTATTTCCGGCAAGTGGCGATGCCCTGCCACCCCGTAGGCCTTGAAGTTGTCCGCCGCTTCGGAGAACAAGAAGGAGATTTCCGCTTTGCGCCCGGCGCCCGAAACCCCCGACTTGGCATCGGCGATCAAGCTATTCGGCTCAATCACGCCTGCCTCCAGTAGCGGGATAAAGCCCAATTGCACCGCCGTGGGATAACAACCGGGGTTGGCAACCAGCCGAGCTGATTTGATTTGCGAGCGGTTCGCTTCCGGCAAACCATACACCGCCTCTGCAACCAGATCCGGGCAAGCGTGGCTCATGCCATACCATTTTTCCCACGAAGCAACATCCTGCAAGCGAAAGTCTGCCGCCAGATCGATCACCTTGACGCCTGCATCCAGCAGGGCGCGCACTTGCTGCATGGCAATGCCGTTGGGGGTGGCGAAAAACACCAGGTCGCATTTTTCCAGCTGCGCCTGATCGGGATGGGTGAACGGCATATCCACATAACCACGCAGACTGGGAAACATTTGACTGACAGGCGTACCGGCATCGGCACGCGAAGTAATCACTTGCAAAGCCACCTGCGGGTGCGCCGCCAACAGACGCAGCAGTTCGACCCCGGTGTAGCCTGTTCCGCCAACTATGCCAACTTTGATCATCGCAACTTCCATTTAAAACGCTTTGTATTCTACAACAAAATGAAAAAGCCGCCCGAAGGCGGCTTTGCAATACATCCAAAACGTCTTAACGTTTGGAGAATTGTTTACGACGGCGCGCCTTGCGGAGACCGACCTTCTTGCGTTCCACTTCACGCGCATCGCGAGTCACCAGACCGGCTTGCTTTAACACGGCCTTGAACGAAGCATCGTAGTCGATCAACGCCCGGGTGATGCCATGACGCACCGCACCGGCTTGACCCGATTCCCCGCCGCCGGTGACATTCACCATGATATCGAACTTGCCCAGGGTTTCGGTCAGTGTCAGCGGCTGACGCACGACCATGCGACCGGTTTCGCGGGAAAAGAACACATCCACCGGTTTGTCGTTCACCATGATGTCGCCCTTGCCTGCCTTCATAAACACACGCGCCACCGCACTCTTGCGGCGACCGGTACCGTAGTTATAACTTACGCTCATGACTATGCTTTCAATAAATTAATGGGTTTCGGTTGCTGCGCTTCATGCGGATGCGCCGCACCGGCATATACCTTCATCTTGCGCAACATTGCGTAGCCCAGCGGGCCTTTCGGCAACATTCCCTTGACGGCCTTTTCCAGCACACGCTGCGGATGACGCGCTTGCATCTTGGCAAAGTTGGTGGTGTACAAACCGCCCGGATAAGTCGTATGACGATGATACAGCTTGGCTTCCGCCTTGTTGCCGGTCACGCGCAGCTTGTCGGCATTGACCACGACAACGAAATCGCCGGTATCCACGTGCGGGGTGTAAATCGCCTTGTGCTTGCCACGCAAACGCGCGGCGATCTGTGCGGCCAAACGACCCAGCACTTGATCTGCTGCGTCAACCAGAAGCCAGTCGTGCTGGACTTCCTCGGCTTTAGCGGAAAATGTTTTCATAGCCACAATTCCTAAAAATTCAATAAGTAAACCTCGAAGGGCGCGCATTCTATTGCAGCCCACCCGCCACTGTCAAACGCTATTTAAGCACTTTGAGGAGAAAGCCCCCTCGGGGGTGCGCAGTCCGCTGTTATTCGTGCGCATACCGCACGCTACGGCTACTTATCGGTCTTGTTTGCCCTTGTTCTTATCCTCGGCCTTTTCCTTTTCTTCTTGGTCGTGCGGGACGGTCACGGTGGCTGAGGCCGTGGATTTGTTGCCTGACGCATCGGTGGCCGAATAGGTCACTGTGTAAATCCGCCCAAGTTGCTTTGTGCCTCGGTCTGTCTGCTTATGGTCATCCTCTTTGCCCTTGCGTTCAGCGCGAAGTTTAAAATTTCGGTCATCTGTGCCAAAACTCGCATCCTGTATATCTTCTGCCTCCAAAGGCTCGTTCGCGGTGATCGATTCGAGTTTGATTTCAGGTGAGGGGTCGTAGTCATCCGTCACCGTGATGACCGCAGTGACGGACACCAGCTTGTCGTTCGGCGGCCAGAGCGTGCTGGGGCTTAGGCTTACCGTGAGGCTGGGTGGGGTGGTGTCGATTGGTACGATAGAGCCAGTGTACTTCCAGAACGCAGGGTCTTCGTCGGTTACTTCATTGTAGTCAAACCCCACGGTGAAATGACCACTCAAATAAGCCGGGTCACTCATTGTGTAAACACTCCTCGGGTCATCATGTGTAGGAACCGCCACGCCGAAATTCAAGGTTTGACCCGGTTGTATGACAGGATAAGTTTTGGTATTGCTATCATCGAGATGCCAGTCAACTGAAAAATTACCTGATTCTTGATACTCTAATATGCCTCCAGTCCAACCCGGCGGGCTGGTATAGGTACCGCCAAGGCGAGGCGTTTCACCGCGATTATCCCCAAACGCTATAGGGAGCCCCCAGTAAGAGCCTGTTGGATAAATTAATAGTTCGGGCTGAGCATTGGTGGCGTACACAGGGTCGGCAGGTTGAACACCACGGTTACCTATGCTCACCGAAACGATGCTGCGTGCCCGGGTCTGGTTGCTGACCTGATAACTATATTGAATATTGCCAGCATAATGCACGGCTAAGGCCTTTACCGTCACCGGGCCTTGGGCGTAGCCTAAAGGGCTGACAGTAATGATAGCTAACGTACTTATCCAATTGAGCATACGTTTGGAAATTGTTATATTTTTTATCATGGCAATTTTCCTTTCGTTTTAAGGTAACTGAAAATGTACGATATCCGGCCTTGGCGGGTTGCTAAAACTTCCACCCCACCCCAAACCAAATTACACGCCGTAGGGCTTGCCAGCCAATACGCAATCATATACATCTGCGCCTGCTGTTGTTGCAACGGTGTCATCGGTGCGGGCGGAAGTGGGGTCAGTTCGAGAAGAAGCCCGTTGATGGTACCCTTAGGAACATCGAATGCTGTGCCTGTGGAATGATTGCTGTCTGTCGCAGGCTGATAAGCGAAGCAATGGCTACCAGCCGTACATTTGTTCGTGTCACAGTTGCCGCTAGAAGCACACCCTTTTTCTGCGATGACCTTGTCCTGCCGTGGACGACATGCTTCATTGTTCTTGTTGTCGGGTATATTTAGCTCAATCATCTTGTCCCAAATTTCCCGCAGGTGTGCCTGGTAAGCGGCATTACGAATGGTCGCGGTTGCTTTAGAATAAGGAATCGGGGGCCTTGCTGTTACATTAGTTGCCGTTATTTTATCGGCAAAGCACTGTATCTGATTTTTCATATCGTCGCTGAGTTGCGGACAATCACCACTCACATCCTCTCCAAGCCCGGCGTCCAAGGATTCCGCGCACGCATCGTTGAAAGGCGGTGCTGTTAAGTCTGGAACCGGGCAAGTGGAAACACAGCTTGTTCCAGCGGCATCGAATTTATATCCAGCATCGCAGGCACAAGGAGTGCCGGACGCATGAGCAGGACAGGCGGGGAGAACACAGCTTGTTTGTGTGGGGTCGGGCACATAGCCGGTGTTGCAGGTGCAGGTGCTCGAGCCGGTGGAATTGGCAGGACAGGAATAAACGGGTGAAGCACATACAGCCCAAAGGTAGCTGGGTACGCAAGAATAACTGCCATTTCCAAAAGCAGAACCTAGAGGGTAGCCCGTATAGCCATTACCACTATAAGCACAAGCAGCACCAGGAGTAGGGTACCGAGAATACAACCTCTCCTCGGCTCTGACTATTAACGAAAGTGTAGCTTGAACAAGAAATAGAAACGGGTATATTTCCTGTTGCATGCGCCGGATTTACCATCATCATCGACGAAATCACGATGATAGAAAGATAGAAAACGATGGATCCTAAAGCAGGCCGAACCAATCTTGTTGCATCAAGCGCTGGCGCAGCTATTATTTCCCCCTGATTATTCACAATGCTGTTTTAGTTTTTTCCCCAAGCCGAGGCGCACTGTCCCCGCATTTTCGTTTGTTGTCAGTAACCATAGGAAAGTTAGGTTATTCCCTGCCGGTCACTGTTTTGAACTCGGGGAATCTAACAGCGGAACGGACATTCGTCGCGTCGGCATTGCCGTGCATATTTCAGAAAAGCGAATGAAACCCAGTAAGATGAGCACATTCTGAAACTCTGAGTCTTGTCATGTCCTGGTTCATCACCAACTTCATTGCCAGTTTCTTGCTGCCGCCGCTCAGCTTATTGCTCGTGCTCGCGCTGGGCATTTTCCTGCTCTATCGCCACCACAAACTTGCCAAACCGCTGATACTCGCCGGATTCGGTTTGCTCTGGATCGCTTCCACGCCCTATTTTGCCGAAGGCGCACTGCACTTGCTGGAGGCACAAACCACTCCCCTGGATAGTCAGCATCAGAATGCCGATGCGATAGTGATACTTGGTGGCGGGACATATTTCCACGCGCCGGAATATGCAGGGCAGGACACTATCGTTGATGCAACACTGGTTCGCTTGCGCTACGGCGCGAAACTTCAGCGAGAAACCGGCAAACCGATAGTGGTGACCGGTGGCAAACCCCTTGGCAACAGCATTTCTGAAGCACAGCAAATGCGCATCGCACTGGAACAGGATTTCCATGTGCCGGTGCGCTGGACGGAAAATGAGTCCGACAACACTTTTGAGAATGCCCATCATTCTTTTCACATTCTGCAACAAGCGGGTATCCGCAAAATTTATCTCGTCACCCACGCCTGGCACATGCCGCGCTCCGCCGAAGTATTCCGCCGTGCCGGATTCGAGGTCGTCGAAGCGCCGACTGCTTTCACCACACGCTATCAGATCGACCTACTGGCATTCCTGCCGCGCGCTGAATCTCTGCACGACAGCAAAATTTTCGTTCACGAAGTTATCGGATTGCTCTGGTATCGGGTAAAGTTGGCAATCTCTAATAGTTAGGCAATTAAAAGGAATAACATGAAAGCTCGCGTCAAATGGGTGGAACAGGCTTCTTTTCTTGGAGAGACCGGAAGCAATCACGCAGTATTGATGGATGGCCCACCAACTGCGGGCGGAAGAAATCTCGGTCCGCGTCCGATGGAAATGCTGCTGCTCGGCACGGGTGGCTGCACCTGCTTCGATGTCGTTTCGATCTTGAAGAAAAGCCGTCAGGCTATTTCAGATTGTTATGTAGAGCTGGACGCGGAACGCGCCGAAATCGACCCCAAAGTGTTCACTAGGATACACATGCACTTCGTCGTGAAGGGCAAGAACATCAAGCTCGAAGTGGTGGAGAAAGCCATTAAACTTTCGGCCGAGAAATACTGCTCGGCATCCATCATGCTCGGCCAGACCGCCGTGATTACGCATGATTTTGAGGTAATACAGGAATAGAAAAAAGATGAAAGGTATAAGGGTTTATCTTGCTCCTTGCCCTTCCCACTTGCCCCTTTTTTATACCCAGTAGGAAGTGCCTGTCATCACCTTACCATTCAGCTTCATCGCCAACTGCACAGGTTGCGGCAACGCCGCACCACCCAATGAAGTCGCCATGTCGGCGTGCCCCACTTCGTCGGTGTACATTTGCGCCACGATGGCCCGGCTTTTTTCATCCTGTTGCGGCAACCGATCCAGATGGCTTTGCAAATGATGGCCTACCTGTCGCTCGGTCTCGGCGAGGAAACCGAGATTCCATTTGTCACCCAACAGCCCTGCTACTGCGCCGATTGCCAGCGAACCGGTGTACCAGAATGGGTTCAACAGGCTCAGATGACCGCCCAACTCATGCACACGCCTGGCAGTCCAGGCGAGATGCTCGGTCTCTTCCTGCGCGGCCTGCTGGAGTTTTTGCTGCACCACGGGATCGCGCGCCGTCAGCGCCTGCCCCTGATACAAGGCCTGCGCGCAAATCTCGCCGCTATGATTGACGCGCATCAGCGCGGCGGCATTTTTCCTCTCGGCCTCATCCATAGGCGCTTCGGGCACGTTTGCATCAGGATAGGCGCGCACGCTGTGCGCCTGACTGAATAAAGTGCGCAAGCCCTTATCGAACTCAACAATCAGACGATCCAAATTTAACATGACACCTCCCTAAGTATTCTTCGTGACACACTAACCAATCAGCAACTGCGCTTCCCTACAATATTACGCATACCTTAATCAAATAGCTTCGCCAATTCCATCCCGGGATCCTCCGCGCGCATGAACGCCTCGCCCACCAAAAACGCATGCACCTGATAGGCGCGCATCAGCTTTACGTCTTCAGCTTTGAGGATGCCGCTTTCCGCCACAACGATGCGATCCTTGGGAATGCGCGGCAACAAGTCCAGCGTGGTTTGCAGACTCACTTCGAAGGTACGGAGGTTACGGTTGTTCACGCCGATCAGCGGTGTGGTCAGTTGCAGCGCGGCATCCAGCTCATCGCCATTATGCACTTCCACCAACACCGCCATGCCAAGACTATGCGCTAACACCTCAAATGCCCGCATTTGCGCCACATCCAGCGCGGCGGCGATCAGCAGTATCGCATCCGCACCCATCGCACGCGCCTGGTGGATTTGGTATTCGTCCACCATGAAATCTTTGCGCAGCACCGGCAAGGCACAAGCCGCGCGCGCCTGTTGCAAATAATCCGCACTGCCCTGAAAGAATTGCTCGTCGGTCAACACCGACAGGCACGCCGCGCCATGTTGCGCATAGCTCGCGGCGATTTCGGCGGGGCGAAAATCGGCGCGCAACACGCCCTTGCTCGGACTGGCTTTCTTTATTTCAGCGATCACGGCGGCTTGACCTGCGGAAATCCTGGCGCGTATCGCAGTAACGAAATCCCGCACAGGCACAGCCTGCTCTGCTGCGGCCCGCATCGCTGCGAGCGGCTTGATGGCTTGCGCTTCAGCTACTTCCTGCACTTTGACCGCAAGAATTTTTTTGAGAATGTCGGACATTGCTGCGTCTACATTTAAGAAAGACGCGCATTTTAGCACTTAGGGTAAAATGCGCCCTACAACAAAACACATTGAACATCATGCAGAACGTCAAAGAATATATGCAGGTAATCGGTCAGACCGCGCGCGCGGCTTCGCGCCTCATGGCGCAGGCAGACACCGCCACCAAAAATCGCGCGCTGCAAGAAATCGCCGCCGCACTGCAAAACCAATCTGCGCAACTACTCGCCGCAAATGCCAAAGATGTCGCGGCAGCGCGCGTCAACGGACTGGATGATGCTTCGGTGGATCGCCTGACACTGACCGAAAAATCCGTGCGCGGCATGGCCGAAGGCCTGCTGCAAATCGCGCAACTGCCCGATCTCATCGGTGCGATCAGCGACCTGAGTTATCGCCCATCCGGCATTCAAGTCGGCAAGATGCGCGTGCCGCTGGGCGTGATCGGCATCATTTACGAGTCCCGCCCCAATGTGACTGCGGACGCTGCCGGGTTGTGCCTGAAATCCGGCAATGCGGCGATTTTGCGCGGCGGATCTGAAGCCATTCATTCCAATCAAGCCATCGCCGCCTGCGTGCATGCCGGGCTGCGCGCTGCCGGATTGCCGGAAACCGCCGTCCAGGTCGTCGCCACCACAGATCGCGCCGCCGTGGGCGAACTCATCACCATGAAGGAATATGTGGATGTAATCGTGCCGCGCGGCGGCAAGAGCTTGATCGAGCGCATTTCCGAACATGCGCGCATTCCCGTGATCAAACACCTGCATGGCGTGTGCCATGTGTATATTGATGACGAAGCCGACCTCGACAAAGCGATACGCATTGCCGACAACGCCAAGACACATCGCTATGGAGTGTGCAATGCGATGGAAACGCTGCTGGTTGCGCAAAGCGTGGCTGAGAAAGTATTGCCGCCGCTGTGCAAGATTTACCTGGCCAAAGGTGTAGAACTGCGCGGCGACGAAGCCGCACGCGCCATCGTGCCGCAGATGAAGGCCGCCACCGAAGAAGACTGGATCACCGAATATCTCGCGCCGATTCTTGCGGTGCGGGTGGTGGCTGGCCTGGATGAAGCCATTGAGCATATCAGCACCTACGGCTCGCAGCACACCGACAGCATCGTCACGGAAAATTACACCAAGGCGATGCGCTTCCTGCGCGAGGTGGATTCCAGCTCGGTGATGGTAAACGCCTCGACGCGCTTCGCTGACGGTTTTGAGTATGGCTTGGGTGCAGAGATCGGCATCTCCACCGACAAGCTGCACGCACGCGGCCCGGTCGGTCTGGAAGGGCTGACCTCGCAAAAATATATCGTACTGGGCAGCGGCCAAGTAAGGATTTAGCGAAACACCCCCCTCTCCCGCAAGTGGGAGAGGGTTGGGGAGAGGGTCGCTTCGATTTTCACTCTCTCCCTAGCCCTTCCCCTCAAGGGGGAGGGAACGATAATCAGAACATTTACGGAGAGCACATGAGCCAAACCATAGCAGTCAAAGTGCCGGATATCGGCGATTTCAAGGACGTTGCGGTCATCGAAATATTGGTAAAAGTGGGTGACACGGTTGAAGCGGAACAATCGCTGATCACTCTGGAAACCGACAAGGCCGCCATGGAAGTGCCCAGCCCCGCCGCAGGCGTGGTGAAAGAATTGAAGATCAAAGTCGGTGACAAGGTCAGCGAGGACAGTGTGATCCTGACACTTGAAAGCAGCTCGGCTGTCGTGACTCCTGCTGCTAAACCTGCAGCCAGTGCGCCTACCCCAACTGCGACCTCGAATAAATCACCCGCTCCCACGCCTACTCAAGCATCAGCTCCCGCCCCACAATCCTTCACCAAAGGTGACATCCACGCCGAAGTCGTCGTCCTCGGCGCCGGCCCCGGCGGCTACACCGCCGCGTTCCGCGCTGCCGACCTCGGCAAGCAGGTGGTGCTGATCGAAAAACACGCCACGCTGGGCGGCGTGTGTCTGAATGTCGGTTGCATTCCGTCCAAGGCGTTACTGCATGTCGCCAAGGTCATTGGCGAAGCCGAAGAAGTGGCGCATCACGGCGTGACTTTCAGCAAGCCCAAGATCGACATCGATCAAATCCGCACCTGGAAAGAAAGCGTGATCGGCAAACTCACCGGCGGGTTAAAGCAACTGGCCAAGCAGCGCAAGGTGCAGGTGGTCGAAGGTGCTGCGAAATTCGCCAGCGCAAACAGCCTGGTGGTTAAGACCGCCGAAGACAACAAGACCATCACGTTTGATACCGCCATCATCGCGGCGGGTTCCAGCGTGGCGCGCATTCCCGGCTTCCCCTATGACGATCCGCGCATCATCGACTCCACCGGCGCGTTGGCGTTGCAGGACGTGCCGAAGCGCATGCTGATCATCGGTGGCGGCATCATAGGGCTGGAAATGGCCACGGTGTATGACGCGCTCGGCAGCAAGATCAGCGTGGTGGAACTGGCCGACGGCCTGATTCCGGGTGCGGATTGCGACCTGGTGCGCCCGCTGCACAAACGCATCGAGAAACGCTACGAAGCGATTTACTTGAAGACCAAGGTCAACAAGATCGAAGCATTGAAGAATGGCCTGAAGGTGCATTTCGAAGGTGAGCAAGCCCCTGAGCCGCAACTGTATGACCGCGTGTTGATGGCCGTCGGACGTCGTCCCAACGGGCGCGACATCGGCGCGGAAGCAGCCGGCATATTGGTCAACGAACGCGGCTTCATTCCGGTGAACCAACAGATGCGCACCAACGTGCTGCATATCTACGCAATCGGAGACATCGTCGGCGACCCGATGCTGGCGCACAAGGCGGTTCATGAGGGCAAGGTGGCGGCTGAAGTCATCGCCGGACATCACGCTGCGTTCGAGCCGCTGACCATTCCTTCCGTCGCCTACACCGATCCCGAAATCGCCTGGATGGGCCTGACCGAAACGCAAGCGAATGCACAAGGCATAGCCTACGAAAAAGCCAGCTTCCCTTGGGCAGCTTCAGGACGCGCGTTGTCCATCGGTCGCGAAGAAGGCGTCACAAAATTGCTATTCGACCCGCAATCCCGCCGCATTCTCGGCGCAGGTATCGTCGGTGTGAATGCCGGTGAATTGATTGCCGAAGCGGTACTGAGATCGGAAGAGAACACGTCTGAA
>OCZT010004548.1_pt1 | contig 13961 bp, 11 predicted proteins | sample 1539031 | NCBI WGS metagenome assembly OCZT01 (sample SAMEA3539308, study PRJEB22396) | soil metagenome | biome: tundra; feature: field; material: soil | place: USA | collected 2010-05 | depth 0.15 m
GCTGGTTTTGGTTTGCCGGGACGCTCGTTCCCGTCATCGGTCTGGTCCAGGTTGGAATTCAGTCCATGGCCGACCGATATACTTATGTTCCTTTGATCGGCTTGTTCATTATTTTTGTTTGGGGCCTCGCGGAGACAGGCAGGAGCCGGCATGTGCCGAAAACATTGATTGCGGTTTTGACCGCAATGGTTCTCGTTGTCAGCGCCCTGCGAACCAGAAACCAGTTAAGTTATTGGCAGAATAATGAAACCCTTTTTCGCCACACCCTGGCCGTGACGGAAAATAATTATCTCGCCTACAACAACCTCGGCACCTGGCTGTCAAAAAAGGGGCAAATCGCCGAAGCCATGGACTGCTTCCATAAATCCCTGCAAATCAATCCCGACAATTCTGATGTTCTGTATAATTTAGGCAACGCCTTCGCCAAGCTCGGCAACTGGGGCGAAGCCATAAACAATTATCAACGTGCCCTGCAAATCACTCCGAACCAGCCCGACGTCCTGGACAACCTTGGCTTCGCGCTCGCGGCGAAGAAACAATTTGCCGATGCCGTCGTTTGTTTCGAGGCGGCGTTGAAACTGAATCCGGATTACGCCGACGCGCACAACAATCTCGCCACGGTTTTGTTCATCCAAAAAAGATTCAATGAGGCCGTCCGGCATTTCCGCGAAGCCCTCCGCATCACGCCCGGCAACCCGCAGATTTACAGCAACCTGGGCGATGCCCTGGTGAAGCAGGGGCAAACCACCGAAGCATTGCGGCTCAAACCCGGCGACCCCCAAATCAGGGCGAAATTGCAGGCGCTGGACGCACAAATCTCAAATTGAAAAGCTGATTCTACACCGGTTAGAATCGGAATTTGTGGGGTGAAGCCTGTGCTGGAGTTCAAGCTTCAGCTTGTCGGGAGAGCAAACTAAAGTTTGAACTCCAACTTCCAGCACGCAGACAAGCTGTCCGCGCCCCGGCGGAGTTTGTTGTTTGACGCAACATTACGTTGCCACGCGAATCGAGCCGTCTTTGCCCAGCACGGCGATCAAATTATAAACGTCCTGTCGCAGACAAAACGCCACGTCATCGCGCAATTCGGGAATCGCCAGCAACCGCCTGGCGTTTTCAGCATCAGAAACGGCTGCGAACAGATTGGACTTTGCTTTCCGCCAGGCGCTGAGGGCCGTTTCGACGGAATCCGAAAGGGTAGGGCGCGTCACTCCGTGCGCGCCGTGCGATTGCTGTTGAACCAGGACGTTCGATTCGACCGGCGGCGGGCAGGGGACTGTCCGCCCTACCTTCAGAATTTGGGCGACAGTTTCATTTACCAACATTTCACACAGCGCGCCCGCCGCCAGCACGTCCTCGAGCGCGGTATTTTCACGCGTGCCCGCGCACACGAGCACGATTTGCGCCGGTTGAAGCCGGCGGATGAATTGTGCGGTGGCTGTGAGGTTCAAAAACGAGGCGGCCAAAACCGTTTGCGCACCCGTGCAGGCGCGCAACGCGCGGGTGCCGTTCGTCGTCGTCGAAACAATCGTTTTGCCGCGGACCTTTTCCGGCGTGTATTCGCGCGGCGAGTTGCCGAGGTCAAAATCAATGCCGCCGGTTTGGTCGGCGCGGATTCTCACGCCATCCCGCTCGCCGCCGAGCAGGACGTCCGGCTGTTTTTGGCGGAGGGCCAGGGCCTCGGCGATTTCGGAGACGGGCACGATGGCCTTTGCGCCGTGGTGCAGCGCGGTGACGAACGTGCTCGTGGCGCGGAGCACGTCAAACACGACGCACGTGGCATCGCGCAAATCGCGGTCGGCGAGCGCAGGCAATTCCGCCGGTGAAAGAATGGCATCAATTTTCATTTTATGTCGCGCGAAGGACGCAAAGGCGGCTAAGAAGTTTTTCAGCCTAGTCCAGCCGCGCGGGACAAAAGGACGTGAATCCCGACGCAGTCGGGAAACTGACCGCGCCATCCCGCGTTAGATGTAGCGATTTGATAGCGTCATAGTTTATCTCGATGCGATTGGTGATCGCGATTCCAGCGAACTAAAGCTGCATCGCTTGTGTCGCTAAAAACAAATACTAGTGTTGGTGATTCAACATGGCCATCGCAAAACGCCACGTTGACTTTGCCTTGGTGACGTGAAGATGCGCGTCCATTTAGATCCAGATATTTCAAATCTTCGCGCTGGAAAAACACTCCTCCGACAAAACTATCCCCGATGGCCATCATATCACTGGGAACAAGCACTTCCGACTCTTTGAGAGGTTCAAACAGGGCTGAAACCGAAACGAGGTGGCCCATCAGACCAAGCGCGTTGGTGAAGCTTCCAGTCGCAGGACTGCCATAAACGTTATAGCCGTATGAAACCGGTATAACATTGGCAGGGAAGTTTGACCACCGCGCTGACGGGCAGCGCCACACACCCTCCGCAAAAAACCTTTTCTTGGGTTTGGAAGTGTCAAATCCTCCGCATTCAAGTTGGCGTTCCCATGTTCCCGGATTATCGGTATTCGTGCCCGCAATGCCCGAAGGATAGGCATGATTGTCAGCGACGAAGTTCTGTATGCCGAGGCCAAGCTGATGCAAATTACCAACGCATAGAATCTGTTGGGCCTTTCTTTTGGAATTCGAAACCGCTGGGAGTAATAATGCAGCCAGAATTCCGATGATGGCGATGACGACCAGAAGTTCTGTCAAAGTGAACGCGCATGAGCCTCTGGCCATAAAATTCTTGTTTAAACCCGTAATCTGATGGTTGGCACGCACAATGACGCACATTATTATTATGCCGCAGTGCGTGCATGATTGTGTGCATGGCTGACTTTTCTATCTGCAGCCTTCATCGTGGCTTATGAAAGCTGACCGGCCAATTTCTATCAAGGAAAAGCTATTTTAATTTTATATCTGAAAGATTTTCTCTGGTGGGTGCGCCGCTGCTGCGGCGCACAGGCGGCGCGGGAGCGCCGCCCTACCAATTTGTGCCGCGCAAAAGTTATTTCATTTTCGTCCGCATGTAATGAAAAAGATATTGCTGGGCGTAGCCGGCGTGTGGCCCGAAATGCGTCGCGGCAAAATGCTGAAGCCGTTTGGCGCTGACGCGGCGGCGTGGAAAATAGAGTTCACGCAGCGCGCGCTCGACCCAAACATCCACCGGAAACGCGCCGTCAAAACCATAGGCGAACAGTAGCACGCAGTCGGCAATTTTGCCGCCGACGCCGCGCAGGGCCGTCAATTCCTCGCGCGCATCGGCCAGCGGCAAATGGCGCAGACGTTCCAAGTCAAACCGGCCATTGGCAATCTGCCGCGCGGCGGCGAGCAAATACGGCGCGCGAAAACCCATTTTGCATGAGCGCAAGCCGGCTTCGGTGGCGGCGGCGATGCGTTGTGGCGTGGGGAAGGCAAAGCAAAGCCCGTTCTCCTCCCTCTCTCCGCCCAAGCGGGGAGAGGGCTGGGGTGAGGGGATTTGAGTTTCAAAATAATCGGCCTCCTCTCCCCAGCCCTCTCCTCCTTTGGGGGAGGAGAGGGAGATAGGTTCGCCAAACCGTTTACACAGCAACGAAACGATTTGCCGGATTTGGACGATCTGTTTGGTCGAGGACAGAATGAACGACGCGAGACATTCCCACGGGTCCTGCCGCAGCACGCGCAATCCATGGCACGCGGCGACGGCATCGCGCATCGGCGCGTCATCGGGAAAAGTTTTGAGCACGGCGTCCAAATCCGCTTCGGTTTGCAAATAATCGCGCAACCACCGCCAATCGGCGACCGGCCCGGCGGTTTCGGCGCGAATGCCGTCGCGCATTTGTGTCAAGCGCACCCAACGTTGGCCGATGACGCCAATCCAGGAACCATTGCAGTGTTGCCAGCGGAAGGACTGGCCGGAGTCCAGCGTCGCAGCCAGGTCGTAATCGCGGACGGGCAAAAAAATTTCCATTGCCGGCTTTATGATTGAAGACATTTTTTCAGGAACCACCAAGTGCGCCATATTCATTGCAAATGACGAATTACGAAACCCTAATGACTAAAGAATGACCGGGCTCCAATGAGCAAAAGCACAACAAACAAAGATTTGGAGATTTGATCATTGTGAATTATTTCGTCATTCGGATTTAGTCATTCGTCATTTCAGATTATGGCACGCCCAGAGATGCACGCGGCGGAAGACGCGTTTGCCGATTTTGATTTCGAATTCGCCGAGGTCGGTGACGGACTCGAATTCCCGGAGCATTCGCGGCGGCAGGGGAAAAGGCGGTGACACTTCGCCGTAACCGACCGTTTGATGCTTCAGCCATTTCCAAAGCCAGCCGGGTTCGAGCGGGTAGGGGTCAAGTTCGGTGACGTAAATGGCGTTTTGGCCCTGGCGCTGGGCGCGGTAGTCGTAGTCCGGCCAAAAGTAAAATTGGTTGTTCGGTTCATCCGAATCCACGCAATAAACGAGCGGCCCGGCTGGCAACGCCGCGCGTGCCTGCGGCAAATAAAATGTAAACAGTCCGGTCATGCCGTAATGATCGGCGATGATGAACGCGGGCCTGCCCCCGGCCTCCAATTTTTCGCGCTCGCCTTCGATTAGCGCGGCGGTCGGCTGCCAGGCGCGCACGCGGCGCAAGGGGTCTTTTTCACCGGGCAATAATTGTCCGGCGACTTTGCCAATGAGATTGCTCTGGAACAGGATCGCAACGGCGAAGAAGCCCAGCGCGAGGCCGATCGCCAGAAAAGGTTTGGCGATGCGCCGCCGCTCGTCCCAATACGCGACCATCAGACAAAACATCGGCACCACGGCGGGCGCAATCCAATTGGGCAAAATCCGCGAATGAAACGACCAAAGCCAGTAGCCAAAGAAAACCGGAGCGCCCATGCAGAAAAAGTAAAGCCACAGCCCCGACATCTTGTGTCGGGGCTGTTTCCAAAAGGCGAACATTGCCCACAGTGCGCCGACGAAGAAAATCGGATTCAGCAGCCCGGCTTCCACAAACAGAAAGTCCCGGAAAAAGCGCAGCGTTGGCTTCCATGGTGATCCCAATCCTGCATTGCCGGCGACGTGATGGACGGTGATCCAGCCGTGTTGCGCGTTCCAGATGATGACCGGTGTTGCGCAAACCAGGAAAATCAGCAACGCGAGCCACGGGCCGGGCCGTCGCAGATGCACGCGTGCCGCCGGCCAAAGCGCGAAGAAAATTGCCCAGCACGCAATTTGGCAGGCCGCGGTGTATTTGCAGAGAAAACCGAGGCCCATGGCGAGGCCGACGACCAGCCAGTCACGGGTTTTGCCATCCGGCTGCGCCGCGCGCCAGCCGGCCACCAGCGCCCACATCCAGCACAGCACCATCGGCGGATCCGTCGTTAGCAAAATCGTTCCGATGCCAAGCAACGGCGCGGCGGTGACGATGAGCAACAGCCAAAACCCCGCCCGCGCGCTGACTTCGCGGGCAAAGAACCGCAGCACCATCACGCTCAAAATGGCGGCGAACAACGGCGGGAAAAACCGGACGCCGAATGGCGTGTCGCCAAAAAGCGATGTGCTGACGAATTGAATCAGCGCAATGCCCGGCGGTTTGCTGTAATACGACAGCGCAAGGTGTTTCGACCAAAGCCATTGATAAGCTTCGTCCTTTTCCAAATCAATCGTGCCGCTGGCGATGTAAAGCCAGCGCGCGATGAGCATGACGAAGATTGCGATGTAGCCGAGGCGCAGCCACTCAATTTCCGATTTCCGATTTCCGATTTCCGATTTAATTTCAGCTGGCGGTTCCTGACTTTGGACTTCGGACTTTGGACTTTGGACTGGATTTAACAGCGAGGGCAATTGCGCGTGCCAGACCGGGAACCATTTTTTCCCAATCCACCGCCACCCCGCTTGCAGTGCAATCGCTCCCGCCGCCGCGTAACCCGCGCCCAGAATCGCGCCGACGAGCACGTCGCTGGGGTAATGAACGCCGTTATAGACGCGCGAAAAGGAGACGGCGAGCGCCATTGGCAGCATGAACCAAAGGCTTCGCCGGTAAAAAATAAAAAGAATCATCGTGGCGGCAAACCAATTGGCCGCGTGCGACGAAGGCATGCTGTTGCGGCTGCCTTTATTGGCCGCCATGTCCACGCCGTATTCATTAATCTGTGGCGGGATGTAGCCCTTGCCAGGGCTGCCGAACAGCCGCGCCTCCGGCAACGTGACGAAGGGTCGCGGACGGGCGACTGCATGCTTGATGGTGTTGCAGATGAAGGTGTCGCCGAGCGACAGGGTCAATCCCAGCATCAGCAGGCAAAGGCGCATACGCGTGCCGCCCTTCCACAGCAATCCGACGACGAGCAAAATCAGGACGGGGAAGAAAAAGGCGTTGCCGCTCAAGACCGGCATGAGCCAGTCGAAGAACGGATTGACCAGCGACCGGTTGACGAAACGGAACAGGCCGGTGTCGAATGCTTGCAGCCAGTGCATCGGCGACAATGTAACGGGAAATTAGCGGTTGAAAACTCAATTGCGCGTTGGAATGTTCGGAGTCCGTCTTCGCGTTGCTCCCGTCTTCACTGAGTTCCGACGCGGCAAGTCGATGCGACAGGGGGTTGAGGGTTTTTGTGTCTTGGGAGCGTTCAGCGGGTCGCCGAACGCGACAGGTCCGTCTTCACACGGTTTCGACGCGACAGGCCGGGGGCTTGTGCTGCCTGACAAGTTGAAGCTTTAACTCCAACGGCGGCGCGTTCAATAAACAATGATGGAGCGCACCGGATAACCCTTCAATTTCTCGCGGCCGTTCAGGAATTTCAATTCGATGAGAAAGCCGATTTCCAGGATTTGCGCGCCGAGCTTTTTCACCAGCGTGGCCGCGGCGGCGGAAGTGCCGCCCGTCGCGAGCAAATCGTCAATCAACACCACGCGTGCGCCCGGCTTGAGCGCGTCCCTGTGCATGGCAACGGTCGCCGAGCCGTATTCGAGCGCGTAATCCTGTTCGATGGTTTTATAGGGCAGCTTGCCTTTTTTGCGGATGGGGACGAACCCGGCGCGCAATTTCACGGCGGCGGCGGCGGCAAAAATAAATCCGCGCGCGTCAATTCCCACCACCGCGTCCACCGAACCGGGCTTGAATTTTTCCGTGAGCAAATCAATCGCGCCGGAAAACAACCGGGCATCGGCCAGCACGGGCGTGATGTCCTTGAACTGGATGCCCGGCTTGGGAAAGTCCGGAATGTTGCGGATGGCCTGTTCGATTTCCTTGGGCGTGGCGGTGGTTTGGGACATGGCGTCAGTTGCCTTTGTTTTTGGAGCTTTCGAGTTTTTCGATCATTTTGCGGAGTTTTCTCAACGCGAGATTCTGGATTTGGCGGACGCGCTCGCGCGTGACGCCGAATTTCCTGCCGACCTCCTCCAGGGTTTTTTCCGTGCCGCCGTCGAGGCCGAAGCGGTAGCGCAAAATTGTCGCTTCGCGCGCGTCGAGGTGCTTGACCATGTCCTGCAACATGCCGGTGACGGTTTTGTCTTTCAGATTTTCGTAGGGCGAGGTGGCGTTTTCGTCCTCGACCACATCGGAGAAGTAATTTGAATCGTCGTCACCGATGGGCGCGTCGAGCGATGCCGGGCGAATCGCAGCCAGCCGCATCTGCCGGATGCGGGCGGCGGTCACGTCGAGTTCGTCGGCCAGTTCCTCGTCGGTCGGTTCGCGGCCAAACTCCTCCTGCAAACGCATCCCAATGCGGCGCATCTTGGAAATCTTGTCCACCAGATGCACCGGCAGGCGGATGGTCTTGGACTGGTTGGCGAGCGCGCGTTTGATGGACTGCTTGATCCACCATGAACCGTAGGTCGAAAGCTTGCCGCCCTTTTTCGGATCAAAGCGCTCGACGGCCTTCATCAAGCCGATGTTGCCTTCGCTGATCAAATCCAGCAGCGGCAGTCCGATGCCATCGTAATCGCGCGCGATTTTTACGACCAGGCGGAGGTTGGCCTTGATCATCAGCTCGCGCGCTTTTTTGTCGCCCTTTTTAATGCGCGCGGCCAGCTGGACTTCCTCCTGCCGTGTGAGCAATTTCACCTGCCCGATTTCGCGCAGGTAAAGTTTGATGGCCGTGTCGCCGTCGTAAGTCGAACTATCCCGCTGGATGAATGCAGTGGCGTCACCTTCACCGGCCGGTTTCGGCGGGGCGGGCGCTGGAACGGCAGGCGCAACGGGCGCGGGCGCGGAAACTTTTGCGCGGCGCACGGCAACCAAGGGTCGGGTTGCGCGCCGTTTGGATTTGGCTGCTTTGAGTTTTTGCGTCTTGGCCGCCATAAAACGAAGGAAACGTTACGACCTAAACGCCCGCCGGCAAGAAAATTAAAACCAGAAAATCCAATTAGGGGAGGGTCGCCGTATCGGCGACCCTGATTATGGGGACGGCGACACGCCATCCCTCCCAAAAATTTATCTCCGGCTGTTGCGGGCGATGTAGTAAAGCAACGTCAACATGCTGCTGACCAGTGCAGCCACGTAAGTCAGCGCCGCGGCGTCCAAAACCCTGCTCACCCCTGCGCGTTCCTGCTCATGTACGAGGCCGAGCCGGAACAATTGTTCCTTGGCCCGTCGGCTGGCATCGTATTCCACCGGCAACGTGACGAGTTGAAACAACGTTATCACCGCAAAAATCACAATGATGATGGGGAGGGCAATTTTCATCAGGCCCAAAAAGAGGCCCATCAGGAGAATGCCCGTGTAGGCCATGCTCGCAAACTGCGTGACCGGCACCAGCGCCATGCGCACATTGAACAACCCGTAAGCCGCCTGGTGCTGGAGCGCATGGCCGGACTCATGCGCGGCAACGCCCACCGCGGCGACGGTCTGGCCGTGAAAATTGTCGGACGACAGAAACAGCGCGCGCTTGGTCGGATCATAATGGTCGGTCAAACGGCCGGGGACTTCCTCCACCGGCACGTTGTTGAGACCGGCGCGGTCAAGGATTTCGCGCGCGGCCGCGGCCCCGGTCATCCCGGACTCGACGGCCACCTGGCTGTATTTGCCGTAGGCCGAGGACAGTTTGATTTGCGCCCAGATGCCGATGAGCAGACCCGGCAGGGCGAACCATAAATACAATGGATCGAAATAAAACATATTTTTTACCAATCAATTGACAGCGTGTGGCTATTTTCATTCAACAAGCTGGCCGCGTGCCAAATCAATTTCCTTGAATTTACAAGCCTTTGCGTTGGTTGAAAGAATTTTTTGCGCCAGTACGTCCCAGTTGAGACACGCAAATTGGCACAGTCAGATTTCCAGCACCTTCTCAAACCGCGTCAGATTCCGGGCGCCATTGTTCGTGACGAGCGCGACGTCTTCCAATCGCACGCCGCCGATTTCCGGATAATAAAGCCCCGGCTCGACGGTCACGACGTGGCCGGGTTGGAGTTTGCCGGTGGAATTTGCGCCCACGCGCGGCGATTCGTGGATTTCCAGACCGAGTCCGTGGCCCGTGCCGTGAAAGAATCCTTCCATGCGCCCGTGATGGCGGCGGGTCTTGTAACCTTGCCGCTCAAAAAATTCCTGCACGTCGCGATGGGCGTCGCCGGTGAGGATGTTCGCACGGATTTTTCGGAACGCGATGTTTTGTCCGTGCAGCACGGTGTCGTAAAGCTTGCCAACTGCTTCACTGGCGCGTCCGCGCACGACGGTGCGGGTGATGTCGCCGAAGTAACCGGTTTTTTGCGAGCGCGGAAAAATATCAATGATGATCGGCTCGTGCGCGCGCAGCGGCCCGTAGCCGCGTTCGTGCGGGTCGCACGCCTGCCGTCCGCCGGCGACAATGGTGTTGGCGGCCAGCCCGCCCGCCTGAAGAATCGCGCAATCAATCACCGCGCGCAGTTTTTCCGAAGTCAACGGCAGGTTGTGGTAAAGGAGTTTGCGGTCGCGGCCAATTTTGGCCGTGCGCAGGACTTGCATCGCCTCGGCCATGCCGACCTCGGCCATTACCAGCGCGGCGGAAATTTTTCTGACTTCGACGGCGGATTTGATTTCACGTTCCGGGAAAAAATTACCCGGACGGGCTTTGACCGGGATGCCGAGTTTTTCCAGGTCCGTCGCCAAACCGAGCGGAAAATTATCCGGCACGGTGACGCGGCGAATTCCTTTTTCACGCAAGATTTGCCGGACGACGTGGGCGAGGCCGGGTCGCATGATTCCCTGGGCGCGGAGTTTTTGCTGATATTGGCTGAGTGACGCGACGCGGCAGTGCGGGGCTTGGGCGCGGGCGCGGTCAATTTCCAAATCACTCATCACCATGAGGGGGCGGCCACTGGTGCGAAGGTAAATGAACGGGTCGGGCACAAACGTGCCGACGGCGTAAAGCATGTTCGCGTCGCGTTCGCTGTCCGCGACCATGAGCAAAGTGTCTCGTTGCATTTGATCAGGGACGCGCAGCAGCGCGTCCCTACCTTGCGTCGGTAGGGCGGCACTGCCCGCCGCCCATTCTAAGTTCCAAAAAGCCGGTCGCCCACGTCGCCGAGGCCGGGCAAAATATAACCTTTGTTGTTCAGCCGCCGGTCAATGGCGGCGGTGAAAATCGGCAGTTTCGGGTAACTTTTTCGCACGCGGCGAATGCCTTCGGGCGCGGCGACCAGATTCACGAGCCGCACCTGTTTCGCGCCCTGCTCGGCGATCAAATCCAGCGCGGCTACGGCGCTGCCGCCGGTCGCCAGCATGGGATCAATCAAAATGACTTCAAACCGGCTCAGGTTTTTCGGCAGGCTTTTGTGGTAAAACTGGGCGCGCAATGTCGTTTCCTCGCGCTTGAGGCCGATGAAACCGACGCGGGCGTTGGGAATCAGTTGCAAAATGGAATCGAGCATGCCGAGGCCGGCGCGGAGCACGGGCACGAGAACGACTTCGCGTTTGAGCCGAAAGCCGCGCGCGGGCGCGAGCGGCGTTTGCACGGAAATGGGACTGGTGGCGAACGAGCGTGTGGCCTCGTAAAGCATGAGCGAGGCGATTTCGCCCAGCAGGCGGCGGAATTCCTGGGGCTGCGTCCGTTTGTCGCGCAACCGGGTGAGGTTGTGCTGCACCAGCGGGTGCGCGATGACGGTGACGCCTTTCACGTCAGTTCACAAACGTGGGCGACAGGAAATAAAGCTGCCCGGCCTGCAACTTGGGCATCTCCAGGCCGAGGTCGAGCTTGATGTCGTGCGCCGCTCCGCTCTGTCCGAAGAGGCGCAGAAACTCGGAAATGTCGTAGCGCTCGCGGTATTCGATCAGATTGGCCCTGGTGATGCCGGCGATTTTTTTCGTGGTTTTCACCGCGTCATCGAAATTGCCGAGTTCGTCCACGAAGCCATACTTGAATGCCTGCGTTCCGGAAAGCACGCGGCCATCGGCGTAATTGGTCCAATTGTTGACGAGCGCGTGGCCTTCGGTCTTGTTTTTTTCGTGGGCGGCATTGCGGCCTAAGGCGACGACGTTCTTGAATTTTTGATACGTCTCGTCAATCAAGCCCTGCACCATCACCCGTTCCTCCGCCGGAATTTCATTCGTGCTGCGCTCGCCGCTGAGCATGTCCTTGTACAGGCCGCTCTTGTAAGTCACCGGCGCGAGGCCGACTTTGTCCATCAATCCGCGATAATTCCACGTGTGCAAAATCACGCCGATGCTGCCGGTGATGGTGAGTTCGTTCGCCACAATCCAGCGGCAGGGCGCGGAAACGTAATAACCGCCGGACGCCGCCAGACTGCCCATGGAACAAACCACCGGCTTGTGCGATTTATCCTGAAAATCGGCGACGGCCTTGTTAATTTCGTCCGAGGCCATCACCTCGCCACCCGGTGAATCCACCTTCAAAATCACTGCCTTGACCCGGTCATCATCATTCGCGCGGTCAAGCTGCGCTTTGATTACGTCCACCATGTTGTTGCCGGTTTGGTTCCTTGCGTTATCGGTGATGATGCCATTGATCGTGACGACGGCGATTTTGCCGCGCACGCCGTTGTCTTCGAGCAGACATTCTTCGAGCCGCGGGCCAACGTCGCGGGTGGTGGTGGTCCGGAAACCGCTTCTCAATCCCGAACTCAGTCCGGAACTCAGCGCCCGCGAAAGGAACTGGGTGAAAATGATCAGGACACAGAAAACCAGAAACACGGACAAAATGATGGTCGTAATCATCCAGCCGCGGCCGCGTCGGGGCTTGGCGGGCGGTGGCGGCGTGATGATCGGTGGCGGCGTCAACGGCGGCGGCACGCCCGGCGAAGAAAAGGACGAATTTTCCATAACGCACGCAAACTAGCGCAAAACGGGCAGGGGAGCAAGGCGGATTGACTTCAATTCTCAATCGTCCTCGTCCTCGTTCTCGTAATCGGGAACAAAAGCCGAGAACGAGGACAACGACGAGTTGTAGTGTCGGCGCTGTGCGCCGATTAAATCGAGCCGCAGGCTCGATGCCACACCTTCACCAATACTGATGCACCAGCGGGCGAATCTGTGCGTCGTAAAGGGCGCCGATCTTTTTCATTGTAGCCTTGGACAACGACGGCAAGTCCGACGCCGCGATGTTCTCCACCACTTGTGCCGGACGTTTCGCGCCGGGGATCGCGCACGTCACCGCCGGAAATTCCAGAATCCAGCGCAAGGCCAGTTGCGCCAGGGTTGCGCCTTTGGGCACGAGCGGACGCAATTGCTCCACCGTGCGCAGGCCGGTTTCAAAATCCACGCCGGAGAACGTTTCACCGCGATCGAACGCCTCGCCGTGGCGGTTGAAATTCCGGTGGTCATCCTTCGCGAACGTGCGCGCGCGCGTGATTTTGCCGGACAACATTCCGGAGGCCAGCGGCACGCGCGCAAGGATGCCCACGCGGCGGCGCTGCGCCTCCGGGAAAAACAATTCCGCCGGACGCTGCCGGAAAATATTAAAAATGAGTTGAATCGTCTGCACGCCGGGAAATTCGATGGCCTTGAGCGCCTCCTCGACCTTTTCCACGCTTACGCCGTAATGCCGCAGCTTGCCGGCCTTCACGAGGTCGTCGAGGATGCCGAACACCTCGGGCATGTAAAAAACCGCCGGGGGCGGACAGTGCAGTTGCAGCAGGTCAATCGCGTCCATTTCCAGGTTTTTCAAGCTGCGCTCAACAAACGCCGTGAGATTGGCGCGGCTGTAACCTTCCGCCGTGTGCGGGTCGAGCCGGCGGCCGGCCTTGGTGGCGATGTAAAATTTGTCCTTCCGTTCCTTGCGCAATCTGGCCAGCAGCCGTTCGCTGTGGCCGTCGCCATAAACATCCGCCGTGTCGAAAAAGTTCACCCCGCTATCCAGCGCACGATGCAGGGCCGCGAGCGATTCCTTGTCGTCCACGTTGCCCCATGTGCCGCCGATGGCCCATGCGCCAAAGCTGATTTCTGAAACCTTCCAGCCCGTCCGGCCCAGTTCACGATATTTCATGCGGGCAAGCTAATCGAAATTTTCTTTAACGCAAAGCCGCAAAGTCGCAAAGGAAGCGCCGTAGGCGCGGCATCTTTGTAGTTCATCAGTCAAAATAAGAAAGCTCCGTCAGGAGCGGCATATCTTTGATGTCGCTCCGCTGGAGCTGGAATTTGTTTTATGTGGGATTCTACAAATATGGCGCGCCTACGGCGCTTCCTTGCAAAAATCCGTAATACAATCCTGCAACTTCGCGCACGGACGATAAAGATTTGGACTGCGGTGGCAGAGCGCAGCGGCGACACCGCTTTCCGTGCTGACGGTTGCTTCCAAAAGCGGCGTGGCGCTTCGCTTCCCGCCGCAGTCCAAAATCTGTGGTTGCGGCCAAAGGCCGCGTTAGGTTCATCCTTGTCTCACCCCGCCTTCGTTTTGCTTCGGCGCGACAAGCCGTGGCTGAAATTTCGCGCCTTTGCGTCTTGGCGTCTTTGCGTTAAATTCGGGCGCTGATTATGCAACCGGAGAAATTGACCCTCAAATCGCAGGAGGCGCTGTCGGAGGCGCAACGCCTCGCGCGCGAATCGTCACACCAGGAAATGGACGGCGAACATCTGCTGCTGGCCCT
>OCZT010004549.1_pt1 | contig 13961 bp, 16 predicted proteins | sample 1539031 | NCBI WGS metagenome assembly OCZT01 (sample SAMEA3539308, study PRJEB22396) | soil metagenome | biome: tundra; feature: field; material: soil | place: USA | collected 2010-05 | depth 0.15 m
TGTGCTCTTCCGATCTGGTGCGGCTCCCGCGGCGGGTGCGAAGGCGCCTGCGGCCGGCGCCAAAGCACCTGCGGTCGGCGGCGACAAGAAGAAGTAATCGGGCGCGGGATGCCGCGTCATGCGACTCTTTGTTGGCCTCGGCAATCCCGGTTCGAAGTACGCGCATAACCGGCACAATATCGGGTTCATGGCCGTCGATGAAATGGCGCGGCGTCACGGTTTCGCACCATGGCGCCGGCGTTTTCAGGGCGAGACCGCGGAAGGCACGCTCGATCATGAGCGGGTGATCCTGCTCCGCCCGCTGACCTTCATGAACGACTCGGGGCGCGCGGTTCAGGAGGCTGCGAATTTCTTCAAGCTCGCGGCCGGCGAGATCACCGTGTTTCAGGATGAGCTCGAGCTGCCGCCGGCCAAGGTGCGCGTCAAAATCGGCGGCGGCGTTGCCGGCCACAACGGCCTGCGTTCGATCTCGTCGCATATCGGCAACGACTATCGCCGCGTGCGGCTGGGGATCGGCCACCCCGGCGTCAAGGAACTGGTGCACAGCTACGTGCTGTCCGATTTCGCCAAGGACGAGCGTCCCTGGGTCGAGTCGCTCTGCGAAGCGATTGCCGATAACGCCGGGCTGCTCGTCACGGATCGCGATTCGACGTTCCAGAACAAGGTGCATCTGGCGATGCAGGCCAAGGGGTTTTTCGACAAGGACGATGACGGCGCTGCGTGACGCACTGCCGGTCATGACGAACGGACTTCAGGACATATTATGGGATTCAAATGCGGTATCGTCGGATTGCCCAATGTCGGCAAGTCGACGCTGTTCAATGCGCTGACCGAGACGGCGGCGGCGCAGGCGGCGAACTATCCGTTCTGCACCATCGAGCCGAATGTCGGCGAGGTTGCGGTGCCTGATCCCAGGCTCGACAAGCTCGCCGAGATCGCCAAATCCGGCCAGATCATCCCGACGCGGCTGACCTTCGTCGATATCGCCGGCCTGGTGCGCGGCGCCTCGAAGGGCGAGGGCCTCGGCAACCAGTTTCTCGCCACCATCCGCGAGGTCGATGCGGTGGCGCATGTGGTGCGCTGCTTTGAGGATTCCGACGTCACCCATGTCGAAGGCAAGATCGCGCCGCTGGCCGATATCGAGACCGTCGAAACCGAACTGATGCTTGCCGATCTCGACAGCCTGGAAAAGCGCGTCGACAACTTGACCAAAAAGGCCAAGGGCAACGACAAGGAAGCCAAGGAGCAGCTCGACCTCGTCAACCGCGCGCTGGTGCTGTTGCGCGAGGGCAGGCCGGCGCGGTTTCTCGAGCGCAAGCCTGAGGAGGAACGCGCCTTCGGGATGCTCGGATTGCTGACCTCCAAGCCGGTGCTTTACGTCTGCAATGTCGAGGAAGGCTCCGCCGCCAAGGGCAACAAGTTTTCAGACGCGGTCGCCGAACACGCCAAGAAAGAAGGCGCGGTTGCCGTCACCATTTCCGCCAAGATCGAATCGGAGATTGCGACGCTGTCACGCGAGGAGCGCACCGAGTTTCTCGACACGCTCGGGCTGGAAGAAGCCGGCCTCGATCGCCTGATCCGCGCCGGCTATCAGCTGCTCGACCTCATCACCTATTTCACCGTCGGCCCGAAGGAGGCGCGGGCCTGGACCATCCACCGCGGCACCAAGGCGCCCGCCGCCGCCGGCGTGATTCATACCGATTTCGAAAAGGGTTTTATCCGCGCCGAGACCATCGCCTATGCCGATTACGTCGCGCTCGGCGGCGAGGCGGGCGCCCGCGATGCCGGCAAGTTGCGGCTGGAAGGCAAGGAGTATGTCGTCGCCGACGGCGACGTCATGCATTTCCGGTTCAATACCTAATGCACCTGGCCCTGGTCGCGGATCGCGCCGAGATGCTCGTTGATGCGAAACACGATCAGAATGAATTCCGCGGCGATGCGCGAAAACACGATTCCGACGACCACGCTGGCGATAGAGGACAACAGCACAATGAATCCGCCGAACGGGCTGATCGCCATCGCGGCCAAACCGGAAAAGACGCCAGAGATGCCGAACAGCGAAATTAACGCGATGACCAGCCAGTAAAAGGTCTTGATGATGGTGGGCGTGATGAAACGGTCCCACTGAAACAGATCCCGAAATTCAAACATCGGTCGTTCTCCCGGCAAGTCGAATATCAGTTGCGTCAAAACCTGGTTGCTGACGCCCACAGGGCCTAGCTCCGAATGCTGTCCCGGGCAAGTCAGGGACGAGCACCGAAGGGCGGTCTCGCCCCTAGAACACGAGCCATGCGAGTCGGCAGGTTGAGATTGCCGCAAATAGCGGCCACAATCAGGCCTGCCTCCGGCAATCCCCATCCTCCCTCCGGCAATGCCCATCATGACGCTGACCTTCGAAGATTTTCCGCCCGGCCATTTCGGCACATTCGGACCGCGCCGCGTCACGCGCGAGGAGATGCTTGCCTTTGCCGCCGAGTTCGATCCGCAGCCGATGCATCTCGACGAAGAGGCAGCATCGCGATCGATGCTGAAGGGCCTCTCCGGTTCGGGCTGGCATCTTTGCTCGATCATGATGCGGATGATGTTCGACTTCTATATCGGCCGCACCGCGTCGCTGGGCTCGCCGGGCGTCAACGAATTGCGCTGGCTCGCGCCGCTTCGGCCGGGAGACGATCTCACGCTCGATGTCGACGTTGCAGAGGCAAGGGTTTCCCGCAGCCGTCCCGAGACCGGCATCGTGACGTTCAAAGGCGTTGTCCGCAACGCGGCGGGACAGGCCTTGTGCGAAATGGTCTCGCCGATCATCGTACAGCGACGCGCTGGTATCGCGGCGGAACAGGCCGGCTGATGCGTTTTTTCGAGGACATCGAGATCGGGCAGCGGCGCGAAGTGGGATCGTTCACCTTCACCGCCGACCTGATCAAGAAATTCGCGGGGCAATTCGATCCGCAGCGCTTTCATCTCGACGAGGAGGAAGGCCGCAAATCGCTGTTCGGCGGGCTCGCGGCGTCGGGCTGGCATGTCGGGTCGGTCTGCATGAAGCTGCTGGTGGCCGACGGCCAGCGTCATGCGAAGGAAGCGGCCGCGCGCGGCGAGGAGATCGCGGTCTGGGGACCATCGCCGGGGTTTCGTGAATTGCGGTGGATCAAGCCGGTGCTGGCGGACGACACCATCAGTTTCGCCAGCGAGGTCGAATCGCTGCGGTCATCTGACTCTCGCCCCGAATGGGGCATCCTGCAGGCCCGCAATACCGGCACCAACCAGCACGGCGAACTGGTGTTTTCATTTCTGGCGTCGGCCTTTGTGCCGCGGCGGAACGCCGGTTCTTGAGGTGCCGGCACGCCCCGCGTGGAACGATTTTCCTGCTAACGCATTCTGAACCTTGTGCCTGTCATAGTTGACATAGGGACAGACGGCAGGGGACGACCATGGCAGACCGCAACGGCCTAAGATTTGTGGGCTTTATCTTCGCAACCGTGACGCTGGCGGTGATGCTGGCCACCGGAATGGTGGTGAAGGGTTATGCCGACGGCGCCTATTCGCTCGAGACCACGCCGATCGCCAGCCGATAAGTTCAGGATTCGCTAACCATAGCCGCCGAATCCAGAACATTTTGCGCGTATTCTGCTCGCAAAACCGGTTCCCGCTGTTGCCGAATACGCGCCGAAACTTGCGAAAAATCAGCGGCTCCAGGCCAGCGCCAGCACCACCACGGCCACGACCAGCAGCCCGACAAACCGGATCATGATGGTGCCCATCCTGTGTGGCGAAGTCCGCAGCGGAATCGGATCGGTATTGTTTGGCCGAATGGTTTCCATGAAGATTTGTCCCCGGGCGTGTGATGGTGTCTGCTCTTGGTCGCGGCTCGGGCCCGGCAAGTTCAAAGGCGTTCGGGGAAAAACGAAACCGCCGCGCTCCCTTTGGGGGAAGGCGGCGGTGAACGAGATCAGGAACGATCAGCCGATCAGCTGTTGCGCAGCCCGTCCGCGGCGCGTTTCCACTGCGTGACATTGTCGGCGATCATGCGCGTGGATTTCATGGCGGCCTGGCTGAGCTGGGCATAACCGGAAATCTCGCGCTGCACGCGCTGACCTTCGGCGTGCAGCAGGTCGCGCAGGCTTTCGAGTTCGGCGATCAGATTTTCGATTTCCGCAAGCGACGTTCCGGCGACGCGCTGGATCAGCGAGTTGACGTTGTTGACGGTGGCCTCGGTGCTCGGCTCAAGCGGCGTCTCGGTGCTGCTCAGCATGCTGGGCACCGGACGGCGCAGATAGGCGACGTCGTTGCGGACGAAGTCGCGGATGCCGGCCTCGACTTCGGAGACCGCGGCGAGGTTGCTGTCTTCTTCGGTTGATTCAATTTTTTCAGAACGAATCGCGTTCATCGGCTGTTCCCCTGTTTCGCGTTGCGCGAGTGTCCCCCGCACGACGAAGTAAAGTAACGCCATCAGGGCCGCGGATTTTGACCGCATCGCGGCCAATATGCGGCAATGCTCGATCTTTCACCGGAATCGGCGACATCAGCCGGCGACGTCCGCGGTCACCAGCTGCGCTTGAATCCCGCGGTGAGACTCTTGTTCGACATGCCCTGCGCCGTTTCGCCGATCGAGCCGGATATGGTGACGCCGTCGAACAATTTCTGCTCGGCGCCGATCTTGCGAAGCCATTTGTCGTCCGTGAACGACAGCGTCTGGCCGGCGATGAGCTGGTGCCGGTGTCGGCAATGTTCAGCTTGGCCGATTGCTCCGTTTGATAATTTCGCGCCGGGCGCGCGACGATGCCGGGCACCGGCACGATACCTTGCTGGATGACGTCGTAGCCGTTCTGCAGGGTGAGCGAATACTGCTCGCTCAGCGGCAGCGACTTGCTCAGGGAGGTGCCGAGCTTGCTCTGCTCCTGGGAGGGATCGACCCGGGCTTCGATCGCCGTCTTGTCCCAGATCGAGCCGACGCCGGGGGCCGTAATCGCCGCCCATGCCGTCCCGGAGGATTGCGGCTCGCTGCCGCCGTTCGCGAGTTTTTCGGATAACAGCTCCGACGCCGTCAGCGTTCCCGGCTGCCGGGCGACGGTCATATCGGCGCCGATCCGGGCATCCCAGAATGGCGATAAAGGCTGCTTCACCGACAATGCGGCCGAGCCATTTGGCTTGTCCTTGGAGGACCACGACATTTCGCTGCCCGGCCCGGCTTGCGGCGAACGTGCCTTCGACGCCGGTTTATTGGTCAGGGTGGAAGCATCGACATTGAGCTGGCTCCAGTCCAGCTCCAGATCCTTGATATCGGCGTCCCCGATATCGGCGTCGTTGGCATCGGGAGCGGCGGCTTCCGCCGCCGTGGCCTGCGGATTTTCGCCTGATGACGCCGTCTGCGCGCCGGCCGGCAGCACCGACGCCACGCCGAGGCCGGCCGCCAGCATCAGCAGCACAGCCCGGCCGTATCGTGTTCTGGGAATCATAACCCCGCCCGCATGCCGGAGCGACAATGCGTGCACATCAGCGCAAAATTGTGGCGGGGGCTGTTCTCGAGCCGGCGCGCAAGAATCAAATGATGACCTCGGCTGAAAAAATTCAGGCTGTCGACGCCATCTTCGGCAGATAGATCAGACGCCCGGGCGTTTGCTCCACAAATGCCCGTTTGCCTAGCTGTCGTGCCGGCGCGCGGGCTCCCGCTCGATGGCGATTTCGGCGTCGCGCATTGCGATCACGCCGAACAGCAGCGCGCCGCCGAGTCCGCCGATCCCGGCGCCAAGCGGCATGAAGGTGAAGAACACCAGCATTCCGCTATAGCCTTCAAAGCTGCTGGTCTTGAAAATTTCGACCCAGGCGAGCCCGGCGCCGATGCCGAGCGCGGCGCCGCCGAGCGCGCCCAGCACCAGACCCAGCAGGACGAGCAACGCAATCTTCATGGCTATGTTTCGCCTGTCGATGTCCGCGAGACCTCATCGTTGGTCGTGGCTCGGGGCGGCAGGTTCAACGCGGCCACGAAAATATAGTCCGCGCGTTAACGTCATTCCGGATTCGCGTCTTCGACGCCCTCAGGCGCGCCAATTGGCGCGTCGGGGAATGACGGGTAGCAAAGGACTAGATCGCGCCGGGTTGGCTTTCAGCCAGAACCGCGGCGACGTCGCGTTCAAGCACCTGCTGAACCAGATCGAAGGAATCCATGATCTCGCGGATCTGCGTGACGCGGCCGTCGCGAAGCGTGTAAAAAACCGCGATGTCGAATTGCACGATCCGGTCGTTGCTGCGCTTGCGGAAGAACACGCGAATATGCGCCGCGACCTTGTCGCATTCCGCGACAATGATGGGCACCTCGTAGCGCATGCTGGAATAGCGGGCGTGGATGGTTTGCCACATCTGCCTGACCTCGGCCTTGCCATGGCGGTGGCCCAGATGCGGCAGGATATCGACCGGCGCGTTGGCGACGAAATCGACGTCGTCGCTGCAGCGGGACAGTGCGCCCTCGATGTCGCCGGAATAATACGCCTCGAGCAGATTTAGCACGCGCTGCCGGTTGAGATGCTCGACCATTGTTTTTCTCCGTCGGTGTTAGGCCCGACTCGCATTGCAGGTTGCATTTTTGAACGGAATCGCGCGGGGATCAATCGGCAAAGAGATCCAAACCGTTTGACGCTCGCAGATCAAAAATGGTTCACAACCCAGGGCTGTATTTTCGAGGTGATGCCCTGTGCGACATTGCCGCCGCCAATGGCGTCGCAGCCTGCGCTGGAATTTCCGGTCGATTCCGCGCCGATGCCGGCGAATCCTGCGATCGCTCAAGGCTGGCGCCGCTGGCCCATGACATGCGGGTCGGCATCGTCGGTGGAAGGAGGCGAGGCGCGCACCATGGCGCTGCGCGATTGCGGCGTCGCCGCGCTCGCTATGCGGGCATCGCGACGGAAATCGGCATCGAGCCGGCCGCGCGCCACGCCGACGCGGCGCAACGCTCCCGGCCACAGCCGTCTGCCTTGCGCAGACTGCGTAAACTTGCCTGCGATGCCGGGCGTCCGCGTCTTGACGGCATTCAGCAGGAAAGGCGTGGATGGCCGGGACGTCTAGCGCGAAGACGCGCGGAGCCTGTCATCGGGCTGCGGACCCGCTGGCGCTTTGGCCCGGCCATGACCGGCGAAATGGATCACTTCTTGCTGTTGGGGCTCTGGCCGGCCGGGGTCTTGCCCGCCGCGAACGGATTGACCGGCGCGGCGCCGCCCTTCTTGAGGTTCTTGTCGGCTTTCGGTTTCTTCTTTTCCTTGTTGCTGCGCATCTGACCCTTGGCCATGACGATCTCCCCTTGCGCCCGGTTGAAAAGATTCGGCGCGGCGTAGCAATAGCAAATCCGCTGATGTTTGTATGCCGGGGAATCGCGCGGTTCTTGACCTCGCCCCGCTTGCGGGAAAGGCCGAAGCCGCAGCGCAGCGAAGGCTTCGGGTGAGGGGCTCCCAGGCGCGCCCCTCACTTCGTCATTCCCCGATGCGCAATTGCGCATCTGAGGCCTGCGCAGGGAGAAATGACCGGCGTGGAATCAATCCGCGCAAGCCCGACGGGGCGCTTCGCACACACCGACTTCACTTTTCAAACAGCCACATTGTTCGCAGCGACGGCTTCGCGATCCCGCGGCGCGATGCGCCCGAGGCGGTGCATGAATCTTCCGCCCAATAGAGGGCGTGGGGAATGCCGGGTGCCCGTTGCACCCGCAGCCTCGTGTGCAGTGTGTTGGTAGCACACGAGTGTAGTCACCACGGTCGCACCGGGATCACCCGGCATTCCCGCACGCAATGGTTTTAACGGCTTACTTCGGGCTCTCCCCGGTGACCGGGCTTGTTTGCCACCGTCGTCGGCAGATTTGGCGTGTCCGCGCCCGGTAGGGCCGACATGCCTCCGCAAACTTGACGCCAGCGTCGGGGCGTCAGGACCACACGACTTCGCCGTCCGCAGCAACATCTCTCGTCAGCGTGCCGTTGATCGCTCACAGGCCGAAGCCCACCCTGCCATCACGTGTCGCGCAAAACGCTGCCGCGTCCACCGCATCCCGCCCCGCGTCCGTGACGATGGCCAACGCCCCTCTGTGGGACGGGACGGCGAATCATATAGCTTTGATTTGGGTTTCGGAAAAACAGAAATATTTTTGCAAATGGGGCTGGACAGGCAATTCACTGATTTGCCCGTCGGGCAAATCAGATTTGACCTGCTTCAACAAATCACGGGAATCCGAGGCACGATTTTTCATATGTCGTCATTCGGGGGCGAGGCGCAGCCTCGAACTCGGAATCCATAACCACGAGAGGGAAAATGGATTCCGGGCCTGCGCCTCAGTCGACCATTACTGACCGAAGGCGCGCGCCCTAAATGACGGCTTACTCTGCCTCCACCGAAGCCAGAAATTCTTCGGCCTTCTCAAGCGACGGAAAACGGCCAAGCTCGCGATAGTCGGGATCGTGCTCGGCCGAGTTTGGCGAACGAATGGCGACAAACTCCTTGCCATCCTGCTCGATCAGCTCGGTCAGGTTCTCGCTGTCGAACGGCGACATATGCCGCGCACCGCAATGCGGGCAGTCGTCGTCGCACATGCAGGACCACTGATCGGTCCATATCCGCCTGCAGCGGGCGCATCTATAGAAATTCAGAAACCAGGCCGTGCGAGTCTCCCGGGAGTATGACCCAAATGCAGCAGAAGAGGACGCCGTCATTGCGAGCGCAGCGAAGCAATCCACAGCCCAAGCACGACAGGCATGGATTGCTTCGTCGCTCCGCTCCTCGCAATGACGGGAGTATGAATAGATTCTAAGATCGCAAGCGATAACTACCACGAGACACGAAATCGATAAATCCTCGGTCGCGCAAATATTGCAACTGCTGACGTATTTTGGGTTTGACGTTCTGGTTGCCGGGATAGAGATCGCCGAGATGCCGCTCGAAGGCGTAGACTTCGTCGAGCGTGAAGTCGCGCTTGCCGAGGGATTCCACGCATTTCATGACGTCGAGCAACCAGCCGCGCGTTTCCGGCGATTCATTCCTGAGGAAAAGCGTTTTCTGCCAATCCGCAAGGACGAGTTCCTTCGCTCGGATGAGGCTGTTCTGGACGATGTGAATCTTGCCGGACTCCGGAACGCGGTCGAGCAGAATTTTTGATCCGATCCAGCCGGCGCGGCGTGCGGTCGCCGCCAGCGGCTTGCGCTCCTCGATGATCTCGCGAACGAAAAAATGCTTTGGCACGATGAATAGATTTACGACCGCGAGAGACTTGAGATCGTAATTCATGAGCAAAAGGTTGGGATTATTGCTTGCGGCCAGACGTCGCACTTGGTTTTAAACTCGCCATCCAGAACCTTGGCGCCGAATTTGCTCTTCTGGCTCTTTAACTCGAATTCCTCGCTGCAGGACATACAAAAGAAATCGGCGAGCGGACTGTTGTTGGGGAAGGAAGAAATCTTCGCATTGCCGCAGTGCGGGCAATAAGCCCAGGCGCTTACCCAAGCTTCGGTCCACGCGCGGGCGCTTTGCGATCCGCTGGAATAGGCGGTTTGGGATTCCTCGAAGCCGAGTTTCATGACGCTAGCGTAGTCGAACTCGCTTGAATTGCTAGCGTCGGTGGACCGGCTACCGCTTCTTCCACCCGCCCCGGTGCCCCGGCGCGCCGCCGCTGGAGCGGGGGGCGGGGCCGAATTCGGGGCCGGATTGGCGCGAGTCGGTGGGCTGGAAGATTTTGCTGCCGCTGGCTGTGCCTGACTCGTCGGGCTTGCGCGGCGCGGCGCGGCCGGGGCGGTAGGGCAGGGATTCCGGGCCGTGCATTTCGTCGAGGTGGGGCTTGTGGACGCGGGACGACGAGGCACTGTCCTCGCGGAGAGAGTTCACCCCACCCCGCGCGCCTGCGGCGCGCGACCCTAAGAGCGAGCTTCGCTCGTCTCGACCCCCTCCAGGGGAGGGTGAAGAAGAACCCGCGCGCGGGGTGTTGTTGCCGCCGCGCTTGGATGACATCCGCGGCAAGTTCGCCGCCTCGCCGTATTTCTTCGCGCCGGCATAGGCGCCGGCCTTGCCCTGCACCACGCGCTGTTTGGCGGTGGGGTCGTCGACCACCGCCAGTTCGGTGGCGCGCAGGCGCTTGACTTCGTCGCGCAGCCGCGCGGCTTCTTCAAAATTCAGGTCGGCGGCGGCCTCGCGCATCCGGGTTTCGAGATCTGCCAGCACCGCCTCGAAATTATGCCCGATGCTGATGACGTCGTCGGCCATGCCGCCGTCGCCGATCTCCACCAGCACATGGTCGCGCTCGTAGACGCTGTTCATGATGTCGTGGATCGAGCGCTTGATGCTCTCCGGCGTGATGCCGTGCTCGGTGTTGTATTCGACCTGCTTCTCGCGGCGGCGGTCGGTCTCGGCGATGGCGCGCTGCATCGAGCCGGTGATCTGGTCGGCATAGAGGATCACCCTGCCGTCGACGTTGCGCGCGGCGCGGCCGATGGTCTGGATCAGCGAGGTCTCGCTGCGCAGAAAGCCTTCCTTGTCGGCGTCGAGGATCGCGACCAGCGCGCATTCGGGAATGTCGAGGCCTTCGCGCAGCAGGTTGATGCCGACCAGCGCGTCGAACGCGCCGAGCCTGAGATCCCGGATGATCTCGATGCGCTCGATGGTGTCGATGTCGCTGTGCATGTACCGGACACGGATGCCCTGCTCGTGCAGGTATTCGGTGAGGTCTTCCGCCATCCGTTTTGTCAAGACAGTGACGAGGCTGCGATAGCCGGCTTGCGCGGTGGCGCGGACCTCGCCGACGAGATCGTCGACCTGGGTGCGGGCGGGGCGGATGTCGACCGGCGGATCGATCAGGCCGGTGGGCCGGATCACCTGTTCGACGAACACGCCGCCGCTCTCGTTCAGCTCCCACGCCGACGGCGTCGCCGACACCGCGACCGATTGCGGGCGCATCATGTCCCATTCCTCGAAGCGCAGCGGCCGGTTGTCCATGCAGGAGGGCAGCCGGAAGCCGTATTCGGCCAGCGTCGCCTTGCGGCGGAAGTCGCCGCGATACATGCCGCCGAGCTGCGGGATCGAGACGTGGCTCTCGTCCACGAACACCAGCGCGTTGTCGGGCACGTATTCGAACAGCGTCGGCGGCGGCTCGCCGATTTTGCGGCCGGTGAGATAGCGCGAATAGTTCTCGATGCCGGCGCAGGAGCCGGTGGCCTCCATCATTTCGAGATCGAAGGTGGTGCGCTGCTCCAGCCGCTGCGCTTCCAGCAGGCGGCCCTGATTGTGCAGCTGATCGAGCCGCCATTTCAGTTCCGACTTGATCGACTTGATCGCCTGCAGCAGCGTCGGCCGCGGCGTCACGTAATGCGAGTTGGCGTAGATCTTGATGAATTCCAGCTCGTCGGATTTGTGGCCGGTGAGCGGATCGAACTCCTCGATGGTCTCGACCACGTCGCCGAACAGATTGACGCGCCAGGCGCGGTCTTCATAGTGCGCCGGAAAGATGTCGATGACGTCGCCGCGGACGCGGAAGGTGCCGCGGGTGAAATCGGCCTGGGTGCGCTTGTATTGCAGCGCCACCAGATCCGATATCAATTGCCGCTGGTCGATGCGCTCGCCCTTCTTCAGCGCGAAGGTCATCGCGGTGTAGGTTTCGACCGAGCCGATACCGTAGATGCACGACACCGAAGCCACGATAATGACGTCGTCGCGCTCCAGCAGCGCCCGCGTCGCCGAGTGGCGCATGCGGTCGATCTGCTCGTTGATGGAAGAATCTTTTTCGATATAGGTGTCAGTCCTCGGCACGTAGGCTTCAGGCTGGTAGTAGTCGTAATAAGAGACAAAATACTCCACCGCGTTGTCGGGGAAGAAGCTCCTGAACTCGCCATAGAGCTGCGCCGCCAGCGTCTTGTTCGGCGCCAAGATAATTGCGGGGCGCTGCGTGGCCTCGATCACCTTGGCCATGGTGTAGGTCTTGCCGGAGCCGGTGACGCCGAGCAGCACCTGGGTGCGGTCGTTGCGCCTGATGCCTTCGACCAGTTCCTTGATCGCGGTGGGCTGGTCGCCCTTCGGCTCGTATTCGGATTTGATCACGAACGGCTGGCCGCCTTCGGATTTTTCCGGGCGCGGCGGCCGATGCGGCGCCCAGATTTTCACCTGGCCATCCTCGCCCTTGAACTCGGGACGTCCCTCGCGGATCAGGTTTTCCAGCGCGTCGGCGGTGGCGGCGACGCCGAGCGCTTCCATCTTGTTGCGCGGCGGCCGCGCCATCGCGGCGGCATCCTCCTCCTCGGTGGTGAAGCCGAGCTGCCTGGCCAGTTCGGGATCGAGCGCGGGAATCGTGGCCGCAGTGCCGTAATTGGCGGGCGCGAATTCACTTTGTGGCGCTTCACCGAAGCCGCGCCCTGTGGAAGCACCCCCACCCTGGCCCTCCCCCGCAAGCGGGAGAGGGGACGCAGGTGGCGATGCCCCGGAAAAATCTCTTCCGTCAGCGCGTGGCGTTAGCCGTCTGGAGCCCTCTCCCGCTTGCGGGGGAGGGTTGGGAGGGGGCGAGCCAAGGGACGCGGCCTTCGTGAGAGACGCATCGCGTTTCGCCACATCATCGCTGGTCCCGCGCGTCGACGCCCGCGCGCGATGCGCCGCGGCCTCGCCGCCGGAGCGGCGATCCCAGGAATTGTCCGGCGGCGGCTGCAATCCGGTAATCTTCTCCCTCCCCCCTTGTGGGGGAGGGTTGGGGAGGGGTGTGTTTTCTTTTACGGAGCGCGCGCCCGTTGTCGATCCGACTCCAGCCTCGCCGCGATTGATCGCGGGATTGAGCAGTTCCGCCAACGCCGGCCCGATCGGCTGCACGTCGGGGCGAGACGCCCTGGAATTTGGCGCTTTCGATTTTGGGGTTTTGACGGGCTTTTTCGGATTGTCTGGATTCTTCGCCATCAGGCGAATATGGGATGAGTCCGGCGGATAGAAAAGGGCAAAAGCCCACCGCAAAAGCCCACCTGGGAAACGCGGAACCTGTCTGCAATGCCGCGGTGGATCATTCTCCGCGGATACGTTGAGGAAACCAGTGTCTGCCAAAATAAATCCGCTTGCCGGCAAGATCGCCGCCCCATCGATGCTGGCGAATGTGCCGCGGCTGGTGACCGCCTATTTTGCCGGCAAGCCCGATCCCTCGGTGCCTTCGCAGCGGGTGGCGTTCGGCACATCGGGGCATCGCGGCTCCGCGTTCAACAACGCCTTCAACGAAGACCACATCCTGGCGATCAGCCAGGCGGTGTGCGATCATCGCCAAGCCGCCGGCATTACCGGGCCGCTGTTCGTCGGCATCGACACCCACGCCCTGGCGGAGCCGGCGCTGGCGAGCGCGCTGGAGGTGTTCGCGGCCAACGCCGTCGAGGTGATGGTCGACGAGCATGACGGCTATACACCGACGCCGGTTATTTCTCACGCGATCCTGACCTATAACAAGGGCCGCGCCAATGGCCTCGCCGACGGCGTCGTGATCACGCCGTCGCATAATCCGCCCGAGGACGGCGGCTTCAAATATAATCCGCCCAATGGCGGTCCGGCGGATACCGACATTACGGCTGGGATCGAGCGCGCTGCCAACGGCTTGCTTGAAGACGGTGTTCGGAGCGTGAAACGCATCCCGTATGACCGCGCGCGCAAATCGTCCTGCGTTCACCGCTATGATTATATCGGGCCGTATGTCGCCGATCTCGCTGAGGTCGTCGACATGGAAGCGATCCGGGCCGCAGGCGTGAAGATCGGGATCGATCCTCTGGGCGGCGCGGCCGTACATTACTGGCAGCCGATCATCGAGCGCTATCGCCTGGCCGCGACGGTCGTCAGCGATACCGTCGATCCGACGTTTCGCTTCATGACCGTCGATTGGGACGGAAAGATCCGGATGGACTGCTCGTCGCCGTATGCGATGGCGCGGCTGATCGGCATGCGCGACAAGTTCGATGTCGCCTTTGCCAACGACACCGACGCCGACCGGCACG
>OCZT010004550.1_pt1 | contig 13961 bp, 17 predicted proteins | sample 1539031 | NCBI WGS metagenome assembly OCZT01 (sample SAMEA3539308, study PRJEB22396) | soil metagenome | biome: tundra; feature: field; material: soil | place: USA | collected 2010-05 | depth 0.15 m
ATGACCACGAGGACGAGGACGGCGACTAAAGTGCCGCCGAGCACACCGTAGCCGATCAAACTGAACTCAGCCGCCGAAATGGGCAGAAGCGCGAACTGGCGGCTCGTCTGGTCGAGAAGCACGTTGCGGGCGATGGCGCCCGTGGCGCCCATGGAGACGGCCGCCATGTAGTCGCCCTGTGCGAAGTACATCTGGTCCCACTTGTAACCCGAGCTGTCCGCCGGGTAGGTGACCTCGAACGCCCCAGCGCCGAAGCCGCTGAGGGTCTGGTACGAGGTGTGCTCAGCCTTCTGGGCGCCGCCTCTGAAGCTGGCCAGGGCGTACGCCGCCCAGAACACCGAGGTGTAGTGCACGACGTCGTCGTCGAGGCCCGCGTCGGGCTGCTCCCAAGCCTTGCGGTAGGCGTCCTTGAAGCCGGGAGCAGAGGCCGCGGGACTCCCGTAGACGTCGTTGAGAGTGATCGGTCCCGTGTACTTGGACTCCGTCCATGAACCGGACGGAGGACCGGCGACCAGATCGGATGTGGTCGCGGGGGAGGGGCTCGCGGCCAGGGCAGGAGTGGTCAGGACAACGGCGGCCGTAATCGAAAGGAGCGCCGCGATTGGCCACCGACCGCTCATTTTCCGCAGCATAGGCGAGTTCAGTTTGGAGGTGTCCGTGGCCGGCGGGTGAACTCCCGGCCTCCGGATCCGGCGAGTTTTGGGCGCGCTGGTGCGCCTGGCAAGAATCGAACTTGCTGCCTCTTGCTCCGCAGGCAAGCGCTCTATCCGGTGAGCTACAGGCGCGAGCGGTTCAGTTTAAGCGAGCATCGATCGCCGCCGTCACCGACTTGAAGGCGGTCGGGTCGAGGTTGGTGAGGACAGCCAACGAGACGAAGACAGACCGGCGCCAGCAGGCCAGCCGCACCGAGGGGCGGTCGTACGTCCAGGCGCTGAGGCCGAGGCCTGTGCCGCTGCCGCGCACAAGACCCGAGGCGACTTCGCCGGGCGCTGGCGGAACGAAACCGAGGACGCCGGCCCCCCACGCGCGCTCGGCCTGACCTTCGTCGGCGAACACCGCCACGAAGCTGGTGGCGGCTTTGATGCTGGAGGTCACCCCGAGCTCGGCGGTGCAGGCGGCGGGATCAGCCGTGAAAAGAGAGATTGCCGCGTCCACGGCGCCCTTTGCCTGAAGCTGCTGCCACTGCTCGGTCATGCGGCTTGCGAGGGCGGGATCTGTCCCTTGGAGCGTCAGGAGATAGCCGGCGATCGGACCGGAGCCGGGGCACTGGGTGAGCCCAGCAGGCACCTCCCCCGGCTGGAGCACGGCGACGGTCACCGCCGTGCGCGGGGAAGGGGTGGGCGATGGGGTCGCGACGGGCGTCGCGGTGCTCTGACATGCGGCCAGGAGCGTGCTCAGGGCAATGAGGGTGACAAGCCGTCCCACGGCGGGGGCAGTCTAGACTGGTGAGCCGGCGCGCGCCTGTAGCTCACCGGACAGAGCGTTCGGCTCCGGACCGAAAGGCAGCAGGTTCGATTCCTGCCAGGCGCACCAAAATCGATTCCACCACTCGGAAGATCCGGCGTGGCGAGCCGAATATTCATGAAAGCTAGACCTGGAGGTGCCGCCAGATGATCAAGGAACTTCGGACCCACACAACGCTGCCTGCTGCCGACCTCAATCGTGCCAAGAAGTTCTATTCCGAGAAGCTCGGACTCACCCCGGCCACCGAGTCGGAGGGCGGCATCTTCTATGAGGTCGCCGGCGGTAGTCGCTTCATCCTCTATCCAACTCCCAACCCGACACGCGGCGGCCACACCCAAATCGGCTTTACGACAGGCGACATCGAGCGAGACGTCGCCGACCTTCGCTCACGTGGCGTGGTGTTCGAGGAGTACGACTTCCCGGGCTTCAAGACCGAGAACGGCATTGCGCAGACCGGGGCGACCCGCGCCGCCTGGTTCAAAGACAGTGAAGGCAACATGATCGGCCTTGTCCAGCTGCCGCCCGGAGCCGAGCCCGGCACGTAGCGGGTTCGTCGTGCTGTGTCAGGCCTGGCGTGGCTTCTCGCCCAGGTAGAGGGTCTGCTTCCCGAAGAAGAGCCACGCCGGCGGGAACGCCAGGTATGCGCGCACCAGGAGGGGGTGCTGTGGCAGGCGGCTCTTGGTCGTGTACGGGAGAAAGCGCGCGATCACCTTCTTGGGCGTGAAACCGGCCATCGCGGCCGCCTCTGCGAGGCTCTTGTCGGTGAGAGCCGTCTGGTGATCGATGAAGTCCCAGTAGGCACCGCCGATGAGCCGGATGTTAGGCTGCAGGATCAGCACCCGGCCGCCTGGCTTGAGGATCGAGTACGTGACCCGCAGCTGCTGGAGCACGGCTTCGGTCGAAGGCAGGTGCTCCAGGTAGTTGCTGAAGAAGGCGAGGTCGAAGTGGTTGTTTGGCAAGACGTCCGCCAGGTCGAGCCCGCTGGCCCGAACGAAATGGACGTCCTCGGGCAGGGAGCCCTCCACGTCGCGTATGTCGGTCGCCCAACGCTCCGCTGCGTGGATGTTGCGAATGAAGTAGCCGAGGTCGCATGCGATGTCGACCACGCGCGCGCCCGGCTCGATATAGCGCTGTAGGAACCGGCCCAGCTCGAGCCAGATCGCTTCCTTGTCGAGCTGGTCCTCCTTGCTGAAGCGCTGTTCGTAGACCTCTTTCAGGACGATCGGAGGCAGCTTGCCGGCCGGGTCCCGTTGGTCCGGCTCTTCCTGGAGTCTATTGATGGGAGCGGCCACTGCTAGCTCAAACGATAGCGCTCGTCTAAGCGGTCGCCTCAGCGGTAGACGAGGTTGGCCCCGAAGCGCGAAAACCCAAGTCGCTCGTACACGCGTACCGCCTCATCGTTGGCGGCGTCGAGAAATGCGAAGTCCCCGCCGTTCGCGAAATGCCGCCGCACCAGCTCGGAGGTGATGGTCGCCGCCACGCCGCGCCGGCGCCGGTCCTTCCGAGTGACGACCCCGACGATCTCCGCAGCGCCCTTCAGTGAGTGGGAGACACCTGTGCCCGCCGGTTCCCATTCCAGCCAGGCGAGCAGGAAGACGCTGTTGGGACGAGCCACGTCTGCACGCAGCCGTTCCACCGGCTGCGGTGGGCGATCGAGCTCGCCGCCGTCCGTCCACCGGATGGCTTGAAAGGCCTCCAGATCGGCGGGCGTCGCCGCCGCCGACAGCTGGGTAAGGTGCACCTCGTCCGTGGTGGAGAACGGCTTGAACGCGTCGGGCCTGCAGGCCATGAGAGGGTTTCGCTCCGCCAGCTTCATGCCGGCTGCCTCGAGCCACGGGCCCACGTTGGGGAAGACCGCTTCGTTGTACTCGATCTCGAGCGCGACCTTGTGCTTCTTGAAGGCCGAACGCAGCTTGGTGAGCGCCTTGACAGTTTCGGTCTCGGTCACGGTGCCATCGATGAGGGTCGCCCATCCGGTGGGGGGGTCTTCGCCAGGGACGGAGAGCACGGCTCGGAACGGCCCGAACGAAAGGACCTCGGCATCGCCGTCCCGCAGGGCCAGGGTGTCGCGCTGCCACGCTTGGAAACGAGCGCTCTCGCTCATCTGGCCTTGCGCGGCCTGCCCGGCCGGCGGCGTATTCGCTTGAACTCTTCCAGGTCCTCGGGGAGGATGGCCCACACGGGCCCCACCTTGATCCCGTAGAGGCGCTGGCCCAGCAGCAACCGGCGTACGTACGCCTCCGACGACTTGAGCTCGGCGGCGGCCTCGGCGACGGATAGAAGGCGTGGACGGCTCACAGGTTCGGATATTAGCACGTGGCCGTAACCATTTTGTGCTATACTCCGGGAAGTTTCATGGACTGAGGTGGGGGCCTGCGCGCCCTCCGGTTGCCCGGCCAGACATGGCGGTAGCAACCTCGGCCCTCGCTTCGCGGTCACTCCGAAGGAGGAGACGCAATGGCTGAGGCCAAAGACACCGCCGTCAAGTTCGTTGCCGCGTTCAACGCCCACGATGAGAGGGCGCTGCTCTCTCTTCACGCAGCCCAGATCAAGTTCGAGGCGCCCGGCGGAGTGCACCTCAACAGCTCGGCTGAAGCCACCGCATACGCGTTGCGCTGGCTCAAGGGCTTTCCGAACGGCAAGATGACGGTTCGTCACGAAATCGTGAGCGGCCCCTGGGTCATCCAGGAGATCACGATGGAGGGTGTTCACGCTGGTCCCCTCGAAGGACCTATGGGCATCGTCCCGCCGACCAACAAGAAGGTTGTGAGCAAGGCCGTGCAGATCCTGCGCTGTGAGAACGGGCAGATCGCTGAGGCTCACCTGTACTACGACCAGGTCGAATACATGAGCCAGCTCGGCCTCATGCCTGTTCCGGTCGCCGTCTAACTCGAACATCGCTTGGCCCGGCTCCGATGTGGGGCTGGGCTTCTTTTTTGCCCACGCTGAGGTCGTAATGTTGCCGCATGTAGTGGGGTTCCTCATCCTGAGGTGGATATGACAGCCGGTAAGCCCTCGGCCGTGAGCGCCGAGAACGCCTTTGCGGCGGACCTATTCCAGGGCCTGCCCCCGCGATACGACCTACTGGCCGAGATCTTGTCTTTCGGCCAGAACGCGCGGTGGCGCAGCGAGCTCGTCGAGCGAATCGCATCGTGCAACCCCAGGCGGATCCTGGACGTCGCCACGGGCACCGCCGGCGTCGCGATCGCGATGGCAAGGCGAACCGGCGCCGACGTGACGGGCGTCGACATCAGCCAGGCGATGCTTGCGCGGGGTCGCGAGCGCGTGCGCGCCGCGGGCCTCGACGGCCGCATAAGCTTGCAGGCGGACCGCGCCGAGCAGCTTCCCTTCCCGAGCGGATCCTTCGATGCGGTGAGCTTCACCTATCTGCTGCGCTACGTGGGGGACCCTGCGGCGACGGTGGTGGAGCTTGTCCGAGTCCTTCGCCCCGGCGGCATCCTTGCCAGCCTCGACTTCTACGTGCCGCCGAAACCGGCCTGGCGCGCGCTCTGGTGGCTCTACACGCGGACCGCCCTTCCTGCGGCAGGCATGGTGCTTGGAGGATCTGGGTGGTGGAGGGTGGGACGCTTCCTGGGTCCCAATATCGCGACGTTCTACCGCAGCTGGCCGCAACCGCGAATCGTCGAGGCATGGAAGGCGGCCGGGATGATCGAGGTCGAGCACCGCGCGATGAGCGTCGGCGGCGGCCTCGTCATGTGGGGTCGGAAGTCCAGGTGAGCCGTCCGGCGTCTCACCTGAGCCCTGAGCCGCTCGCTCCCGCCTATTACGCAGCTCGGTCCAGCGGGTGGCGGCGCGACGTTTGGGCGGTCCTCCATCCGCCGTACACGGCCTGGCACCTTTCCTACGTTCTGATCGGCGCCGGCCTCGCCCCAGCGGTCGACGGCGTCAAGCTCATCGCCACCCTGCTGGCCTTCTTCCTCGCGGTCGGAATCTCCGCGCACGCGCTCGACGAGCTCAAGGGACGCCCACTCGGAACCGAAATACCAGGCGGGGTCCTGACGGCGGTGGCCGCGCTTGGACTGGTCGGTGCCGCCGGCCTCGGCGTCGCCGGGCTGACCCGGGTGGGCCCTGGGCTTCTCCCATTCATCGCGGTTGGAGTCCTGTTCGTTTTCGCGTACAACCTGGAGCTGCTGGGCGGCCGGCTCCATGGCGATTTCTGGTTCTCGCTCTCATGGGGAGCGTTTCCCGTGCTGACCGCGTACTTCGCGCAGACCGGCCGCCTCTCGATCGGCGCCGTGGCTGCGGCCGCTGGAGCACTTGCGCTCTCATTCGGACAGCGGAGCCTCAGCACGCCGGCCCGCATCCTGCGCCGGCGAAGCCGATCCGTCACCGGCACCGTGACGTTGAGCGATGGCTCGGCCATGGAGCTGGACGAGGCAACCTTGCTGCGTCCGCTGGAGCGGGCGCTGCGCGCGTTCTCCTGGGGAGTGGTGGCGGTGGGCCTCGGGCTCGTCGCATCGAAGGTTTTCTGACGCGGTATGCTGCAGCGTGTCATGGCCTCCTCCGAGTCGCCCGCGCGCAAACCGCTTCTACGCGGTTGGTCGCACGGCCTGGCGGCCCTGGCCTCGGTCGCCGGCCTGGTGGCGCTCGTTCTGGTCACGCGGAACGACCCGGCGAAGCTCGTGTCGATGGTCGTCTACGGGACCGGCCTGGTTCTTCTTTTTGCAGTCAGCGGTACGTACCACATTTTCAACTGGCCGCCGAGGGTTAAGGACTGGCTGCGGCGCGCGGACCACGCCACGATCTTCGTCTTCATTGCCGCCACCTACACGCCGCTGGTCTTCAACGTCCTGGACGGATGGTTGCGCATCGCCGCGTTGGTCGCGATCTGGGCATGCGCCGCGGCAGGGGTCGCCGGAGCGGCCCCCTTCCTGCGCATTCCACGCCGCCTGCTGGCCGCGCTCTACCTGGCGATGGGCTGGCTGGCGGTCGTCATGCTGGTCCCGCTAACGGCCGCACTGGGCTGGGTCGCCGCGCTGTTGATTGCGCTCGGTGGGCTGCAGTACACGCTCGGAGCCGCCGCCTACGCATTCAAGAAGCCGCGCCTGTGGCCGCGGGTGTTCGGCTACCACGAGCTGTTCCACGTCGCGGTGATCACGGCGAGCATCACGTTCTATGTGATCGTGGTCCACTACGCCGTGCCGTTCCGGCGGAGCGGCTGACCCACCCGAAGGCGCTTCAGACCTTTCCCAACAGGTTCAGCATCAGACCACGCTCGGCGTCCGCGCCGGCCTTGGCCGTGATCAGAATCTCGACCGTCCCCTTCCGCGCGACCAGCGTTGTGAATGAAGCCAAGACAGCGGAATAGGCCTCGTCCCCGACACCGCCGACGTTGGAGGTGCTCGGAAAGCCGCCCTTCCCGGTCAGGAAGCTCGCGTGGTCCTCGCTGGTCTGGAAGCGAATGATGACCCCCGCCGGGTTGCTCCCCATCGCGTACATGCAGACGGTCACGAGCGTGGTCGTCGTGGCCCTTGGATCACCGACCTGCATTCCGAGCTGCGCGGCCACCAGGGAGCCGGGCGCCAGGTCGCAGCCAGGTTTCGTGGCCACTGCGCTTGCGACCGGAGTGGGCGAGGGGCTCGTCGTTGCCGGGGTTGCGGCCGGAGACGAGCCGCAGGCGGACAGAGAACAGGCCGCCAGGAAGGCGAGCGGCAGGCTCGCTCCTGCCTTCATGAGGAGTTGCACTCTAGATTGGGGGCACTCCGTGCTTGCGATCGAGGCGCGCTGACGTTCTGGTCGAGTAGGCCCTGAACCGAGAGACCAGGACCGTGCGCAGGTCCTCCGGCTCGACCACGTCGTCGACGATCAGGTTGGCGGCGAGCTTGTAGAGGTCGATGTCCTCGCGATACTCGTCTTCGAGCTGCTTGCGGCGCGCGGCCTTCTCAGCCTCGGGCAGCTCCGCCAGCTTGTTGTAGAATACGGCGTTCACCGCGGGCTCGGGACCCATCACCGCGATCTGCGCAGACGGTAGCGCGATGACGCAGTCGGAATCGAAAGCGGGTCCGGCCATGGCGTAAAGGCCCGCGCCGTAAGCCTTTCGCACGATGACGGAGATCTTCGGCACCGTCGCCTCGGACACCGCGCTGATCATCTTCGCGCCGTGGCGGATCATGCCGCGCCTCTCGACGTCCGTTCCGATCATGAAGCCGGGGACGTCGGCGAGGAAGAGCAGAGGTATCTCGAATGCATCGCAGAGCCAGATGAAGCGTGCGGCCTTGTCGGAGGAGTCGATGAACAGCACGCCTCCCTTCTGCATCGGCTGGTTGGCGATGATGCCGACCGCCTGGCCGTCGAGTCGCGCGAATCCTGTGAGGAGCTCCTTCGCGAAGAGCTTCTTGACCTCCAGCCAGCTGCCCTCGTCGATCAGCGCGTCGATGACCTTGCGCATGTCGTAGCCGCGCTGCGCTTCCTCCGGAATCAGGTCGGCGAACGGTTTTGATCCGGCGCGGGGCGCCTTTGCAGTGGAGGGAGCCGGCGTCTCGCCCGAGCGCTGAGGCATGTACTGGAAATACTCGCGCGCGAACTCGATTGCTTCCTTGTCGTCTCCGACCAACGCGTCGCCGCACCCGCTCTCGGTGCAGTGCATGCGCGCGCCGCCGAGCTCCTCGAGGCTCACCTTCTCGCCGACCACGACCTCGACCATCCGCGGCGACCCGAGGTACATCGACGCGTTGCCTTCGACCATGATCACAACGTCACAGAACGCCGGGATGTAGGCGCCCCCGGCCGCCGACGGACCGAACAGGATGCAGATCTGTGGCACCTGCCCGGAGAGCTGCACTTCGTTGAAGAAGATCCGGCCCGCGTGACGCCTGCCCGGGAACATATCGATCTGGTCTGTGATGCGCGCGCCGGCAGAGTCGACGAGATAGAAGAGCGGGACGCGGATCCGCGCCGCGGTCTCCTGGATGCGGATGATCTTTTCGACCGTCCGAGCACCCCAGCTCCCAGCTTTCACGGTCGGATCATTGGCCATCACCGCGACCTGGCGCCCATCGACCATGCCGAGCCCGGTGATCACTCCGTCGGCGGGGAGCTCATCGGCGAGCACGTTGGCGAACAGGCCGTCCTCAACGAAAGAGCCCTTGTCCAGAAGGATGTCGAGCCGCTCTCGAGCGGTGAGCTTGTTCTGCTCGCGAAGCTTTTGGAGATAGCGGGTACCGCCCTTCAGCGCCCGCTCACGGAGCTCGCGATGGCGCTCCTTGCCCACTAGGTTCCTTTGAAGTCCGGCTCGCGCTTTTCGAAGAAGGCCTTGATGCCTTCCTTTGAATCCTCGGTCAGCGTGATCAATGTGAACTGGCTGTGCAGATAGTCGAGTGCTGCGCGGAATTCCATGTCCTGCTGACGGTAAAAGGAATCGCGACCGAGCCGCATCGCCAGCGGGGACTTCCTCGCGAGCTTGTCGGTCATCTCCTTGACTGCGCTGTCGAGCTGGTCGTGAGGCACAACCCGGTTGATCACGCCGAATGCCTCCAACTGGGTGGCCGTCCAGCGGTCGCCAATCATCTCCATCTCGAGCAGGACTTTGCGTGGCAGGTTTCGCGAGAGGATCGCCTGGATCATCATCGGCCAGATCCCCACGTTGATCTCAGGCGTGCCGAAGGTGGCGGTGTCGGTGGAGACGAGCAGGTCGCACGAGCAGGCCAGGCCAAGGCCGCCTGCAAGCGCGTGTCCATTGATGCGACCGACGATCGGCTTCCCAAGGCTCGCCATCAAGGCGAACAGCTCGACGAAAAGATCCCGGCTGCGATGACGCTCAAGATCGGTCATGCCCTCATCGAAGCTGGACAGGTCCGCACCCGCGCAAAACGCCCTGTCGCCAGCGCCGGTCAGCACGACCACGCGAACCTCGACTTCGTTCTGGCACCACCGGAATGCAGTGGCCAGGTCCCGGAGCATGACTGCCGAAAGAGGGTTGCGCTGCTCGGGTCGGTTCAGCGTGACCGTGCCGACGTGACCCTCGACCGCGAGCAGAACCTGCTCGAACGCTGGAATCTCACTCACGACGTCCCATATCGTAGGTAGTTGGCCTCGAGTGGCCGTTCGGCCTCTCGTTATCCCGGCAGCGTGGCAGGGTTGGCCGTGGTTCCCCTGGCCATGACTTTGTTCCTATCCACTCCCAGCCGTGGCGAGGCGAAACGTTTCCGTAATTGAGCCCATCGATATACCGGAAAGAGAGCAGCCGCGCGCGAAGCGCCCGGCGATGAGGGAAAACCATCCGGGGTTTCCCTCATAAGCTGCTAGCCCAGGAGTCCGGTTGCGATCGCGATGCCCACACCGATGAGTACGACCCCTCCGATCTCTTCGCTCCACGCCTCCACTCGCGCGCCGATCCGGTGTCCCAGCTCGAGCCCGACCAGCGACATGGCGACGCTGATGACCCCCATCGTGACCGCGGCGAGCACGATCTGGATCCGGTAGATGGCCAGGGCAAAGCCGACCGCCAGGTTGTCGATGCTCAGAGCCAGCGCGGTGATGAGCAAGCGCCGCATGTTTAATGGCGTCCGCTCCTTCTCGGCGGAGGCCGTGCGACGCCCCTCCCAGATCGTGTAGGCGCCCGTGAGGATGAGAATGGCGCCGCCGATGTATTTGGCCAGGTTGCCCAGATAGCCGGCCACCGCCTGCCCAGCCAGGAGGCCGATGATCGGCATCAGCGCCTCGAAGAGGCCGAAGGCAATCCCGACCCGGATCCTGGTCCGGGCGTCGATGCCACTGAGGCCGATTCCGATCGATCCCGCGAAGTTGCTGAGCCCGACGGAGATGCTCACCAGCAGCAGACCGACAAGGCCGGACACGCCGGTAACTATATGTAGGTGCCGTTACTTATATTCGGTAGCCTACTTCCACTCGATTGGCGCGGATTCCTTAACAAAAACACTTCGCCTGAGGGGGCGAGCTCCGGCCAAAATGTATGGAACCTGCAAACGTGTCTGTAACCCAAAGTTAGGACAGCAATCGTTTAAACGCTATACTCCGCCCGATCAAGAAGCACATGAAGGCGAGGCAGCGAGAAACTGCCGTGGCACATGCTGCGGCGCCCAATGACGCCGGGATTGACCTGGACAAGCCCATTTTCACGCTCAGCGTGGCGTCCGAGATCCTGGAAACACACCCGCGGACGCTGATGATGTACGAGCACCTGGACATGATTCGGCCCAAGCGGACGGTGACCAATCGTCGACGCTACTCGCGACGGGATGTCTTGAAGCTCCAGGCGATTCAGACACTCACTCGGAAGCACGGCGTCAATCTCGCCGGCGTCCGCTACATCCTGGCGCTCTTGAAGCGCCTTCAGAATGCCGGAGTCGAACCACCGGAGGGCCTTAGGAATCTGGATGTGACCCTACTCGACGTCTAAGTAACAACCCGCGATCGGGCTGATGAATAGCAACGGATGGAGCAAATGTCGAAGAAAAGAAGGCGTTTAGAGATCAAGGTCGAACCTCTACCTCTGTCGTTCCAGGACGAGACGGCATCCTGTCCCGTGTGCGGCCGCGACGCCGCAGCGATCGGGAGGCGTCACCTCCAGATCGTCTTCCGCTGCGAAGGATGCAAGGTCGTCTTCAAACGGAACCGCAGCTGGCCTTACGTCTACTGACGTATGAGAGGGAACCCGGATGGTTCCCTCTCATCGGCGGGCGCTTCGCGCGCGCCTGCTCTCTTTCCGGCCGGTCGATGGGATTTATTCAGAATGAGCTTCTCCACGCGACGCGTTGGTGTCGGGGGAGACAAAGTCATGGCCGCGGGGACCCCGGCCAACCCTGCCTGGCCAGCGCTTTGAATCGCCAACCTTCTAGGTTTCGTACGCTGAGTGGGTGAGGCGTAGGACGGCTTTGCTCGGGGTTGTGGCCGGCTTGGCGACCGTGGCGATTGCCGAGGTCGTGAAGCCTCGCGGTGGGACCTCGCTCCTGCTCGATTGGGAGGAGGTGCGGCGTTCGGCATCGGCTCGACTCGGGCCGGCCACGATTTCGCCGGCATCCCTCAAGGCGGCCACCAAGAGCTATCGCGCCCTGGCCGGCAGGCTCGAGAGTCCGCTCCTCGACTTCGTCGGTGGGCTGCCCGCAGGGGTCGAGCTTCCCATGTTCGAGGCGCTCGACGCTGAGGGGTGGCTCGACCTCAACGTGGGGATCATGAGACGCGTCGTCGACCCGATGCTGGAGAAGGGCCGCCTTCCCAACTCGCTCATGGTCGAGCTTGGCCGGACCGGCCTCGACCACTACATGGCATTCATGCTCGCGTTCCTCGGCCGCCGAGTCCTCGGGCAGTACGACCCGCAACTTGTGGGCATCGAGCGCATCCAGCCCGTCCAGCCGATCCAGCCAATAGATGGCGCGGGCCTCTACCTCGTCGAGACCAACGTCGAAGAGTGGGGCCGCAAGGCCGAACTTCCACAGCAGGACCTGCGGCGATGGCTCATCCTCCACGAGATGACGCACGCGTGGCAGTTCGCCGCGCATCCGTGGCTGCGGGGCCACATGGAGCAGTCGATGCAACTGCTTCTCGAGACCGTCACGCAGAAGGCTTCGCCCGCCGCCCGGATCGCCGCGTTCGCCGGCGTCCTCCCGGCGCAATGGAGGGCGATGAGGCAGATACAGGGCACGATGTCGTTGATCGAGGGCTACAGCAACCTGGTCATGAACGAGCTCGGCGCCAAGCTGCTGCCCGGTTTCGGCCATCTGGAGGAGGCCTATCGCCACCGCAGCGCGAACAAGAGCGTGCTCGACCAGCTGATCTGGAAGTTCACCGGTCTGGACCTGAAGCTACAGCAGTACCGCCACGGCGAGGCGTTCGCCAAAGCGGTTTACGACGCCCACGGCATGAAGGCGCTGAACCTGGCGTGGCAGGGCCCCGACCAGATGCCAAGGCTGGAAGAACTGGCCCACCCCGACCGCTGGTACGAACGGATAACTCACTAGGGCGGACCGTTTCCGGTCGCCAGGGTCGCACGGGAGGCCGGGGTCCCCCCGGCCTCAATTTTGTCTCTCAGCCTCCAGGCGTGGCGTGGGGAAACATTCAACGAATCCCATCGATATACCGGAAAGAGAGCAGCGCCTGCGGCTCCGCCGCACGCGCGATGAGAGGGAACCATCCGGGTTCCCTCTCATTCTTCCTGCGCGGTTTCCTCGCTCATCGGAATGATGGCGATGGGGAGGTCCGAGATGTCGAAGTAACGCACCGGCTTCGACATGCGCTTGGCGATCCCGACCTGCACCTTCACACCGAGCGACATGTGTCCGAACACCCAGACTTCGTCGCAGCGCGCCAGAAGGTTGTTCATCGCCTCGCGCACGATCTCCTTGGAAACGGTGTGCATGAGGTAGTAGTCGAAAAGCATGAAGGGGCTCACCGGCACCATCCCCGAGTCGAGGACGAACTTCTGGATGTGCGTGCGCCAGTAGAAGACTTTGTTAGACATGGCCACGTAGACCAGGCGTTTGGGGTGACGCAATGTCTCCTCGGCCTGGTCTCGCGCGGTCGGCTTGGTGGCCGGTTGGAAGATCCGCTCGAGTATGTCCTCGGCCGCCTTCCCCGAGATCGTGGCCATGGGTCGGCCTATCCTATCAGCCGTGTCGGAGCACTCCCGCTTCAGCCTCGACGGCCGGGTCGCCCTGGTGACCGGCGCCAGCCGCGGCATCGGCAGCGCCATCGCCCTTGCCCTCGCCGAGCAGGGCGCCCAGGTCGTTCTGTCCAGCCGGAAGCAGGCGGACCTCGAAGTCGAGGCTGAGCGCATCAACTCTCGGTTCCCCCAGAGAGCTGTGGCGATCGCGGCACACGCCGGCAAGGCCGAGGACCTGCAGCGGCTCGTCGACGGCGCCATAGCGCGATTCGGGCGCATCGACATCCTGGTCAACAACGCTGCCACGAACCCCTACTTCGGACCCGTGCTCAGCGCCGAGCTGAGTGCCTGGGACAAGACTTTCGAGGTCAACCTCCGAGGTGTCTTCCTACTGACCAAGCTCGTGTACGAAGCGTCGATGGAGAAAAAGGGCGGCGCCATCGTCAACGTTGCCAGCGTGGGCGGCCTCAGGCCTGGTCTCGGCCTCGGCGTCTACAACGTCACCAAGGCGGGCGTGATCATGCTCACACGCCAGCTCGCCCGCGAGCTCGGCGGCACCGTGCGTGTCAACGCTGTCGCGCCCGGCCTCGTAAAGACGCGCTTTGCCGAGGCGTTGTGGGGGAACGAGGCGATCCTGGAGAGAGTGCTCGCCGCGAATCCGATGGGCCGCATCGGAATGCCTGACGAGATCGCCGGGGCGGTTGCCTTCCTCGCCTCCGACGCGGCGAGCTACATCAACGGCGAGGTGCTGGTGATCGACGGGGGCGGTGGCGAACCCTAGACGCTCCGCCCGCCCTTCGCGCGGCCTGCCGGCCGACGGGCATCGCGTCCGCCGAAGGCTCTCCGTTCTCTGAGGGAGGCTGACGGCTGTGGATGAAGTCTTCCAGCTCCTTTTCGTACTGATAGCCGTGGTGGTCGG
>OCZT010004551.1_pt1 | contig 13957 bp, 8 predicted proteins | sample 1539031 | NCBI WGS metagenome assembly OCZT01 (sample SAMEA3539308, study PRJEB22396) | soil metagenome | biome: tundra; feature: field; material: soil | place: USA | collected 2010-05 | depth 0.15 m
GCGAACAAAGTGAAGCTGTCGCCTGCGGCGAGGGAGTCCGGGCCAATGTTCGTCGCCAGGAGCGACCCGCCATAACTGAGCGTCGTAATGCCCGCTACCCGATCGTTCGACAACGTCACGCCTGACTTGCTCAGCTCCATCACCGTCGTGCCGGCCATTGTCAGGGAGTTCTTGATCGTCAGCAAACCCATCCCCCCTGCCCCCGGCGCCAACTTGCCGCCGTTCAGGACAGTGACCGGGCCATCGAGTTCGCCGGTGCCCGTCAGCGTCGCGCCGTTTTGCACCGTGGCACCCCCGGTGTTCAACTGGCCGTCCAACTGCAACGCGCCGGCCGCAACGGTCGTCGTTCCCGAGTAGGTGCTAAGCCCAGTAAGCCGCAAGAGGGCCGGACCCGCCTTGAGCAGATTCAACGGCCCGGTAGTGCCGCTGCCCGAGCCCGGATACTCGCGATAAGTGTCCGTGAGCGTCCCGGCATATGTGTTGTCATGGTTCTGGATCACGGTCAGGGTGACGGCCCCCAGAGTGAGGCTGGCGCCGCTTTTCAGGTTGCCGTTAGCAATGAGCGCGCTGCCGACCCCTGCCGATGACAAGTCCGAAACGGAAGCATTGTTGCCGTAGAGGAACAGCCGAGCGTTATTGCCCGAGGCCGGATCAAGCGTCAGGGCGTTGCCTTGCGTGAGGGCATTGGCATTACCGAGATAAACCGAACCGCGCTGGATTTCGACCGGACCGGTGAAGCTGTTGCTTGCGTTGAGCGCGAAGGGCACTTCCATGGCGTCGGAACCCGTCCAGTTGTTTTGGGCGATGAAGGTCAGCCCTCCCGAGCCGGAGATGGAACCCGCGAACTGGCAGTCGGCGCTGGCCAAGCCGTACATCCCGACTCCGTTATGGCCGGTCTTGCCGAAGACGTAGCGCTGGGCGCCGCCAACGTCCACGTTCGCAGCCAGTCGCGCGCCCCAGCAACTATTGGCGCTATGGTTCGGGCCGAAGTAGAGGTCCGGCGATGCGCTGCTGTTGGTGGTCGCAGTCAGGCGCAAGATCCCGGAACCAGATACGTCGATCGCCGTCGCGGACGTATTAACGGCCAGACTCAGCGTTCCGGATGACTCGACGCTGGCGCTGGAAGCCGAGAGGTTGAGTGGGCTGGTTGCCGAGAATGCCACCGCCCCCAATCCCAATGTGCCGGCACCGACCGTCGTCGTGCCTGTATAGCTATTGGCTCCAGAAAGCACCAGTTTGCCCATGCCGGATTTAGTGAACCCCGAAGTGCCCGCGAGCACCAGGCCAAGGGTGGTTATACCGGCGTTGACGATAACGGTGGGAGCGGCGCCAGCCAGTGTCAGCGGTCCTGCGTTGCCCGGGTTAAGGAACCAGTTGTGTTTGGTGGCGCTTAGGTCGTCAAAGGTCAGATTGCCGATCGTGCGCGCAACGTCGAGGGTGACGTTAGCGTCCGCGGTCAGATGGAGCGTCCCGAAATCAGCGGTGCTGCCGGAACCGTCAGCGATGATTCCAGCGCTCCAGTTGGCGGTATTGGTCCAACTGCCCCCGCTTTGATTGATCCAGATGCCATTGGCGGCATTGGCGGCCAAGGCCCCACCACAACAGGCAAGGGCACCAAGACGGGATAGCACGCAATTCATTCTCATGGTGTTCAGAATCTCAGGCGCGCAGAGCGCAATGATGCCCTGCGCTACCTGCATGGTCGCGTGGGCGTAGTAGAAGAAAAACAGGCCTTGGTCAACCTTTGCGGCTCGACCAAAGCCCTGCGTTTTCCTGCTTCATCCGGCGCCCGCCGCGGCCTTAACCAAGCCAGGTTCGACGGATTTCACCCCATCGAACTGGCTCGGCGTGGCCTTTACGGTATCTGCGGGCGATAGAACTTCGCCCGCTCAAGAGGAGAAGGCGTGTAAGTGAATTGACCAGCGGTGCCGGACACAGTGGTCCAAGGGCCGTTGAGTGAATCAGCGCTCTGCAAGGGCACACCACCGCTCCAGGAAACGACCACATTCCCGTTTGCCTTAGAGGCCCGGATCACTCCGGGGATCTTGAGGGCGTTTGGGGCACCCAACGCCTCGATGAAGGCGTCGGGACGGCGGCCATTGCTGAACTGGACGCTGCTGACATAGGTCTCCGCATAATCGCCGTCATTGTCGGCAAAGAGCAGCGCAACCGGATCCAGCGCGAACCGGCCATCCACGACCTCCAAACCGGCCGTCTGATTGCCTACTTTAACCCCGTCAATGAACTTGGTGAGCAGCGGCTTTGTCAGATCAAACGCGGCCGCGATACGGTGCCATTCGCCGGTCGAGATGAAACCGTCGTAAACACTGCTGATGCCAAGGCCTCCGCTGGGGTTAATGAATAAGTCGCCGTCATTCCCGTTGCCGGTAGCCGTCTGCAACAAGGAGCGCCAGGCGCCGGATGGCAGATAGATGTCATAAACCAGAGTGTATTGATTAACGTAGGCACCGCCGCCGTTCGGCGCAGCACCGTGGGACATTTTATAGCCGCCCCATGGGGCACCGGCGGCACTGGGCGTGAAATGCATGACCGGTGTTGGCACGCCATTAATGTCCGGAATACCAAAGCTGGTCGTGGTGCCAAAAGTAGTGTCCCCCTGAACGGTGGCATCATTGAATTGCAGGTCGGCGCCGTAGCTGGCGGCCAGATTGTTGCTAAGGAAATCCCATTGGCCGGTCACGAACACAGGAGGATTAACAACGGTCAATACCGCCGCCGGCGGCGGGCTAGTCACCGAGCCGCCTGCGCCGGTGACGACCACGTCATAGCTGCCGGCCGCTGCCAGGGACATGTTGGGGAAAACGAGACTCTGGGCGGTCTTGCCCGGCAGATTCGTCCCCTCATGGCGCCATTGGTAAACCAGTGGGCCCAGGCCATAGGCATTGCCCACGTTGATGGACGCAGAGTCGCCAACAGCGACCGTTTGTGCGGACGGTGTGGGGCCACTCCCCACGAGCGGCGGGGAGGCGCTGGCGATGCTGTAGAGCCCGAAGTCGTCGATGCCGAAGTACCACGAGTATTCGCCCTCCAAGGCCATGCGGAACCGCACGGCAGGTTGGTTGTCCGCCAGCGCCAGACGAATGATTTCAACGCGTTTCGATCCCGTGAGATCATCGTCCCCCCGGGCGCTGAGGAACGGGGCCAACGTTGACCACAGGTTGGACTGGACGCCGATATACTGCCCGTAATAGCCGTTGCCCAACGTATTTAGATCAATATTGGGCACGTCGGCATGCACCATCGAGAGCGTCTTCGCAGCGTCGATGTTGCCGGCGCTGTCCGCCAGGATGTCCGCGTCGGCAAGCAGATACAACCCCGGCAGCCAGGTCGCGCCGCCGTTGATGGAATACTCGACCGACGCGATGTTGTCCTGGTTCTGGACGTAAATGTTATGGAAGGACAAGTACACGTTGGCCTTGCCGCTCAAGTCGTAGTCCTTGGTAAACAGGTAATCGATCTGTTTCTCACTGTCGGAGGTGCGGTCCGACACGGCGACGATAAAGTTGGTCGAGACCAGGTTGGTAACTACGGCATTGTTGATGACCTGGTTCGGCGCGACATTGAAGAGGGTCGTGAAGTCGCCGCCGTCTGGGGTCACGGTAAACCAGTTGGATACCGTGCTGCGACTGACGACGGTCCAATTCACGAACAAATCGGAGTGGAAGTTGTTAGGATCGTTGCCTGGGACAGTATCGAGGTCGGTGAAGTTCACCACGGACCAACCGTCGGGCAGCGCGCCCTCGGCCAGGCCGTCGAAGGTTTCCAGGTACAGCGGCGGCCCCAGATCGACATTCACGTAAGGCGCGACTGTGAAGGTGTATTGATTGGTAGTGTTGGGCGTGGCGCCACCAGAGTTGTTGAAAGCGATCTGGTAAGTATGCGCCGACAGGGCAGCCAGTAACGCCGGAGGTTGATACTGCACGGTTGTGTTGCCGCCGGATTGTTGGATCACAGGAGAAACCGGCGAGCCGTCAAACGCGAGGAGAACGGAATTGGTGTTCAACGGCGCCGTTCCGTCCGACAGCGTCACCCCCAGCGCCGCCCCGGGGCTAATTCCGGTGGCATTGTTGGCCGGGGCCGCAGCAGCGATCTGGACCGGCACAAACCCGGCTGTGACATCCAGCGACACCAGATCGACGTACCCGTCCGGAGAACCCGCCACCGCCAGTTGGCTGACGGTGGTAATGTTGGCATAGCGCGCGCCGGGAGGAATGAGAGCGGTCTTGGTGTCTTTTCCCCAGGACCGATACGGGGTGCCGGGAGGCAGCGCCGCCACGAACGCTGCGCCGCCAATATTGACAGGTGACCCAATGGCGACCTGGGACGCATCAAGGAATTGCAGCGTGAGGTCGCTGTAGTCGTTCTGATCCTTGTAGGTGCTGAACCAGGCCGAGAGCGTGTACTGACCCTGCGAACCATCTATCTGCGCGGTCGTAATCGCGCGGCTCAGATCGTCGGTCTGTGAGACCGTTTGGAAGGGTGGGTAAGGCCGCAGATACACTTGGCCGGAACCGGCCGGCCCGGGCTGGGTGTAGCCTGCGGAATAAGTGTACGTGTTGAATGAAGTCCACCCGCCGTCGATCCCCCCGGCATCGTTTCCACCCGTACCGACGATGCCGCTAAGATTGTTTGTCGAGGATTCGTAGCTGCCGTCGATAACAATATCCACGGCACTGGCCGCGCCGACAAACGATAAGCTGCCGGCGAGAATAGACAGACCCAGACGGGACTTTTTGCTTTTCATATGTTCCGGAGTTTTGGTGTGGTTTAGTTTGGAGTGTGATCGATCTCTTTGTCCTGGCGGGTCACGACGAGGCTTTCGTCGCGCCCCACGCCTTTAAGTCTTTCTCGCGCGGCGAGCGCATGGCATTGACTAGCGGCCCCTGACATTGCTCGCAAGCGAGCGGCTGGCGGTCCCCTCTGCGCGGCCGAATGGTCAGGTGGTGGTCCTTTTCACAATAATAACCAACCACATCCATGAGCGATTCCTGCTGGCATTTGGGGCACTGCGGGCCGATAAACACTGAGCGCGCTGTATACAACTTCACGCCGCATTTCAGACAGAGATAACCGTTGGCGTCGGTATCAATGGCATCGCTCGCCGCGTCCTTCTTGCACGCCGTCATCGCCAGTGCGGCAGCCGCCACTCCCAGAATCAAGAGGCGCCACGCAGCTTTCAGCCGGGACCGCTCACTCTCGGCGCTCCGACCACCCGGTCTTTCGGGCCACAGCCCGGGCTGGCGCGCCTGTGAGAGGCCCGCACCGGCGGAGAGGGCCCGGCTCTGATTAAGGATCTGCATCGGTAGCCAGGTAAATCATCGTGATGTATTTTGACTCCGGGCGCGTGGTAACGAACTCGGCGTGCCCGTCGCAGAATGAAACATTCCCGCCCTCCGCCCCGTGGTTGTCGATTGGATCAGGGATGTTGTTGCGTGACCCGGACCAGCCATCATCGCCATCGAGGAACATGCACGCCTTGGTCGGGCCGCCGACACTTCCCATATAGGACCGGCAGTAGGAATAGCTCGATGGGTACTTGTAAACCCAGCTCTGAACATTGCTGCGGGTCTTCCGCGCGCATGGATATGGCGAGCTGTAACTGTAACCCCAAAACCCAAAGACCTCATAGCTCGAGCCCGGGACCTTCAGTTTCGAACCGGCATAGTAGGTCAAGTCGTACAAACATATATCTCCGGTCCTTAGATTCCGAGCCAAATTGGTGCGAATAAAATTCTGCGTAGAAGGGCAGACGAAGCTGTTAATGTTGCGCACATAATTCTGGTAAACCCAGGTTTGATCATCATCGGCATCGTCAAACGTGTTGGAGAAGCTTCCTTTTGAGTCATCGTCCGAATACATGATACTGGCCAGCATCAGTTGTTTTTCATTGTTCAGGCAGCCGATGCGCTTTGCCTTCCCCTGGGCTTTGGCCAGCGCCGGCAGCAACAAGGCGGCCAGGATAGCAATAATGGCGATCACCACCAGAAGCTCGATCAGGGTGAAGGCGGGGATCCTGTGTTTGTCCAACGACCGCTGTTCTTCCAACATTTTAGCGCTTTCCTGATGCATGCCTGGTAGCACAACTCAATTTGTCCAAGCCACTCTGGCTTTTGCCAACTCCCGTCACAATACCATGTTCTAGGGGGATTACCACGACTGCTGCCCAAGGGCAATCGTATTCCACAAGCGCGGCCATCCGGGCCGTAACGTTTTCGCCCGCGCAGCACATTAATGGCGTTGCGGCGCCTTTGCTGGGTGATGCTGCCACGCTTAAGGCCTTGCGCACGGTTCAGGGCTGAAGCAAAGTCAACCTGTGTCTAAGAAACGTCCAAGAAGCGCAGGGCGGCCTTCCCATTCCTCCGCGCCGGCCGGTTCTAAAATGGAGCCTAAATACTGGCGGGATCGTTTGTTCAAGAGCAGTTACACCTATAAGGGCCGGCAGTTTCGAGTGAGAACGTGGTCGGTCAAAATTCAGCACCGGGGCCAGCGGAAGACATTTTCTCTGCCGTTCAGCCATCGCCGGCAAGCCGCGGCGGCCGCCTGTCAGCTTTATCGTACCATCGTCAGCCAGGGCTGGGGCAACGCCGACGCCCAGGGAGAGCGGCGGCACGTGGCCGCCGGCCTTCCTCTGGAGCCAACAGAAGCGCCGCGCCGTGACCGTTTCGACCGGAACTTTTGGGCTCAGAGGTTAATTCATCGGGAATACACGATGAGCCTTGACCAGAAGCATGCGCGGGAGCTTTCGGTGCGCGTGGACCATCAGGGTATGTCCCATTATTTCCCCCTGCGAACGGATGATCCTGACCTGGCGGCGAGCCGGGCGTTGCGAATCTACCGGGCCATCGCCAGTCGGGGATGGAAAACTGCCAACGAACGGTTTCGAAGGGAGCTGACGGTAGCTTTTCGATGGCTGGATAATCCGCTCGCCTGGACCTACACCACCATCCACACCCAAACCAACGCTCCCCGGCAGCGCTCCGCCGACAGCTTCGATGCGGACACCGACAGCCTTAAGGTCGCTATCGCCGAATCCGATGCCGGCATTCGTCAGGCCCTGGTGTCGTGCATTAACCACATGGAGAGGTTTTGCTGTGCGGCCACCTTCGCCAGCGCTGCTGAGGCGGTTCGGGAATTGCCCCGGCGCCCCACCGCCCTGGTGCTCGTCAGTCACAGCCTCGCAGACAAACCGGGCACCGCCTGTCTTGAGGAGTTGAAAGTGGCCGCTCCTGGAGTCGCGGGCCTGCTCTACTCGGTTTACGAGGATAGCGAGGAGTTGTTCCGCGCTACGCCCGGCGGAGCGGGGACGTATTTACTAAGGCGCACCCCGCCCACCCGGTTCCTTGAACCGATCACCGAAGTGCTGGCAAGGAAGAACCTCTCGAACGAGGAAATGGCTGTCGGAGTGTGGCAATACTTCAAGAGCACGGTTGCTTCCCTGCCCATCGGCGGCCCGGCGCCCCGATTGACCCACCTGACCCAGCGCGAACATGAGGTGCTGGCCCTGCTCAGCCAAGGCCAACTGGACAAGGAAATCGCCGAGCGGCTTGGCATCAGCATCTATATCGTTCACGAGCACGTAAGAAACATCTTTGAGAAGCTGGGCGTCCACAACCGGACGGAAGCCGTGGTGAAGTTTCTGCAAAAATGACCCAAAGAGCCGGCGGGTGGCGGAGGGCGCCGAGCTCCTTTTGTTGTTTCATTTGGGCGGTGAGTTTGCTTTGCTCGGCGGCAGCAGGGCTTGACTGCCCGAATAATGATGGCCAAGCACGGGAACAGGCATTTTCGCGACCCCGCTTTGATGACCCGGGCGTATCGCCCGCCCAGCGTCATCCCCGGCCTGGGGGTTGATGTTCCGGAACTCCAGCAGGCGCGCGGGCTGTGGCAACTCAACCGCTTCGACGACGCCCTGGCCTTGTTCGAGCAGGCCGTGCGCAAATATCCGCAGAACCTCGTGGCGCTCGTAGATGCCAGCCGCGCACTGGGCACGCGGTTCGAGATCACCAAGGCCGAGGCAATGCTCGATCGCCTGGTCAAACTGGCCGCGCACAACCCCCAACTAATGCACCTCGCCGGCCAAAGTTACCGCATGATCTTTCGGCCGGACAAGGCCATCCACTGCTTCGAGCGCGTGCTGGCGATGACCAAGGGAATCCCCGACGCGGCACTGGAGCTGGCCGTTCTTTACGAACGCCGCCATCGCGTCACCGAGGCCTACTCGCTGATCGAGGACTGTCTTCGTGCCGAGCCCGACTATCTCGAAGCTGAGTTGTTCAAGGCCCGCCTATTGCGCCGGTTGAAGGACGCGGCCGGGGCGGAGGCTATCTTCCGAAAACTGGCCTCCAGCGACGAGGCTCACCCGCTCGTGCGCAGCCAGGCCTGGACCGAGATCGCCCAAAAGCTCGACCGGGACGGCGATTACGACCGTGCCATGGCAGCCATGCTGCAGGCCAAGCAGTTTCTGTTGGCCGAGGAGGGTCCGTTTCGCAAGGAGTCCGACGCTATGCTGGGCCACTTGGGGAAGCTAGCCCAAGCGCTGACCACAGCGCACTGGCGGCGATGGGCCGAGGCGGGCAAGGCCTTCCCGCAAAAGAAGATGTCCGTGCTGGCAAGCTTTCCCCGCTCCGGAACAACGCTGCTGGAACAGGTGCTCGATAGTCACCCCGGCCTCGTCAGCTCTGACGAACGCGAAGCCTTTGGCCGAGACATCTTCCCCGCCCTGTGGCGCACCGAGAATACCCCGTTGCCGACCGCCGAGGCTCTGGACAACATTCCCCTGGAACGATTGGCAGCTCAGCGCGATCGCTACTTCGACTATATGGCGGCAGCCCTGAACGAGCCGATTGGCGACCGGGTGCATCTGGACAAGAACCCAACGTTGACTCTCCTCCTACCGGGGTTATTAAGGCTGTTTCCCGAAGCGAAGCTGCTCATCGCGCTGCGCGATCCGCGCGATGTCATCCTCAGTTGCTTTATGCAGTACCTGCCGCTCAATACCAATAGTGTTTGCTACCTCACGCTGGAACGCGCCGCCCGGCGCTATGCAAACGATATGGGCATTTGGCGGAAGTTCAGGGAAACCATTTGCGCACCCTGGCTGGAGGTTCGTTATGAGGATTGCGTCCTGCACCTCGAGCGGGAGGCGCGTCGTGCATTGGAGTTTCTCGAACTGCCCTGGGACCCTCAAGTACTCGGTTACCGCGACCGTCTGAAAACCAAAGCGGTCAACTCGCCCACCTACGAAGCCGTCAGTCAGCCCCTCTATACCTCTGCTATCGGCCGCTGGAAGAATTATCGGAAGTACTTGGAACCGTGGCAGGAAATCCTCCAGCCTTGTTTAGAGGCTTTCGGATATGAGTCCACTTCATGCGGCGACCGCTACGGAGGCGCGGGTTAGCGCCGGCTCGGGCGTGAATTGTGGAAGCCCAATCTCGCGCAGCCTCTCGATCTGCCGAAAGGCATCGCTTTGCATATCTGTCTGGCGGGCGAGCCGCGATTCAACGGCGGCGATTAGCTCCTTGGAGCTGAAAGGCTTCATCAGGTAATCATCGGCGCCGCAAGCCATAGCGCGGCGGAATTCACTCCGCTCCGTGGAGCCGGTCACCAGGATGAAAGGGATGGCGACCGTGCTGCGGAATTTGCGAATGGCGGCTAGCGTGCGGTAACCATCCATTCCGGGCATTTGCACGTCGCAGAGAATCAAGTCCGGCCTTTGCGCCAGCACCGTGAGAATGCCGTCCCGGCCATTCCCGGCCTCGTGGACGGCGTAACCAGCTTGCCTGAGGGTCGCAACGACTACAGACCGGACATCGTCATTGTCATCAATTACTAAGACTCTTTTCATGTTAACAGCCTGCTTAACAGGAAGCGTGCCAGTGCGGTCCACCGCCAAAAAGCAGCACGGCGCCACGGTTTTCGGGCAATGGGGCGGTTCAAGCGTGTCGTGGGTAGCTTTTTGCCCGGCAAATCATGCTATGGGGAAAGGATTTCCGGGCGAGGCAACCTGCTTTATTCGGGATGGTGTCCCAAACTCTCGCTCACCGGTCTGCTATTCAGCAAGCCAGAAGCTTACTGCCGCAGGTACTTGGCCACAGCTTCGCCGCGGGAATGGACGTGGAGCTTGCTGTAGATGCCTTTGATATGCGCCCGAATGGTGTCGATGCTGACCGTGAGAGACGAAGCTATTTCCTTGTATGGAACGCCCCGCGCAAGATGGTCCAGAACTTCCCGCTCCCGGTTCGAGAGCTTCTCCATATCAGGGCCGAGGTCGCCCCGCCGATTGAAATACTGAACGACTTTGCGGGCGATGTGCCCTGTCATGGGCGAGTTGCCGCGATGGACATCGGCAATCGCGTCCAGAATCTCCGCCTGCGGTGTCCGCTTCAACAGGTAGCCGCTGGCGCCCGCCAGCAGGGAGTTGAAAATCTTGTCGCTGTCCTCATAGACAGTCAGCATGAGGATCTGTGCGGAAGGAATCAGCCCCTTGAGTTGGCGGACACACTCGATGCCGTTCATCTTCGGCAGGTTGATGTCCATCAGGACCACGTCCGGTGCCTGGGCCGGGAGCCGCTCGATCGCTTCTTCGCCGGTTCGATACGTGCCGGCACAGACAAATCCCTGGGTTTGCGTAATGCGGGCCGCCAGATTCTCGCGAATCCAGGCATCATCTTCAATGATGGCGACTTTAATAGCCATGACCAGTTATTATCCGACTCTGGCAGCTTCTGATTCCGCCTGCAATAACATGAATATGTGAACCCGCGAATGCGGGCGTTTTCCGCACCTGCCACCCGGAGCACCAAACGACTTACCCCCCTTCCGCCTCCAGGCGGATGATGGTGCCGTGGCCCGGCTCGCTTTCGAGCACGAGACGGCCGCCGATTTGCTCCAGCCGCTGTCGCATGTTGTCCAGGCCGTTGCCTTTCCCGCGCGCCTGGCCAATCGCAAAGCCGCGGCCGTTGTCCGCGATCGTGATCGTCACCCGGCTATCCGTCACCGCGAGGCCAACTCGCACTTCCGTGGCTTGCGAGTGCTTGAGCGTGTTGTTCAGAGCTTCCTTCACCACCATGAAGAGGTTATGGCGCGCTTCGGTGGACACGACTTGGTCGGGCAACTGCGCCGGCACATCCAGCCGGCAACTTACGCCGGTGTCCTGGAAGTATTCCTGCGCATACTGGAAGATGTAGTTGGCCAGTTGGTCGAGGGTGTCGTTCTTGGGGTTGATCGTCCAAACGATTTCATCCATCGCCTGGGTGATCTCCCGGACCGTGTTGAAGATGTTGCGGATATGCGGCTTGTTGGGGTGGTTGTCGGTCGTCTCGCGGTCCACCAACTCCGTCACCATCGTCACCTTCGTCAGCCGCGCGCCGACATCGTCATGCAGATTGGCGGCGATCTGAATGCGCAGATGCTCGATCTCGCGGAGCCGGGTGACGCGCAACCGATAGAGCATCGCCAGCGCCAGGGCGGCGGCGCCCCCGATGGCCGGCTTGAACCACCACGTTTGCCAATAGTGCGGCAGTAGCGCCAGCGAGAGCGTGGCGCCCGCCTCATTCCACACCCCATCATTATTTGACGCGATCACGCGAAAGCGGTAATTGCCGGGCGCGAGCTGGCTGTATGAGGCGGAACGGCTTCCGCCGGCGTCCACCCAGTCCGCGTCGCTGCCTTCGAGCCTGTATTTGAATCGGTCTTTCTCGGGCGCCTGATAGCTCAGGGCGGTGTAATGGATTTCCAGGGCACCCCGCCCGGGCGGCACGGCGAGGCTCAACGACGCGCCGGAAGCCAGATTGTCCGGCCGCAGGGGCCGGCCATCCGCGATGACTTCCTCCACATAAACCGGCGGCGGCTGTTCGTTGGTCTTCATCCCGGGCTCGACGGCCACGACGCCGCGGATCGTGGGGAACCATAGCCGGCCATCCCTGGCCTTCCAGCCGGCCGGCTTGGCGACGCCGTTGCACTGCACGGTAGGCAGCCCGTCGGGCCGGCCGAACGCGGTGCAGTAAATGGTCTTGCCCGGGGCAAAATCCTCCAGTTGCTTCTTGCTCACCCGGAAGATGCCCTTGCGGCAGCTCATCCAGAAATAGCCGAAGTCGTCTTCAAGGATCTCGTAAACCTCGTCGCTGAACAGTCCCTCCCGAGTGGTGTAGGCGGTGAACTTGCCGCCTTTGTAACGATTGAGGCCGCTGGCTTTGGTGCCGATCCAGAGCGTGCGCTCGCGGTCCTGGTAGAGCGCGTTGACCGCGTCGCGCGCGAGGCCCTCGCGCATGCTGAAGTTGGTGAACCGCCCGCTCTGCCAACGGCTCAATCCGCCGTCCGTCCCGATCCACATATTGCCTTCGTCGTCTTCCAGGAACGCCTGCACGGAGTCGCCGGCCAGCCCGTTGGCGGTGGTGTAGGCGGTGAATTTGCCGCCCTCAAAAGTATTCAGCCCCCGGCTGGTGCCGACCCATAGTGTGCCGTGGCGGTCTTCGTGCACCGCCCGGATCGCCGCCGGGATCAGGCCCGGCAACCTGGGAAAGGTGTTCGGCGGCCCGCCCTTGAACCGGTTCAAGCCGGCACCGTGATCAAGTCCGATCCACAGGCTGCCGTCCCGTCCTTCGTGCAGGGCCAGGATCAGGTCGCTATACAGCCCGCTGGAAACGCCGTAGGCGGTAATCTTGCCGTCCTTTAATTGATTCAAGCCGCCGGCCCAAGTCCCGATCCAAATGCTGCCCTCGCGGTCTTCGCAGACGGACATTGCGTTATTCCGGCCCAGGCCCTGTTCGCTTGTGTAGGCCGTGAAGCGCGCCGGGTTTAACCGATACAAGCCATCCTGCCCGCCTACCCAGAGGTTGCCCTCGCGATCTTCGAAGAGCGCGTAGATCAAGTCGCCAAATCCCCTCTCAGCGATTGGCCGAGGCATCACCTTCCCACCAACCAGCCGCGCCACGCCGTGATACGTTCCCACCCAAAGCTGCCCGCTCCGGTCCTCCAGCGCGACGGTTGCGATCAGGTCCGGCAATCCTTCTTTGAGCCCGTAGCTGGTAACTTTCTCCCCCTCCAGACAATCCAGCCCTTCGTTTGACCTTGTCCAAAGCCGGCCCAGCCGATCCTCGCACACAAACTTCAGCGCAACCGAAGGCGTTCTAGGCGCGGTCTCCGCGGCGTGGATGATTCCCTCTTTGTCCAGCGTGCATAAACCCCGCAGCGTAGCGATGCAGAGATCGCCTCGGTGATCCTCGCAGATGCCTTTGACGGAGTTGGACGCCAAGCCGTTCTTCTCCGTGAAGTTCTTCAGCCGGCCGTCCTTGTATCGGCTGAGGCCCCCTTCGGTGCCGATCCAGAGCGCGCCGTCCTTGTCCTCCAGCAGGCAGCGGATCAGATTGCTCAGCAAGCCGTCGGCTTCGGAGAAACGCGTGAACCGCCCATCTTTGAACCGCGTCAGACCGTAGCCCTCGCAACCAATCCAGAGGCTGCCGTCCCGGCTCGCGCACAGCGCCGTGATCCAGCCCCGGCTCAACTCCGCTGGGGCATTGTCGCCCAGCGCGACGAAGCGCGCGCCATCGAACCGCGCCAGCCCTTCGCGCGTGCCCACCCACAGATAACCGTCGGGAGTCTGGGTGATGGCATAGACCGAATTCTGCGGCAGCCCGTCATCCGTCTGCCAGGCGCGGATGCGGTAGGGCATGACGGAATTGGTGGAGACCGCCGGGGAGGATGCCCCTGCCGACAGAAGCAGCAGCCCGGCCAACAGCGCCAGCCGCTGTCGCGCGGAACCAAGATCGTATCCGGCGAACTTCATCTAGCAGCGGTCGCAGCATACCGCCAACAATCCCACGGATAAAGCAGATTCATTGCCTTCGGAAGGCGGCGCGCGGACACGCAGCGCAGGGTAGTCGGGGGAGCCTCGGGGTAGCCAACACCTGAGGTGTTCTATGCAAGCGTTTTTTTAAAGGTT
>OCZT010004553.1_pt1 | contig 13953 bp, 14 predicted proteins | sample 1539031 | NCBI WGS metagenome assembly OCZT01 (sample SAMEA3539308, study PRJEB22396) | soil metagenome | biome: tundra; feature: field; material: soil | place: USA | collected 2010-05 | depth 0.15 m
GCAAGCAGGTGATTTCGCGGGTGCAAGCAGGTGATTTCGCGGGTGGAAGGATAGCGGGGAAAGGGTAACGTCAGTTCTGTGACTAATCAGATGGTGATCAAGATCGTCCTGGCGGAGGACCACGCCCTGGTTCGAGAAGGCACCCGGCAGATCCTCCAGCAGGAGACCGACTTGAACGTGGTCGGGGAAGCGTCCCGGGGTGACGAAGCCGTCCGGTTGGTCGGTGAATTGCAGCCCGATGTCGTGCTGATGGACATGCGTCTTCCCGGGATCAACGGGATCGAGGCTACCCGGCAGATCCTGGCCCAGGCACCAGGCACGCGCGTGGTCATCGTCAGTGCTCACGAGGACGAGGACTATGTCCGCGAAGCACTGGCGGCCGGGGTGGCAGGCTACATTCTCAAGACAGCTCCGGCCCGGGAACTGATCGAGGGGGTGCGGGCCGCTGCGGCCGGCTCATTGGTCCTCAGCCCGAGCCTCTCTAGTCGGCTGGCCCAGGCCCGCACTCAACCCGCGCGCGCCAGCGACCGCCTGAGCCCTCGCGAGTTGGCCATCCTGCGTGAGATCTCCGGAGGCCGGCCCAACAAGGAGATCGCCAAAGACCTGGGTATCAGCACCCGCACCGTCGAGGGCCATCTCCACAACATCTTTGAGAAGCTCCGCGTCAGCTCCCGAACCGAGGCGGTGGTCTATGCGGCCCACCACGGCATAATTTCGATGGAAGGACCGGGCTCGGCGTGAGTGCGACGGCCCGACCCACGACGTCGGGGAGGGGGTCATGAGCGCTCGGGAGCCGGTCGTTCCGCATTCCCCGTTGGCAGCGGTGCTGGCCGGAATCGAGGCCGAGAAGATCCGGCTCGCGGATGAGTTGAACACCGACCCGGTGCAGACACTCGCGCATGTCGCCCGGATCCTGCAGAGCGTCCAGGACGTTCCCGGCACACCTCTCTCGGTACGGCAGGCCGCCAGCGACGCCGGCCTGCTGGCCGGCGAGGTCAGTGCGAGACTTCGCGCTATCGCGCGTGATCTCCGGCCGACCATTCTCGATGACCTGGGTCTTGCAGCAGCTCTGAGACAATTGGGCGCCGATTTCGTCGACAGCTCAGGACTCGCACTCCAGGTGGAGATTTCAGGTGTTCCTCAAAGGGGCGTCTCGGAACTGGAAGTGGTGTTGTTCCGCGTGGCGGAGGAGGCTTTGCGCAACGCCGAACTCCACGCCGCCGCCACCCAGATCAACCTGAGCCTGCGACGTCGAGCGGGCAGAATGGTCATGACCATCTCCGACAATGGCATCGGTCTGGACCGAGCGGAGCGCGGGGCTAAGGTGTCCACCGGACTCTGGCAGATGCGAGAACGGCTCAGGTCGGTCGGCGGCCGCCTCGCGATCCGGTCCCCCCCAGCCGGCGGGACCCTGGTCATCGCCTCCGCTCCAGCTAGGGCCTAGGGCCGGTCGGCCTGGGCCCTAAGCCCTAGGTGGAGTAGGCGTCCTCATCGACACGGCATCGGCGGTAAGCGGGCAGGGATCCAGATCGCCGAAGCAACCGTGGGGCTCGCGGTGTGTTCCACAAGAGACTTTCCGGCGGTCTTCGGGCATGGTTGAGGTTCACTTTGGCATCTCATGAGGTTTCAGCCTCTTGTCCATGCAGGTGATTTCACTCGGTCCTTCGGCGCCGATGTGCCCGATGATGAGGGTGATCCAGCTGGCCTCTTGAGCCAAGCGGGTCGCGGCGCCGAAGGACCGCATAAGTTTTGGAGATGGCTACGACTTTCTTGGCGAAGGTGACCGGAAGGGCCGGAACGGCGACTGAGATTCCGGAGCCCAAGTTGGCGACGTTTCTGTTCGCCGACACCCGCTTGAGCCTGCTTTGGCTGATCGGCCGGGTCTCTGTCGGCTGGCAGTGGATCAGTGCCTCAATCGAGAAGTTAAGGGTCCGGGCTGGATCGGGACGGGGGCCGGGTCAGCCCTCAAGGGGTTCGTCGGAGGCTCGATCGCCCAGACGAGCGGTGCGCACGCCAACGTTCAAGGCTGGAACGCGTCAGTGCTCACGGACGTAGTGCTTCTCCACGTCGCAGTCTGGTCGTACGTCGTCACTTTCGGGGAGCTCGCGTGTGGCATCGGACTGGTCATTGGCTTGTTCACGGGAATCGCCGCCTTCGGCGGTGCCTTCATGAACCTGAATCACATGTTGGCTGGCGTGGTCTCCACCAACCCTGTCCTTCTCCTCCTCGAGCTGCCGCTCATCTTGGCCTGGCGCGCCGCCGGGTACATTGGGCTCGACTTCACCGTGCTACCGTTGCTGGGAACCCCGTGGCAGCGAGGACCTCTACCCAAGAACTTACCGCGGGTGCTCGGCTCCGAGCCCGCGTGATCTGAGTCAGTTGAATCAACACGGTAGCGCTTAGGGCTACCCTCAGGGGAGACATCGACTTGAACCAACCGGCGCCCTACATTCATTGGGCCTTCATCCTCATTTCCGTACCGAATCTGGTCCTGATCCTGGTCATGCTCGCGCTCTTTGTGCTAGCCCTGCTCGTTCCATTCCCCGGCCGCCGGCAGCGGCGTGAGGCCTATCGCAGGAGGCATGACGATGCTGGACGCTGAGACGAATAGCGCAGGGCCTCCCGAGGAGCAGGCCTCCTTCGCCCAGGAGGCCAAGCGCAGCTGGACCCTTCGGCTCCGCAAGTACATTCTGCGCGAGCTGCCGCCCGAGCACCTGCTGCCCGACAACGAGCCGGCCTATGTTGGGTCGTGGGTTTACGTGTTCGGGGTCATCACGATCGCGGCTTTGGCCTGGGTGATCATCAGCGGCGTCATCTTGTCGTTCTTCGGTCCGCAGTGGTGGCAGGTGTCGCCCCAAGGCCACTTCGTGAACAGCACCCACTTCTGGAGCGTTCAGATGTTCTTCATCTTCATGGTGCTCCACCTGTGGGGCCAGTTCTTCGCCGCCGGCTGGCGTGATGGGCGGGCGGCCACCTGGATGATCGGTCTGGTGGTGTTTCTGGTGAGTCTGGTCACTGCCTTCACCGGATACCTATCTCAGCAGAACTTCGCCTCCCAGTGGGTCGGGCTCAACGCCAAGGATGCGGTCAACTCCACCGGGGCGGGGGCCTTCTTCAATGTCCTCAACTTCGGACAGATGTATGGCTTGCACATCCTGTTGTTCCCGGTCATGGTGACCGGGCTAGTCGTTCTGCACATCGTTTGGGTTAGACGACGGGGAGTGGTCAAGCCGCTCGAGCCGGGGATCGCGTCATGATCGGGCGTCGGCAAAAGTGGGACCAGCAGGCTTACTACCGCGGCATTCCAACAGCCCCGTTCGACCTGGTGAAGGAAGTGTCCATTGCCGTGGTGGTGATGCTGGGTGTGGTCCTGGTGCTGTCCGCGATCCTCTCCTCGCCGGACGTACCGCCGGTAACCATCCAGGGCTGGGCCCGACATGACCCAGTCGATTTCGTACAGACCGCCACGGCGGAGTTGCAGGACGCGACCCTAAGCAGCTCCTACGGGCCGCCCTACAACGGGGGGAGTGGCTCCGTGCAGAGCCTCGGGCCTCTCGCGCCCCAATCGTGGGCCGGCGTGCACCAGCCGGTTAATGCCGCGGTGACCGACGTGCTGGCGCCTCTCCGCATTGGCAGCGTGGGCGATCCCGGGCTCGGCTCGGCGCTCCACCAGTTCGAGGTCGCCCCTTCTACTCAGCAAGCGGCTTGGTCGAGTCGGTACGCTAAGGCTCTCGGCGATGCGCACGTGGTGAACGCTCAGGTAGTCGTGCCGCATCGGGTCGCTGGCCCGATGGGCACCATGATGCAAGGCCTGCTCACGATGGCCCGTCGCGGCGCACTTGACGCGCTCTTGGTCAGAAGCAGCCACTTCTATCAGACTGATTACACACGCCCACTGCTGTTCATCGGTGACAGCGGCTACCTCGCGGACCTGGCCACCCAGCGGCACCTTCTCGGCAGCCAGTGGGGGGTGATGAACGAAACCGGACGGTATCCCGGCCAGGCTTGGCTGTGGCTGTACACGTTCTGGTACCAGATCCCACCCTACAACACCGCCTCGAACGCGGATCTGCTGGTGGTCTTGACCATGGGGTTGCTGACCACGCTGTTGTTGCTCGTCCCGTTCATTCCGGGCCTGCGCGACATTCCGCGCTGGGTTCCCATCTATCGGTTGATCTGGCGGGAGCATTACCGGTACTCACGACCGCCCGACCGGCAGGGACCCTGAGCCGACCCGAGCGCCGGAACCCCCAGTGGGTCGTGCGGGCCTGCGGTGGGTAGACGTGTCGTGCCAGCTAGGCGCCATTCGCCGTAGCTCAGCCCTGGAGCCCAGTCCGAAGCTTGGTGCCGTGGGGGCTGCCCCAGCCGGTGCACGGGTCCCATCCCGGTCCGGCCCGGTAGGCGCCGTTGTTGCCCTTGGTGATGTCGCGAGTGACACCCTCCAGCTCCAGCTGCTGGTAAAGGATGGGGTTGAGGAAGCCGGGACTGTGACCAAGAGCCTGGGCGCAGCGGACCAGCAATGCGGCCCAGAGCGGGGCCACCGCACTGGTGCCGCCGAAGACCGCTCGCTGGCCGTCGACCAGAACCTGGTATCCCGTTTCGGGGTCAGCGTTGCCGGCTACGTCGGGGACTCCCCGGCCCGCCTTGTGTCCGGCGTCAGCGGAGGGCGGGACGTGAGCCTTGGCCTGCCAACCCGGCCGGGCGAACACGGCGCTGACCCCGCCGCCTGTCGCCCCACCCTGGGACCCGTCGTTCCAGGTCACCTCGGCCTCGATGACCCCAGCCTTAGACGTGAGCCGGGTACCGCCGCAGGCCAGCACATGGGGACTGGACGAGGGAAAGTCGACGTGCGCCTGACCGTCCTGGAGACCGTCGGCGGAGCCGTTGTCACCCGCGGCCACGCAGACGCTCACCCCCAGCAGGGCGGCGTCCTGGAAAGCCTGATCGAAGGCCGTCATAGTGGCCTTGGGCCACTTCGCTTCGGGTCCCCCCCAGCTGATCGAAATCACCGACGGCCGGTTGCTCTCATCGTGGAGGGCGGCATTGATAGCCGCGAGGAATCCCTGGTCAGTGTTGGGGGCGAAGTACACGGCCAGCCTGACCCCAGGGGCCATGGCCCCCACAACCTCGATGTCGAGCATCACCTCCCCGTCGGGACCGTCCTGGGCCCCAGTCGGGTGGTTAGCGCCTCCGGCGACCGCAATCGCGACCAGCTCGGGGGCCGGCAGGCCGAGCCCACCGAAGTAGGTGGCGACATCAGCGGCCCGGTAGCCACCTCCCAGCTCGATGAGGCCAACGCACTCTCCAGCGCCGCTCGTTCCGGCGGGGAATCCGTAGAGGGCCGCCAGGTGATTTGGCAAATAGCTGAGCGGCGCAGCCTGGGCCAACTCCCCGACCGGTTGCGGCAGCGGCAGCGGCCGGAAATGGGGTCTCGCCACCGGCAGCGTATCCAGGCCGAGCACCGCCACCACCTGGTCAGTGAGCGCACTCGGGACCGAGGCGAAGCCTCGGGAGGACCTGAATTCACCGCCGCTCCCAGAGCATCGGCGGAGGTCCACATCAAAGAGTTCGCCAAGGCGCCGCAGCCGGCCCTTGATCAGGGCGGTACGGCGGTCGGCGGCGATCGAGACCAGCTCAACTCCCATCGCAGAGCTCCAATCCCGAAGGGAGGCCACGTCATCCGGGTGGGCGCCCCGGACGTCCACCAATTGCCCCCTCGACAGATGCGCCCGGAGCCGGGGGACGACCAGCCCGATGTCCTCGGGAGCCGGCGGGGAGGTATCCGGCCGGGGCCGCAGCACCAGCGTGATGGTGGCCTCCTCAGCTGGATCGGCCGGTCCAAGATCGGTCCAGCCGGGTTCAGGTGCCGTCGAGGCCGGGTCGGGAGAGGGCGGGGTCCCGGAGGTCAGGGGGAGCCCAAATCCGCAAGTTCCATGTCCGTCAGTATCGCCAAGGCGAGCGGATATGGGGCCATTGAACTCTCCCCCTCGCCGGCAGAAGCGCACCCGGCTCCGGTGCGAACTCGCGGGTCCTGCCGACGGCTGGTAATCTCCGGGCGAGGTGGTCGGTGGCTGACTTAGACGAGCTGATCGCGGAGGCGGAAGCCCACCCGATGGAGGGCTGGGACTGGGACTGGCGGGGCGCCCGGCTGACCAGTTCACCACTTCCCTGGAGCTACCGGGAGATCGTGCAGCGACTGGCCCGGGACTCGCCAGACCTGCTCGACCTAGGCACCGGAGGCGGCGAGTGGCTGGCCAAGCTCGCCACCCTGCCCACCCACATCGTCGCAACGGAGGGCTGGGCTCCCAACGTTGCCCGCGCCAGCGCCCGGCTGGAGCCGCTCGGCGTCGAGGTGGTTGCCTACCAGGGCCCATCGGACAACATCGCCCAGAGCGCAGACGAGCCACCGCTCCCCTTCCCCGACGGCTCCTTCCACCTGGTCGCGAGCCGCCATGAGGCCCTCGTGGCCAGCGAAGTGGCGCGAGTGCTGGCGAGGGGCGGGCGCTTTGTGACCCAGCAGGTGGGCGACGACGAGGGGCTCCGGAAGCTGCTCGGAATCACTCCGGTGCGCCTGATCACTCCCGTGTGGGACCTGGAGCTCGCCGCCTCCCAGGTCGAGAGCGCCGGCCTCAAGGTGACCGACGGGGGCGAGACAACTCAGGTGGAGATGATCGCCGACATCGGAGCTTTGGTCTGGTACCTCAACGCGATCCCGTGGGCGGATCCAAACTTCTCCCCAGGGGCGTTCCGAGAGAGCCTGCTGGAGCTGCACCAGCTCAGCCAGGTGGCCCCGCTCCAATTCGGCAGAGGTGCCTTCTGGCTGCTCTGCGGAGGCCTGAGGGCGACCGGTTCGCGACCGGTCCTAGCGCTCCTGGGCTAGACCTCTGGTGATCTGGGCCAGCGCCACGAAGCTGCGGAAGACGGACAGCGCGTCGTCACCCTCGATCAGAACCTCAAGCTGGCCCAGGGATCGGACTCCGCGAATCTGGACAGCCACCTCAGCCAGGTCGGCATTTCGGAGCTGCACCGCTAGCCGATAGGGAGCGCTGAGGTTCGGTGGCGGAATCTCCCGCAACCTAGAGAGGGCGTTGATCGCCCCGTCGTGTATCAGCCGACGAGCTATCGTGGGATGAAGGCTGCGCGCCGCCAGCCGGGTCACCGACTGCTTGACCACTGCCATCTCCGCCCCCGGGAGCAGCGGCTCAGCCTGAGCAGCCGTGTGCTGGTCGCCGCTGATGAGCGCCACCGGCACCTGGTAGTGACTGGCCACCAGCGCATTGATTCCGCTCTCCCCGACCAGATGGCCGTTGAGCGTGACGCCCAGGATGGCCGCTGGATTGTAAGTGTGGGAGAGGACCGAGGCAGCTCCGTCCACGGCTCCGTGGTACCCGACGAAGAAGATCGCGTCGAAGCCCTCATCGAGCCCCTCCATCATGTAGAGGGGCTTGTGCTGCCCGGAGCAGTACTCGGCCTCGCCGTGGAGTTGGTCGGGCGCCAGATTACGCATGGCCCCGTGGGAGTCGTTGACCAGAAAGCTCTGGGCGCCCGCCTCCACGGCGCCGTCGATGGCGGCGTTCACCTCCTCCTGCAGCAGCCTCCGACCCAGCTCGAACTCCGGTCCCGGCGACACCTGCTGCCAGTCGACGATGCCGGCCACCCCCTCCATGTCGCAGGAGATGAAGACCCGGATTGCGCTCCCTCCAGCTACCGTCTCAACCGCGCGAGTTTAGATCGCAGAGCGCCCACCCAGCCTATTCCGGCCGGGCGGTGATCCGATCCAGCTCCGCCCAGTCCGCCTCGGTGGCGATCCAGGAGGCGGCCTCGACGTTGGCGACCACCTGCTCGGGCCGGGTCGCCCCGGCGATCACCGAGCCCACCTGGGGCCGTCCCAGGAGGCCTCCGATGGCGACCTGCAACAGGGAGAGCCCGCGCCGCTGCGCGAAGCCTTCCAACGCCTCGACCAGATCGAAGGTGCCCTGGTCCTCCAGCATCCCCGAGGCGCCGGCATGGCTCGCCCGCGATCCCGGGGGAGCCGGCTGGCCCCTTTGGTACTTGCCGGTCAGGAGCCCCCGGGCCAAAGGGTAGTAGGGCAGCAGTCCCATCCCCAGGTGTTCCAGCGCCGGCAGAAGGTCCGTCTCGACCTTGCGGTCGATCAGGCTGTACTCGTCCTGGGCGCAGACGAAGGAGGTCAGCCCCAGCGACCGGGCGGTCCAATCGGCGTCGACAACCTGCCAGCTGGGGAAGTTCGAGCAGCCGATCCAGCGCACCTTGCCCTCTTCGACCAGTTCATGAAGAGCTCCCAGGGACTCGGCGATAGGGGTGGAACGGTCGGGCTCATGCATCTGGTAGAGATCGAGGACCTCGACGGCCAGCCGACGGAGGCTGGCCTCCGCCGAGCCCCTGATGTAGGCGCGTGATCCCCGGTGTTGGTTGGGATCCTCGCCCGCTCTCTTCATGCCGAACTTGGTGGCGATCAGGGCCTCATCGCGCCGCCCTCGGAGCGCTTGGCCCAAGAGCCGCTCACTCTCGCCCCGGCCATAGATGTCGGCGGTATCGAAGAGGTTGATACCCCGGTCGAGGGCAGCGTCGACTACCTGCCCCACCGCCTCGTCAGGCATCCTCGTACCGAAGCTGTTGGTGCCGAGGCCGACCACAGATACCGGCGGTCCACCACGGCCCAGTTCGCGCTTCGCTAATACCGCCACCTTGCTCTCCGGCATCTGCTCCCACTTCGGATCTGCCAGCGTCGTCTATCCAAATAGTGTCAGATATGCCCGATCCCCCGCCGGTGGCACCGAGTTCCAGCCTGGTCCACGGTGGTACTGACTGGTGGTCCAGATCGGTACTCGACTTCAGCCGGTGGGTAGGCGCCGAGCGGGCTCATGAGAACGTCGACCCGGCTCTCACCTCCTGGCTGGTCCATCGTGAGACGAGGGGAGACGGGGCCGCCGTCGCCAATTCTGTGCGCCAGCTCCCTCACCGGGCCGCAGCAGGCGGGGCCGCGCTCGGACTGAAGCGCCGCTGACGCACTGGCCAACATCCGCGCGTACAAAGGTGCGCGATCGCGCACCGTGCGCGGCTGCGGCTACTGGCGAACCTCGACCAGGGTGTTCGGTACGCGCCGGCTCCTCATCTGACCGCTACCAGGTAGGCGATGAGGATGGTGACGAAGACGTAGAGCAAGTACAGGTTGACGTCGCCCGCCTGGATGGGTTGCACCAGCCGAGCCATGGCTTCTACCAACCGGACGATGGGCTGGTACAGATAACGCTCGAAGAGGGGCGTGACCTGAAAGTGGTAGTGGACCGGCCCGGATCGGCCGGCAGGGTCGTCCGAGGCCCTGGTCAATTTCACCTCGGGCCGGTATAGCCCCTCGAAGGTGACCCGCACCGCGTTGGCGTGAGTGGTCGCGGTGTACTGCATGCGCGGGCGGAAACGGAGGATGCCGCCCGCGCAGACCGCAACCGAACGGTTTTTCGCCACCCGGGTGCGGCTGCGCACGATCAGCGCCGGCACCAGCAGCATGGCCAGCAGGCAGACGGCCAGGTAGGTGGGCGAGAAGGCACTGAAATCGGTGTGGGCCGGGATCACGGTGAGCCCCGGGACGATCAGCTTGGCGAGGATGTTCTCACCCGTCGTCGCCTGGAGCACCCGATCCAGACCGGTGAGCACGAGCGGCGCGCCCACCGCCAGGAAGCAGCAGGCGACGGCCAGCAGGGCGGGACCCGCCACCGGTTGGCCGACCTCAGTCCCGACCGCTGCCTCCTCGCTCCTGGCCATCCCCAGGAAGGGAATGCCGAAGGCGCGGGCGAAGGCGTTGATCGCCATGCCGCCGGTCAGCGCCAGGGTGGCGGCGGCAATGACCAGCACCACCCCGATCCCGTGGCTGGGGATTCGGAAGCCCTGGAAGAGCCCCTGGAAGACCAGCCACTCGCTGACGAAGCCGTTGAGCGGAGGCAGGGCGGCGATCCCCAAGGTCCCCACCGGGGTCAGAGCAGCTGGCCGGGGCATCCGGCGAGCCAGGCCCCCCGGCCAGGTGGTTCGGCTGGCGCCCAGTCCTCCGAGGGGACTGGCGGTGTCGTAGGCGGCCAGGGACATCACGAAGCTGGACAGGGCCAGTATGAAGGCGCCTCCCAGCAGGTCGCCGAGAAAGGCGAGTGGCAGCGGGTTGCTGGTGATGATCGGCACGATCGTCGACACCACCAGATAGCCGGCCATCGCCAAGTAGGGCGCGGCTTGGAAGATCCAGGAGGTCTGGTCGGAGATGGCGCTGCCCTTACTCAGCCACTTGGCCAAGTCTCGATAGGGCTGCAGAATGCTGGGGCCGTGTTTCGACTGCAGCAGGGCTGAAGCCTTGGTCAACACCCCCGCGTACAGGGGTGCCGCGGCCAGCACGGTGAGCGACTGCAGAAGCTGCAGCAGGTAAGGCAACGCGGAGCTCCTAACTCGACTTCTATCCAGATCGGGTAGAAGCCATCACCCAGCCAGGCCGGGTTACGCGGGCTTCATCGCGCTGCGCAGACCGTTTGTAGTGGCCAGGACGGGTCCGTGTCAAGCTACATCCGGGCCCTGCGGCAACGGTGACCCGCTCGCCGGGGCGGCCGCCACGGCCTCGGCGATTCAGGCGGGAACCTGCCCGAGAGTCGGCGGCCCGTTACAACTGGGAGTGAGGCAGTCAGGATGGAAGTCAAAGAGCTGGGGCACCTGGTGCTCTACGTGCACGACATCAAGCGCTCGGCGGAGTTCTACGGCGACGTGCTGGGCTGGAAGCGGATCTCCCCCGAGGGGCTGCCGGTGGCCGCCTTCTCGAGCGGCCGCACCCACCACGAGCTGCTGCTGATTGAGGTGGGCCCGGACGCCCAGGACCTACCCCGAGGACCCCACGTGGGGCTGTACCACTTCGGGCTCAAGGTGGCTGATTCCGACGAGGAGCTGCGGGGGGTGCTGGCTCACATCCGGGAGCACGGGGTGAAGCTGACCGGGACCGCCGACCACACGGTCACCCACAGCCTCTACATCGAGGACCCGGACGGCAACGAGATCGAGCTCTACTCCGACGTGGCCGACGCGGACTGGCGGAGCGATCCCCACCTTTTGCTGTCACCGATCCGGCCACTGGCGCTCTAAGACCGCCTGGGTCCAGCCCCCGAGCCGCTGGCAGCGGCGAGCGCGCCAGATATGCTTGGGACCTCAAGCGGAGGAGGGCCTCGCCGCTGAGCTGTCCCCAGATCGCAGCCGCGGTAAAGGAGAATCTGGGCAGCTTCCAGGGTGTGCTAGGTGAACAGCTTTAGAGCCCCACGGGGCGGGAGGGTTAAACCAATGAAGAGGCAGCTGCTGGCGACCAGCCTCGGGGTATTGCTGTTGTCCGCAGCCGGAGTGACTGGTGAGGTGGGCACCCAGACCGCCACCGTGCTGGCCAAGTCCTCATCCACCATCTCAGGGTGCGCGCCTAGCCAGCTGCACCTGCACCGCTCCGGCCAGCTCACAGTAGCCACCGATGCCCCCGCCTACACCCCCTGGTTCGAGCACAACCAGCCCAAGAACGGCAAGGGCTTCGAGAGCGCGGTGGCCTTCGCGGTCGCGAAGGAGCTGGGCTTCACGAAGAGCCAGGTGCACTGGACCATCGAGCCGTTCGACAGCTCCTACGCCCCCGGGCCCAAGACCTTCGACTTCGACATCAACGAGGTCACCGTGACCGTGCCCCGCGCCAAGGCGGTCACCTTCAGCAAGGGCTACTACAACGACCGGGAGGCGCTGATCACCGTCAAGGGATCAGCCCTGGTGACCGCCCACTCCCCGAGCCAACTGAAGCAGTACAAGTACGGCGACCAGGTCGGTACCACCAGCCTCGCCTACATCGAGCAGCAGATTAAGGCAACCGCGACCCCCGCCGTTTACAACACCCTCAACGATGTCGCCTCAGCCCTCTCCGACCACACCATCGACGGCTTCGTCACCGACACCCCGACGGCCCAGTACATGGCCGCCTCGGGAGAAGTCAAGCACGGGGTGGTGGTGGGCCAGTTCCCCAGCAACGACGAGGTCTACGGGCTGCTCTTCCAGAAGGGCGATCCCCTGGTCAGCTGCGTCAACAAGGCGATCACCAGGCTCAAGTCCACCGGAACCCTGACCCGCTTACAGAACAAGTGGCTGGGGATCTACACGAAGATCCCCAACCTCCAGCCCTAGCCCGGCAGGCGGGCCGGCCCCCCTGTGCTCTCCGACCCCGGCGGACTCGACCAAGGTCCGCTCGTGGTCGCGGGGGGGCCACCCCCGGGCAGCCTGGGCGGCGGCCGGCACCGGCCCGCTCTCCACGGGCGGCGGGCCATCGCTGTCTCGGCCGCCAGCACCGTCGTCTTCCTGGCGGTGCTGGCGGCGCTCTTCTTTTTGGCCCCCGGCAGCGCCCAGGTCCGCCAGACCTTCTTCAACCTTCCGGACGCCCGCACCGCCTTCTTCGGCAACACCCGCGGGGGGATCTTCTCCGAGGCCGCGGCTCTCGTCCTCAACATCGAGATGTTCCTCATCGCGGAGGTGCTGATCCTCATCATGGCGATGGTCATCGCCATGATCCGCCAGCTGCGGGGACCGGTCACCTTCCCGCTCCGGATGCTGGCCATCGTCTACACCGACTTCTTCCGGGGGGTGCCGTTGCTCCTCGTCATCTACGCGATCGGTTTCGGGGTCCCGGCCCTGAACCTGGCCGGCGTCTCAACCCAGCTCCCGGTCGTGTACGGCATGGTGGCACTGGTGCTCTCCTACTCGGCGTACGTCTCGGAGGTCTACCGGGCGGGGATCGAGTCCGTGCACCCCAGTCAGGTGGCGGCCGCCCGGTCGCTCGGTCTTTCCCAGTTGCAGGCGCTGCGCTCGGTGGTGATCCCCCAGGCGGTCCGGCGGGTGATCCCGCCTCTCCTCAACGACTTCATCAGCCTCCAGAAGGACACGGCGCTGATCGCCGTCCTGGGCGTGATCGAGGTCAACCGGGCGGCGGGGATCGTCAGCTCCACCGACTTCAACTACACCGGCTACACGGTGGCCGCCTTCCTATTCCTGTTGCTCACGGTACCGCTGGCGCGATTCACCGATTGGCTGATCGCCCGCGACCGCCGCCGCCGCCAGGCCGGCACGGCCCACTGATGGCGACCAGCCCGGCCCCGCCCGACCCCAACCTGGCGCTGCAGCTGGAGGGCGTGCGCAAGTCGTTTGACCGCAACCTGGTGCTGAGCGACATCGACCTGGCGGTGGCACCCCACGAGGTGATCTGTCTGATCGGGTCCTCTGGCTCGGGGAAGTCGACCCTGCTCCGCTGCATCAACCTCCTGGAGGAGGTTGACCAGGGCCGGATCAGCTTCTTCGGCGAGGTGATCAACGCCGACACCGTGGATGTCAACCAGCTCCGTCGGCAGATCGGGATCGTCTTTCAGTCCTTCAACCTCTTTCCCCACATGACCGTGCTCCAGAACTTGACCCTGGCCCCGATCCGAGTTCTGGGCAAGCCCCGCCCGGAGGCGGAAGCGGAGGCCGACGCCCTGCTCCACCAGTTCGGTCTCCTGGAGAAGCGCAAGGAGTACCCGGACCGGCTCTCCGGTGGCCAGCAGCAGCGGGTTGCCATCGCCAGAGCGCTAGCGATGCAGCCCCGCCTGATGCTGCTGGACGAGGTCACCTCGGCCCTGGACCCGGAGCTGGTGGCCGAGGTCCTCAACGTGATCCGGGCCCTGGCACAGGCGGGCATGACCATGGTGATCGCCACCCACGAGATGGGATTCGCCCGGGACATCGCCAGCCGGGTCGGCTTCCTAGACGGCGGCGTGATCCTGGAGCAGGGACCTCCGGAGCAGATCTTCCGGCAGCCGCAGCAGGAGCGGACCAAGCAGTTCCTGCAGAGCCTCACCGACGTCGGTCGGCTCTAGGAGCCCGTCACTCTTGCACTAGCCGGCGACCGCCGCGTGCGGCTCG
>OCZT010004554.1_pt1 | contig 13951 bp, 18 predicted proteins | sample 1539031 | NCBI WGS metagenome assembly OCZT01 (sample SAMEA3539308, study PRJEB22396) | soil metagenome | biome: tundra; feature: field; material: soil | place: USA | collected 2010-05 | depth 0.15 m
GCATGTTTTATAGCAGTAGAAAATTTTATAGGTGTCAATGGCTGTCCATCTCTTGCACCGTCTGGATAAACAGTTATCCCTCTCAATTTTGGAAGATACTTTATCAACATACTACCAAATTTTCTAACAGTTCCTTCATTATTATGCTCGCTACCCCAGTGTGGAAGATTTATTGTGGAACTAATTCCATGATCTACAAATTGTTGAACATGTGCTTGAAATGCTACACGAACTTCCGGATCTTCCGCTAAAGTATAGGCATCTTCAATCAAGTCAGGACTTACTCCCTTATCAACAAGTTTTTTTGCTGTTGGGTCTATAACATACTGGTAAGCATTCATATCAGCGCCTTTTTTATATCTGCGTTTGTAAGCAGCACAAAAAATAGGCTCAATACCAGTAGTAGTTTCTCCTATTATTCCTATAGTTCCTGTTGGAGCTATCGCTCTTGTCTTTACAGGAACAGATAAATCATATTCTTTAGCAAACTTTTTTGCATACTCACCACTGGTAGCATATATTTTCAAATATTCATCCAGTTCAGCGTCTTGTCCATACTTTTTCCCACGAACAAGCAACCATTCATGAATACCCATTAGTCCAAGACCAAGCCTTCTATTTTTAGTTCTGACCTGATCAACTAATGGATAGGGAGTATCCGAATACACTGTCCCTGCAATAAGGAATAATGTTCCAAGTTCAACCACAAGTTTCATTTCCTCTAAAGATTCAATCCGCGCTAAATTTATTGAACCAAGATTGCATATATCAGAGTCAGTTTCAGACGAAACTTCTGTGCAAGCATTACGAAGAGTTTCTTTAGAGTTATGCCCAGTATCAATAGAAAATCCAGGCTCTCCTGTTTTCAACATCTGGCGAATAGTTCCCCAATACACAGCATTGGCTTGAGCATGAAGAGAATGTTTTTCGTCATGATAAGCTTTGAAAAACTCATCATCGAGTTGAACAGATATATTAGTAAAATCCATAGTAGCAGGAAAATTGAAATCCTTCTCTTTCAAAGCCCTAACTTCTGGAATCCAATTTTTCATAGCAATAAACTTATGAATATCAGCATGCTTCCAACTCAGCCCTGCCCAAATAGCTGCTCTTCGCGTTCCGCCTTGGACAATGCCTCTTCCGGCTTCGTTTATCATCTGCATAAGGGCACCAGGACCTGTAGCAATACCTCCGGTCTTACGAACAGGCTTACCTTCTGGTCTAATATCAGAATAATCTATTCCTATACCGGCCCCTGTCATAAGAGCCATGCTTGACTTACGCATCAAGTCTGCCCAGCCTTCTCGACTATCGTCTGCACGAAGAAGCAAACAATTTTGTGTCTGATGGAACGGTCGTCCTGAAGCGTATAAATACCTTCCACCAGGCATAAACTTGCGCTGCTCAATGAGTTGCTTGATTTGTTTGACAGTAGCAGCATTTACTTTTAAATCTTTCAAAACGTGCTTACTTACACGAAAGGCTATATTATTCCATGTTTCTTTAGTTCCATCATCTAAATCATGGGAATATTTTTGTTCCATTATTGATTTTGCGAAAAAACTCATCATACTGATATCTTCTTCAGGCATCTCTTTCTCCTTTACAATGGATACTTATGTGGTCTAATTTTTACCTGTAAAGAGAAATTAAACTTGAATGTTGAATGTTGGAACCTTATCACATACCTGACTGATATCAATTTTGTAATGATATAACGCTATTTGTCTGATCCCTTCTGGTGCTGTACTTGACTTGAAAATTTTATCCTCCTTGAACTCTTTACCCTTATATATAAAAACATATTTATTTGTTAGTTTATTAAAAGTAACATCTATACCATAAGGAGCGTCTTTCATTAGACCCGCTAATAAATCACTGGCATCGTCTATACTGGTTCCAAAATTAGGAACAGAAGAATAACAAATGACTTCGTTAGCAGCCCTATTACCACATAGCGAACATTGTTGGTTATTATCTATAAATGTATGAAGGTATACTTTTCCTAACCCAAGTAACCCTATAGCTGCGTCAATCTTTCTATTTTTACTCATTTTAGTCCAGCAAGATTGGGAGCCCCGTGGACGGATGGATTTCAAGCTGTTTGTTCTCTGAAACTTCCGCTACGGGCTTTCCCACGTCATCTACGCTGAGAGTGACGCTTTTATACTTCTTTACTAACTCCTCTAAAACTTTGGATTGCTCTACTTTATCTACTGGTAGGTATATCTTTACTAACATTAGTTTATGCTCCCTTTGTCTTCCCCTGTAATTTTGAACTTGTTTCCTGTTTCTGCTATAGAAGTATTGTAGTTAGCTTCTAAAAAATTAGCAACGGTATGATGAAGAACTGACCCTGCTACAAATGGGTCTTCATACAAAGAACTGGACAGGTGCTCTATACTATCCTTTGTTTTTTCTTCATCCTCTGGATGAGTAAGCGCGTGAATAGAATGATAAGTATTTCCTTGTCCTGTTGTAGCCTTATCCCACACAACATTTATGTAGCACGCATAAGAATTTTCTCCGAGGCGTTTAGTAAGAAGCCCTGATATTTCTTCAAACACTCCTACAAAAGCAGTTTTGGCTTCTTCTTCCGTAAGACTATCTTTATCTTTGATATTAGTCATTATTTTACCTTCCTTACTTTAGGGGTACGCTTTGGTTCTTTCTTGCCTCTAATCTTTTCAATAAGTTTTAGTGCTTGCATATACTTGACATGCAAGAGTCTTACTTCATCATAGCTATTGCTATGACCATAGGCTCCTGGGTCAAGCTTCTCTCCATATCCTCCTGCTGCTACAGAACATCCAGCAAGCTGACCACGGAGTTGTTCTTTCTCTTTTTCTTCTTGAAGAAGACGAATAGATGTTGCCTTCAAATCTTTACAGAGTTGAGCAATATTGGCATCTTTTTCATCAAAGTCAAGAACACGAATTGTGCTGTCTGTGACTCCAAAATAAAACGGTCCAAACCACAAATACATAAAGACTGGTAGTGTCTCACTTGATTTGAGGTGCCACTCAAAAAGGTCAAAAGCAACCTCTATTTCATACCCAAATAACATAATAGAAAAACCAAAATCAAGAGCAAAACTCAATCTACTATGTAGATCTTTATCATTAGTTATCAAGTTTGACATTTTCTACCTCCGTAACTTTACTTGGCTCCGGCGTCAGGACCGCATCGGAGGCAAAAGAGGCGTGACGCTCGGAACTGACCGGCTCCTGAACCTCTGTAATTGGTGGCATTTCTGGTAGCTTCATACTAAACTCTACTGACAAGTCTGCTACTTCTTCAGGAGTAAACTCCTTTTGATTTCTCATAATATAAGTATCCAAACTAAACTGCTCTCCTTTAGCTTTTACTCCGTCTTCAATAGCATTCCAATCTCTAACCATTTGTATCCTTTCCTTGATGGGCTTTTGAGAATGCTCACCAGGAGGGTTGATTGTATCAAGAAATCCTATTAAAGCAAGCGTTTTCTTGAACTCTTCATCAAATTTCTCCTCATAGCCAGAAACAGCCTTTTCCATCATTCTAACCATGGTTTCAGCCTGTAACCCATTGACACGAGCCATACTATACACACTGCTCATCATCTTGGCTACGCTATGTAGTTCCTTATCAAGCCGTGTCCTAATGGCTTGAAGTTGGACCTCTACTTCTCTTCTGGTGGCCTTTCCTGCCCACCACTGAGCTTGTTCGCGTTCCCCTAAATTAGGCATTTCCGATGCCATTCCTGGTGGTAGTATTAGTTCACTCATTTACTTATCCTTTTCATCACAGTATTCAGAGGATTTTGTGTTAAAATAGTAACAGGTTAAATGGGGTATTTCTCCAAATAACTCGTGCTTTTCAAGTTTAGAGTATTGTGAAACGGTAGCCCCACATAAATTACAACTAAACTTTTCAAAAGGACCAGTAGGACTTTCTTTAGTTCCTTGTGTTTTAAATTCATGCTCTATCATTTACTTTTCCTTTTCTGTTGTTTCTATTAGTTCGTCCAAGTTTTTTTGTATTTCTTGTTTAGGAGTTGTCTCAAATATACCGGTGTTATCAACAAACTTGTTATCTTCTGCTGGTCTGGTTGAAAGATTGACAATCTCTGGGTCTATTTTTGGTAATGCTGCTTTTGTCATTTTTGTTACAAAATCAATAGTAGTAGTCTGACGTTGTAAAATATAATGAACTTGTTCAAGAAACGATTTTAAACGAGGAGGAGGAATATAGCGTCTATATGCATCTTTTTGTTTTGCTGTAAGCTCTTCCCAGTTAGCAGGGCGGTCAGGAAAATCATCAAAATTAAGATAATGCATTGTTCCATCATCATCCCTTACAATTTTAATTCTAAAACTGTATTGGACTGCCTCAAGCATAGCAATAACATGAGCATGAAGGTCATTTATCTGGAAGGCAACTTCCCTTACTATCTTCTTCAGGCTTTCGTCTGCCTTACGAACTTTAGAAAGATCACGCTTGTTCAGCCAGCCACTTCTTAATGCCTTACTCTCAAGAGTAGTAATAGGCATCTCAAATTTTTTGGCTATCGCACTCAAAGAAGTTTCAGGATGGTTTTCAATCAAGTCCTGTGCTTCCGTCCAAACTTCAGGAGCGTATTTACTTAATGCCCCTGGTTTTCTTTTTGGAACTACTTCTATTTCTGAATTGCTCGGTAAGTCTGTCATAATCTAATACTTTTTTGTCGCATGCTTTCAACATGCGTTCCAAATCCTTTTTTAGTTCTTTTACTGTTTCACCAAAAGGCTCTACAGCATCTTCTGTCCAATTCTCTATCTTTCCCATACCTGTATAATAAACTTCATATATACCATAACCAACCTCTTTACCATGCTTACCATTCTTAACCATTACCCTATGATCCCAATAGGGAAACTCATAGCCCGTTAAGTTCACTATGGTCTTGGATTTGGTTTTGTGTGTTTTGGAATGCGCTGCTGTCGAAGATATACTCTTTGTCAAGATACACCACCTCATCTGCCAAATCGGCTAATTGTTTTTGTAATGATGAACGAAATGAAACCACTGTTACCTTTTTACCTTGTGCTTTTGCCGCACTGACTACTGAACAGAACTGTCCGTTTCCACTTACAATATAAACATGGTCATACTTAGGTACCATCTTTATGGCTTCCCATACCATCGCATCAATCCAAGAACGGTTATGGAAGGTAACGTTTTTTTCCTCATTAGTACTCATAGGGGTATTTAGTTGAGCAAACTTTCTCATTAGACAGTAACCGTTCTTTTTCAAGAACCTTACAAACCTACGATCATCGTGGTATGGACTTGCCAAGATATAGGCAACAGCATCTACTATATCACTATCTTGTTCTTTAAACAAGGTCTTTAGTTTTACATAGTCTACGCGGGCAAGGGGACCATACTCTTCACGGCATGCCAGGAATAGCGTTTGGATATCTACAATACTCAAATTTCTACTCATTTCTTACTCCTTCTGGTTCTCTTCTTACGTTTACGTTTATTAGTAACTCGCCCTGTTCTACCAAATACCTGTTTACCTAATGCTTCCGTTACCGGAGGACTCATAAGGTATTGCCATGCTCTATGAATTCTGGTGCTGTCGTCGTTGAACTTCCCTACTGCGGCGTTATCCTTCCAGCAAAGAAGGCCCCTTACAAGACCAGTATGGTGACAATGGTCTACGTGTAAGTTCTTACCTTCTTTAGGAGGCTTCTCACAAATAAAACACTTGCCTCCTTGAAACTCCAATACCTTCTCAAACTCACCGGGCTGTAACCCATAAAGTCTTTTTAGCCTACTGTCCCTTGGGGAAATCTTTACTAATGCTTTTTTAGCGTGTTTCTTTTTCTTTTTCATTTCCACACCATAAATATCATAGCAAAGACTAGTAACCAAAATATAGTATCATTTCTTCCTGTTAAGCCACAGGTAGGGCAGCGCGCTCTCATTACTTCGCCCGCGCCTTCGCCTTCCAACAGTTGCAGGAACCGGTAAATACCTGTCCCGCAACCTTATCCATTCGCCATGTGTCGTAGTATTGGCAGTAGCGCCCGTGCTCGGCCTCCTCCACGATCCTCGCCAGCGCGTCTCTCTCGGCTAGGGCGGCTTGTAGAAGAACGTCGCGCTTCGTCCACTCCTCGTTCAGCAACTCCACCTCGGCCTGTAGTTTCTTTATTGCCTTATGCTGTTGAGCCATAATAAGTCCTTCGCTCATTTCTTATCCTCTACAACCATAGGTGTTCCTTCATCTTCAAAACAGTCACAATGCATAATTATTGGGTCTGGTGAAAGAATGTGGTCATTCAATAAGAACCTACTCAATAAAAACAACGCTACGGCATACCAATAGTTAGCTAATGTAACAATACCTAACTTTGGCATAACATAGTTCCAAGTAATAAAAATTACAGCACTATATACAAGAACTTCTGCTACAGTTGTTAGTCCTTTTAGAAGTAAAGCTCCCAAAGGGTATTCTTTCTTCCAGTCGTTTTTCATTATACTATTTCCTTTATAGAAGATATTCCGTCTTTCTTTTGTATAATTATTGAAGTATCAAAATGCTTTTTCAGGTCTTCTGAATGAGAGACAATATAGATACTCTTACCTTTGATAGTTCTGAATAAGTCTAAAACATGCTCAATACCAGTTTTATCCAAGGTGTCAAATATCTCATCAAAAATTAGAGTAGACCAGGTTTTACTTGCTCTGGTTGAAATCAAATCTTGTAAAGCAAGAAGAATACATATATCTATGCGCCTTCTTTCACCATCACTATTACCAGGATAGATATTGGCTCCGTATATGTTCTTGGCTGACACCGATAATTTCTCCTTATCTGCATGGTTCTTGGACTTTACCATAGTTGTAGGTAAAATGTCAAGAACTACCGTTCCACCAGTAATATACGAAGAATAGTGGTTAGCCCTTTCAGTCAAGTAAGGTAACGCACTTTCAAATATGAAAGACTTAATGCCTCTTGGACCAAATCCTTCAATCCAAAACTTTGTTTTTCTGTCTATTTCATTGGTTACTATTATTTTCTCTTGGGCAAATATTGCTTGTTTTGATACCCTGTCTATATCTTTTTGAGTATCCATTACTTGTCTATTTAGTTTGAAACACCCTTCTTCCATTTCGGTGATATCTTTATTAGTAGTAATTATCTTATTATCTAACTTTACTACCTCAATATTACGAACATTCTTTTCTTCTATCCAAGCATTGGTTTTACTGTGAAACTCTTCTTGGGCTTTACTTGTATTACTCAAACGAAATGTATTTAGTAGTTCTTTTGCTTTGTAAGACTGTTCTCGTAAATTACTAAATAAAGTAGTTTTTTCATTATCTATTTTTACCATTTCTGTATTGTGCTTATTGAATATATCAGTTCTTTTGGTTTCTAATTCTCTTATTTTGTTATTATTTTCAACCCATTTTTCTTCTATTTCTTTTCCTTCCATATGTAATCTAAAAACATCTTCATTTTTAGAAGTCTGTTGTTTTGTATATTCTTGAATATACTGTTCTTTATGTGAGATAGATACGGGTTGTAAACATTCTTTACAAGGAATATCCCCACTAAAAGATGAAATATGCTTCTTTTTTCTTTCTAACTCATTTACAGCTTCTATCTGACCAGCAATATTCATTCGTAAATTATCTTTATCATCCTCAAAAGTTTGTTTATCAGCAAAGCACTTTTCTACTTCAGGCTTTACCAAATTAAGGTCATCATCTAAAGCATTAGCAATTGTTATCATTTTTTCTTTATACTTTATTTGGTGCTGCTCGATTTCAGAAGCAAGAGTTTTGTCTATAACACCTACATTTTTATCATAGGAGGTATTTATAGCATTGGTATGCTCATCAAACAATTCTTTTTCTTTCTTTACCAGTTCATCCAGCCTTCCAATACTACCAAATATTTTATCTCTGGTTTCCTGTAGTTCAATTGCTTTCACTTTTAAGACTGGTTGTTCTTTTTCAATCCTAACTTTAGCACCATTCAAACTCAACTGTAACCCTACCAAACTATTAGTCTTATCATTCTTTAAGGCTTCACTGACAGCGATACTTGTAGTATATTCAGTAATGTCCTCACCACACTTCTTTGATAATAGTTTAGCACGTTCCAGAGCATCATCAAATGAGACAAGCTGCAGGATGGTTTCCAAAAGGTCTTTACGCTCGGCATCGTTTGAAGCCATAAAGAATTTTACTAAACCCTTACCAAAATAAACTGAATTGGTAAAAGTCTTGAAATCCAAACCTAACCAAGTATTTACTTGTGGCTGAATGTCCTTTACAGAATTAGCAGGGAATAACTCTATACCTGACTCCGTCAAGGCACTTATAGCATGAACCTTCTTTGTTCTATGTCTAACAAACCAAACCTTTTCTCCACCATCTTCTGGATCAACCAAAACTTCAACGGTTACTTTACTTGTTCCATTCCTGATAATTTCTTCTGAAGTAAGCGGTCGCAACAATTCTCCAAACAATCCCCATGTCATTGCCTCAAAGATGGAACTCTTCCCTGAACCGTTGCTATCAAACCTGGCATCATCGAGGTTCCTGCCTAATACAAGGTTCATCCCAGGCTTGTCTAACTCGATGTCTATGTTTGCTATAGCCATGAAGTTCTCTATGCGTAATTGCTTTATGCGCATAAATATTCAATTGCCCTTTGTAAAAGTTTTATACTGTCCCCTGCTTGTCCCAATACATTATTACAAGGGTAACATAATATTCCTCTTACTTTTCCAGTTTTATGGTTATGGTCTATAAGTGATTTTTTATTTTTTGTAAATCTTATTTTACAAAGAGCACATTTATTCTTTTGTTTCTTCATTAGTATATTATATTCTTCAAAAGTTAGACCATATTCTTTCATTAGTCTATTTTTTCTTTGTACGTGCTTTATTCTTTCTTTATTATTTTCATTATATATTTTTTTATACGCTTTTACTCGTATCTTGACTTTTGGGTCTTTACTATACTTTTTTGCTTTTTTTAGTAAGCTTACTTTATTTTTCAAATAGTATTCTTTATTATGTATTTTTTGACACATAATACAGTATTGTCTTTTTTTATTATCCTTTGTTTTATATAATCCTTTATTTTGCTTACATTTTAGACACATTACTTGGTTCCTTTATAGAGATTTGTGCCGTGTTCAACAAGTTCCTTCAATTGTTCTGGGGTTGATGCCATAGTTGCTTTTGTATCGGCATACTTCTCTATCATACTCTCAACATTGTCAGTAGTCTTTATACTGGTTCTGGTAAGAAAGGTTGTATTCTTACCAGTATTATTACTGTACTCGATTATACAATTTTCTGGAAGGGTATCTTTGATTTTTTCAATTTCACCAATGTTGCCTTCCCATTTGACGGATGTATAATCAGTCAGACTTATATTTTCAAGGTCTTTGGGGTCGCTTGTAGTAATAACCTGGAACCTTGGTGATACCTTATTCTCTATGTGCCCCCAAGAACCATCAGGTAATAGGTGTATAAACCCTGGATTATAGTTACGCTCACCAAAGTCATGGTGTAACGGTGACCCTACATACCAAAGGTTACCTGCTATTTTTTGGTGAAGGTGATAGTGTCCAGAAAACTTATGAGTAAATTTTTCTGATAAATCATTAGCATCAAGTTTATGTGGCATTACCCATTCATGAGGACCAGTTACCGCATCATTGAAAGAGTGGTGAAACAATACTGGTTTTATGTCTCCGGTCATTTTATCAGCCAACTGTGTAGTTACATCAATAACTGTTCTACCGCTGTTACTGTAGGGGACCACACAAACAGGAAAGTAAGCTGTTTGAACTATACTTGGCTTCTCATAAACACGAGCAAGTTTTTCAAACATAAACAATGAATGAAGGTGCTTGTCTATATGCATAGCCCTCAAATCTACTGTATCATGGTTACCAGGAAAAATTCGAAGAGTAATACCTTTTTCTGCTGTTTCCCTGAATAACTGATACACTCCATTATAGACTGGAACATCTATGCTACCACGATCATGAAAGACATCACCAAGGATGAATATACTTTCACAGTTATTTTCTTCAGCATAATCTACTGCTGCTCTATACGCTTTGGCTATTTCATGAAACCTACTGTTACAGCCAGGAAACTCTGCCTTACTGTCAATACGTCCAAAGGCAGTCCTGTTACAGAAGTGTGGGTCAGAAAAGAGAACTATACCGGACATTACTTGTCCGCATCCTTGGCACTAATATATTCAATACCATCTTTGGTAATTCTGAAAGTAATTTTATAATCACCGGGAGCACTCTTGTTGATATGGTTCTTTTGCTGTGAGAAAATTACCTCTGCTCCTACCTTTATCTTTTCCCCTTTGACTGTCTTGAATAACCAACCTTTACGAGAAGTTTGGTACATAAGCGAGGAGAACAGATGTAATGCCATGCCACCAGCAGTAGTTTTACCTTGACTACCAATGTTATCGTAAGTATAAGAAACCAGGATTACAGCTGTTTTAGCTTCTTCACTACTCATCTTTGCCATTAGTTTTGACAGCCCAAGACGGTTAGCTTTGCCCTGCCCTCCTGGTTTTTGAGATTGTTCCGTCATATCAATATCTTCATCACGAAGACTAATGAGGTTGCCTATAGAGTCAATGACAACCAACAAAGGATTATCAGGATATTTTTCCCTGAAGGAGTCCCATGTTTGAAGTACCAATTCATACATCTCTTCTGCAATGTTGGAACTAATAAGAATAACTTGAGTAGGATCAACTCCCCAATCAGTAAAGTCTTTTTCAGTAGTCTTCTGTTCTGTCTCACAGTAGATAACACCAACGCCTTGCTCAAGAGCAGCCTTGATAGCCTGAATGGCTACGGAGGTCTTGCCTGAGTCGGATGATCCAGCAAGGGTGGTAAGACGACCAAAAGGAATGCCCTTCGTTAGGGTTGAGTCTTGCCACCAAGGGCCAAGAACAATAAAATCAGCATCGGTAAGTTCATGTAGATCACCTACAGAGCCTACTTTACTTGCCAGCTTTTCCTTACCTTTAAAGTTCTTCTGGACATCACTAACAATACTACCTATATCAAATTTTGCCATATTAGTGCCCACCAAATCCGTTAGTTTGTTCAGGAGGGAATATTTCATCAAGGGTTTTATCTGAAATTAGTCCTACTCTGTTTGGGTTATCTGGACCTACAACCAAATCATTACTTTTTCCACCATGAGGAAAGACTTCATCAATTAGTTGTTTAGTAGGATCTATATCTGCTTCTGGCACCTCTTTTTTAGACGCTTCAATAAGGTCAGCAGTAACAGGATTTAAAGGAGTAATTGTCTTTGACAAATTAAATGTTTCTGGACTAAACTTTTTCCATCTTTGTAAAAACTTATTTTCTTCTTTATAGACAAATAAATTATACTTCTGTTTATTATAAAAGTTACGAACTGCTAACCATGTTTTCAACGCATATACTTTTATCATTTTACACCTTATTTTCATCCTTCATTACATTTCTGTAAAGTATATGTCCATTAGTAAAAATATCTATCATAGCGGACACATAAGCAATATCTTTCTTTATATCACCGGCTTCTTCCTTACGCGCTAATACAGAGCTATCTGTGTCTGCGTTTAGTTGTCTTTCAGATACAGCTTTTGCTGTAGCAGCATTGAATACTTGAGCATAGGTTGCTTTCTCAACAGAAGAAGCACGAAGAAGTAGCCCTTCTAATACCCTACGTTCTTGGGCTAATTTTGCTGTTATGAGCAGTAGTGTTGAAGCTTTTTCTTGTAGGTCAAATGAAGAAGAGGAACGCCTCGCTGGAAGTAACTCATTTCCCTGATTTATTACACTTTCAGCATTACTTGATAGTGCCATTTTTATTTTCCTTTATGTTTTTCAAGATATAATACAACTTTTCTTGTTATTTGTAGCCTATCTTTAAAAAGACCTAATCCTTTATTACAGTCGTGACAAAGTAACCCTCTAACTTTTCCAGTTTTATGATTATGGTCTACACACAATATTTTATTTTTTGTGTATTTAGTAGGACAAATAGCACATTTATTATTTTGTTTTTTCAATAAAATATTATAATCTTTTAAAGTAATTCCATACAAACTTTTTAATTCCCAATTTCGTTTAAGTTTTTTATATAATGTTTTAGTTTTTGGATTAGATAAGTATTTTTTTAAGAATGTTTTATTATAAATACTTTTACAACCCTTACATCTATAAGTAAGTTTATCTTTTGCTTTATTATTTGTATAAAAAGCACCAAGTGCTTTTTTCTTACCACACTTGGTGCATTTTTTCAACATGTTACTTACTCAACGCTTCACGAACACTATCAAGGTTACTAAACTTCTTGGTCTTCTTGGCAGCAACAGGAGCTTCTGCTTCTACCTCTGTTTCAGGAAGTTCATCCGCGTTATCAACTATTTCTGTTGCCTTCTCCAGAAGAACTGGATTATCAATAGCAGCTACTTGTTTTACAGCAAAACCACCAGTAGTAAATCTATCAAGGGAACCATTCATAAACTTCTCAACCTCTTCCTGAACTGGTGCCTCACGGAACCTCCAGAGTTCTGGTTGAGCAGCAAGAACCTCTTTAGTCTCTTCTGCCTTATCTGAAATAGGAGTAGAAATACGAGCAGCGATAGCATCATACTTGGTTTCCATACCAGAACCAGAACGAATAAGAGTTAGGTCACACCCATCCATAGGGTCAGTAATATCACCATACTGTGGGTCTTCCATGTATGAAAGAATCTTTGTGTAGATAGCCTTTGGTGCTGGATAAACATGAACCTTACCAGCCCCCTCACCCTCACGGGGAAGTAGCCCTACATAGTAACGAGTACGAGGACGAAGCTTCTCTGCTTCAAGGTTGTCTGCCTTGCTTGTAGAAGCTTTTAGTTGTGCTACCTTGTCACAAATAACACAAGTAGCTTTGGGGTTCTTGGTTCTGGAACATGGAACTGGAAGCTTTGGATTAGAAGCGTTAGCCCAGTAATGAGTTCCAGCCTTACAGAAAAAATCCTTGTCTGCTGTGGAAGGGTCAATACCAGGGAGGATACGAACTTTTGCCTGACCAGGGGCCAGCTTGAAGAAAGCCATTTTGTTCTGACCGCGCAGAGGTGTTTCTGCTGCGTCTAATTCCTGACGATACCTTGCTCTTCGTTCATCTGTGAGTTGTGCCATTTTAGTGTCCTTTTTATTGGCAAATACATGCCTTTTTGTGACGTCTTGTAATTGGTTGATAATAAGCGGGTTATTGTCGAATTAGTTAGTGTAGTCTGTGTATGTTATGTTTTGACCCTCTTTTGCTGGGGTTTTGGCGTTTGTTTCCTCCTATCCTTTCGCTAACTTTAGTGACGACAATCCTTTAGCCCTGTGTATTTGGCGGTCTAAAAGTGTCAATAAACTTGGTTCCTGTTCATACTGTGTATTCCATGGACGAGGAATTAGTATTGCTTTACCACCATGTTCCCTGAATTCTTCTACATTCTTATCGCGGTCATCAATTAAGATGGTATTTTCATTAGCACAAAAATGCTTTTGAAAGCCTATTAGAAACTTTTTCTTATAAGTAGGAAGGTTCTTATTTATCCATTTGATTTTACCAGAAACAGAACCTTTTGTCAAGCAAGGAGAAGTAAGGAGACATATATTGTCATAACCGAATTCATACTCTACCAAGGCTAATATTTCCTTACCTTCTTTAGTCCAAGGTAGGTTAGTCCAGAACTTTTCACCTAATGGTGCCCAGAACTCTACAGGTTCCAAACCATACATATCCTCGGTACCCCATTTACCTTTATGTTCTGGTTTTAGGAAGGGATCTTCTACATCATGAACTTTTATAACACCAGCATCAAAATCAACTATACAACCATCAAGGTCAAGAAAGCATTTCATTTTTACTCCGTT
>OCZT010004555.1_pt1 | contig 13949 bp, 9 predicted proteins | sample 1539031 | NCBI WGS metagenome assembly OCZT01 (sample SAMEA3539308, study PRJEB22396) | soil metagenome | biome: tundra; feature: field; material: soil | place: USA | collected 2010-05 | depth 0.15 m
CAATTCTCTTATCAATCGAATAAAAGTGTTCCAATTTAAATAACAATAGAATATCAACTTTTATTCCCTGGCTGGAGTAATAGTTTGCCAGACCTGACATATCCCGTTCAGTACCACCGCCCATCAAACCAGAAGCTACAAAACAAATGGATTTAATCTCTTTCACTTTATTTAGTATAATTAATTTTATCGATGTATAATATCTCCCAATTGGTCAGTAGTTAAAAATTCTACATTAGCCCAGCGTTTTACAATTTCATCAAGAAGTGTCTTAAGTTGTTTTAACCCATTAGTACGATTAGCGGAATTGATATAACCGATATAATTAACCCGGTGAGAGCTTACAACAGCCGGCTTTCCCCAACGAAATGCAATCTCAATTTCTTTTAAACAGTTGTCAATCCAATTTTTGCTCTCATCTGTTGGTTCAAAAAAACAATTTCTTGTAATATATGTCTGTCCGTAACTATTTTTCTGACCAATTCTATGAAAGACTTTTCGGGTTCTGCCTTCACCAATAGGTTCAAGCTGAATTTTAGAAGTACCAATATATTTTATTCCACATTCAGCCGCTACGGCTTCAAGCTGATTGTTAAAGGGTCCATTTGTAGGAATAAAATACCTGGCTTTATAACCAAAGAGTTTTTCAAATAATTCAAGACCCTGCTTAATCACTTCTTTATGATACGTGATTTCAGAAATATCTTCCATATCAAATGCCGCTTGAAAACTAACGTTACTTTGAAAGTCTCTTGGGGTTATGCCATAAATCCTATGCTTAAAAGCAAGCAGAGTATCATGATTTCCGTTTCTGAGTGCTTTTAACCAACCTGTCACATTAAGGTGCTCTCTTCCATGAAACTGGGGAATAAATAATCTGTTTTTAATCCCCTCTTTCCATAAATCATAGGATTTAGCGTGGTAGGGATATTTTTTTAGCGTTTCTGTAAATGGTTCATAAAAATATTGCTGAAACCCGTTCTGTTCTATTTTATCAAAATCCGGATTAGCTACGACACTCACAGCAGTAAATACTGCAGAGTTACCCTTTTGATCCTTAACAGACTGAAGGACTTCAAATAATGAAGATAAATCATCTTCGCTCGCTAATGAATCGTTATTATTGTACCTGCAGTCGGAAATTGGCACACCGGCTTTAATGAGTTTGTCCAAAACTTCTTTTGAAGCCATGCGAATGGCTCCCCAATCATCCGATTCGATAACTACAATTTTCCGATTAGTACGCCAGCCGGGGATATTAGAAAGATTTCTGATCAAATTACGTTTAGACAGGAAAGAATAATCTTTTTTCAAGTAATTATTTTAATAATTCAGGTTAAAATTTCAAAGTTGACTATAGCTTCGCATGGTGAGTCACATTGTAGATTATTATTGTTTTTTCAATAATATCTTACTACTCACAATTTAACAATGATCTTCCGGTTCTGGTTAAAATTCAGTACCAAAACATCAATTTATTTTAATAATCAAGAAGTAAATTTAATAAATAATGAATCATTTAGCCAATAAATATAGGGGCTTTTTTAATCCCCTTTTAATGTTTATATTTAATTTATTCAGACACCGGAATTCCAAAAGGGAAAGAGAATAGAAATGAGAGATATATTTTACCACAATGTTGTTCGCGATACTATTAGGGATAAAAACGCCTCAATACTGGTTTGCGGCGGAGAACAAATTGATAAAGATATACTTGAGAAAGTAGGTTTTCTTGATGTTACTATATCAGGTCTGGATACAAGGATGAAATCAGACGATTATGCTCCCTTTAAATGGAAATACGAGAATGCTGAATCACTCTCCTTTAATGACGGATCCTTTGACTATGTAATCATTCACGATGCAATTCATCATTGTTCTTCGCCTCACAGAGTATTAACTGAAATGTATCGTGTGGCAAAAAAGGGAGTACTAGCTTTTGAATCACGTGATTCGGTAATAATGCGTTTCTTAGAAAAATTCGCGTTCACACAAACTTATGAAAATGCATCAGTTTACTTTAATAACTGTAGATATGGAGGAGTGAATAATACGGATATTCCGAACTACATTTACAGGTGGACAGAAAGGGAAATTGAAAAAACGATTCAATCATATGCCCCATATTGTAAACATAAATTTGTTTACAGATATGGAAACAGTTTCCCTAGTACTCCCCAGCTGAAAGACAAAGGGCACATAAAAATGAACTTTCTGAATTTTATGCGCCCATTTTATAGTGTATTTGTAAAATTATTTCCTAAACAGCAGAATTTATTTGCGTTCTATGTTGAGAAACCGGCAATTCTCAATTCACTATTTCCCTGGCTCATTTTCGACGATAAAGAGAACAAGATTATATTTAACAAGGAATGGGGAGATCGACAATACAAAAGCCCGCCCCCAAGCTTAACTTGATAGCTAACCCGCATATCGGCAGGTAAATTTATAGATAGATCGGTTTTAAGAAATTATTTAGGAAATGCCTTTTCGGAAATAAATTTCCATACTCCTATAACGGCAAGAATTATAAGAAACGGTTCTGCAGGAATTGTAAATCTTGTGTTAGAAAAGAACATGGTATGGATGAGTGTAATTGATATTGCAGGGAGGATAAGCAGAAAAGGGATTCTTTTCGATTCGGAATTCATATAGCCATAAATTCCTAATATAAGAAGTGGGAATCTTAGACCTACCAGTATCCTATAAATCAAATAACTGCGGAATCCGTCAGCTACAGATGGAAAGAATCCCCAAAGATTCCAGAATGAATGAATCCTGTCAGTTAAAAATTGAACCGGGGAGGAAATCATATAATTAAAATAGGCTGTTATCCCTTGAGTTTTTGTATATGATATATTATAGTGCTGATTAATTGTTACATATATATTATGTGTAAAATTCCTTCCCAATGTGAAATTACCTGATACTAAATATCCATAAAGCATCAACAACAATGGGATTATTAAGAAGGATATGAACCAGATTATACTTTCACTCCTTTTATGATTGAAAAACAGGTATAAAAAGAATAAGAATGGGACAAATATCAGAGTTGTTCTAATGATCATAGCAAATCCCAAAGCCAAGCCGGAGTATACCAGCTTTTCTTTTTGAAACAAATAAACAGCTAGTACAAGAAAGAATGTAACCGGTACTTCTGTTAATATATAATGCACATAGTTAACCTGGGTGGGATAAAATGTCAGGGCTGCAGCAGAAAATAATGCAATATAAATATTCCCAGAAAGGTCTTCAGCAATCAGATAAACAAGCAGAATTGTGGACACAGATAGTAATATGTTCAGTAAAAGCAGTCCAAATTCAGGAGGAGAGAAATAAGAAACTATTAGAATTATCACGGGATATCCGTTAGGGAAATAATTAGCATACCCGCCTTTTTTAAGGATTTCGGCCTGCAATATATAATTATTCGAATCAATAGTGTAATGTGGCATTCCCGTATAAGTAGCAGCAACTATTCTAACAAAAAATGCTATTATTAATAATAATAGAAGTGTAATGTTTTTTATGTAAAAATCAGCCGGTTTAGGAGACGAGATCAATACTTAATTTCTAATTGTTAATAAATAATGAAATATACAATATTTGTGTCTCTTTTTGAAACTGACAGTGGGAATTAGTAATTTTTAATTATAAAACAAATCACCATTTGATGAATTGTTTTAATAATTGTATTTTCACATTAAAAAATCTTTCAATCGGTGGACCATTCTGCAAAATTTATAAGATATAAATAGTTAACACCAATGTTAAAAAATATTAACCCGGATAACAGAGACTGACCTTATGCTTTTTAATTCAATAAGCTTTGCCATATTCCTGACAATAGTTTTTATTCTTCATTGGTTTGTCATGAATAAAAATTCCAAATCGCAGAATGTGCTTTTGGTGGTTGCGAGCTTTGTCTTTTATGCCCTGTGGGACTGGAGGTTTCTCCTGCTTATGCTTGTTAGTAAGAGTATCGATTTTATTTCTACAATCCAGATAAGCAGGTCGGCTGATGCTCGTAAGAGAAAAAGATTTTTGCTCTTAAGTATATTTGTAAATGTGGCTATTCTAGGTTTTTTTAAATATTTTAACTTTTTTGCTGATAGCTTTTCTCATGTCTTTTCATTTTTAGGATTCAATGTCTCTACTAGTTCTTTGCAGATAGTGATGCCGGTTGGACTTAGTTTTTATACCATGCAGGCTCTCGGATATGTGATTGACGTTTATCAGGAAGAGGTTGAGCCCACTCATAATATAATCAACTATTTCGCGTTCTTAAGTTTTTTCCCGTTAGTGCTTGCCGGTCCTATTGAACGCGCCTCTAATCTGCTTCAACAGTTGAAAACACATCGCGTATTGAATTACTCCAATGCTGTTGATGGTTTACGTCAGATATTATGGGGCTTATTCAAAAAAGTTGTCATCGCCGATAATTGTGCCTCTCTTGCCAATTTGGTTTTCAATAATTCCTCAAATTATTCAGGAAGCACTCTCGTATTAGGCGCATTGTTTTTTACTTTTCAAATCTATTGCGATTTTTCCGGTTATTCTGACATGGCTATCGGCATTGCAAAGCTTTTTAATATTAACCTAATGCAGAATTTTGCCTTTCCCTATTTTTCCAGGAATATTAATGAGTTCTGGAGAAGATGGCATATCTCTTTATCAAGTTGGCTCTTCGACTATATCTTTAATCCTCTTCAGATGACACTGCGGGATTTTAAATTATTAGGCAACATCGCCGCTATTCTTATTACTTTTATAATTTGTGGTATATGGCATGGTTCTAATTGGACATTTATAATTTGGGGAGCTCTGAATGCCATATATTTTATTCCTTCTTTCTTCTCTTGGAAAAGATATAAAAACACAGAAGTTGTAGCCCAAGGCAGATATTTTCCGTCATTAAGTGAATTATTTCAAATGGGATATACATTTTCAGCTACAGTTTTTGCATGGATATTCTTCCGGTCGGACAATATCGGACAAGCTATTAGTTTTATAAAAAATATTTTCACACGGTCATTATTCTATCTGCCGGATAGTAGGACTTTTAATGATCTTAATGGAAATCCGGGTATATTGATTTTATTAATTGTTTTATTCTTAATTATCGAATGGGTTGGAAGAGAACAGCAATATGCAATAGCACGTTTTGGCATTAAATGGACTAGGCCGGTGAGGTGGGTAATTTATTATAGTATTATTTATACCATTTTTTATTTTGCTGGTGAAAAACAACAATTTATCTATTTCCAGTTTTAGGACAAAGTGAAAAAATTAATTATATCTATTCTAGTATTTCTCATTCCTTTTGGAGCTATTCTTATAGCTTATCTTGCATTAGACCCATTTATGGTAATAAGAAAATATGATAAATTTTATGATACTAAAGCTAAAGGATGGGTTAGTTTAAATAGAGATTATGTAAGCACAACAAATTTTGACTGGAATTACAAGAAAGCTCAATATAATTCTTTCATTTTCGGCAATTCACGTTCAATTTTTTATCAAATTTCAGATTGGAAGAAATATCTAAAACCAGGAAGCAATTGTTATCATTTTGATGCTTCGGGAGAATCATTATACGCATTGGATAAAAAAATAAACTATATTTCCAATAAGAACGTGAGAATAAAAAATGCTCTCTTGATATTAGATTATGAAACTTTAACAAAGGATAAACCGGAGACAGGTCATCTATTCATTATTTCGCCACAATTAGAAAACGATAAAAATTTCTTCTCTTTTCAATTAGAGTTTTTCAAGTCTTTCTTATCTCCCCATTTTTTTATCGCATATCTTGATTTTAAACTTTCAGGTAATATAAAGTCTTATATGAAAACCGGTTTTTTAATAGATGACAGACCTAGAGAATATGATATAATAACAAACGAAATTCGATTTGAAATGTTTGAAACACTTATATCTGAAGGCAAATATTATACCGAAGAGAGGAAAAAGATTTTTTATCAAAGAGATACAATACAAAAATATTCACCAGCCGCTATTGCTGAAAAGCAAAAAATAATATTAAAAGATATTTTTAATATTTTCAGTAAATATGGAACTAATTACAGAATTATTATTAATCCGCTTTATCAACAAATTAAACTAAACAAGCAAGATTTGGATTATCTAAACCAATTATTTGGAAGAAAATATGTTTTTGATTTTTCAGGAATAAATAAATTTACTAGCGATTATAATAATTACTATGATATTTCTCACTATCGCCCTCATGTTACACGTGAAATTATGAAATTAATTTATGAAGGTGAAAATAATAAGTGATGTTGGTGTATCTATAATGAATAAATAGATGGGAGAATATGGAATTTGAAACGGTATGGTCGCGGTGGGAAGAGAATGCACGCATCACACCTGGGAAGGATGCAATAGTACATTGGATAGCGGGGGAAGAGCCGTTCCGCTGGTCATTTAAGGAACTTCTGAAAACTGCTAATACATTTTCAATTCAATTAAGAAATCAGGGAATCAAACCAAACCAGGTATGTGCCATAATAATAAGACACAACCGTTTTTTCTATCCTTTCTATATGGGAATCGTTGGAATTGGTGCTATTCCCGCTGTGCTGGCTTATCCAAATCCAAGACTCCATCCTGATAAGTTTAGGGATGGCATACGCGGTATGTCGCAAAGATCGGGCCTCGATTGGATCTTTACGGAAAGTTCCCTCGAGCCTGTTCTCACTCCGTTGCTTGTTAATAGTACAATTAAAGGCATGCACTTTCCTTTGGAATGGGATTTAACTTTCCGTGACCTCGCTATTGAATCGGAACTTAATGAAATTAGAAAGAACCGGTTGGGAACTGACCCGTTCCTGTTGCAGCATTCATCCGGTACTACCGGTTTACAAAAACCCGTGCTTCTATCTAACCGTGCGGTATTGGAACATGTCGATAATTATGCAGAAGCAATAAATTTTTCACAGGAAGATAAAATTGTAAGCTGGCTTCCCCTCTATCATGATATGGGACTCATCGCTGCCTATCATCTTCCATTGGCTTATGGTATAACTTCTATTCAAATTGACCCTTTCGAATGGGTGCTGGTGCCTTCTTTGCTGATTGAGGCTGTTTCAAAAGAAAAAGGAACTGTAGTTTGGCTCCCTAACTTTGCTTATAATATGATGGCTGATAAAATTCCCGATGATGAATTGGAAGGCCTTACCTTGGATAGTTGGCGAATCGTTATCAATTGTAGCGAACCGGTTCGACACGAAAGCCATGTAAGGTTCTTCAATCGGTTCAAAAATTATAACTTTAAACAGTCAGCTTTGTCCGCATGTTATGCTATGGCTGAAACAACCTATGCTGTTACTCAAACAATCCCCGGTACAATCCCGACTGAACTATCAATGGATCGTCAGAAGTTAGCCCTGGGATTTGTCGAGACAACTGAAGATTCCACGAAAGCTAGGATTTGCGTTTCCTCTGGGAAAGTAATTAAAGGTTGCCGGGTAAGAATAGTGGATGAAAGCAGAAAAGACTTGCCTGTCGGTAGAGTTGGTGAAATAGCTATCAGTTCCGTTTCGATGTTTGATGGCTATCGGAACTATCCAGAAAAAACTGCCGATGTTTTGGAGAACAGCTGGTTTTATAGTGGCGATTATGGATTCGTCTATAACGATGAATATTATGTCATTGGAAGGAAAAAGGACATTGTTATTGTAGCCGGTAATAACATCTATCCCGAAGATGTAGAGGATACTGTCAGTAAAGTCGAAGGGGTGATGCCGGGCAGGGTAGTTGCCTTTGGCTCCGATGATGAAGCTCTGGGTACCGAAGTACTGGCTATTCTCGCGGAGACAAATCTTGAGACCCATGATGATAAAAAACATCTGAAGATCCGGATACAGGAAGCAGGTTTAAAAAATGATATCGCAATTTCTAAAGTCTATTTAGTCCCTGTCCGGTGGCTCATCAAAAGCTCAGCAGGAAAACCGAGTCGCAAAGCAAATAAAGAACGTATAACTCAGTCAAATGAATTTTTAGTGGAGTAAAACCATGATTAGTGATAAATTAAAATCTGTAATCTTAAAAGAATTACGTCTCGATGAATATGTAATAAATGATGATACTCAGGCTAATCAAATCCCTGGATGGGATTCTCTGAATCATATTAATGTTATCCTTGCTATTGAACAAGAATATAAGGTCAGATTTAAAAGGTTAGAAGTGCTGAAATGCAAGAATTTAGGTGGCCTTCAAAAATTATGTGATTCAAAAGTGGCTAAATGATCTTGGTCCTATCTGAGTCGTTCATCTCTCGATCATCTCATACTCATCTCTCGTGTAAAATTCAGGGGAAATAAAAAAAAATATCCTATATAGTAATTAGGTACGTTTTTGCAAAAAAAGAGAAAAATATATTTTATTTATTTTTCTCACTTTTCCAGATTTCGTACCTAACTACTGTAGGAGATTAATTATTTTTTAGTAATTTTCAATCATAAAACATTGAGAATTAAATGAAGCCGGTATATGCCCTGAAAGACGCGAATAACATTACACGCAAGATTTTGCTTGATATGGCTTACCTGGCTGAACATAATCAGATAAAATATTTCAAATATCTTTATGAAGACGGGCTTTATTTCCTTTTCCCGGAGATAAAAAGGACCTGGGAAAGACAGATAAATAGTCCCTTATGAGGGATATAATTAAAAAGGAAGATGGGGACTACTTGTTTTTTGACTTACCTAACGGTTGTGTTTTTCTTTGAAAATTAATCGTTATATACTGCTATCTAACGAAAGAAAATTAGCACTAGGATAATAAATGCAAATAATTTGGTAATCTCGATTAAAATAAATAAAGAATTTTGCAATATTTAGCTATTATTCGCATGGATAGGATTTTGAACAAGAGCACTGAAGAAAATGATAACCCTTGACAGAACAAATCTCCATTTGATGAATTGTTTTAATAATTTTATTTTCACATTAAAAAATCTTTCAATCGGTGGACCATTCTGCAAAATTTATAAGATATAAATAGTTAACACCAATGTTAAAAAATATTAACCCGGATAACAGAGACTGACCTTATGCTTTTTAATTCAATAAGCTTTGCCATATTCCTGACAATAGTTTTTATTCTTCATTGGTTTGTCATGAATAAAAATTCCAAATCGCAGAATGTACTTTTGGTGGTTGCGAGCTTTGTCTTTTATGCCCTATGGGACTGGAGGTTTCTCCTCCTTATGCTTGTTAGTAAGAGTATCGATTTTATTTCTACAATCCAGATAAGCAGGTCGGCTGATGCTCGTAAGAGAAAAAGATTTTTGCTCTTAAGTATATTTGTAAATGTGGCTATTCTAGGTTTTTTTAAATATTTTAACTTTTTTGCTGATAGCTTTTCTCATGTCTTTTCATTTTTAGGATTCAATGTCTCTACTAGTTCTTTGCAGATAGTGATGCCGGTTGGACTTAGTTTTTATACCATGCAGGCTCTCGGATATGTGATTGACGTTTATCAGGAAGAGGTTGAGCCCACTCATAATATAATCAACTATTTCGCGTTCTTAAGTTTTTTCCCGTTAGTGCTTGCCGGTCCTATTGAACGCGCCTCTAATCTGCTTCAACAGTTGAAAACACATCGCGTATTGAATTACTCCAATGCTGTTGATGGTTTACGTCAGATATTATGGGGCTTATTCAAAAAAGTTGTTATTGCCGATAATTGCGCAACTCTTGCTAATTTGGTTTTCGATCATTCCGCAGGTTATTCTGGAAGCACTCTCGTATTAGGCGCATTGTTTTTTGCTTTCCAGATCTATTGCGATTTTTCCGGCTATTCTGACATGGCTATCGGCATTGCAAAGCTGTTTAATATTAACTTAATGCAGAATTTTGCTTTCCCCTATTTTTCCCGGAATATTGGTGAGTTCTGGAGAAGATGGCATATCTCTTTATCAAGTTGGCTCTTTGACTATATCTTTAAACCTCTTCAGATGACACTGCGGGATTTTAAATTATTCGGCAACATCGCCGCTATTCTTATTACTTTTATAATTTGTGGTATATGGCATGGTTCTAATTGGACATTTATAATTTGGGGAGCTCTGAATGCCATATATTTTATTCCTTCTTTTTTCACCTGGAAAAGACACAAAAACACAGCAGTTGTAGCTCAGGGCAGATATTTGCCTTCATTTCGTGAATTATTTCAGATGGGGTATACATTTTTAGCAACTGTTCTTGCATGGATATTCTTCCGCTCGGATAGCATCGGGCATGCTGTAAGTTATATAAGAAATATTTTCAAACGGTCCCTGTTCTCCCCGCCGGATAGTAGTGCCTTTAATGGAAATCCGGGTATATTGATTTTATTAATTGTTTTATTCTTACTTATTGAATGGGTTGGAAGAGAACAGGAATATGCAATAGCAAGTTTTGGCATTAAATGGACTAGGCCAGTAAGGTGGATAATCTATTACTGTATTATTTTTGCTATTTTTCATTTTGGCGGTGAAAAACAACAATTTATTTATTTCCAATTTTAAAAATAATATGAAGGTATTTTTATATAAATTATTTTTATTTACTATTCCATTTTTATTAATATCTCTCTTTGAAACCTTTTTATTACCTCCTTCATTCTTTACGTATAGAAGTTGGGAAGCCCTAATGTTTACTAATAAAATACCTCATCTAGGTAGTTTCTACCCAAATTTCAAATTAGTTATGAAAGAAGAAGGTGACTTAGCACATAATAGTAATAAAGCATTGGTTAAAAATACATTTTGGCAAACAGATAAAATTGGTTATAGAAATGATAATTTTTTTTATGATCCTGATATTCTGCTAATTGGTGATTCATTTATTGTCGGAAGTGGATTAAATCAATCCGAAACTATTACAAACAAAATATCTAAAAAATTAGGAAATAAAGTAAAGGTTTACAATATGGCTCCAAGCTCATTGCGAAAATTTGATATACTTTATCAAAAAGGCATCATTAAAAAACCACGGATTATTATTTATAGTATCGCGGAAAGAAATATCCCTGAAACTTTTATATCATATAAACAATTAAATAGATGGAATCGAATAATAGAAAATATGATAGTTTTTTGTACTAATGATTTAAATATTAAATTTGATAGAATGATAAGGTTTTATTCTGTTGAATGGCTTAAGTCTAGGATTCAAGGGAATAAAGGGCATGTAGTAGTATCACCTGTTGATTCTGATATGTTTTTTCTATATGGCAAACATAGACTTTCACATTCACTTCAAGATTTGAAAAAAACTTTAGCTTCTATTATCTCTTACAAAGAATATTGTGAATCTAATAATATTGACTTCTTGTTTCTACCCATGCCGGATAAAGAAACTGTTTATTATGATTTCGTTCCTTTGGATTCTCAACCTGACTATTTATTAAAATTAGATTCTTTATTAAAAGAGAATGGAATATCCACAATAAATACAATTAAACTATATAATAAGGAACGCACAAATAATAATATATTATTGTATCATTATGATGATACGCACTGGAATCCTAGAGCAGTTGAAATAGTTGCTGATGAAATAATAAAGTACATAGATACAACAAACATGTCCCAAGTGCATTTAAAAAAATAATGGAATTTAGAACGGTATGGTCGCGGTGGGAAGAAAATGCACTTATCGCACCGGTGAAAGATGCAATAGTACATTGGATAGCGGGGGAGGAGCCGTTTCGCTGGTCATTTAAGGAACTTCTGAAAACTGCTAATACATTTTCAATTCAATTAAGAAATCAGGGAATCAAACCAAACCAGGTATGTGCCATAATAATAAGACACAACCGTTTTTTCTATCCTTTCTATATGGGAATCGTTGGAATTGGTGCTATTCCCGCTGTGCTGGCTTATCCAAATCCAAGACTCCATCCTGATAAGTTTAGGGATGGCATACGCGGTATGTCGCAAAGATCGGGCCTCGATTGGATCTTTACGGAAAGTTCCCTCGAGCCTGTTCTCACTCCGTTGCTTGTTAATAGTACAATTAAAGGCATGCACTTTCCTTTGGAATGGGATTTAACTTTCCGTGACCTCGCTATTGAATCGGAACTTAATGAAATTAGAAAGAACCGGTTGGGAACTGACCCGTTCCTGTTGCAGCATTCATCCGGTACTACCGGTTTACAAAAACCCGTGCTTCTATCTAACCGTGCGGTATTGGAACATGTCGATAATTATGCAGAAGCAATAAATTTTTCACAGGAAGATAAAATTGTAAGCTGGCTTCCCCTCTATCATGATATGGGACTCATCGCTGCCTATCATCTTCCATTGGCTTATGGTATAACTTCTATTCAAATTGACCCTTTCGAATGGGTGCTGGTGCCTTCTTTGCTGATTGAGGCTGTTTCAAAAGAAAAAGGAACAGTAGCGTGGCTCCCCAACTTTGCTTATAATATGATGGCTGATAAAATTCCAGATGATGAATTGGAAGGTTTTACCCTCGATAGCTGGCGCCTCGTTATCAATTGTAGCGAACCGGTTCGGCACGAAAGCCATGTCAGGTTTTTCAATAAATTCAAGACTTATAATTTTAAACATTCAGCTTTATCCGCATGCTATGCCATGGCTGAAACAACTTATGCTGTCACTCAAACAATCCCCGGTACAATCCCGACTGAACTATCAATGGATCGTCAGAAGTTAGCGCAGGGTTTCGTCGAGACAACTGAAGATTCCACGAAAGCTAGGATCTGCGTTTCCTCTGGGAAAGTTATTAAAGGATGTCGGGTCAGGATAGTGGATGAAAATAGGAATGACTTGCCTGTCGGTAGAGTCGGTGAAATAGCTATCAGCTCCGATTCAATGTTTGATGGCTATCGGAACTATCCTGAAAAAACTGCCGATGTTTTGGAGAACAGCTGGTTTTATAGTGGCGATTATGGATTCGTCTATAACGATGAATATTATGTCATTGGAAGGAAAAAGGACATTGTTATTGTAGCCGGTAATAACATCTATCCCGAAGATGTAGAGGATACTGTCAGTAAAGTCGAAGGGGTGATGCCGGGTAGGGTAGTTGCCTTTGGTTCTGATGATGAAACTCTGGGTACCGAAGTCCTCGCTGTGCTCGCGGAGACAAATCTTGAGACCCATGATGATAAAAAACATCTGAAGGTCCGGATACAGGAAGCAGGTTTAAAAAATGATATGGCGATATCTAAAGTTTATTTAGTCCCTGTTCGATGGCTCATCAAAAGCTCAGCAGGGAAACCGAGTCGCAAAGCAAATAAAGAACGTATAACTCAGTCAAATGAATTTTTAGTGGAGTAAAACCATGATTAGTGATAAATTAAAATCTGTAATCTTAAAAGAATTACGTCTCGATGAATATGTAATAAATGATGATACTCAGGCTAATCAAATCCCTGGATGGGATTCTCTGAATCATATTAATGTTATCCTTGCTATTGAACAAGAATATAAGGTCAGATTTAAAAGGTTAGAAGTGCTGAAATGCAAGAATTTAGGTGGCCTTCAAAAATTATGTGATTCAAAAGTGGCTAAATGATCTTGGTCCTATCTGAGTCGTTCATCTCTCGATCATCTCATACTCATCTCTCGTGTAAAAGTCCCGGGAAATAATTTAAAAAAGCCTACATAGTATGTAGGTGTGTTTTTGCAAAAAGTGAGAAAAATATATTTTATTTATTTTTCTCACTTTTCCGGATTTGGCACCTACATACAGTATGGGATTTAAAATTATATTTAAGAACCTATACAGTAGGTAGGTAACGATTTGACCTTCCAACGAAAAAATAAATAAAATATATTTTTCGTTGGAACCCGGATTTGTTACCTAACTACAGTAGAAGATTAATTATTTTTCCGTAATTTTCCATAATAAAACATTGAGAATTAAATGAAGCCGGTATATGCCCTGAAAGACGCGAATAAC
>OCZT010004556.1_pt1 | contig 13949 bp, 10 predicted proteins | sample 1539031 | NCBI WGS metagenome assembly OCZT01 (sample SAMEA3539308, study PRJEB22396) | soil metagenome | biome: tundra; feature: field; material: soil | place: USA | collected 2010-05 | depth 0.15 m
ATTTATACTTGTCTCTTGCCCTGCAAACGGCTGGGTACGCGGGAATGAAGCGTGCTGGGACGAGCAAAATCAACGGGCAGATGTGCTGTTTCAACTGGATTCCGCTGGGGTTGACCTTCAAGGGTTGAGACCTGGCTGAGGGTTGCGGGTTGGAATCGGCGCTCGAAGTCAAGGTTGGCAGTCAAGCATGATTCGTTTTCTTCAAAAAGACAATAAGGTCGTCAAGATTCTGTTCGGCGTGATCATCGGCGCCGCGTGCATTTCCATGGTGATCTACCTGGTACCCGGATTGATGGACAATTCGGGCGGGTCGGACGCGACCGGCCTGTATGCGACGGTTCATACGCCCGGACTGATGGGGCGGATCTTCGGCGAGAGCACGCCGGTCAAGACCGAAGAGGTGGCCAGGCTGGCCCAGCGGCAGTTGCAGCAGCAGCACTATCCAGAATCGATGCTGCGCTCTCTGCTGCCCTACATGATGAGCCGTGCCGGGCAGGTGATGGTGGAGCGGGCAATCCTCAAACAGGAGGCGGACCGCCTGCATCTGCAAGTGTCGGACGAAGACCTGCGCCGCGAACTGCGCACCGGACAGTTTGCGCAATACCTTTTCCCCAATGGGAAATACATTGGCGACGACGGTTATATCAACTTCATCCAGATGGCGATTGGGCAGGACCAGACGATCAGCAGCTTCGAATCGCAGGTGAAGGAAGATATGGAGTTGCAGCGTCTACAGGCGCTGATCACGGGCGGAGTCACGGTGTCTGACAATGCTGTGCGCCAGGCGTATCTCATACAGGGAACCAAGGTGAAGTTCGACTATGCGGTGGTTTCGCCCGAAGATGTGAAGAAGACTATCAATCCGACGGACGCGGACCTGCAGGCGTTTTTCAAGCAGAACACGGCACGGTATGCGACGGCGATCCCAGAGACGCGCAAGATCGAGTATGTGTCGTTCGATGCCGCGAAGGCGGGCGGCAAGCCGCAGGTGAGCGATGCTGACGTGCAGGCGTACTACACGGCGCATCAGGCCCAGTACAAGACGGAAGAACAGGTGAAGACGCGGCACATCCTGATCTCGTCGAAGGCGGGCGCGGATGCGCAGTCGGATTCCGCAGCGAAGGCGAAGGCGCAGGATGTGCTGAAGCAGGTTCAGGCCGGCGGCAATTTTGCGGAACTGGCGAAGAAGTACTCGGAGGATCCAGGGAGCAAGGACAAGGGTGGCGAGCTTCCTCTGATTCCGACATCAGGCCTGGATCAGGCATACGCGAAGGCAGCGATGGCGTTGAACCCGGGCCAGACGTCGGGGCTGGTCAAGTCGCAGTTCGGATATCACATCATTCAGACGGAGCAGAAGCAGCAGGCCGGAGTGAAGCCTCTCTCGGAGGAGAAGGCTTCGATTGTGCAGGTGCTCGAGCAGCAGAAGAAGGGTGCGGCGGAGCAGCAATTTGCAGCGCAGCTTGCATCCGACGCAAAGAAAAATGGCCTGGATAAGACTGCGGCGGCGCATGGGCTCCACGCAGTGACGACGGACTATGTGGCGAAGGATGGCGTCATCGGCGGGCTGTCGGATGCATCGCCTCTGCTGGCGCAGGCGTTCACAACAGACAAGGGCGCGGCGCCGGCAACGGTGTCTACGGGCGACGGCTACGCGGTGTTCCAGGTGCTGGATGTGAAGGCGGGACATGCTCCGGATTTTGCGGAGTACAAGGCGCATATTCTGGATGACTATCGCGAGCAGAGGGCGCCTGAGTTGGTGGAGCAGCAGACCCGAAAGCTGGACGACCGGGCCAAGGTGCTGAATGACCTGAAGAAGGCCGCGGCGGAGATGCACGTCGCGGTCAAGTCGAGCGACCTGGTTGGCCAGGACGGACAGGTGCCGGACCTGGGCGCGATGAGCGGACCGGGAGCGGCGGCTTTCTCGCTGCCAAAGGGAGCAATCTCCGCGCCGATCAACACCGGGCAGACGGGCGTTGTGCTGAGCGTGACTGACAAGCAGGAGCCCTCCGCGGAAGATATGGCGAAGAACCTGGACCAGACGCGGGAGCAGTTGCTGAATGCGCAGCGGAATGAAATCTTCAGCGTGTTCGTGGGGACGCTTTCGCAGAAGTATGAGAACAGCGGCGGCGTGCGACTGACGAAGCAGGCGGCGGTTCCGGGAGGGGCCCCGGCAGGCAGCTAAGTCGTTTCGCTGATGAAGCGGCTTGTTCCCTGCCCTGCGTGATCGATGCAAGAGGGTGGGGGACAGGCCTTTTGTCGTCTTGGCGAGGGCTGCGATTTACGCATCAGACGATGCTGAAGGGCGAGGGATGAATCAGGACCGGATGTCTGGAGTTCTGCTGCATGTAACGTCGCTGCCGTCGTATGGCGGGGTGGGTGATTTTGGGCCGGCGGCGTATGGGTTTGTCGACTTTCTGGCAGCCGCGAAACAGCGCCTGTGGCAGGTACTGCCACTGAGTCCGACGGGGTATGGCAGCTCGCCTTATTCGGCGCTGTCCGCGTTTGCCGGGAACCCGGTGCTGATTTCGCTCGAGAGATTGGTCCAGGATGGCTGGATCGCGGCGGAGAGGTTGGAAGGATTGCCGGGGCATGATGGGCCTGCGGACTTTGGCGCGGCGGCGACGCGAAAGATTCCTCTGATCGAAGAGGCGGCGGCCAATTTTCTTGCTAATGCGAGTGATGAGACACGCGCGCGCTTCCAGAATTTTTGCCAGAGCAATATAGCGTGGCTGCCGGACTACGCGATGTTCAACGTGCTTCGACGGAGGTTCGGCTACGTAAGCTGGAACGAGTGGCCGGCGGAATTTGCGCAACGCAAGCACGATGCTTTGACCGCGGCGTTGACTGAGCATGGCCGCGAACTGGCGGTCGAGCAGGCGATCCAGTTTTTCTTCGACGAGCAATGGTGCGCGCTGCGTGCCTACTGCAAGGAACGTGATATCCGCATTCTTGGCGATGTGGCGATCTTTGTTAACTACGACAGTTCGGATGTGTGGACGCATCCCGAGTTGTTCGAACTGGACGAGAAGCGTGGAATGATCCGGGTGTCCGGGGTGCCGCCGGATTATTTTTCGGCGACCGGGCAGCGGTGGGGCAATCCCCTGTACAAGTGGGGCGAGATGCGGGAGCGCGGCTTCGACTGGTGGGTGGCGCGGATTCGGCGGACGCTGACGCTCTACGACATGATCCGGCTGGACCACTTTCGCGGCTTCGAGGCGTACTGGTCCATTGCGTTCGACGAGGAGACGGCGGTCAACGGGCAGTGGGTGAAGGCGCCGGGGCATGAACTGTTCCAACGGCTGAAGGATGTGTTTGGCGAGCTGCCTTTCATCGCGGAGGATCTTGGGTTGATTACGCCTGAGGTGGACGAACTACGGGAGCGCTTCGGGATGCCCGGGATGCGCATTCTGCAGTTTGGCTTTTCGGACCGCGGGGCTCATATGTATCTGCCGCATAAATATGTGCCCAATACAGTTGCATATACGGGAACCCATGACAACAACACCACACTCGGCTGGTGGAAGGAGGGGGCCACCGCGGACGAGCGGGCTAACGCCCAGACCTATCTGCAGACGATCGAGCATGATGGAGACATTGTGTGGGCGATGATCCGGGCGGCGGCGCGGTCGGTTGCGAACTTGTGCATCTTTCCCATGCAGGACGTTCTTCACCTGGGCAGCGAGGGGCGCATGAATACGCCCGCGGCCAGCTGGGGCAACTGGACATGGAGGTATGGCAAGGATGCGCTGCACCCCGATTTTGCAACCAGGCTGGCGGCGCTGATGGAGATGACGGACCGGGATGGATATGTGACGCCAAAGGCCGAGGGTGGGGCGGTTGGCACGTGACCTCTCTGTAAACCCAACAGCTACGTTCGAGATATGGGGAGCTGTGCGGCGAGGTTTAGACTGGTAGGAACGAATTCAAACTGACAGGAGCAACGATGCCTCTTTCCGGCGAAGCAATACGGACGATGAATTATGTGGACGATATTTCGGTGACGCTGCGGCGAATTTTGACAGTACTGCCGTCGCTGACCGAAGAGGAACGGAAGCGGGTCGCGGACCACATCAAGGCGGCCGATCCAAGCTACGAGAGCGTGATTCAGGCTCTGCAAGTCAAGAAGTAATGGATGGCGAAAGGGCCGCGGTGGGCGGCCCTGATCGCACAATAATATTGCCTGACCGCACAATAATGGATTGAAGGCTGGGCGCTACTTGTCGCCCATGCCGGCAAGGACTCCGCGCATGTAGGCGAAACTTTCCACTACGCCGGGCATCGGATCGTCGCCGTGAATCTCGTATTCGAGATCGACGTTGCCGCTGTACTTCGTCTGGATCAGGGCCTGGAAGACTTCGCGGACGGGCATGACGCCTTCACCGACCGCGACCTGGCTCTCCTTGGCTGTAGCGTCGGCGAGGTCCTTGATGTGGATGTCGTAGAGGCGCGGGCCGGCAGCGTGAATCGCGGCGACGACGTCCGCACCGGCGCGCATGGCGTGGCCAAGATCGATGCAGAGGCCGATGCGCGGGTCCATATTCTTGACGGCGGACAGCACGTCGAAGGGTGACGGGAAGTTTTTGTCCTCGGGGCCGTGGTTGTGGATGGCGAGCTTGATGTTGTATTCCTTGACGAACTTTTCCAGGCGCGGCAGGTTCTGGTGGGTGGGGGCGCAGACGATGACAGGGATGCCGGCAGCCTTGATGTATTCAAATTTTGCGCGGATGTCGTCGTCTTCATCCTTGGCGAAGGTGACGGTGCCGGCGGCGGTGAGTGTGAAGCCGGCGGCACGGTATTCGGCGGCCTTCGCGGCGACCTGATCCAGTGGCGTCATGGGCAGATGCATGTCCTTGAGATTCAGGTAGGGCGTCTTCAACTTGTGCATGAAGTCGACGAGGTGTGTCGAGTCGAAATTGCGGAAGGTGTAGCTTGCGATCCCGAGTCGGATGGGCAGTGCGGTCGCGGCGGAGGGTACAGGCAGGTGCGCCGGGCTCTGGGATTCAGCGGGAAGGAACGTGGCTGCGGTGGCGAGGGCTCCGGTGCGGATGAGAGTGCGGCGAGTAAGTGAATTAGTAGAGATTGTCATCGGGCGCAATGGTAGCGCGAAGGGTGAAGAAAGGCAAAGGGCTGACCTCGGCGTGGGGCGGGATGGCGAAACAGTCAGCGGCAGCAGCGGGAGCGAATGCGGGGGTTCTTCCCCTTCGACAGGCTCAGGATCAGAATGACAGTTCGTTGGCGGTGATGGTATCTCGGCGGCGGCGTTGAGCGGCAGTGTTACTCGGACTTTTTGCGGAGGTCTACGATTTGCGGGTGGAGGAGTTTGGCGGTGAGGGAGCGGGTCATGGCGTCTACCGCGGCTTGCTGCTCCGGCGTGAGCGTGGAGAGATGCTTGGCGGCGCGGGCGAGTTCGGCCTGGCGAAGGGTTTCGGCGTTCTGCTGCAGGGCGACGATGGCGGGAACTGCGTCGAGAGATTGCAGGCGCTGGTGGTACTTCTCCACTTCCGAACTGACGATGGTTTCGGCGGCGGCAGACTCGCGGCTACGGTCGGCGAGGTGGGCGGCGGCGACCTGTTGCAGATCGTCGATGTCGTAGACAAAGCAGCCCTCGACCTCATTCATGCGGGGGTCTACGTCGCGTGGAACGGCAATGTCGATGAAGAACATCGGCCGGTGGCGGCGGCGCTCCAGGAACTGCTGGCCGTGGGCGCGGCTGAAGATCTGCCCCTCGGCTCCCGTTGAAGTGATGACTATGTCAGCGCGGCCGGCCTGGGCATGGAGTAGGTCGAATGGAATGACTTCGGTGCTGCAAGCGATGGCGGCGGGGTCGTGCGCGATCTGCACGGAGATCTGGTCAGCGATCTGGCCGGCGATTATCGCAGCGCGCTCCTGCGTGCGGTTGGCGACCAGGATGGAGGTGGCGCCTTGCTGGATCAGGTGACGGGCCGCGAGCTCGGACATCTTGCCCGCGCCGACGAGCAGGACGGTCTTGCCCTGGAGGGAGCCGAATATCTTGCGCGCGAGGTCTACAGCGACGGATGCAATGGAGACGGACGAACTCCCGATCTGGGTCTCGGTGCGCACGCGCTTGGCGACCGAGAAGGCGCGCTGGAGGAGCGGTTCAAGGGTGGTGGAGACGGCTCCAACCTTACGGGCGACGGTGTAGGACTCCTTGACCTGGCCGAGTATCTGGGGTTCGCCGACGACCATCGAGTCGAGCGACGAGGCGACGCGGAAGAGGTGGCGGACGGCTTCGCGCTCGCGGAACTCGTAGAGGTGGGGCTCGACCGTGGCTGCAGGGATGGCGAAGTACTCGTGCAGGAAGCGCAGCAGGTCGGGGTTGGCGGTCCCGTGGCTAGGATCCTGAATCGTGATGAACTCGACGCGGTTGCAGGTGGAGAGGATGAGGGCTTCGCGGATGCCGGGCTGATGGGCGAGGGTGCGTATAGCGTCGGCCAATCGGGCAGCCGGAATTGCCAGGCGCTCGCGGACTTCGATAGGCGCAGTGGTGTGGTTGACGCCGACCAGGACCAGCGAACCCTCGGGAGCGTGCGCTACCGTAGCTTCAGAGGCTGGCTTCATCAGCGTCAATCGCTGGGTCTGGCTCATGGCGTAGAGAACCTGTGGACGGCGGAGAATTGGTTGGCGGCCCATACGAAGAGGACAACCAGCACCACGAAGCTGGACAGATAGACGGCGCGGCGGCCGCGCAGTCCGGAGGCGCGGCGGATGAAGATCATGGCGATGTAGGCGAGCCACAGGCCGAAGGTGAGGAGGATCTTGGGGTCGCTGAAATACTTTGCGCCGTAGTCAGCCTGCGCGATGACGGAGCCGATGAGAAGGCCCGCGGTCATGCAGGGCAGCCCGAATAGGAGGGTCTTGCGGGCGATCTGATCGATGGTCTCAAGCGGTGTGTCGAGGGGAGGGAGCCAGCGGAGGCTGCCAGCCTTCGACTTGAGGCGGCGCTCCTGAATCAGGTATAGCAGCGACGCGAGCAGCGACACAACCAGCGCGGCGTAGGCGGCGAGCAGAAGGACGATGTGCAGAAATATCCAGCCGGTACGGATGGGAGCGGAGAACGTCTCCTGGCCCGGGCGGAACGCGGCAAGCATCGCCAGCATGAAGGCCATGGGCAGGACGAAGATTCCGATAGAGAGGCTGCGGTAACGTGCGTAGACGACGAGGAAGGCCAGTGCGAGGATAAGCGCGAGCAGCGATTGCACTTCGTGGGCTTCGATGGGGAGGCGATGATGGGCGGCGTTGAGCGTTTCAGAAAGCGAGACGAAGTGGAAGAGGGCCGCGGCGATGGTGGCAGGGACTGCGAACAGGCGCCACCGAGGCCTGTCATACAGAACCGCGGGCAGCACCGCGAGGGCCGCTATGCCGTAGAGGAGAACCGCGAGTCGGAGCCAGAGAAGAGTCATGGGGCCATTGAGTAGTATATCGGGCGCCCATGTTGCCGAAGGTGGAATCCGCGTGACGGGCATCTGGTATTAGTCTCAGGCTGCGCAGATCAATTGAGATGTGATGTTTGTCACAGCGGAGATGGTCATGCGGGCGGTGAGGATGGGTGCCGCTCGCCGCTTCAGCAAAGCAGCGGAATTTGTGGATCGGTGAATAGATCGGCCCGGTGCGGTATTCTGGCGGTTCCGCTATGGCAAATGAATTGAGTGACGATGCGGCAATGCAGACGCCGGTGATGCGGCAGTATTTCGCGGCGAAGGAGGCGCATCCGGGCTGCCTGATGTTCTGCCGTATCGGCGACTTCTATGAACTGTTTTACGAGGACGCAATTGTTGCGTCGCGCGAACTGCAACTGACTCTGACCGCGCGCGACCGCGAGAAGAAGCAGCCCATGTGCGGGGTTCCCTACCACGCGGCGGAACAGTACATCCAGCGGCTTCTGCGCAAAGGCTATCGCGTCGCACTTTGCGAGCAGATGGAAGACCCCAAGCTCACGAAGAAGATCGTGCGCCGCGAGGTTACGCGGGTGCTGACGCCGGGGACGGTGGTCGACTCGGGACTGGGCGCGGAGCAGAGCAATTGGCTGGCAAGCGTTTGCGTAAAAGGCGCGGGCGCGGCGGCTCTTGCGGGGCTGGCGATGCTGGATCTGTCGACGGGTGAGTTTCGCGCGACGGAGTTTGCCGGAGCTACAGCATGGGCGCAACTGGTGGATGAGTTGGGGCGGCTGCGGCCGGTGGAGATGTTGTATGCGGAGGGCGGACTTGGGTTCGGTGGGAGTTCGAGCGGGTTACTTCCCAGTCTTCGGGGTGAGGCTTCGAAAGAAGGAGCGCACGAGCCGCTAGAGCCCGGCAAGGACAGGGACGCTGCGGCCGGGGCGTTTGAAGGGGTGCGGACGAAGACCGGGTTGGAAGATTGGGTCTACACGGCGGACTACGCGGTTCCTCTGCTGCGGAAACATTTTGGAGTGCATTCGCTGGATGGGATGGGGCTCGCGGGGCATGAGACGGCTGCGGTCGCGGCTGGGGCGCTTGTGCACTACCTGCAAAAGACGATGCAGGGTGGCCTGGAGCATATCGACACGATTCGTTTCTATGAGCGGGCCGGATGCCTTGTTCTGGACGCCGTGAGCGTGCGGAATCTGGAGCTGGTCGAGCCTCTGTTCTCGGGCGAATCGGTGCAGACGACGCTGTTTCATACGCTGGACGCGTGCTGTACGCCCATGGGCAAGCGGCTTCTGCGAGCCACACTGATGCGACCGGCGAGCGACCTCGGGGAGATTTTGGCGCGGCTGGAGGCCGTGGGGGAGGCGGCTGGCGACCTGCCTCGGCGCGAGGGCTTGCGGCGGGCGATGGGTGGGCTGCTGGACCTCGAGCGTTTGCTGGGGAGGGTCGCACTGGATTCGGCCGGACCGCGGGAGGTAATTGCCCTGGCGGCGACGCTTGGTTGTCTGCCCGGGGTTCGCGACGCGGTGGGGGTCTTCCAGGCAAGGCGGTGGCAGGAGTTGGGGGGAAGCGAAAACTCTTCCCCAGGGATTTACACAAGAAGCATTTCCACAGGTTCCCAAGAAGGCATATCGACCTTATCCACCGAGATATCCACAGAGGACCGCGAGATTCCCACAGGGGATCACGCTGGCTTTGACGCGATGGAGGATCTTCATCGGGTTATCATTGCGACCATTGTGGACGAGCCACCCGTGACGTTGGTGGATGGCGGGGTGATCCGAGTAGGCGTGGACGCGGAGCTGGATGAGCTGCGGGAGTTGGGGCGGTCGGGCCGGCAAGCTCTCGCCGGGATTGAGGAGCGCGAGCGCCAAAGGACGGGGATTGGAAGTCTCAAGGTAAGGTTCAACTCTGTATTCGGGTATTACCTGGAAGTCACTAAGGCTAATAGTAGATCTGTTCCCTCGGATTATGAGCGGAAGCAGACACTGGTGAACGCCGAACGATTTACGACACCCGAGCTGAAGGAGTACGAAACGAAGATTTTGACCGCGCAGGAGAGGTCGGGCGAGATTGAGCGCCGGATCTTCGGCGAACTGCGGAGGCGGCTGCTCGAAGCTGCCGGACGAATGCGGGAGACCGCTCGACGAGTGGCTCAAATCGACATGCTGGCATGTTTTGCACACCTTGCCGCGCTACGGGGCTGGGTACGGCCACTGATTGAGGAGTCAGGCGTACTGGAGTTCGTGGCGGCGCGGCATCCAGTGGTCGAGCAACGGATGGAGGAGTCGGGTGGCGGGCGATTTGTGCCAAACTCTATCTCGCTGGAGGCGTGGTTCGGTGGTAATGCCGCCCAGATCTCAGAAGCGACACCTGGGGCACCCGAATTACCAGCAGGGTCTTCGATTGCGTTGATTACCGGGCCGAATATGGGGGGTAAAAGCACGTACCTGCGGCAAGCGGCGCTGCTAGTGGTGATGGCGCAATGCGGATGTTTTGTGCCCGCGGAGAGGATGCGCCTGGGACTTGTGGACCGCATTTATACGCGAATCGGGGCGAGCGACAACGTCGCACGTGGCCGGTCCACGTTTATGGTGGAGATGACGGAGACTGCCGCGATTCTGAACACGGCGACGGCGCGAAGTCTTGTACTGTTGGATGAGATGGGGCGTGGAACTGCAACATATGACGGACTTTCTCTTGCGTGGGCCACGGTGGAACATTTGCACGAGAAGATTGGGGCAAGGACGCTGTTTGCAACCCATTATCACGAGCTCACGTTGCTCGATGAGCGGCTGGCGCGACTGAAGAACCTGCGGGTGACGGTGAAGGAGACGTCGGGCGGGATCGTCTTCCTGCACACGGTTGAGCCGGGGGCCGCAAGCAAGAGCTACGGGATAGAAGTTGCGCGGCTGGCAGGGCTGCCGGTGGGCGTCATCGCTCGGGCGCGGGAGGTGCTGAAGGTGCATGAACGGGCGGAGACGCAGCAGGTGGCGAACGCTCTGGCGGCGGCGGACTCCCGCACGACAGGGCCGATGCAGATGACGATGTTTACGCCGCTGTCGCAGAAGATTGTGGATCGGATCGCGGCTGTTGATGTAGATGGGTTGACGCCGCGGGATGCGCTGAATCTTCTGGCCGAGTTGCAGCGAGAGATGGGGGCTTCCTCCTGATGGCGAAACCCAGAGCGATGGTGGTGGCCGGGGTGATGAGCGGGACCTCGGCGGACGGGGTGGATGTCGCGCTGTGCCGCATCGGCCCCGGGTTGCGCGCCGGTGATTCACCGCGGGTGAAGCTGATCGGGTCTGTGGGCTTTCCGTATCCGAAGGCGGTGCGGGCGGCAGTGCTGCGGGTGATGGAGGGCGAGGCGCTGCCCGCGGCGGAGATGGGCAGGCTGAATTGGCGGCTCGGTCAGATCTATGCGGATTGTGTAGAAAAAACTGCCGCGAAGCTTGCGGTGAAGATCAAGTTGGTGGGATGTCATGGGCAGACGGTGCATCATGCAGCCACCGCGGTGCGATACCTGGGTACGGCGGCGCGGTCGACGTGGCAGATTGGAGAGGCTGCGGTGATTGCCGAGCGCCTGCGCTGCCCAGTGGTGAGCGACTTTCGGCCGGCGGACCTGGCGGCGGGCGGGCAGGGCGCTCCGCTGGTGCCGATGCTGGACTGGTGCATGTTCCGCTCGACGAAGGTGAGCCGAGTCTTGCAGAACCTGGGCGGGATCGGGAACCTGACAGTACTGCCTGCGGGATGTGGTGGGGACGAGGTGATGGCGTTCGACACCGGGCCGGGAAACATGGTCGTTGATGAGTGCATGGCCACTTTGTATGGGAAGAAGTTTGACCGCGACGGGGCTGTGGCGCGGCGAGGGCGTGTGCTGCGAGAGGTTGTCGCGCGCGTGATGCGGCAGAGGTACTTCTCTGCCCCGCCGCCCAAGTCGTGCGGGCGCGAGGAGTTTGGGGCGGCGTTGGTGGCGCGGTTCATCGGGATGTGCCGCGACGCGGGGGGCACGGATGCGGACTGTGTGGCGACGGCGACGGCTTTGACAGCAGAGTCTGTGTTGTCCGCATATACGAATTTCGTCAGAGCGTATTTGGGCTTGACCGCTCCATTGGCCAAAGTAGAGTTCTGCGTGGCGGGGGGAGGCGCTAAGAATCGGACTCTGATGGCGATACTTCGCGAGCGGTTTGCTGCGCTCGGGGTAAAGGTCAGGTCGATGGAGGAACTGGGGATCCCGGCACAGGCGAAGGAGGGTGTGGCATTCGCGCTGCTGGCGTGGCTGACGTGGAACGGGATGTCGGGGAATGTTCCTACAGCAACCGGGGCCTCGAGGGCGGTGGTGCTAGGGAAGGTGAGCCATGGATGAGCTGGATTGGCTACAGAATTGGTACAGGTCGCAGTGTGATGGGGATTGGGAACATGGGTACGAGGTTCACATCGACACCCTTGATAACCCTGGATGGAGCGTTCACATTAATCTCAAAGGCACCTCGTCTGAAGGGTTAACTCGCGAGAAACTCAGCATCGACTCGGGAGATAACGATTGGATGGTCTGCTGGATTGCGAACGAGAGGTTCGAGGGTCGTGGAGATGCAATGAAGCTTAAGTCGATCATCGGAGTCTTCCGTGAGTGGGTCGGAACCGAGAGCCCAATGGCATGACTTACCACCTCCTACCGGCTAGAGAGGGCCAAGGCAAAATGCGGGGATTCTTCGCTGCGCTCAGAATGACAATCCTTGGGGGTGCGTGCGTGGCGCAGGCAGGGATTGTGGGGTGTCATGGCGCTGCGCGGGAGCCGGGGACTGTGGTGGTGATCCTGGAGAGTAGTCCTAATAATCTTGATCCGCGGCAAGGAACGGATGCGCAGTCGGAACGGGTCGGGCCGCTCATCTTCGACGCGTTAGTTAAGAAGGACGTGCGTTACAACCTCGCCCCATGGCTGGCGACGAGTTGGGAGCAGCCAGACGCGCTGACCTGGATATTTCATCTGCGCGACGGGGTGAGCTTTCACGATGGACGGCCTTTGGAGGCTGCGGACGTGGTGTGGACGATTGAGAGCCTGATGGATTCGAAGCTGGCCGGAGTGATTTCCTCGAAGGGCGGTAGTTTCGACGCTGTGGATCGGGTGGAGGTGCGCGACAGGCTGACTGTAGTGGTGCATATGAAGCGGCCGGATCCGGGGCTGCTTTTCAACATGAGCGATGGTCTGTTTGGCATTGTGCCACGTGGCGCAGGCAGCGACTTCGGCTTGCATCCAGTAGGGTCGGGGCCGTATCGGTTCGTGAGCCAGGTGCAGGATAAGGAGGTCGTGCTGGAGCGATTCGCGGGATCCTGGTCGGATGGTTTGGGAGGCAGCGGTCAGCGGCCGCGCACCGATATCCAGCGGCTTCAGTTCAACGTCGTGCCAGACACGATTACCAGCGCGCTGGAGTTGCAGAAGGGCTCTGCGGATGCGGCCAGCAATGTGCTGACGCTGGACATGGTGTACGCGCTGCGCAATTCACCCGGAATCGAGACCGCCAGCGGGACGGGATCGAACGTCTGGTACCTGAACTTTAATGTCGAGGACCCGTTGTTGCGCGACAAGCGGGTGCGCCAGGCGGTGGCGCTGGCGATGGATAAGCCCGCAATCGTGGCGGCGCTTTGGCGGGGACACGCTCGGCTGGCGGATTCACTATTGCCGCCGGGGCATTGGGCGGCTGCGAGCGAGGCCGAGTTGGCGCAGTATCCGCATGACCCTGTGCGGGCAGCCGCGCTACTGCAGGCGGCGGGCTTTACGGCGGGTGACGATGGGATCCGATTGAGGCTGACGCTGAAGATCAGCACGGATGAGGCGCCTCGTCTGCTGGCTGCGGTACTGCAGCAACAGATGCGTGCGGCGGGTATCGCACTGAATATCCGCTCGGCCGAGTTCGGGACGTTCTATGCGGATGTCACCAAGGGCGCGTTCCAGATGTATGTACTGAAGTGGGTTGGGTCGAACGAGGATCCGGACATCTTTCGTTACATGTATTCTTCGGCAAGCTTTCCGCCGAAAGGAGCGAACCGGGGCCACTATGTGAATCCGCGCATCGACGCTCTGTTGGCAAAGGCTGCAGCGGAGACGGGGCCGGCGCAGGAGGTTCAGGCCCGACGGCGCGCGGAGTACGTCGAGGTACAGAAGATTTTGGCCGATGAGATGCCGTCGATTCCGCTGTGGTATCCGGACAACGAAGTCCTGCATACGCGGCGGTTACAGCGGGTGGTGTCGCAGGGCGATGGAAACTTCGATTTCCTCCGGTAGCGGCAGCGCGCCAGACTTTGCCAGCGTGGGACGGTTCGGGAGACAATCGAGCCATGGCAGAGTTCATACCACCGCAGCACCAAGTTCCAGCCCCGCTGACTCCGAAATCGGCGACGGCAACCATTCCCTCCCCGCCCGCTGCGAATCCGGCTGCGGCACCCGTCGCCCAGGCGCCCTCAGGCCGACCCGCGAGTAGCTACGGTACAGCCCCGCACGACCCGTCGAAGCCTCCCGTGCAGCGGCAGATCGTGTGCTTCGGCTTC